>Ga0126371_10000827_pt1 | contig 25926 bp, 24 predicted proteins | sample PanSoiMetaPlot_4_FD_110145 | JGI IMG/M metagenome (GOLD analysis project Ga0126371, IMG submission 110145) | Tropical forest soil microbial communities from Panama - MetaG Plot_4 | ecosystem: Environmental > Terrestrial > Soil > Tropical forest > Bulk soil | place: Panama | collected 2016-02-17 | reverse complement strand
GTAATATCGATATATGTCGATACAACGATGCGTTCCTGCCGTCAAGATCCCGGCCCGTGATTTCAGCGAGACCGCGGAGCTTTTCAAGGCGCTGGGCGATCCGAGCCGGCTGGCGATCGTCGCGACGCTCACGCGAGCAAGAGACGAGGTCTGCGCATGCGATTTCACGATCGGTCTGCCGCTCGGGCAGCCGACGGTCTCACACCACCTCAAACAGCTTAAAGAAGCTGGTCTCGTCCAAAGCCGACGTATCGGCACGTGGGCGCACTATCGACTCGCACCGGACGCCGCGGAAAAGATCCGTTCGGCGGTTGATTCGCTATTCGTAACCAGAAAAGGAGCCGCGGCATGAAGACCCACATGAATTTCGCGACGCGCGATCTTGCCAAGAGCGTCGACTTCTACAAGACGCTGCTCGATGCGCAGCCGCTGAAGTCGCTCGACGACTACGCTTTGTTCGTCACAGATGACCCGGGTCTCGAGCTCGCGTTGGATCTCAACCGTAAGGCGACGCCCGGACACGAGCACTACGGCCTCGTCGTCGATTCGACCGCCGAGGTCGATCGCGCCGCGGCGCGTCTCAGCGAAGCCGGCCTCGCGATCGATCTCGAGCGTGAAGAGGTCTGCTGTTACGCGAAGCAGACGAAGGTCTGGGCGACCGACCCTGACGGACGCCGTTGGGAAGTGTACACGGTCCTTGAGGAAACCGAGCAGCGCGACGCATCTGATTGCTGCTCTGATGACTGCACGACAAACGAGGCGTGCTGTACGTAAGACCGCGGCGGTCGAGATAAATCTCGACCGCTCCTTATTAGCTAACTGACGCCTGCAAGAATGCGCGGACATCGCCGAGCGAGTGCACACGACGTGCGGGCGGCAGCGCTTGCATGATGCGCCGGCCGTACGCTTTCGTCTGCAGGCGTCCGTCGAGGATGCACATGAGGCCGCGATCGCTTCGGCTTCGGATGAGCCGTCCGAGTCCTTGCTTCAACCTGACGATCGCCGCCGGCACCATCAGCGCTTCGAACGGATCGACGCCGGATTCTTCGAGCAGCATCGATCGCGCCGCGATGATCGGATCGTCGGGCGGAGGGAACGGCAACCGATCGATGATGACGCACGACAAAGTCTCACCGACGACGTCGACGCCTTCCCAGAACGACGATGTCGCGAATAGCACCGGGTTGCTCTCCGCACGGAACCATTCGAGGAGCCGGCCTTTCGGCGCATCGCCTTGCGTTCTGCAACGGAACGGCAAGCGCGGCATGATGAGATCGGCCACGGCACGCAGGACCGCGTTGCTCGTGAAGAGGACGAAGGCGCGGCCGTTCGTTGAGTCGAGGATGTCTGCGATGACCGGCGCCGCGTCGTGCGCGAAACGCGGGTCGCGAGGATCGAGATGCCGCTCCGGCAGATAGAGCATTGCCTGGCTTTGGTAATCGAACGGCGAGTCGACGACGAGTTCGTCGGCGGGTGACGTCGACAGCCCGACCTGCCGGCGCAGATACGAGAAGTCGCCGCCGACCGCGATAGTCGCGCTCGTCATGACGACGCTGCGCGCCTTCTCGAAGAGCAAGTCGCGGAGCAATGGCGCGACCGCGACCGGCGCGCACAGCGCCGCATAGGAATCGCGCAGGTCTCCGACGCGCTCGGCCCAGCAGATCCAATCCTCGCTCGCAAGCCGCAGCCGTTCGATCGTCTGCGTCTGCGCGACGACCGCTCGCGTCAGCAGATCCCGTTTGCGCTCGAGGATTTGTTCATCGAGCGTCGGAAAGCGCGCGTTCTTCTTCCACCGCTCTTCGAGCCAGTTCTCCGTGCGATAGAGCGCGCGTTGGAGCGGATCCATGAGCTCGAGTGCGTGCGGATTGCGGTCGAGCCTGTATCGGTTCGGCGACCCGCGTGCCAAAGCGGCCGAAAGGTCATCGGCTGATTCGCCGAGCTCGTGCGCCAGCCGTTCGTCGAATACGTATTGACGCTGGATCTTGCGCAACAGACGTCCGACACTCGCGCGAGAGACGGATGATGAGAACGCAGCAGTCGCCCATTGATCGACCTGATGCGCTTCGTCGAGGACGGCGTAGTCATACGGTGGGATAAGTCCGCCGCCCATCGCGAGATCGAGGAAGAACAGCGCGTGGTTGACGACGATGATGTTCGCGTAGCGCGCTTCTTCACGCGCTCGCATGTGATGACAGCGCTCGGGGCCGAAGAAGTCGCACGCCTCCATGATGCAGTCGTCGGCATCGGTGTCGAGGTCGGCCCACAGCCGCGTCGAGGGCACGAAGTCGAGCTCGGCGCGATCGCCGGTCTCGGTGCGATCGGCCCAATCGAACAGCGCAACTTCTTCCGGCGACCGAGCGAGCACGAGCTGGCGGCGCATCGCCTCGAGCTTGTCGCGGCAGATGTAGTTCGATCGGCCCTTGAGCTGGACGACGAGCGCGTTGCTGTCGAGCGCGCGAAGGAGCAGCGGGATGTCTTTGTTGATGAGTTGGTCTTGAAGCGCGAGAGTCGCCGTCGATACGACGACGCGCTGGCCAGAAAGCAAGGCGGGCACGAGATAGCCGAACGATTTGCCGGTGCCGGTACCCGCTTCGACGAGCACGTGCATCTGCTCGAGAAGTCCGCGGTGGACGAGCTTCGCCATCGCGGTCTGCGCCGCACGGTGCTCGTACTCGGAAAGCGCGGCGGCTATACGGCCGCCGTCGCCGAGCACCTCATCGATGGTCAGCATGGAACCAGCAGGATTAACGAACGGACGTTCGAGGCCCTTCGAGGCGGCTCCGCGAAGCGGTTCGTGTCATGAAGAAGCGCGCGACGAAAGCGAAGATCGCGGAAATCGAGCGCCGGATCGAAATCCAACGCAAGCGCGCCGCACGACCGACGACGCCGGTCAATACACACGCCTCCGTCTCGAAATCGCTCGCCGAAAAGAAGCGAAGCCTCGACCGCAAAGCGCGTCAGCGCAAGGATTGGGAAGAGGAGTAAAGCTCCCGTATCTGCGTGTCGCGATGAGGAAAGACCGCGGCGGTCGACGATAAAGGTCGACCGCTCCTGTTTTTGTGTAAAGGGCGAGCGCGGTCGCGATTCCGAATGACCCGCACCGATGCGTGCACTCGTCAAAGAAGCGCCCGGTCCCGGCATGGTGTTGAAAGACGTCGCGATGCCCACTATCGGGCCGACCGACGTCCTCATCCGCGTCCGCAAAGCGGGCATCTGCGGAACCGACGGGCACATCTGGAACTGGGATAAGTGGTCGCAGGCGCGCGTGAAGCCGCCGCTGATCGTCGGCCACGAATTCATGGGCGAGGTCGCAGAGATCGGCGCGGCCGTCCGAGCGGTGCAGATCGGCGATCGCGTATCGGCAGAGGGCCACATCTCGTGCGGCGTCTGCTATCTGTGTCGCACCGGCCAAGCGTACATCTGCGAGCACGTCAAGATCATCGGCGTCGATCGCGACGGCTGTTTCGCCGACTACATCTCGATGCCCGAGAACAACGTCTGGAAGCTCGACCCATCCGTTCCGGATGCGTGGGCCGCCGTGTTCGACCCGCTCGGCAATGCCGTCCACACCGTCATGACCGCGGGCGTCAGCACGAAGAGCGTCGTCATCACGGGCGTCGGCTCGATCGGGCTCATGGCGATCCCCGTCGCGCGCGCAGCCGGCGCGGCGAAAGTCATCGCGGTCGATATCAATCCCGGCAAGCTCGAGCTTGCGCAACGGCTCGGTGCGGATCGCGTCTTCGATGCGCGCGACGAAGGGCTGCAGCAGCGGATCCTCGAGGAGACGAACGGCGATGGCGCCGACGTCTTGCTCGAGATGAGCGGCAGCGGTGCTGCGATCAATCAAGGTCTCGGCTTCGTCCGCAATGGAGGACGGGCGGCACTGCTCGGACTTCCATCAGACAACGTGAGCGTCAATCTCGCAGAGAACATCATCTTCAAAGGACTCACCGTACTCGGCATCAACGGGCGCAGGATGTTCGAGACGTGGTATCAGACGCAGGCGCTCGTCGTCTCGGGCCGCGTCGATCTCGCGCCGATCATCACGCACATCCTGCCGTTCGAGCGCTTTGACGAGTGCTTCCACCTTCTGCAGGAAGGCAAAGCGGCGAAGATCGTCATGGACATCGCCGGTTGAACCCCTGACGATCGCCGCATAAGGTTAACGATGAATCAATCTTACGATCGCAAGCTCAAGACGGATCTCGAATCGCTGCGCGCGGCGGGCACGCTCAAGATGCTGCGCCACATCACGACGCCGATGGAAGCGACCGTGCACATGGAGGAGGCCGGCGATGCGGTCGTCCTCTCGAGCAATAACTATCTCGGTCTCGCAGACAATCCGAAAGTCGTCGCGGCCGGGATCGAAGGCCTCAAGAAATACGGCGCCGGTACCGCGAGCGTCCGCTTCATCTGCGGCACGTTCTCCGTCCATCGCGAGCTCGAAAACGAAATCGCGTCATTCCTCGGCACCGAGAACGCGCTGACCTACGTCTCCTGCTGGAACGCGAACACGGGGCTTATCCCGACGATCGCCGTCGAAGGGACGGCGATCGTGTCCGACGAGCTGAATCATGCGTCCATCATCGACGGTTGCCGGATGGCGACGCAGTCGCAGCGTTTGCGCTATCGCCACGCCGATATGGCGGACCTCGAGAGCAAGCTCATTTCGCTCCCCCCGGACATGCCGAAGTTCATCATCACCGACGGCGTCTTCTCGATGGAGGGCGATCTCGCGAAGCTGCCCGAGATCGTCGCGCTCGCAAAACGCTACAACGGCGTGACGATCGTCGACGACAGCCACGGTACGGGCGTCATGGGCGCCACCGGTCGCGGCACGATCGAGCACCACGGACTCACCGGGCAGATCGACATCATCACGGGCACGCTCGGCAAAGCGCTCGGCGGCGCCGCGGGCGGCTTCGTCGCGGGTTCCAATGCGCTGATCGAGACGCTTGTCCAAAAATCGCGGCCGATGCTCTTCTCGAACGCGCTGCCGGCAACAGTCGCTTCGAGCGCTCTCGCCGCGATCCGAGAACTCGAGTCGAATCCTGGGCTGCTCGCGAAGCAACGGCAGAACATCAAGTACTTCCGCGCCGGACTGACTTCGCTCGGCTTCAAACCGCTCGAAGGTGACAGCGCGATCATCCCGATCATCGTCGGCGAGACGGCGTTCGCGATCAAGATGAGCGACATGCTCTTGAAGGAAGGCGTGTTCGTCACGGGCTTCGGCTTCCCGGTCGTGCCGGAGGGAACGGCGCGCATCCGCGTGCAGATGAGCTCCGCACTCGAACAGTCGCATCTCGACAAAGCGTTGGCCGCGTTCAAGAAAGTCGGACGGGAGCTCGGACTCATCAAGTAGCCCCGCCTCATGTTGTATCTGACGCTCCCCTAGAAGAGGCGCGCGCTCGCCTTCACGGGCTTTTCACCGCCGATGCATAAGCTCAAGGCCGGAGGTATCCGTCTTGAGACACATCCCGGGTCGTACCGTTCGCTCTGCAGCGGTCATAGCCGTCGCGATCTGCGCCGCCGTTTCGACGGCGGCCTCATTTGCGAATCCTATCAGGCCGTCGACCTCCCCGCCGGCGACGATCATCGGCGACCGCATCTTCTTGCGCGAGTACGCGGCGGTCGCGCCGGGTCGATTCAGCGAGTCCGGCCTCAGCATCGGCAAGATCATCCACACGGCTGACGGAGGTCAGATATTCGGCTTCTCGGTCGACGAGAACGGTGATGACGGCCTTCTCGCGTCCGCGCAAGACACGGGCAGCGGTGTCAAGGCTTCCGTCGAGACGTTCAGTCAGTCGACGGGCACGATCACAAAGGTCATCGCGCGCACGAATACGATGGACGATTTCGTCGACCTCGGGATCGCCGCGGGCGACGTCGGCCTCATCGAGCACGAACACGTCACCGGTTTTCTCAAGGTCACACGATCTTTCCACATCTTGAACCCGGTGACAGGAAACGCGTTCACCGGTTTGTGGACGCCGCCGAGCCGCTCGAATCTTCTCGTCGAGCAGATAGCGGACAATCAGTCGACGACGCAAGCCGCGGTCTTCGGCATCACGAAGTCTACGGACGCTCCTCGCTTGTTCGCATCGAATATCGCGGCGAACACGTTCGGTCCGGTCTTCCGCCTCAACCCGAATCTCTACGGTCTCGCCGATGGGCCGCAACTCGCCGAAGACGTCGCGACGGGCCAAGCCGTGTTCGGCCTTTCGCCCGACGGTGGAAGCGTCGGCGGTTCCCCGCCCGATATCGAGATGATCGATCTCTCGACCGGCAAGCAGACCGGATTTCAAGGCGTCAGGATCCCGCCGTTCAACTCGGGATTCGTCAACGGCCTCGCGGTCGATTCGACGACCGGCATAGCGTGTACGACGACCGAGCTCGACGCGTCGGTCGAGTTCTACGTCCTCGCGACGGGTGCAGGAACGGCGGTGCAGCTGCCGGGGTCGAACGGAAACCAGTTCAATAGTGGTGAAGGCGTCGCCGTCGACCCTATCCATCATCTCTTCTTCGTCATCCAGCCGAACGGCACGGTCGGTCCGCCGGGCAGCGTCGTCGACATATTCGATGAGCACGGCAACTTGCAAACGTCGATCACCGGCTTCACCGCCTTTAGCGTCACGCCCGAGCTTGCGGTGAACCCGAATACGCGCGTCGGGTTCGTGTCGGGACCGACCAGCGACGCGATCACCGAGTTCGCTTACTAACCGCTAGGCTACTGACCGGCGCCCCTGATCTGCCGTCTGCACGGCGGGATAACGCCGTGCATGCGCCCAAGCGCGGCCGTCCGCGTCTTCCACGGAGGGCATCCCATGGCGCAATGCACGCACCTCGACAAGATCCGCGACGTCAAACCGAGCGCGCGCGGCTGCGAGGATTGCTTGAAGACTGGCGAACCCTGGCTGCATCTCCGCGAATGTCTGGAGTGCGGACACGTCGGCTGCTGCGATCAATCGAAGAACAAGCATGCGACGAAGCACTTCAGATCGAGCGGCCATCCGATCATGAAATCGTTCGAGCCCGGAGAAGATTGGAAATGGTGCTACATCGACGAGCTAATGTGGTGACCGCGCCGGCGCTGCCGGCATTGCCGCTCGCGGAGTGGCGGGCGACGAAAGACACGCTCCAACTCTATCTGCAGATGATCGGCAAGCTCAAGCTCGAGCTTGCCCCGCCCGAGCCCGAATGGGCGCACATCACGCTGCTCGTGACGTCGCGCGGTCTTACGACCGGACCGCTGCCGTATCGCGACCGCACGTTTCAGATCGACGTCGATCTCGTCGCCCATGGTCTGCGGATCAGCTCGAGCGACGGGCGCGAGCAATCGCTCAAGCTCGAGGCGCGCACGGTCGCGTCGTTCTACGAAGACTTCTTCGCGCTGCTCGAATCGATGGACATCCTCGTCGACATCAACCCGATCCCGCAAGAGGTGGCCGATCCAGTCGCGTTCGACAAGGACGACCTTCACGGGTCGTACGAGGCCGACGCAGTGACGAAGTACTTCCACATGCTATCGTTCGCGGACACCGTGCTCAAAGAACACCGCGCGCCGTTCGAAGGCCGTCACTCTCCCGTCCAGTTCTTCTGGGGCGGCTTCGACCTCGCGTACACGCGCTACTCGGGCAAGGGTGCGCCTCCGCCGCCCGGTGCAAGCCGCATGATGCAGATCGCGATGGACGTCGAAGAGATCTACGCAGGTTTCTGGCCCGGCGACTTCCGCTACGATGCACCGGCGTTCGGTGCGTACGTCTATCCGAAGCCCGATGGAATCGAGAAACGCGTCATCGGGCCGACGGGCGCCGCGTGGAACGAGTCGATCGGTCTATTCCTTTTGCCGTTCGAAGTCGTGCGCGGCGCTCCGGATCCGGTCGCCGCGCTACGGGAGTTCCTATCGACGACGTTCGACGAATGCCGCGCGTGCGCAGGCTGGAAGCAGTTGCCGTAGGCTGATGTAGTAGGCCGAGCGAAGCTCGGCTACAGGCCGATCGACAGCGCTGAGATCTTCCCGGTGGCGTCGATGCCCATGATCCAATGGATTGTGCGCTTTGCGAACGTCACGTCGAAACCGCAGCTGCGACCGCTCGCGTCTTCGTCAACCGCCGTCTCCTTGATGTTCTTCAAAGCGCCGAGCGCGCGCAATTGCGCACCCGCCGAATGCGCCACTTCGTCCGTCAAAACGGCGCTCATCTGATCGGTGAGTTGCGTGCGGTCGATGTCGCCGCGCGTCAAGCGCCCGACCCATTCGCGCGTGCGATCGACGGCGGCACGATCCGCATTCGACGGCGCAAACGGATGTAGGATGTCGAATATCTGCAAAGCGAGTCGGTCGGCGGCAAACGTGCCGCCGGTGTTCGTCAGGACGACGACGTCGGTGCGGTCGTCCGGGAACCTCGCGTTCATCGCGTGAAAGCCGGTCACTTCGCCGTTGTGCCAATAGAGCCGATGGCCGTCGTGTCTGACCGCGACCCATCCGAACGCGTAGTCGGTCGCCGCGCCGGTGTCGACGGTGCCGGGCGTGAACATCTCATCGAGCGACTCGGCGTCGAGGAATCCGGGCGAGGCGAGCGCATCATCCCATTTCGCGAGATCGGCCACGGTGCTCGCGATCGACCCGGCCGCGTAACCCCAGTCGGCGTCCTCCGCTGCGACGGGTTGCGGACCTGTTGGTGTCGCGTTGTAACCGATGGCGAGCGGCGCGTTCGCGCGCGAGCCGTCGTTATAGAACGTCGAAGACAAGCCTAGCCGCTTCAAAACCTGCGAGTCGAGGAATGATTGATAGGTCTTGCCCGAAGCTTTTTCGATGACGAGCCCAAGCAGATAATAGTTCGAGTTCGAATACTCGTATCGCGATCCGGGCGGAAACAGCAGGTCGGTCTTCGCGAGGCGTGAGACGACCTGATCGTGCGAGATCTTCGTCGACGTGTCGATCGCGCCGAGACGGAAATCTTCGACGCCTGACTCTTGGTCGAGCAGATGCCGGATCGTCACGCGATCGCCCCATGGCAAACCAGGGACGTATTGCGACAACGGATCATCGAGCGACAACTTCTTATCTTGCGCGAGTAGGAGGACGCACGACGCGGTGAACTGCTTCGTCACCGATCCGATCGGGTACGCGGTGTCGAGGCCGGCGCGTCTTTTCGTGCCGATGTCTGCAAACCCGAAGCCGCTTTCGTAAGCGATCTTCCCACGAACGCTGACGGCAACCGTCGCGCCGGCGATGTGCTCGGCCGCGAGCGTTTTCCTGACGAGCTGGTCGATCGAGTGGCTCTGCGACGCCGTCAGCGCGGTGACGACGGCGATCGCGGCCAACGTCATATCGGCTCGACCGTGAGCGATCCTACTTTGCCGGCTGCGTCGAGCGCGATGACGAAGCCGATCGCCCCCTGCTTGAATGTCACGCTGTACGTGTAGACGGTCTGCGTTCCGAGCAGGTACTTATCGGTCTGATCGAACCTGATGGGTGCGCCGAGTTTGCCGAGCTGCGATTTTGCCTGCGACATCAGCGATGCCGTGAGCTTCTTCGCGGCTTGGGGCGTCAGTTGGCTCGCGCTGAGCGTGCCCGACTGGAGCTGATGGAAGATAGAGCGAGATCGCGCGGCCGCTGCGGAGTCGCCGGCTTGATCGGCGGAAATCTGCGCGGGCGTCGGCGGGAAGAACATCGCGAATATCTGCCGCACGATCGGACCGGCGTCGAACGCTTCCGAGTTGCCGAGCACGATGACGTCGAATTTGTCGTTCGGAAACGCCGCATTGCGGCCGTTGTAACCGGGCAACCCGCCGTTTGTGTCGATCTCGCGATGTCCATAGAGCGACTCGACCGACCACCCGAAACCGTACGGTACGCTCGTGCCGTCCGGGAGCGTCGTCGGGGTCCACATCTCACGAAGATCGGTGTCGTTGATCACCTTGCCGTTCAACAGGGCCGTATCCCAAGCAGCGAGATCGAGGACGTTCGAGATCAAGCCGCCGGCGGAATATGCCCAGTCGAGATCCCACGGCTTGTCTGGGCGCATTCGATCGCCTTGGAGGACGTAACCGGTGGTCATGTCCGGCGACGACGCGCCGGCGTTGCCGTAGGTCGTGACCAGCATGTTCACCGGTTTCACGACTTTGTTGAACAGCTGGTCGACGTATGACGATCCGCCCGCTCTTTCGATGACCATGCCGAGCAGGATGTAATTCGTGTTGCTGTATTCCCACTGCGTGCCCGGGTCGAAATCGAGCGGCAGCTTACTCACCGTCGCGACGATCGCGTCGGGCGTCGTGCCAGTGAATACCGCTTTATCGAAGCCCGGCTGGTCGGTGTAGTCGGGGATGCCCGACCGCATCGAGAGCAAGTCGCGTATCGTGATGTCCTTCGCGCGTGGGAAATCCGGCACGAATTTCGCGAGCGGCGTGTCGAGCGTGATGCGCCCGTCTTCGACAAGCGACAGCACGACGGCGGCCGTGAACTCTTTCGTTATCGAACCGATCTCGAACAGCGACGAATCGCGCATCGTCTGCTGCAGCTCGACCGACGAAAGGCCGTAACCGCGCGAGTAGACGACGCGGCCGTCGCGGACGACAGCGAGCGATATGCCGGCGACCGCCTGGCTCTGCAACGATTGGATGGTGATCTGATCGATCTTGCGCATCTGATCGTTCGTCAGCGCGGCGACCGACGGCAACGGCGCGGGTGAAGGCGAGCCCACCGGTCTCCCGACGAACGACGAGCGAGTGGGCGCGGGCGCCGGCACCGGCGGCAAAGTCGGCACGGGTGCTGGCGTCGGCGCTGTGGCTGCTGCGGACGAAAGCGCGGCGGCGATAAACGTCGCGAGAATCATGGCTTTTTCTGTTGAAGAGTACGAAGCGGACCTCCTTTTCGTTCCAGCGAACGACCGCGCATGGCGCGCGTCACTCGCATCTACACCCGAAGCGGCGACGATGGAACCACCGGGCTTGTCGGTGGGCAGCGCGTGGCGAAGAACGACCCCCGCATCGCGACTTTTGGCGCGGTGGATGAATGCTCGAGCGTCATCGGCCTTGCGCGGCGCGCATTGGCCGACGTACCGCACGGCGACCGCGGCGCGTTCTTAGACTCGCTCCTCGCCTGGACGCAGGACGCGCTGTTCAATCTTGGGAGCGATCTGGCGACGCTGCCGAAGGATCGACGCGAAGGAATGCCTCGGATCGATCAACGCGATGTCGACGCGCTCGAGACCTCCATCGACAAGATGCAGCGCGACCTCGAACCGCTGAACAACTTCATCCACCCCGGCGGATCGCAAGCCGGCGCGTTCCTCCATCTCGCGCGAACGGTGTGCCGGCGCGCCGAACGGTCGCTCGTGCAGCTTGCCGCTGATGAACCGGTCGAGCCGGTCGTCATGCGTTACGTCAACCGGTTATCTGATGCGCTCTTCGTCTGGGCACGTTGGATCAACCACGAGCTCGGCGAGACCGAGCATCACTGGAACCCGAAAACCGCACCACCAGAGACGTAAGATTTTGGTAGGAGCGGTCGAGATTTATCTCGACCGAAGACGTCCTTCTATAGGACGCTTTGGCGGAGAGCGTCGATGAGCGTTCCCTGCACTTCGAGCTGATTGGTGAACGAGTCGACCACGACCGGCGGCACGTAATGTGGCAGCACGTGCGGCCAGAGGTCGAGGTGCGAAGGCTGCGGCGGTATGCCGCCGACGCTTCGGAATAGCAGCTCGGCATACGAGGCGTTGCCCCAGCCGAATTCCGATCGCGTGAATCGCGACGGATCGTCGGGATCGAAGCTCTCGTGGATCAAACCGTCGGAACTGCCCGTCGATTCGACCATCTTGATGAGCGACGCGACCTCGGGCCGGTTTCGCGACGTCAATGCTTGACCGATGATGCCCAGGGGCCAGACCCAGCCGGTGGGCGTGTGCGGGCTGCCAAGGCCTGTGGCATAGCGACCGCTATAGTAGTACGGGTTGCCGCTCGATAACGCGAAGGCGCGCGTGTTCTCGTAGATCGGGTCGAACGGGGAGACATATTCCCACAACGGCGCGGTGACGAGGTTCGGCAGATTCGCGTCGTCCATAAGCTCGAAACCGCCGAGGCCGTCGACCTCATACGCGTACATCCAGCCGTGATTGAAGTCGTAGATGACGCCGTAGCGTTCGATGCCGGCGCGAACGCTGTTCGACAGATCCATCGCGGTCCTCGCCATGTGCGGATCACCGAATCCCGGACCTGCGAGTTCGCCGATCTCTTCGAGCGCGACAGCCGCGAGCATGTTTTGAGGGACGTTGAACGGATACTTGACGCGATCGTCAGACGGCCGGAAAGCACCCCATATCATACCGGTCTCGGTGAACGGTGCGCCCGCGCCGCGGTTCGGCAAGTAGCGCGAACCGTAGTCGGAACAAGACTCGTGATGGATCTCGCACTCGTACGTCGCAAGCGTATGCTCGAGCGCCCATCGGACGTGCGGAGTGAAGATCGCTCGGTCATGCGTCTTCGTCCAATAAGCGTAGATGAGTGTCACCGGATACGCGAGCGAGTCGGGCTCCCACTTCTCTTCCCAGACCTTGAACCCGGCGGTAAACGCGTTCGCGTGAGGATCGGTGAGGACGTTGCGCGCGTTGCGCTCGATGACGGCGCGAATGGTCGGTCGAAACGCCGGGATCTCGTTGGCGAACCGGACGTACGGATAGGTCTGCGCCGACGAGTCACGCAGCCACATCGCCGGGATGTCGCCGGTCTGGACATACATCGAGCCGTCGTCTTGGAGGAAAAAGTCAGACGCGACGGTGTGGAAGAGCGTGTCCGCGTCGACGTTGAGCACGGTCGGCGTCGTCGACGTGCCCATCAATGTGACATTGATCGTCCGCGGCTGCGGAGCGGACGTCTTCGGGTCGAGAGCGGTCACCGAAAGGAGCAGGATCGATAGGAGGGAGATGGCGGCGAGCGCGGGAGGTCGCGTTGCGGTCACTACCGCGCGATTCGCGTAGGCGGCGAGCAATCCCGGCGCCTGGCTTAAGAAATCGAGCGGACCGCCAAGGTAGCGGTCCGTGTCGAGATGACCTGTCCGGAGCACGGGTGCTCCTCTGATCGGTTACGAGACGAGGCGCAGCGGTTCGACTGCTTGGCGATCCGCGGCGGCGCATGCATCGATGATGCTCATGACGTGCTCGATCTCGCGCACTTCAGCTTGACGAAGGGCGACTGCGATGATGGCAGTGATGACGGCGGCGCCGAAAGCCGCGATGCCGACCGCGAGGAGCGGGCTCAAACTATACGTCGCGATGAATGCGATCGAAGCGGCGGCTGCGTAGGCGATGCGAGTCATTGTCGTTTCTCCAAATCGGTGAGTTGTCGATAGGATACGCGCGATGACCCGTTCGTTACAGCTCATTGCCGCAAGATGCGAGATAAAGCCGCTTTCCGCGCGCAGTGCGCTACGTCACAGGACTAATAGCACAATATTGAGGGCGGAAGTTGGGCGCCGGCCAGGTCTAGGAACGGCCGTATCCGGCCTCGTGATACCAGCGCATATACAGCGTTCGCGCGATCTCGCCCACTTCGGTCAGGGGATCGATGTGCGCGTGGGCGACGGCGTCGTCGAGTTCGCACGCCGCATTCGTGGCGCGCCGCAGCGCAGAATTGATACGGTCGCTCATGTCGGCGATCCGTAGGCACTGCGTCTTCGTTTCCGTCGGGATATCAGGCGTGCCGTTCGGCCGCTTGCCGTAGCGCGGCGGGTCGAGCGCCTTCGATACCCAGCGCAGGCAGTCGGCGAGCGTGAGTGCGCGCCGCACCTGTTCCGGCGTCCGCGATTTGAGGTGGAGGAGCGCGATGAGCTCGGCGGCGCGCCATCGCACCTCGTCTGCGATGAGCATCGCATCGAGAATGTCGTATGGCGGGCTCGTGTCCGGCGAATAGTCCATCCACCGCGCGGTGACGTTCGACTCCGACGGTGAATTATAAAGAGGCTCGAACGTCCACGGAACGTCAGGGCCGCCGAGGTGTTCTCGCTTATGCGAGCGCCTCTCCGGACGTCCGTGATCATTTTCGGCCATCGGGGCGCGAATGCGAACGGCGCTCGCTCGTCTCCTTTCGCGAGCGGGATGGAGCCGCGGTTTCCACTGTTCGTTCGGGCAGTAAGCCTGCGCCGGCGTGCGCGTCGTAGAGGTCGCCGCTCTCAGACGAAGCGAAAGAGGCGCGCGTGAAGCTCGTCCTGCGGCTGTTGCCGATCCTCGGCATAACATTCATCGACATCTTCGGTTTCAGCATCCTGATCCCGATCGTGCCGCTTTTCGCCCAGCACTTCGGCGCATCCGACCTCGTCATCGGCTTGCTCTTCGCGACGTTCTCAGCGTTCCAGTTCGTCGCCGGATTCGTCTGGGGTCGCGTCAGCGACCTCATCGGGCGAAAAGCCGTGCTGATCATCTCGCAGATCGGCGCCACCTTCGGTTGGGTGATGCTCGCGTTCGCGAAAACTCTGCCGATCGTGTTCCTCGCGCGCATCATCGAAGGTGCTTCCGGCGGCAACATCAGCGTGACGCAGGCGTACGTCGCCGATAAGGTCGAGCCGGCGCAGCGTTCGCGAGCCTTCGGTCTCGTGGGCGCGTCGTTCGCGGCAGGCATGGTGTTCGGTCCGCTCTTCGGCGCGCCGCTCTACAACATGTACGGCTTCCCGGCGCCGTTCTTGTTCGCCGCCGCGCTGCAGCTCATCACGCTCATCCTGACGATTTTCATGCTGCCGGAATCGCGGACCGCCGCGGAGCGTTCGCAGGTCGCGACGGCTTCCGATATCGTCGGATCGCTGACCCACGGCAAGATCGCACCGCTGCTTTGGCAGCAGTGGATGTATTCGCTCGCCCTCTACGCGATGTTCGCCGTCTTCAGCCTCTACTTCAAGGCGGCGTTGCACTACGACGTCACGCAGATCTACTATTTGTTCGCGGCCTTTGCGGTGACGAACGTCATCCTTCAAGGCTTCGTCGTCGGACCGGTGAGCGAAGCGCTCGGGGATCGGCGCTGTTCGAACCTCGGTCTCGCGCTCGCGATCGTCAGCTTCTGCGTCGTGCCGTTCGTGCACGATCTCGTCGGCGTCGCGTTCATGATGCTCCCCTTCTCCGCCGGCATGGCGCTCGCGCGTCCGACACTTGCGTCGCTCATCACCGACCGCACGCCTGATAATCAGCGCGGTGTCATCCTCGGCACCGGTTCGTCGCTCGACAGCGTATCCGGCATGATCATGCCGCCGGTCTCAACCGGTTTGCTCGGCATGTACGGCCCGGCTTTCGTATCGATTCCATCGACGCTGTTCTCGCTCGTGTCGCTGACGATGGGTCTCATAGCCGCTCGCAAAGAAAACAACGACGCGCCGGCAGCCGTTCTCGAATCGACCGCCGCCGCCGACTGATGTGGTATTCCGAGCGAAGCTCGGAAAGGCTAGCCGAGCTACGCTCGGCATACCACACTCAGTTGTAACTCGACTAGGATTTCAGGTCTGAGGGTTTCTCGATATAGTCCTCGAGGAGCAAGCCTTCCGCGACCTCGAGCGACTCGGCGAATAGGCCGTCGTGTCGCGCCATCTCGACGACCGTCTCACCCGTGTTGCGCTCGGTCGCGAGGATCTTCGACAACGGCTGCTTCGTCTCGTACGCGTACCAGGCGACCTCTCCAAGCTCGCCCGGCGTTACACCCGATGCGAGCGCCGCCTGATAATCCGGGATCTGGACGCCCGGGAATCTGAAGGCGAGCGCGCGTTGATACGCGGCGTAGCGATCCGGCGACGACTCGAGATCGTTGAGCGTGATCTGCGTCGAGAGGCTGCGGCTCTGCGCGGCGTACATCTCGTTCGACGCCTGGGCGGCGAGAAGCGCTCGGTGATCCCATTCCGCGAGCGCCGCGTTCATCGCCGCCTGCACGGCGGGCATATCCTTTGCCGCGATGTCGCCGCTCGTTGTATCGAGGCGGTTGAGCGCGGCGAAAAAGTCGCTCGCGACGGAGATCGCCTGGATCTGGCCTTGCGAGTTGCGATCCTCCTCACCGGGTATAGCCGCATCAGCGCGGTTGATCGCATCGACGATGTCGTCGGCCGACTGGCGCAGACCGTTCGTCATCGACGGATACCACGGCAAGAGCGCTTGGTATTTCGGCGTCAGCGGTCCATCGCGGAACGGATCCATCATCGCTTTCATCGAGTCGCGCGTATCTGCGATGAGGCCGGGTCCGGTGCCCATGACATCGGACGTGAGATCGATCGTTCCGTTGATGTCGCGCGTCAACTTGTTGAGGCCATCGACGGCGATCGATAGATTGTTGCCCTTCTTCTTCGGCTGTCCGAGGTTCGGCGCCGCATCGGAGAGCTGCTGGATCTCGTTGACGAAGGTCTCGATGTCTTGACCGCCCGATTTCGCGCGGCTCTCCGCCGTCGCCATATCATCGTTGGCGACGTTGTCCGCTGCGACGAGCTGCGAAGCCGCCGATGCCGGCGCCGAGGCATCCGTCTCGAATGCCGCCGCCGACATGCCGCGCGCCGCGCCGCCGTCGTTCGGCGGCAGCTCGGACGTCGCTACGCGGAGCGCCGATTCTTGTGTCCGAGCGAGCGAGTCGCTTGGATCTTTCGAGAGCGCGTCGTCGAAGCGCGCGGCGGCGTACGTGTAACGCCCTTCCGCCGTATCGTGGATCGCGGCTGCCGTGATCGTCGACGCGGTCGCTTGCGACAATTCTGGATAGCCGAGCAGATGCGAAACGCGGTCCATCGGCGCCGGGTGATCGATGAAGTACTTGTCGGTGTCGCCGGTGTCGCCTTCGGTCTTCGCGAGCTGGACGAACGTATCGACGTCGGAGCGTGGATCGTAACCCGCTTCCGACATGAGGAGCAGACCATACTGATCCGCTTGGAGCTCGTCGAGTCGCGAGAACTTCAGGTAGGCGAGATTTCCCGCGGTGCCGCCGAGCAGATAGCCGATCGGGCTCAAGATCGAGAGCACGCCGATAAGGATGCTGAGCAGATTGCCTTTGTTCTGGAGCGACGTGACGTGCCCGCGCTCGACGTGGCCCATCTCGTGACCCATGACGCCCGCGACTTGATCGTCGGACGAGGCGAAGTTGAGCAAGCCCATGTCGACGTGGATGAAGCCACCCGGCAGCGCGAACGAGTTGATCTCGTTCGAGTCGATGATCTCGAAATGGTACGTGATATCGGTGCGCGCGCGATGCGCGGCGAGCTTGGAACCGATGCCGTTCACCCAGTTCGTCAGGAACGGATCGGTGACGAGGACGCTTTGACTATCGACCTCGTCGTTGAGCTGCTTGCCCCACTGGATCTCGGCCTGCGTGCTCATAGCGGACGCAGGTGCAGGAATCGACGCGGTCAGCAGGCAGATGATGAGAACAGCGCTGATGCAGCGGCGCATTGATTCGTGATTCTCTCTTTCGAGGTCGTAGGCCGCCCTGGAGTTGCGACATTTCGAGGGCGGCACGCCTGCCGCCCTCCACTTCCAACTCCTTTGCCTTCCATAGAATATTCATAGAAATGCGAGGGTCGCCTCACGCCGCCGAAGCCGGTCGTCGCGTGTGCCAGTGCGTTCGCGCCTGATATGTGGCGCCGAGCGCGACGAGCCGCCTCTCTTCGAACGCCGGCGCGACGAACATGATGCCCGTCGGCAATCCATGGATGCCGAAGCCCGATGGCACACTGATGGCAGGGATGCCGACCAGGTTGCATGCGCTGATGAGCGGCGTGTCATTCGTGCCGGGATATGCCTTGTCGAACGGTATGTCGATAGGTAGCGCGACGGTCGCGAACGTCGGCGCGGCGATGACGTCGATCTTCTCGAAGAGCTTGGCGAACGCGATCTTCATCGGTCCGCGCAAGCGCATCGCGTCGACGTAGTCGACCGCCGGAACCGCGAAGTACGAGTATCCGCCGCGCCGGCCGCCCGGGTCCGAGAGCGTCTGCACGCGGCCGTCTTGGATGATATCGCGGAACGCAGCACCGCCTTCACCCGAGATGATCGCGCCGATGCACTCGTCATACGGATACTTTGGCAGGTCGATCTCGATCGGGGTTTCGATAGCACCGGCCGACCGCAGCTCGGCGAGCGCGACCTCGAAGTTCTTCCGGACCTCCGGTTGCACTTTGTCGGTCGCGTGTCGGATGACTCCGACCCTAACGTGCGACGCGTAGGCATTAGGCAGGTCGAGCGCTTCGTACGTTTCCATTGACGATGTCGCATCGTCGAAGTCATGGCCTGCGATCGCCGCGAGGACGAGATTCGCGTCGTATGCGTATCGGCACATCGGCCCAAGTTTGTCAAGCGTCCAGCACAGCGCCATCGCGCCGTGGCGGCTCACGCGCCCGTATGTCGGCCGTATTCCGGAAAGGCCGCAGTAGCTCGACGGGTTCGTGATCGATCCATCGGTCTCCGAACCGATCGCAAACGCCACGCAACCAGATGCGACTGCGGCGCCAGGACCGCTCGACGACCCCCCGGTCCAGTAGTCGCGATTCCACGGATTGCGGCACGGACCGGTAAACGACGCGTCCGCTTGATCGTATCCCATGCCGCCCGCGAGTTCGATCATCGCAAGTTTCGCGACAAGCACAGCACCGGCTTCGCGTAACCGTTTGACGACAGTCGCATCGTAGTCGAACGTCTGATGTTTGTACGGGGCGGCGCCCCACGTCGTCGGACCGCCCGTCGCCGCTAAGAGGTCTTTGACGCCATATGGGATCCCCGTAAGCGGTCCGAGATTCGCGACACCAGCTGCCAGAGCGGCGTCCGCCTTCGCTGCTTCGGCGAGCGCGAGATCGTCGAAGATGGTAACGACCGCGTTCAACGATTTTCCTATGGTATGGAGACGCTTGAGGTAGATCTTCGTCAGCTCGACGGACGACACTGTCTTGCTTCGAAGCATCCCTCCAAGTTGGTCAATCGAGGAGAAGGCGATATCCGTGTCCGTCATCGCACATCATCCTTCGGGCCAGCGCTGAAGACGAAGTCGGGCTCATCCCAGTTCCGCAGCGTCGCCTTGCGGAACTCGGCGGCGACCGGAGCGTAACTGTCGATGTCGCCTGCGATCTTTCCGACGAGCTCGTCGCTCAGCTTCGCTTGCGGCATCGTGTCGCGCAGCCAGCGAGCCTGCGCGACACCGAGTTCCGAGGGTCCTTTTTTCGCAGCGGCTTCCGCAGTCGTCGGCGGATCCGTCAGACCACTGAGGCCTGCGGCCGCTGCGATCGCGCCGGCAGCGATGAAGGTTCGACGTGATGGCATGATGACGTTGCCTCCTTATTCGTTCACCATTCGATGACGACGCCGGGATGGCGCCAGAAAAGTCCGGTTTCACCGGTTGGTCGAGTCGCGAGGAAAAGCGCGACGCTCGCGGATTGATCGGGCTCGACGGTCGCGTTCGGTCCGCCCATCCTCGTCTTCGCCCAGCCCGGATGGAACGAGTCGACGAGAATGCCTTTATCGGAGACTGCGGCGGCGAGTGCTTCCGTGAATGCGTTGAGTGCCGTCTTGCTGATGCAATACGCCGGCGCATAGCCGGCGCTGCCGCCGGTCAATTGGCCCATCGTCGACGAGACGTTGATGATCCGCGATCCGCGCCCCATCTTCGGCAAGAGCGCTTCGCTCATCGCGATCGGCCCGAGCAGATTCACAGCGAGCGTGTCGTCGAGGATCGCGGAATCCATCTGACTCGCGGGCGTGCCGCGATCCTCGTCAGTAAGAATGCCGGCGTTGTTGACGAGCAAGTCGATCCGGTCAAAACGTTTCGACAATTCTTCAGCCGCTCGTGCGATAGACGATCGATCCGACAAATCGGCCCGGACGACGATTGGCGTTGCACCGAGCGGCGCAACATCGCGCGCGGCGTTCTCGCCCGCAGCTTGATCGCGGACGACGAGCGCGCACGTCGCGCCCTCGCGCGTGAACGATCGGGCTATCGCAAGACCGATACCGCGATTCGCCCCGGTGATGACGGCGACGCGGCCGGCGAGCACGCCTTGCGCCATATGGCGACGGGCATTCGCTTCGCCGGAGCGCTTCCTTGCATGTCGGCGAAGTCGATGTCGGAGAAGCCGACGCGAGCGATTGGACGAGCGGCAAGGAGTGGCGCTGAAAGTCCGTCAAACGAACGACGCCTGAGCCGGCTTTACGACTGCGCCGGCGCTCGACGGAGGCGACCAATGGCCGACCAGACGCAGACGTCCGACCAAGGACAAGCGATCGAAGCGCTCTTCGCAGAGAAACGCACGTTCGCGCCGTCGCCCGAATTTCAGAAAACGGCGCAGTGGAAAGATCCGGCGATCTACGACCGCGCAGCCAAGGACTTCGAAGCGTTCTGGGCCGAGCAGGCGCGCCGCCTCGACTGGTTCGAGCCGTGGAAGACGACATTCCAGTGGGATGACGAGCGCAAGGCTGCGCGCTGGTTCGACGGCGGTCTCATCAACGCGTCCTACAATTGCCTCGATCGACATGTCGCAGCGGGCCACGGCAAGCAAGTCGCATTCCCTTGGGAAGGCGAGCCGGGCGACATGCGCACGATCACGTACGCGGATCTGCTCGCAGAGACGTGCCGGCTCGCGAACGCGCTGAAAGAGCTCGGCGTCAAGCGCGGCGACCGGGTCGCGATCTACATGGGCATGGTGCCGGAGCTGCCGGCCGCGCTGCTCGCATGTTCGCGCATCGGCGCGATTCACTCGGTCGTCTTTGGCGGCTTCTCCGCGGACAGCCTTCGCGACCGCATTCAAGACGGCTCATGCAAGGCGCTCGTCACGCAAGATCAAGGCTGGCGCCGCGGCAACAAGATCCAGCTCAAGAACATCGCCGACGATGCGCTTCAGACGTCGCCGTCAGTCGAGAAGGTCATCGTGCTCAAGCGGATCGGCGATCCAGTCGATTGGACGCCGGGTCGCGATCACTGGTATCACGACATCGTCGCGCGCCAGAGCGACAAGTGCGAGCCCGAGAAGATGAGCGCCGAAGATCCGCTCTACATATTATATTCGAGCGGCACGACGGCGCGGCCGAAAGGCATCATGCACACGACCGGCGGCTACCTGACCGGTGTCGCGTCGACGCACAACTACATCTTCGATATCGACCCGTCGCGCGACGTCTTCTGGTGCACGGCTGACATCGGCTGGGTCACAGGTCATTCGTATATCGTCTACGCACCGCTCGCGAATCGGACGACCGGCGTGCTGTACGAAGGCACGCCCGACTTCCCCGACAAGGACCGCTTCTGGGCCATCGTCGAGAAGTACAAGGTCACGGTCTTATATACGGCGCCGACGGCGATCCGCACGTTCATGAAGTGGGGCACCGAATATCCGGACAAGCACGACATGACGTCGCTTCGGCTGCTCGGATCGGTCGGCGAGCCCATCAATCCGGAAGCGTGGGTCTGGTATTCGAAGCACATCGGCGGCGGCCGGTGTCCGGTCGTCGACACGTGGTGGCAGACGGAAACGGGCATGATCTTGCTCTCGCCGCTGCCCGGCATCACGAAGACGAAGCCCGGTTCTGCGACCTTCCCATATCCCGGCGTGTTCGCAGACGTCGTCGATCAGAACGGCAAGTCGGTACCGCTCGGCGGCGGCGGCTACATCGTCATCACGAAGCCGTGGCCGGCGATGCTGCGGACGCTTTGGGGAGATCACGAACGCTATCTCACGACGTACTGGAGCAAGTTCGGGCATCTCGGCTACTACTTCCCGGCCGACGGCTGCAAGCGCGACGAAGAGGGCTACTACTGGCTGCTCGGGCGAGTCGATGACGTCATGAACGTCTCGGGGCATCGCATCTCGACGACCGAAGTCGAGAGCGCGTTCGTCGATCACCCGATGGTCGCCGAATCCGCGGTCGTCTCGAAGAAGGACGAGATCACCGGCGAGGCGATCGCGGCGTTCGTCACGCTCAAGGGCGGAGGGATCGGCTCGAAAGACGACGCGGATGAGTTGCGCCGCCACGTCGCCTCGAAGATCGGTGCCTTCGCGCGCCCGAAGTACATCACGTTCACGCCCGACTTGCCGAAGACGCGCTCGGGCAAAATCATGCGCCGGCTCTTGCGCGACGTCATGGAGAACCGGCCGCTCGGCGATACGACGACGCTCGCGGATGCGACGGTCGTGAAGAACATCGCCGACCTCGCAAAAGCCGCCCCACCCGAAGATTAGGTCGGAAGAAAAGATTAGGAGCGGTCGAGATTTATCTCGACCGACGCGGCCATTCTATTTTGTAGTTTTGTGATGTAGTAGGCCGAGCGAAGCTCGGCTTTTTCTTTCGGTCAGGCGCTACGAAATCGGACTAGCCCCACGACGCCGCGCACGACGTCATACAGCCCCCAGATGATCGCTCCGTACGCCAGGATGAAGTTGCCGCGGATCAGGACGAAGGTGCCGACAGTCACCACAGCGCCGCCTATCGCCCAGAGTAATCCGTTACGAATGAGCCGCACAGATCTTGCTTTCATCGCTTTACCATAAGCTCGATACTCATGGTCGACGATCGCGATGGCTTCACTGTCCGAAAGGCCCTGAGACGTGAGGATCTCGACGACATGTCGAGGCGCGACGCCAGCCGCAAGGCGGCGCTGCGTATCGTACGATAGCTGATGCATGATGCGATCTACGTCGACCGCATCAGCCAGTGGGTTCTCGATAAGGAGTCGTTCTGTCAGGACGACTCATTGCCTTCGCCAGCATACGAATCGCGAGGTCGGCGAGGCGAGGCCGCGGCGGTCGAGATAAATCTCGACCGCTCCCAAGACCTACGCGCCGGCGCTGGCGAGAATCAGATCTGTGCCGAAGCCGAGGATGAAGCCCGCAAGCACGCCGACCGCCGCGAGCTCTTTGTGCCCGATCCTTCGACCGGCGCTCGTCATCTCGCCGATGACCCACATGATCGCGCCGGCCGCGAGCGTCAGGAATGCGACCGACAGGATCGGCGATGTGAACCGATAGCCGATGACGGTGCCGAAGAACGTCGGCGCACCACCGATGAGGCCGAGCCGGAGTATCTGCCAGAAGCCGGTGGGCGCACGACCCGCAAGCGGCGCCGCTATCCCGAAGCCTTCGGTCATGTTGTGCAAACCGAATCCGATGATGAGCATGACCGCGAGTTGGACGGCTCCCGTCGCCGCCGACTGGCCGATCGCGAGTCCTTCACTGAAGTTATGCGATCCGATCCCGAGCGCGATCGTCATCGCAAGCGCCATCGGTGACATCTCGCCGCCGACCTTGTAACGCTCGAGCGCAAACTTCGAGATGAGCACGAGGCCGACGAGGCCGATCGTGAGTCCGATGACGTACGTCGTCACGAGCGTCGCAAACGGCGCCGGACTCACGCCGACTTGCGTTGCGGCAAGTGCGGTTTCCACCGGCCCGCTCGCCTGTCTCAGAATATCGAAGAGCAAGAAGAACAGCACACCGATCGCGACCGCGTTCAGAAACGCGATACCCTTCGCCGGCACTGTCTTCATCGCAGCGAATGGAAGTCCGAAGAAGATCGTCAGGCCGGCGATCGCGCCAAGAATGATCGTCGTTATCGGATCGAGTGGAGGCCCACCGCCACCGCCACCGCCGTCTTCTCCACCGCCCATCGGCATCGGCCGCATCTTGTCGGCGTCGGCCATCGCCGTCATCTTCGATGGCGCGCCCACGTACTGGATCGACGTGATGAGACCGCCCGGCCCGATGCCGCCGTTCATCATGTGATCGGCGACGTGACAGTGGACCATCCACGTGCCCGGTTGCGCGTTCGCGGTGAACGCGAGGTCGCGCGTCTCGCCCGGCCCGATGTTGACCGTCACCATTGTCTGGCGCTGTGCCGGCGCGACATCTTGCCCGTCAATCGCGACGACTTGGAAGCGATGGCCGTGGAGATGCATCGTATGGAACTCGGTGCCGCTGATATCGATCGTACGTAAGCGAACGCGATCGCCCGAGCGCACCATGAATGGTTTCGTCAGCGGATAGCTTTTGCCATCGATGCTGAAGTAGTTCTCGGCCGTGCTGTGGATGCGCCACGACGACACGAGCATGAGGTAGTCGCGATCGTAGTGGTCCTTCGCCGGCTTCGCCGGATCGACGACGAAGGCGCCGTACAAGCCGCTGTCGAGCTGGAAGAGATCGTCGTAGTGCGTGTGATAGATGTACGTGCCGGGATCGCTCGCCGTGAATTCGTAGACGAACGTCTGACCCGGCTGCACCGGCGGCTGGCTCATGCCGGGCACGCCGTCCATGTCGGCGGGGACGTCGAGGCCGTGCCAGTGGATCGTCGTCGGCTCTGGCAGATGATTCGTGAAGATGACGCGGATCCGATCGCCTTGTCGCACGTGGATCGTCGGGCCGGGCACGGTGCCGTTGTACGTCCATGCGTCGACGTTGATCCCCGGCGCGACCGTCCATGGTTTCACTTCTGCGATGAGCCGGATCGTCTTGAGATGTCCGGCGGCGATAGGCGGCAGCGACGGCAGCAGATCGAAGTCGCGCTGCGCCTCCGATTCTGCCTGCGCTATCTGCGCATCGGTCGGTGCCAGATCGTCTTGTGCACGCGCGGGCGACATGAGACCGCTCACCGCGACGACACACGTCGCAAGAGCGATCAGAAGGCCGCGGCTCAATCTCGAGATGGTCACGCTTGCGGATTTCTCACGACGACGGCAGCCGCGAGCTGCACGCTCACAGCATGTTTCTTACTGCTGACCTCGATCGTCTGAAGACCGACCGCGCGTTCGCGCGAGACGACCGAAACGCTAACGCCGGGCTTCACGCCGATCTCGTCGAGAAAGCGGAGCAGCTCGGGGATCTCGTTCTTCACTTCGAGCACGACCGCGGGAACGCCGAGTGCGACGTCGGCAAGGTCGATCGTATCGTCGTGTTGCCAAAGCGAGCCGTCTTCGCGCGGGATCGGATGGCCGTGCGGGCACGTCGTCGGGTTCCCCATGAACGCGGCGAGATGCCGTTCGACGAGGGGCGAGATCGCATGCTCGAGTCGACACGCTTCTGCGCTCGCAGCTTCCCACGAGACGCCGAGACAATCGACGAGCAGTCGTTCGGCAAGTCGTTGACGACGGAGCGTCAGTGCACCGATGCGCGCGCCGGTCTGAGTCGGGATCACCCCGTGACGGCCTTCGTGCCGGACGTAACCTTCAGAGTCGAGACGCTTGAGCATCGATGACGCTGACGCGGGCGACACCGCGAGTTCGTGCGCGATCGCCGATGTCGGAACCGGTTCGGTGCCATCGAAGAGGCGAACGATCGACTTGAGATACATCTCGACGTTCGGGCTGACTTCGTGCTCATCGGGAGCGACGGTGGGCGCCGATTTCAAGGCAGAGGTTGTCATCGTGGCAAACCTACAAAAGCGAGTTAGGCCCACCTAAATACAAGTGTTAGACTCGCTTACCCTGGTCGCAATTCCACGCTCGTCGTAGTGACGCAGCTCGAAGTGTGGGACAAGGCGAGGGAGCGCTAGCGACAATTGGGTATACCGAATACGTTGCTCAGGTGCGGAGGTGCCTACTCAAATGAAGCTATCCCGAATACTCGGTGTCTCGGTTATTGCAGCGATGCTGCTGACGCTCGCCCCGCAGGGGCCTGTGTCGGCTGACGGTGCGGCTAGCACGCGCAACATCATTCTCGGCGGCGCGGCTGCGGCGTTGATCATCATCAACCATAACAAGCAGGTGCACGCGCACTACGCGCAAGACGCGGCCAACGAGGCCTCGCTCGCCGCGCAGCGCGATGATGCGCAAGCGGCATACACTTCCGAGAAGAAGGCATACGACAACGAGGCGGCGCTCGTCGGCGATCTGAAGCGTGAGGTCTCGTACCAGCACGATCAGGTGACGCAGCGCCAACATCAGGTCGGGATGCTGAAGCCGCACGACGCGAGTGGCCATGCGACGAACTTCCTCGCGAAGACGACGCTC
>Ga0126371_10000826_pt1 | contig 25938 bp, 15 predicted proteins | sample PanSoiMetaPlot_4_FD_110145 | JGI IMG/M metagenome (GOLD analysis project Ga0126371, IMG submission 110145) | Tropical forest soil microbial communities from Panama - MetaG Plot_4 | ecosystem: Environmental > Terrestrial > Soil > Tropical forest > Bulk soil | place: Panama | collected 2016-02-17 | reverse complement strand
GTTGCAGACGACCGGATCTCGAACCAGTCATATTCCTCGCGAGGTAATGCCAGCATCGCTTCGCGAAATGCCCGTTGGATGGCGCGCAAGGACTCCGTGTTTGCCTGCTCTTCCTCGGCGCGCCGTTGCTCATCGATTAAGCTGTTCACACAAACTTCAAGGGGCGCAAGAGCCTCGATGAATGCTGAATAGCGTTCATCGTGGACAATTCCCGAACGCGTTCCCGGAGTCAGGCTGAGGTATGGCACGTCGATCAAGCCCTGCAGGTAACGTGAGTTCCACGGCGGGCGCTCCAAGTCGGGCAACGTGCCAATGTCCGCAATCACGCGAGTGCCGCTCCTGGTAAGGGACACACGGCACTGTTCGGCGGGAGTCGTCAGATAGAGTTCGGCGTACGCCTCGCCAAATTCCGAACGGACGGATGGCAATTGATGCAGCAGGCGACCCTCGAATTGTCGCGGCTCAACCTCGTATTGCTTTCGCGCCAGCTTGTCGATTACCGTCACGCGGATTTGGCTGTTTCGGATTCGGTCGCGTAGCTCGGAGGCGAGATACCACTGAATCTTCTCGCCATTCAAGTTACGGATTCCGTTGAGCAAGGGAGCGATCTTGATCTCGGTGCCAGCCTCGCCAAAAAGAGCCCGCCGCGGCCTCACCGTGTAGCGCGGATCCCCTTTGCCCATCAGCATTTGATAGGCTCGCTGATCGGCACCGGTCGAGGTAATCGTGAGGGTGTGACCGATGGTCCAAAAACTCAGCAAGCCGATGCCATACTCTCCCTGCAAACCGCCACCGGCCCCCTCTGCTTTCAAGTGCCTCTTGATCGAATCGCAAATGTGCGTAGCGACGTACTTGAAGTCAGGAAGCCCGTCGGCGGTGCGCGGCACACCGTCTCCGTCATCCTTAACCACAAGACACTGCTCGCCGTTCTCGCGGCTGCGGGTGATCACAACGGTCTTGGCGTGCGCGTCGATGCTGTTCTCAACGAACTCGGCGATAGCCTTTAGAGGATTGCTTTGGGAAAGCGCAATGATGCGGATGGCGTTCCAATCGTCACCGATCCGCAATTTACCTTTTTCGGATATGTTCAGACTGGCTGTACCTTTTTTCGTCACAGACGTACTCAGCTTGAGCGCCGAGTGGAAGCGGCTTAGATCAACCGACCACGCCACTATAACCTGTGGCCTAAATCCGACGCAATCCTGCCCAGTCATGCCTCAGCGCCAGGAGGACGTATTGGGCTTCGCGAAACAGTTGACGCAAAAGGCTTGTTTTCCCTGCTCGACGTGGTCCTGTTACGAAAAAAAATCTGGCGTTTCCGCGGGCTCAGGTTCGCTTAGCTCTCAATTCCCAGTAGACACTATCTGTTTCGGCGCCGACGATTAACGCCAGATTCGCAGCATATATCCATAGCATGAGCACAATGAATCCGGCCAGAGCTCCGTAGATCCGCGAGATCTCAGAGCTGTGAGCTACATAGAAATCGAAAATATTGGTGCCGAGAATGAAAGCCAGTACGGTCAACGCCGCGCCCGGAGTAAACCAGCGCCACGAGCGGGGTCTGCCCGGGAGGAAATACATCAACATATCGAAGCCCAGCCAGAGAAGAGTTAGTGTAAGCAGCCAACGAACTAAAGTCAGCCGCGTTGACGTGACGACATAATGCAGATCTGTAGAGACCAGCGCGAGGACAATATGCCCCAGATTCCAGATGAAGAAACAGATCAAAAGAAAAAGCGCCACAAGGAGAGTTGCGCACACGGAGATCACTCGCCGCCGTAAGTAACTCCTCGTGTCGTTCAGTCGGTATGCGATGGTTAGAGCCTGCATTAGATTGTAGAAGCCAGAAGACGCACTCCACAGGGCGACGATCAGACCCAAAGAAAGGAATCTTCCGTAGTTGCGCGACAGAGCGAGCATGTTCGTCAATAACAGTCTCCGCGAATCTTCGGGGAAATACGTAATGAACCAACCGGTAAATGCATCCCACTTCGACGTTGTTGGAATCCACCCGATCAGCGCGGCCATCATCAGAAAGAACGGAAACAACGACAAAACGAAATAGAAGGATACTCTCGCCGCCAAATCCGCGCAGTTATCCGAGCTACACCGCCTCCAGACGTGCTGCAGTAGCAAAACGAGAAATTTCCAGCGCGGGAGAAAGGAGCTTACGATGAGGGACGCCCTGCCCCTCTCGATCGCTGCCTTCGTTAGAAGCCCACGCTGCGAAAACATTGGAAAACCCTGCACACAAAAACCATCGGTAGAGTTGCTATATCTGGGCACAGGGCTGGGTAGATGACCTACAAATGCCGCAGTGGATCCGCCTCCACAGGCTCGCTGGGTCTTAATTCGCTGGCTGCTTTCTTAGAGTCTCGTTCAAGAGATTTGGTAACAAATTCCTTGGAACCCAACCCAACCGCGAGCGACATGCTCAGCACGATTCCTCCAAAGAGAATGCCAAAGGCGAGCTGCACAATGCCCGGGGCAATTTTCAGGTGCTCGAGGGCCATGGCCACCGCGAGTACGATCACCAGCCATTTGACCCCAATGCTGAGGAAACGGGCGTACTGGAGATTCAAGTTCACGGCGCCAATGAGCACGCTGCGGGCAAGGAATCGGGCGATGATGTTGCCGACCAGCCAAATAGCTAACCCCGCCACCACATTGGGAATGTAGGCGAAGATGGTCTGCACCGACCAATAAGTCCAGTCGAAGTCGAAAGCGGCAACGCCTATGAGAAATCCGCTCACAATGACCAGAATTGCCAAAGTTCGCGACACGAGGATCGTCGGGCTGTTCTTTGGAGACCATTCCCCCAGAGATGCCGAACCCCAGCGTCCTAGTCTTTCGTCAAAGCGCAAGCTGGTCAGCAAGCGCCTCGCAACTACGGCCAGAATCCAAGCCAAGACGATCGCGACCACTATCGCGACGATGAGAGCCGCCAGCCCCGGTAGAAGCCTGGCTAAACGGGTCAGGAAGTGAGCTGTCGAGTCGGCCAGGGCTTGCTTGACTTGTTGCCACATAAACACCTCCGCTCGAATCTAGGGGTTGAACCGGTCGGGCCAGCGCCATCGCGAGACCAAATAGGACTTACCGGCCTCGTAAGCGAGAGAAAGACGTTCCAACCTTTGCTCAGGAGATGAGGCGCCTGCGGCCTTCAGATCCTGGGCGTAAGAGGCGACCCACCCCAAATAGAGGGGCGTTAAAGACCTGAGCAAGTGGTCGCGACTGATGGTGTGGAGGCGATGTGCCAAAGCGAAGTCGTAAACAATTCTGACCCATAACTCGTCAGACATACGAAATCGCTCTGCAGCCGGAAGGGCCAGTCTTCTCAGGTCGAACAAAGTGGCAGGAGGCAGCACCAGACCCCAGATCTCCTGAAGCTCCCGGTTCCCCAACTGGAACGACTCGATCATGCGGGCGATGTCCAGATCGACCTTGTCCTCAGCCACATAGCGCGGCTCGCCGAGCGAAGGCAGCGCGGCCGAGGCGCGAGTTCGCTGCCAGCAGGGTGCGTTCCTTTCCATGTCCAGGAACACCGGACTCAGAACATCGGCCAACACGGAGCTCATCGCGGTCCAGTCCGTTGGCGAGTAAACGCGCGCCCCAAAATGCATTTCCGCGACTTGCAGGTTTTGGCAAAGAGCCGTCGAGGTGAGTGAGGCAAGCAGCTGGCGCCGATTACCGTTCCCTCCCGCCCTGACTTCCAACATCGTCTGAATCAGGCGCTGCGAGACCGCGAAGTCCGGCCCCATGGGATTGTTCACACGCTTTCCGTAGAGGGCGCGTATCAAGGGAGCGATAATGCCATTGTTCAACAGGCCCTCGAATTTGCGGCGCGCGTAGTGGGGAAGAACCAGGTCAACCCCCTTGTCGAAGAGCGGCTGAGCCAGTTGCCAAATCCATCCCGGCTTTTCCGATTCATGCTTGCTGGCGATCACACAGCATCCCCGCGCCTGCAATTTGTCCGCGGCGGCAAAAACGGATTGATACGCCTCCGACACGCTGGATACCCCGGGGTTGCCTCGCGGTTTGGCCGAGGGCGAGGAAACATGAAAGATGACGGCGTTCTTCTGGTCTTCGCTTCCCTCGGGGGCTGCTGAACTGACAGGGGCCAAACTCTCTCGCTGATCATTTTCCAGCACAGCGATCCGCAGCGGACCCGGAAGGGCGCGGAGCTCTTCGTAAGTCTTTGTGATCGCAGCCGAGTCGAATTCCGCAAGGATGCTGACGACGAGATCGACGCTCTGGACTGGTTCCTGAACTGGCTGCGGGTTGACGTCGGTTTCCACGGTCAATCCTCAATTCTCTCCAAGTCAATTCTCGCCGCAGCCCATCGGATTGCCAATCTTATATGTGAAGCGAAACAATGCCCATGAGCGGGATGCGCACCCAGGCCGGTCGCGCGTTCAATTCATAAAGCACTTCGTAGAGCGCCTTATCAACAAGAAAGACGCCGAGCAACTTTCGAAAATCCTCGCTGTTTCCCGGCACAAATTTGGCGCCACGGGCGGATTCGCGATAAGCGCGCAGGAATTCGGCGGCAATACACTGCACCCATAGCTGAGCCCACGGTTGGAGACTTGCTATGCCGCTGGGGTGGCGCGCCGAAAAGTTGATCAGGCTCGAGTAGGCCGCGTAGCTGAAAGAGCGTAACATCCCAGCGACATCCTTCATGGGGCACTGCTTGGTGCGCCGTTCCACCAAAGGCCGCGCAGGCTCTCCTTCAAAGTCCAGGATCACGAAATCGGTCTTCACTTTCAGTACTTGGCCAAGATGGTAGTCCCCATGAACGCGAGTCCGCCAGGTCTGGATGGTCTCCGCCTTTTGCCACTGGAAATGCTCGAGGATCTGCGAACGGCGGCTTAGCACAGCGGCGGCGATCTCGACAGTTTCATCAGGAAGGTAAGGGAGGCGTTCTTTCAGCATATCGAACACCCGAGAGGCGTGTTGCCGGAGGTCCGCCAGCAGCGTTTGCAGGTCAGAGGTGCTTACCGGTTCCGGCGCGAACTCCGGTTCGTCGGTTGCGGAAGCCAGCGCCAGATGCATCTCGGCAGTGCGGCGTCCCAGGACAGTCGCCGAATCAAGATAAATCCCGACGTGGTCCCGCGCATTCTGGAGAGGGGGTTGCTCGGAAAGCTCGACGGGGTCCCAGTTTTCGACGGCCAGATCTTCGGGAAACGGCACGGGCGCGCAAGTCTCAAAATAGCGGTCCAATTCTTCGATCGTGTACTTCCAACCATCCCCTTCATTGGCAACAAGCCCCTGGAGCATCGCCAAGATCGAAGGCTCGCTATCGGCCTGCGGTGCGTATTCCATGGTGCCCGCGAACGGAGGTACTTGTGCGAACTGAGTTTTCTCCGTGAGGTAGCGCCCGATCTCTGCATCCGGGTTTATGCCTTTCTCCTGGCGCCGCAGAATCTTGAGGATGAATCGGTCGCCATAGAGGATCGAGGTGTTGGATTGCTCTGCCGAACCACGCCGCACCGGCAGAGCCACTCTGGGGTCACCCCGGAGAGACTGAAACGGTCTGCCCCGGAAGCCTCGAATGGAACCGAGGTGCGCTTGGAGTTCCCGTTCGTTCTCGATGAAGGAAAGCAGTTCCTGGCAAGTGCTATCGTCGAAAACGCCATCATGCAACAGGCCGGCTCCCTGGGCAGAAATCGTGGCCGCGACGATCGCGTTGGGCGAAGTTCGTTGCAATTCGTCGGCGGCATCACCGTGAGTGATGGCAAGAGGAACAAGATAGGTATCGGGCGCTCCAGCATCGAACTGCACCTCGAGCAGCGCGAGAGCGGACGGTAACGAATTGAAGGCCGACCAGTCCAAGATGCGTGTCGCCTTGATCCGCCGGGATTTCCCCGCGAACCATCGCTGCTTCGCAAGATACTCGGGGAAATGTTGCGACTCCAGACGCTGGCAGCTTGCTCCTTCAAAGAGGGTGTCCCAGCCGGCAGTGGCATTCAACGGCGCCTGCTCCACGAAGTCCATGCTCGGTTCGGCGGGCTGAGTTCGCTGCTGGAGTTCAAGCCACAGGAAGCTATAGGGAGCCAACGTAAGCCGATAGGGCTGGCGGTCAATGGCTGGAAAGTCCACGTATCCGAGCATCTCGACCGGAACAGCACCTTCAGCTTCAGATAAGTCGAGGTCGACTGGTTGGGCGAAGCGTGAAAGATTCGCGACGCATAACACCCGTTCCTCCTGGTATTGCCGCACATACGCGAGAATCTTCCGGTTAGACGGGTCGAGAAACTTTATGGTTCCGCGCCCGAAAACGCTGAAGAGTTTTCGAAGGGCAATCATGTTACGCATCCAGTTTAAGAGGGAGGAAGGATCGCCCTGTTGGGCCTCGACGTTGACGGCTTCATAGCCCCAAACCGGATCCATGATGACCGGACTGTACAACTGGGCAGGAGTGGCCGTGGAAAATCCGGCATTGCGATCGGCATTCCATTGCATGGGTGTGCGGACGCCATTGCGGTCACCAAGATAGATGTTGTCGCCCATGCCGATTTCGTCGCCGTAATAAAGGATGGGCGTGCCGGGAAAGGAGAGAAGAAGGCTGTTGAGGAGTTCGATGCGGCGGCGATTGTTGTCGACGAGAGGGGCAAGGCGCCGCCGGATGCCGAGGTTGACGCGCATTCTCGGGTCGGCGCTATAGGCTATATACATATAATCGCGCTCGTCGTTGGTGACCATCTCTAGGGTCAACTCATCATGATTGCGGAGGAATAGAGCCCACTGACAGGAGTCGGGCAGGGCCGGCGTTTGCGCGATGATGTCGGTGATGGGCAGGCGGTCTTCCTGACGCAAAGCCATATAGATGCGCGGCATGAGCGGGAAATGGAAGGCCATGTGGCACTCGTCTCCATCGCCAAAATAGGGGCGCACATCGGTAGGCCACTGGTTGGCTTCAGCCAGGAGCACGCGATTGGAATAGTGAGAGTCAATCTCGTAGCGGAGCGCTTTGATCGCGGCATGGGTCTCGGGAAGGTTTTCGCAACTGGTGCCGTCGCGCTCGACAAGATAGGGAATGGCATCGAGACGCAAGCCGTCGACACCCATGTCAAGCCAGTAGCGCATGATTTTGAGGACCTCGGCGATCACCAGGGGGTTATCGAAGTTCAGGTCGGGCTGATGAGAAAAAAAGCGGTGCCAGTAATACTGCTTGGCGACAGGGTCCCAGGTCCAATTGGATCTCTCGGTGTCGGAAAAGATGATGCGCACGCCTTTGTATTTTTCTTCCGTGTCGCTCCACACGTAAAAGTCGCGCTCTGGCGAACCGCGAGGCGCGAGGCGCGCCGCTTGAAACCAAGGATGTTGATCCGAGGTGTGATTGATAACCAGTTCGATCATCACGCGCAGATCGCGATCGTGCGCCGCCGCCAGGAACGTGCGGAAGTCATCGATGGTTCCATACATCGGGTGGACACTCAGATAATCCGAGATGTCGTAGCCGTCATCCTTGAGAGGCGAGGGAAAAAAAGGCAAGAGCCAGAGACAAGTGACACCGAGGTCGCGAAGATAATCCATTCTTTGAATTAGGCCGGGGAAGTCGCCGATTCCATCGCCATTGCTGTCCTTAAAAGCGCGCACGTGCAGCTCGTATATGATGGCGTCCTTATACCAGAGCGAACTCAGGTTTTCCGGTCGTTTGGCCATTGTTTTAACGCCTCACGAGCTGCTGCGAGACTCGGGTTGGTAAACCAAAATTCCTAAAGGTGGAAGAGTCATATTGAGGGAATGAGGCTGGCCATGAATCGGAAGGGGGGAGGCATGTAAACCCCCCAAATTCCCCTGGCCGCTGCCGCCATACAAGGGCGCATCACTGTTCAGAACCTCTTTCCACAGGCCGCTTACGGGAACTCCGACGCGGTAATTTTGCCTGACCACCGGTGTAAAGTTGCAGACGAAAAGCAGTTGCTCCTGGGGATCCCGGCCGCGACGAAGAAAGCTGACCACACTCCGCTGAAAGTCTTTGCAATCCACCCAGGAGAAACCAGCGGCGTCAAAGTCCATTTCGTGCAGCGCAGGCTGGCCGCGGTAAAAGGTGTTCAGATCGCGCACCCAGCGCGCCAGCGCCGAATGAAGAGGCGACTCGAGGAGGTTCCAATCGAGACTCGCATCGTGATTCCACTCCGACCACTGGCCAAATTCATTGCCCATGAACAGCAGTTTCTTGCCCGGATGGCCGAACATATAGCCGTACAGGAGCCGCAGGTTCGCGAACTTCTGCCAGTCATCGCCGGGCATTTTCCGCAGCATGGAACCTTTTCCGTAGACCACCTCGTCATGGGAGAAAGGCAAAACAAAATTTTCCGTGAAAGCATAAAGCAGGCTGAAAGTGATCTGGTTATGCTGGTAGCTGCGAAACACAGGATCTTGCGACATATAGCCGAGCATGTCGTGCATCCAGCCCATGTTCCACTTCAGCCCGAATCCGAGGCCCCCGACATAATTGGGACGGGAAACCAACGGCCAAGCAGTGGATTCTTCCGCGATGGTCATGACGTCGGGAAATTCCGCATAGACCTCCTCGTTGAAGCTCCGGAGGAATTCAATGGCTTCGATGTTTTCTTTCCCGCCATAGCGATTCGGTATCCAGTCACCTTCGCGGCGTCCATAGTCCAGATACAGCATGGCGGCCACGGCATCCACGCGAAGCCCTTCCAGATGATACTTGTCCAGCCAGAACAAGGCGTTGCTGATCAAAAAGCTGCGGACTTCATTTCGTCCGTAATTGAACACAAACGTATTCCAGTCGGGGTGCTCTCCTTTTCGCGGATCGGCGTGCTCGTAAAGATGAGATCCGTCGAAATAGCCGAGGCCCGCCTCGTCTTTCGGAAAGTGCGCGGGGACCCAGTCCAGAATCACGCCGATTCCATGTTGGTGAAGATAGTCCACGAAAAACATGAAGTCGGTAGGCGAGCCGAAGCGGCTGGTGGGAGCGAAGTAACCGGTGGTCTCGTACCCCCAGGAACCGTCGAAGGGGTGCTCCATGACGGGGAGTAATTCGATGTGGGTGAAGCCCGCGTCATGGACGTAGTCGGCCAGCAAAGGAGCCATCTCCCGGTACGTGAGCCAGCGGTTGCCTTCTTCCGGCATGCGCCTCCAGGAACCGAGGTGCACCTCGTAAATGGAAATCGGTGCATCGAGACGGTTGTTTTTCGCGCGGCCAGCCATCCAGGCGCTATCCTGCCAGGAGTAGGTTCCCAGATCCCAAACGCGAGAAGCGGTCTGCGGGCGGATTTCGGTTGCAAAACCGTAAGGATCCGCTTTGTCAACCGAATAGCCCCGAAAATTGGACGCTAAATGATATTTGTACGTGTCGCCTTGACGAACGTTGGGAATAAACACTTCCCAGACGCCCGCGGAGCTGGGCTCCATAGGGTTTGTTGTGGCGTTCCATCCATTGAAATCGCCGATGACAGAAACAGACCTGGCGTTGGGGGCCCACACAGCAAATTGCGCTCCTCGCTGTCCGCCGCGTTCCGCAAGGTGGGCACCAAGTGTTTCGTAGGCTCGATGAAACGTGCCTTCTGCCAGCAAATAGCGATCGAATTCACTCAAGACCGACGGCATAGTGCGCTCTCCGTTTTGGAAAGGCTGGGCTTGGTTAGTCAAGTGGGCCGATCGAAAAGCAACTACAGATAGTAGTCGAAGTCTTGTTCCGTTCTAACCCACCTCCTCAGCAGCAGGATATGGGCAGGCAAACTTTCGGGAGTCAGTTCCACATAATTCCTGGTGTCTTGCCACAGGAAACGTCCCTCGCTGAGCAGATCATGCGCCTGAAACGCATGGCGCTTATCCAGACCGAGCGAGTCAAGATCGAGGCTAACCCAGCCGCTTTGCACGTGAAATGGATCCAGGTTCACCACCACGACAATCACGCTTGAAAGATCGTCGGTGGCCTTACTGTAGCAAATCAGCGTGGGATTATCCGTATCATGGAAATGCAGATTGCGATCGCTTTGCAGCGCCGGAGTCTCCTTGCGTATGCGATTCAGGCGGGAAATGAAATTCCTCAGGCTGGTTTTAGATTCCAGGTCCCGATGCTTGAGCTCATACTTTTCGGAATTCAGGTACTCCTCGCCGCCAGGTTTTATGGGCGTGTTCTCGCATAGCTCGAATGCCGGGCCATATATGCCGTAGTTGGCGCCCAGGGTTGCTGCCAGAATTATCCTGACCATGGACGCCGCGCGTCCCCCGACTTGAAGAAACTCCGGCAGAATATCCGGAGTATTCGGCCAAAGATTCGGACGCAGATACTCGCGTACGTCAGTCTGGGTGAGTTCCGTGAAGTACTGCTTGAGTTCGGATTTGGTGTTGCGCCAGGTGAAGTACGTGTAGGACTGGGAAAAACCAAGCTTTGCAAGGCGATACATCACATTGGGTCTGGTAAACGCTTCGGCAAGAAAGACGACATCGGGGTGGTGGGTCTTAATTTCAGCGATCAGCCACTCCCAGAAGGGGAAAGCTTTGGTGTGAGGATTATCCACGCGGAAAATACGCACGCCCTGCCCGATCCAGAACAGGAAAATACTTTTTAACTCCTCCCAGAGGGCTGGCCATTGTGGGGTCTCGAAATTCAGAGGATAAATGTCCTGATACTTCTTCGGGGGATTCTCCGCATATTGAATCGAGCCATCCGGGCGTGTGCTGAACCACTCCGGATGCTGCTGGACATAAGGATGATCCGGCGAGCACTGAAGGGCGATGTCGAGGGCAACTTCGAGTCCACAACTTGCCGCTTTGGCAAGGAATCTACGGAAGTCGTCGAGGGTACCCAAATGCGGGTGAATGGATTTATGCCCGCCTTCGGGCGATCCGATGGCCCACGGACTGCCGACATCATCCGGCCGGGCAGACACGGAGTTATTCTTTCCTTTTCTAAACGCATTCCCGATGGGATGAATCGGAGGGAGATAAACGACGTCAAAACCCATGGAGGCAATGTAGGGCAGCCATTGCTCGCAATCCTGGAACGTGCCGTGGCGCTTCGGGTCGGCGGAGCACGAGCGGGGAAACAGTTCGTACCACGCGGAGAAGCCGGCCTTCTGGCGATCGACAACGACGCTCAATTCCTTGTCGTAACGGCGCGCCAGCCCGCGGTCAGGATATTGTTGAACGAGGGCCAGCAAGTCCGCATCTAGGGCAATGTCTGCTTGTGATGCGTCTTTCGCGCTTTCGCGCACTTTGCGAGCCCATTCCAGCAGAGCCTGGGCGCCATCCCCTTTAGCGCGGGCCGCAGCGCCTTCAATCAGTCCGACGCCGATGAGCAGATCGATCGAGACGTCCTGTCCTGCCGAAATGCGCTTTTCCAGATCTTTTCGCCATGTCTGGAAATGATCCATCCAGCCTTCGACCGTGTAACGGTAGCCTCCCAATTTGGAGACGCAAAACTCGCCGCGAAAGCGATCATTGCCAAGCGGCTTCATGGACGAAACCTGCGGGTCAGTTCCATCTCGCCAATACAAGAGCCGGCAAGCGACCAGGTCGTGGCCGTCGGCGAAGACGTCAGCCTCGACAACGACTTTTTCGCCTAGAACGCGTTTGATCGCAAATCGCCCGCCATCGATTTCGGGAGAGAGCCGGGCGATCACCACACGAAGGCGTCCGTCTCCAAGCGATTTCGACATCGACCTGTGCGTCTCCTGTATTGTCGCCCTGGGAATTGCTGGGTGATCACCCGAGAGCAAAGCGCTCAACTATTCTACGACCCAAAAGCTCAGATGCAATTGGGTAAATCACGTGACGCTGGCGTTGCTGGGTACGTCATGGAAATTAGATGCTCGAGAAGGGGGCCTGGAGGCAGCCTGTTTTTGTCCAAGGCAAAAGGACCTGCCGTGTTTCTCCGGTTGCGTGGTCCATGGCAACTCACTACAATTTCCCAGCAGTATAAGAATTTTGCGCCCAAGGTTTGGGCGTTTGCTCAAAGGAGGCGGGAGTCAACCGCCGCTCCCGCGGGACGTTGAACCGTGCGAGTCGGCCTATTCACTAGAGAATATCCTCCTCACGTTTACGGCGGCGCAGGGGTCCACGTGGACTACCTGAGCCGCGAACTAGCCAAGAAAATCGGCGTGGAAGTCCATTGCTGGGGCGCCCAGCATGCTGACAATGGAAATCTGCATGTCCGGGGCGCAGAACCTTGGGCAGAAATTACAAACGGCACCGAAGCCAAGTTTAAAGGTACCCTTGAGGCTTTGAGTCTCAACCTGACGCAAGTTAAAGCGCTCACCGGCATCGACATCGTCCACACCCACACCTGGTACACAGCCATGGCCGGCTATCTCGCGAAGAAGTTGTATAAGGTTCCGTTTGTTCTTACCACTCACTCGCTTGAGCCGCTTCGCGCCTGGAAGGCAGAGCAGCTGGGCAGCGGCTATGCCATGAGCTCCTGGATGGAGCGTACTGCCATTCTCGACGCCGACGCCATCATTGCGGTTTCCAAAGGCACCAGAGAGGACATTCTTCGCGCTTATCCGGATGTGCAGGCCGATCGAATTCACGTCATCTATAACGGCATTGATCTTGCGGAATATCAGAAGACCGCGGAGACCAAGGCGTTAACCGACTACCGGGTTGATCCGGCCGTCCCGTATGTGCTGTTCGTGGGACGCATCACGCGGCAAAAGGGCGTGACTCACCTGGTGGACGCAATTCACCACTTGCCGCAGGAGACCCAGGTAGTGCTCTGCGCTGGAGCGCCGGACACTCCGGAGATCGCAACGGAGCTGCGGCAAAAAGTGGAGGATGCGCGCCGGCACCATCCCCGCATCATTTGGATCGAAAAAATGGTCACGAAACAGGAGGCCATCCAACTTTACAGCCACGCGCGTGTGTTTTGTTGCCCGTCGGTCTACGAGCCCTTTGGCATCATCAATCTCGAGGCCATGGCGTGCCGCGTGCCCGTGGTCGCGAGCGCCACCGGAGGCATCAAGGAGGTGGTGGTGGATGGCGAAACTGGCTACCTGGTCCCTCTGGACCAGGATCCTGTTACAAACTTTCCCACGGATCCCGGAAAGTTTGCGCGCGACCTGGCCGAATACATTCGCCGTCTGATTGAGGATTCGGAACGGTGCAGACGTTTCGGAGAGGCGGGACGGCAACGGGTCGAAGAGACCTTCAGTTGGACAGCCATAGCCCAACAAACCATTCGGCTGTATGAAGAACTGATCCGGAGATCGTCAACAGCCGCGAGAGCTTAGCGCAAGCTACCTGCTTCGGGGTACTGGCCGGATACAGCCAATACTGTATTGTTTCCGCAAACCCTAGTGTAGTTACCTATGTAGGGGCCCCGTCCGCAGCACGGCGAATGCGGCTCGGGCCGCGACTACCTCCCCAGCCGACCGGTGGGCCTGCCGAAGGGGATTCTATGCTTCGCACGAAGCAAAAGCGATGGATCTCAAAGGTCAAAACGGACTCGACACATCCTCCGACGGGCCTGTTCACAAAGAGGGCCGCGACTATCGCGAGAACGCTGGCTTCCAGAAAGGTCTCTCCGAAAGGGCCGCAATCCGGCCTGCGCATGTTGAGCTACTTCATCAACCGCGCGGGAAAAGGACTGCAGGCCTCGCGCCGGGCCGAGCTTGAAAAAGCAAAACGGTTGCTGTCCCGGAGAATACCCGCGAAATCGGCATCGCGAAAGCCGGATAGACGCCCTTCGACTCGTCGAGGGCGAAGAACGTAGCGTCTTGCCGGAGGATTTGATTGGAAAAGCACGCGGATCTTTTGGTTTGGCCAGGCAAGCCATATCCACTCGGTGCAACCTGGGACGGCGAAGGAGTGAACTTTGCGCTTTTCTCCGAACATGCGGAGAAAGTCGAGTTGTGTCTTTTCGGTCCGTCAGGCAATAGGGAAATTCATCGAATCCAACTTCGGGAGCAAACTGACCAGGTCTGGCATTGTTTTCTGCCAGAGGCGCGTCCGGGGCTACTTTACGGTTATCGAGTCTATGGTTCCTACGAACCGAACAAAGGATTACGGTTCAACTCGCATAAACTCCTGCTCGATCCATACGCCAAACAGATCGAGCATGGCCTGAGGTGGCAGGACGCCCATTTCGGATATCGTGTTGGCCATCGCAACGAAGACCTTTCTTTCGACCGCCGCGATAGCGCCCCGGGTATGCTCAGAGGCATCGTCGCCGATGCGGCATTCACCTGGGGAAACGATCGCGCGCTGAAAACGCCGTGGCACCGGACGATTATCTACGAAGCGCACGTGAAAGGTTTGACGTTTCGGCATCCCGACGTACCGGCGGACCTGCGCGGCACATACGCGGGTCTTGCAAGCGCGCCGGTGATCGACTACTTGACGCGCCTCGGAATCACCGCAGTCGAGCTGTTGCCGGTGCACACATTCGTTGACGATCGGCGTTTGATGGAGCGCGGGCTTAACAACTATTGGGGCTACAACTCCATCGGGTTCTTCGCGCCGGAACCGCGTTACAGCGCAAGCGGCAACATCAACGAGTTTAAAACGATGGTCAAAACGCTGCACTCTGCGGGTATCGAGGTGATTCTTGATGTCGTTTACAACCATACGGCGGAGGGCAATCAGCTTGGGCCGACGTTGTCTTTTCGCGGCATCGACAATCTCACCTACTATCGCTTGTCTCCCGACAAGCCTCGCTACTACGTAGACTACACGGGCACGGGAAACACGCTGAATATGCGCCATCCGCGCGTTTTGCAGCTGATTATGGACAGTCTTCGCTACTGGGTTTTGGACATGCACGTGGACGGCTTCCGATTCGACCTGGCCGCGACGCTGGCGCGCGAACTACACGAAGTAGACCGCCTCGGCGCATTTCTGGACATCATTCACCAGGATCCGGTCCTCTCTCAGGTCAAGTTGATCGCCGAGCCGTGGGACCTGGGGGAAGGCGGTTACCAAGTTGGCAAATTTCCGTCGGGATGGACGGAGTGGAACGACAAGTACCGAGACGCGGTGCGTTCGTATTGGAAAGGAGACGGCGGCCTGATCGGGGAACTCGCCTACCGCATTACGGGATCCAGCGATCTCTATGCCCGGAGCGGGCGGAAACCCTACGCGAGCATCAACTTCATCACCGCGCACGATGGGTTCACTCTGCAGGATCTGGTCAGTTACAACTCCAAACACAACGAGGCCAATGGGGAAGAAAACCGCGACGGGACAGACAATAACCGGAGCTGGAATTGCGGGGCAGAGGGGCCCACAGATGCGTCGGAGATTAATCAGCTTCGCGCGCGGCAAAAGCGGAATTTTCTCGCGACGCTTTTGCTTTCCCAAGGAGTCCCAATGATGCTTGCGGGAGATGAACTTGGCCATACCCAAGTGGGGAACAACAACGCCTACTGCCAGGACAACGAGATCAGCTGGCTCAATTGGGACCCAAACAAAAGGGATAACGAACTGCTCGCGTTCGTACGGCGGTTGATTGCTCTGCGAAGGGATCACCCCGTTCTCCGGCGCAGGAGCTTCTTCCAAGGCCGGCGCATCAAGGGCGCTGGAATTAAAGACATCGTCTGGCTGCAGCCCGACGGAAGGGAAATGACTGACCAGGAGTGGAACCAGCAATTTGCTCGCTCGCTGGGAGTGTTGCTGTCCGGGGAAGCTGCCGACGAACTTGACGAACGCGGAAAACTCATCCGCGACAGCACCTTTGCCATTCTCATGAACTCCCATCACGAGGAGATTCGATTCATCCTGCCCACGCGAAACCCGCACACGGGCTGGGTCACGCTGGTGGACACCTCATGCCAGACCTCTCAGAATGCCAAACGCTTTTATTCCGCCGGGGACGCCTACCCGCTCCAGGCAAGGTCGCTGGCGTTATTAGTGGAGCGTGCCCCGGATCAAGTGCGCGCTGACGATCGAAGACGAACTCAGGATCCATGAACTACTCGCACGAAATGCCCTTCGGAGCGGCGATGCTAGAAGGTGGCCTGGTAAGATTCCGGCTGTGGGCGCCGAAAGCTCACAACGTTTGCCTGAATCTCGGTTCCAGCAGCCTGCCCATGGTTCGTTCGACGGATGGCTGGTTCGAACTCACCCGCGAGGCCCCTCACGGCGCTCACTACCATTTCAAGATTGCGGGAAGCGAGGTGCCCGATCCGGCTTCCCGCTATCAACCTCTCGGCATCCACGGTCCCAGCGAAGTCATTGATCCCAGAGCGTTCGAGTGGAAAAACGGCGCTTGGATGGGGCGCCCTTGGGAGGAAGCAGTCCTTTATGAATTGCATGTTGGAACATTTTCAGCGGAAGGAACCTTCGCGGCGGCGCAACGAAAATTGGATTACCTCGCCGGTTTGGGCATCACAGCGATCGAAATTATGCCGGTCTCCAGCTTTCCCGGAAAACGAAATTGGGGCTACGACGGAGTTTTGCCTTACGCACCCACCGCGTGTTACGGCCGGCCGGAAGATTTCAAACGATTCATTGACGCGGCCCATTCGAGAGAGCTGATGGTTTTCCTGGACGTGGTGTACAACCACTTCGGGCCGGAGGGAAACTATCTTTCGCTCTACTGCCCGCAGTTTTTCACGGAATGCCACAAGACTCCATGGGGCCCGGCCATCAATTTCGACGGCCCGGGCGGCCGCGCGGTGCGCGATTACTTTATCCACAACGCGCTCTACTGGCTGGAGGAATACCGGCTGGACGGATTGCGCTTCGATGCCGTACACGCGATTTACGACGAGTCGCGTCCCGATCTTTTGACAGAGTTAGCAGAAACCGCCCGGAGTTCGATGGGGTGCCGGCGACTGATCCACCTGGTGCTTGAAAACGATCACAATGCGGCGCGCTATCTGCGGCGCAGCCGGGACAATCACCCAGTCACGTACGACGGACAATGGAACGACGATATTCACCATGCCGCCCACGTTCAACTGACGGGCGAATCAGACGGCTACTACGCAGACTATTCATCCAATGCGATCTGGCATTTTGGGCGTTGCCTGGCGGAAGGTTACAGCTATCAGGGAGAGCCATCGCCATTCAGAGGTGGTGAGCCGCGCGGCGAAGCGAGTTCCGATCTGCCGCCCTCGTGTTTCGTGTCATTTCTTCAGAATCACGACCAGATCGGGAACCGCGCATTTGGGGAGCGAATTACGAGTCTCGCAGAAACAAGGGTACTGAAGGCAGTGCTTGCAGCGCTGCTGCTGGCTCCTTCGCCGCCGCTCTTGTTCATGGGAGAAGAGTTTGCGGCGAGTACTCCGTTTCTGTTTTTCTGCGACTTCGGAGCTGACCTGGCAAAAAAAATAAGGGAAGGCCGCCGAGCGGAGTTCGCGCGATTTGCGCAGTTCAGTTCCCCGCAAGCCCAGAGCAAGATACCGGATCCCACCAGCGAGGAAACGTTTCAGCGCTCAAAGCTTGATTGGGTCTGCTGCGTGGAAGCGGCAATGCATGCAAACTGGCTGAGTTTTTACCGCGACCTGCTGGCCCTGCGACGCAAAGAGATCATGCCGCGGATCAGGGATATCTTGCCCGGTAAGGCCAGGTTCGAGGTGCTCGCGCCAAAGGCCGTTTTGGTGGAGTGGCCCCTTCAAAACGGCGGCGCCTTAACCCTGGTCGCCAATTTCAGCGGAGACGGACTCCAGTGTGAGAAACCGGTTCCGGGCTCCGTGCTTTATGCAACATTCGAAGAACAGGAAGCGCTGAGGCAGCAGGCAACGCTTCCGCCGTTTGCCACCGCGTGGTTCGTCAAACCATGAAGGCGCCAAGCATTCCCGTCGCACTCTACCGGCTGCAATTCAACAAAGATTTCACTTTTTGCCAAGCGGCGGCATTGGTTCCGTACCTGGCGTCTCTGGGGATCTCTCATTGCTACGCGTCACCATGCCTGCGGGCGCGGCCCGGCAGTTCGCATGGATACGACATCATCGATCATCACCAGTTGAACCCGGAAATCGGCACGCTGGAGGAGTACGAGCGTTTCGTCGCGGCCCTGCATGAGCACGGCATGGGACAGATTCTAGATATTGTTCCAAATCACATGGGGATTATGGGAAGTGACAACGCCTGGTGGCTCGACGTCCTTGAGAACGGACAATCGTCAACTTATGCGGAATATTTTGATATTGACTGGAAGCCCTTGAAGGAAGAGCTGCAAGGAAAGGTTCTTGTGCCTGTCCTTGGCGACCAATATGGTTCGGTACTCGACCGCGGCGAGCTGAAGCTCACCTTCGACAAACAAAAAGGAGAGTTCAACTTCGTTTATTTCCAGCACCGCTTTCCGATCGATCCTTCCGAGTACCCGCGCGTCCTTAAAGCAGAGACGCAGGCTCTAGAGCGCGAATTGATGGCGCAGGATGTCTATTTCGTCGAGTTGCAGAGCCTGATTTCGGCTTTCAACCACCTGCCCAGCAGGAAGGAGCTGGCGCCAGAGCAACGTGCTGAACGGTTGCGCGACAAGGAGATTCACAAACGCAGACTCGCGGCGCTTTGTGAGAAATCAACTTCCGTGGCGAGACTGATCGATCAAAGTGTTTTGGCCCTGAACGGCACCCCCGGCAGTTCCTCCTCGTTCGACGCTCTTGACCAACTCATCAAAGCTCAAGCGTACCGGCTTGCCTTCTGGCGGGTGGCCGCGGACGAGATCAATTACCGAAGATTTTTTGACATCAACGATCTGGCCGCTTTGTGTCAGGAAAACGAAGTGGTTTTCCACCAGACACATGACTTTGTGCTGCAATTGCTCAGGGAAGGGAAGATTGACGGACTGCGGATCGACCATCCCGACGGCCTGTACGATCCGCAGCAGTATTTCCAGCGTTTACGGGAGGGCCGGGTATCCCTGGGTGACGATTCGAATGCGAAACCGTATTACCTCGTCGCTGAGAAGATCCTGACGGGCGACGAAACCCTGCCACAGAGCTGGCCGATCCAAGGCACTACGGGTTACAGCTTTGCAAATCTTGTGAACGGCCTCTTCGTGGACTCCGCCGGCGAACGGAGAATCGACCGAATCTACCGCGCCTTTCTCGGCAAGCAGGTCAATTTTAAAAAGTCACTCTGCGAATGCAAGAAGCTGGTGATGGATCGCTGGCTAAATAGCGAGTTGAATGTCCTGGCGACGCAGTTGAATCGCATCGCTCTTCTCGACCGCCATACGAGCGACTTTACATTGAAGGCGTTGCGCGACGCGCTGACGGAGGTCATCGCCAGCTTTCCGGTCTACCGTACGTATGTGACCGGAGATAAAATTTCAGCGACCGACCGGCGGTTCATCGGCCAAGCGATCAACCGGGCAAAAATCAAAAGCACGGCTCCCGATTCGACCGTTTACGACTTTATTCAGGAAGTTCTTGCTACCAGCAGAGCAGAAGCGCGGCCCCTGGCTTACCAGCATTCCGTGATTCACTTTGCCATGCGTTTCCAACAGTACACGAGCGCCTTGATGGCCAAGGGGCTGGAGGATACGTGCCTTTACCGCTACAACCGTCTGGTTTCGCTGAATGACGTGGGCTCGGATCCGCTTCGTTTTGGCGTTTCACCGCAGGAATTTCATCGCACGATTCATGCACGGGCGCGAATCTGGCCACATGAAATGGTCACTACTTCGACGCATGATTCCAAACGATCCGAAGATGTGCGCGCAAGAATCGACGTGCTGTCGGAAGTTCCGATCGCCTGGAACCATCAACTCCGAATCTGGCGAAGGGTAAACCGCCAAAAGAAGATCCTGGTCGACGGAGCGGAGGCGCCGGAACCGAACGATGAATATCTTCTCTATCAAACACTTGTCGGCGCGTGGCCTTGCGAAATCACGAAGGAGAATTCAGCGCCGGACTTTGAGGCGCGCATACGCAATCACATGATCAAAGCGATGCGCGAAGCGAAAGAAAAGACAAGCTGGGCAAAACATAACGAACCCTACGAATCGGCCGTCAGCGAATTCATCAGGTCCATCCTGCAGTCCGCGGAATTTCTGGATACATTCCAGGCATTTCAACGCAAGATAGCGTACTTCGGCATGTTGAATGGGCTCTCGCAAACCCTGCTCAAACTTACGGTTCCTGGAGTCCCGGATATTTATCAAGGCAACGAACTTTGGGAGTTCAAATTGGCCGATCCGGATAACCGGTACCAGGTCGAGTTCGCCATTCGGGAGAAGGCGTTGGAACACCTGCAAAAGAACAGACGGGAGTGTTCTGAACAGCTGCAGGCTTTTGCTCATGAACTTTTGGCGCGGCCGGAAGATGGCCACGTCAAGCTATATGTCATTTGGGCGACTCTCGGCTTGCGCAACGCGAGTCCGGCACTGTTTCGCGACGGCGATTATGTTCCGTTGCGCAGCGTTGGCGAGCGTGCGAAACATCTCGTTGCATTTGCCCGAACAAGGGGGCCTGCGAGGGTAATCGTAGTGGCTACGCGGATGTGCGCGAAGCTTTTGAAAGGCGAACCGGGCCAACCCGCAGGGGAGGCCCTGTGGAAGAACACGCGAATCCATCTTCCGGACCGACAGGGACAATCGTTTCGCAATGTGTTTACGGGGACGCCCGTCGAGGCAGAGACTCTTCCAAATGGTTCCGCGCTTTCGGCGGCGGATTTGTTTGAAGAATTTCCTGTGGCGCTGCTGGTTCCCCTCGAAGACAAGACTTCATCATAGGCCGTCGGATGAGGCAAACCGTGGATAGGCGCTGTTTGGTGCCCAGAACCCGCAGCTTGGCTAATCGTATGCGGCTTCTGAGTTTCCGGTGTAAGGGGTCAGGCTGGGCGCCGGGCTTCCAAGAATGCGGATTCGCGCGGGCTTTGCAGAAGAATGCGGAACGCAAGCCCGTGCGTGAGCAGCAGAAGCGGCACAACGAAAGTTGGAATGAAGTAAGTGGGTCCCAACTGCCCCGCTGCAAGACCCGCGTGTCTGGCCTGGTAGAAGGCGTTCAGCAGATCAAATGACCCCCAAAGATTGAAAGTCCATGCAAGAGCAACGCCGACGCCGGTGGGCAGCGATAGCAATGAAAGCAACGCGAGTACGGCTGCCATGAGGTCACCATAAGCCGCGGAATGTGCGAAAGTGGGCGGGAGATCGGCCGACACGACGCCCGGGACCAGGAACGCCAATCCGATAAAGCGGAAGCTGTGCAGGATCAGCAGAGGCCTCAAGGCATCGGCGCGTGACTGGAACCGGAGCTGCGGCCAGATGTAGCGAGCGGTGACCAAGCCCCAGGCGATGAAGCCGAATGCAATACTTGCGAAAAAGACGAGTTGCGGAACCATGAGAGTCTCCTTCTAATCCCTTGCGGGGGCGTTTAATTTGACCATCATAGGATGACAATTATCATCTTATGGTCACAACAAAATACGCAAAATGTCTTATAGACCCAAGGGATCTTAACGTAAGGACTTCAGGGGCTAAAGCCCTCCCGTAACAAGGATCTTGTGCGGGGCTGAAGCCCCCGCCTCCTAAAGAGAAGTTTCCGGAAGCTGCAAAGTCGCGCCCTCCCGAAAGCCATTTTGCGAAACAACTTGATGGCTTCTAAAAAATCTTCAGAAGATGATCCCGGGCGATGTTCAGAATCCTTTGCCGGACGGCAGCGTCAGGCATTGTCCGCGCGATCGTAATGGTTCCGACCATAGTCGGAAAAATGGCCAGGAAGTTCACCGCTTTCTCCTCGGAATTGCGTCCCGGCATGAAAGGTATAAGCTCCTGGTGAAACTTGAGTATCGCTGCCGCGATTCGCTGCTTCAGCGCCGGCCGGGTACGAGACATCTCGGGAGCCAGAGCAGCAATCGGGCAGCCCTCATCTGGGCGATCGCAAAGCTCGAGAGAGAGATAAGTTTTGACCATCGCTTTCCAGCCTTCGCCCGGCTTCGCATGTTCTGCTGCCGCGAGCAGGGTGTCTCGAAGCTCCCGCAGGCTCTGTTCGATCGCTTCGATCACCAGGTTGTCGCGGCTGGGGAAGTGCCTGTAGAAACCACCGTGAGTCAGGCCCGAAGCCTTCATCAAGGTGGAGACCGCGGGTCCGTGCAGGCCTTTGGCACGCAACTGGCGGGAGGCGTTGCGGACAATTTTCCGGTGGGTTCTGACCTTATGATCGGCGTCGTAACGCATTGGGATTATTAGATTATAATTGTAATCCTATACGAGTCAAGAAAAGCTGTCTCGCAAGCACGTAGGGCCCTGAGACCCACCTAAAAAACCAAAGCGGGGGCACCCGCCGTAGGTTTTGGATTGTCTTCGTGATTCAAGACAAGTTCCCCACACGCAAATTCGGCCTTGCGGATCTGCTGAGGACAAGCGTATGGCGCACCCAATAGACGAAGCCGCGGGGAATGCGGGAGCAGCGCAGGAACTGGTGCAAAGTACCGGGGTGAGGAGTATAGTCTAGCGGACCGTCCCCTCGCCCCTGGCAAGGTGCCTACGCCGGACGGCAAACCAGAGTGGCGGCAGACAAAACACCCAGCTTCATGATTTTCGGAATCGCGAAGATCAGAAGGAGATTTCCATGAGTGCCACGCAAAGCGCCCCGGGAGCCATAGACAGCGCCAAAGATCTGCTGTGCATTAATACCATTCGCACTCTTTCAATGGACGCCGTTCAGGCGGCCAAATCCGGCCACCCGGGCACGCCCATGGCGCTTGCGCCCGTGGTGTACACACTTTGGAACCGGATGATGCGGTTCAATCCGCAGGACCCGATCTGGCCGAACCGCGACCGGTTCGTATTGTCGAACGGGCATGCTTCCATGCTGCAGTGGTCGATCTTGCATTTGACGGGGACGCAAGCGGTGAATGCCGAGTATGAACGGCTGGGGCAGGCCTCGGTGACGCTCGACGACATCCGGCGATTCCGACAGCTGGATAGCAAGGCTCCGGGACACCCGGAGTATCACTGGGTTTCCGGCGTGGAAACGACGACAGGGCCGCTCGGGCAAGGTGTGGCGACGAGCGTGGGGATGGCCATTGGCGAAAAATGGCTGGCTCATCATTTCAACCGGCCGGGCTTTGAAATGTTCAACTACAACATTTATGCCCTGTGCGGCGACGGTTGCATGATGGAAGGAATTTCCTCGGAAGCGGCTTCGCTTGCGGGGCATCTGGGACTCGACAATCTGTGCTGGATTTGGGACAACAACCACATCACTATCGAGGGCGATACCAGCATTGCGTTCACGGAAGATGTGGCGGCGCGCTTCCTCGCTTATGGGTGGAATGTGCTGCGGGTGGGCGATGCGAATGACGTGGACCGCATTGAACGCGCCCTGGAGACGGCGCGGAAGACCAAAGGCCGCCCCACCTTTATCGTGCTGGACAGCCACATTGGTTACGGCTCGCCTCACAAGCAAGACACGCCTGAAGCCCACGGCGAGCCGCTGGGCGATGATGAGATCCGCCTGACGAAGCGGAGTTATGGCTGGCCGGAGGACGCAAAATTCCTGGTGCCCGACGGCGTTTACGACCATTTCAAAGCCGGCATTGGCGCGCGCGGAGCGGAAGCGCAGAAGCAATGGAACGATCTGCTCAGCGGCTATCGCGCGAAGTATCCGGAACTTGCCACCGAAATTGAGTTGATGCAGAAACGCGACCTTCCAAAGGGCTGGGATCGCAATCTTCCGACCTTTCCAGCCGATGCGAAGGGCATGGCCGGACGGGAAGCCTCAGGCAAGGTGCTGAATGTGTTGGCGCAAAATATTCCGTGGTTTCTGGGAGGCTCGGCGGACCTGGGCCCATCAAATAAAACCACTTTGACCTACGAAGGCGCAGGCCACTTCCAGGCGGATACTCCGGGCGGGAAGAACCTGCACTTCGGAATTCGAGAGCATGCGATGGCCGCTATCGTGAACGGCCTTTCGCTTTCGAAACTCCGCGCATACGGCGCGACCTTCTTTATCTTCAGCGACTATGCGCGGCCGGCGATGCGACTTTCGGCGCTGATGGAGCTTCCCACGATCATGGTGTTCACGCACGATGCGATGGGCGACGGCGAAGACGGCCCGACACACCAGCCGGTGGAGCATCTGGCGTCTTTGCGGGCGATCCCGGGACTCCTGACGTTCCGGCCGGGAGATGCCAACGAAGTTGTCGAAGCGTACCGCTACATCGCGCAGTTAAAGCACCAACCCGCAGTGCTGGCGCTTTCGCGGCAACCGTTGCCGACGCTGGACCGCACGAAGTACGCGCCGGCGTCCGGTGTGGCAAAAGGCGCTTATGTGCTTGTGGATTCACGCGGGAAGCCGCAGGTGATCTTCCTGGCTTCGGGCAGCGAAGTGAGTCTGGCGGTGGAGGCGTACGAAAAGCTGGCGAAGGAGGGCGTGAAGGCGCGAGTGGTTTCGATGCCATGCTGGGAGGTTTTCGAATGCCAGCCGCAGGAGTATCGAGACAGCGTTCTTCCGCCGGATGTGACGGCGCGGATTGCCGTCGAGCAGGCTTCCACTTTTGGCTGGGAAAGATACGTTACCCCGCCCGGAAAAATGACTTGCATGAAGACGTTTGGCGCTTCGGCTCCGCTGAAAGAACTGCAGAAGAGATTCGGCTATGAGCCGGATCAGTTGGTGGCGAGCGCGAAACAGCTTTTGGGCAAAGCCTGATCCGTGCGGGAAGGTGTTCCCGATCAGCAGGCTGCAAGCACCAGAGCAGCCCTCGCTCGGCCCCCGCGGTATGTTGGTCATAAAACCAAAAAGTCTGTCCAACCTCCGGGAAGCGTGAGAGCATCTCCACACGATGAAAACTCTCGCGTTCATAATTGCAGCGACGATATTTGAAGCGGTGGGCGATGCAGTGATGAGGATCGCAATCCATTACCACGTCTTGCCAACCCGCATTTTCCTTTTTGCATCGGCGACCCTTCTCCTCGCGATGTATGGCGCTTCGCTGAACCTCGCCCCGGTTGAGTTTGCGGAGGCAACGGGAATCTACATTGCGTCGCTGTTCGCCGCGTTTCAGGTAGCAAACTATGTGTTCTTTCATCAGAAGCCGTCGCCTGCTGTGCTCGTCGGTGGTGTATTCATCGTCACGGGCGCCGTCATCGTTTCCTTGTGGAAATAGGCCCTGACGGTTAACGCATTCCCTCGATGGGTTACGGGAAAGCTTGTATCATTCCGTCTCCACATAATCGGGATACGGCGAGGGAGCCGCAGTGTGGCCAGAACAGGGTGCCATTCTGGCGTCCGCAAACGCCTGGGTGCTTTCGACATCCCGTCCCATACGCTTGTGCATCTATTTTTCCGATGCATGGCAGGAGAAGTTTCGTGCGTTGGGCCCCCCGGGCCGATGCTAGCCTTTCTTTGTAATTTGGGAGGGTTAGCATGGCACGTCATTATGGGTTACCTGGGAAGGTTTATCTGGCGAGCGGGGGGGCCGGTCCCGTCAAGCTGTTGCCGGCGCGCAGCATTGAAGTGCTGCAGGGCGCGGACGTCGTTTTTTACGATGGGCCAGTATCGGAGGAAGTGCTGGGATTGATTCCCGCACGAGCAGCGGTGCAGAACGCGGGAAAGCTCAGTGGCGCGCAGGAGAGTTCCAAGGCGGAGCTGCAGAAGCGCATCCTCAGCGCGGCGCAAAGCGGCCAAACTGTGGTGCTGCTCCGGGGAGCGCATGCGTCGATTCTCGACCGAAGCCGGGAGGAGATTGCAGCGCTATTCCATGCGGAAATCCTGTTCGAAGTCATCCCTGCCGCGCCGGCGAATGCCGCGGGCGAAGACCGCGGTTCGAGTGACACGCGACAGGAGATTGTGTTGCAGCTTCCGCCGCAAGAGAAGTTGCTTCGCAGTTGAGGAAAGAGCGACCTCAGTAATCAGAAAATCGGTAATCAGTTGCAGAACAAAGCGAAAGGCGCCCGCTGCGGCGCCTTTTGCTTTTTGGGAATATAAAGTTCAAAAAATGAAATGCCTTTGGAGCTTGGCTACCTTCCGGAACGGGAGGGATCGGCATGGAAACGGGGGCCTCCTAAAGAGAAGAGTTTTTCCGCAAACTGAAAAGACGTGTTTCTCTACGAAGAGAAGAGAGGTG
>Ga0126371_10000825_pt1 | contig 25968 bp, 22 predicted proteins | sample PanSoiMetaPlot_4_FD_110145 | JGI IMG/M metagenome (GOLD analysis project Ga0126371, IMG submission 110145) | Tropical forest soil microbial communities from Panama - MetaG Plot_4 | ecosystem: Environmental > Terrestrial > Soil > Tropical forest > Bulk soil | place: Panama | collected 2016-02-17 | reverse complement strand
TGAAAAACAGCATAGCAATGGTCCTCGGCCTGCCACCCGAGAATGTGCGCGTCATTTTCAGAATGGGTTCCGGCTGCTACGGTATCAACGGTGCGGACACGGTTTCTTATGACGCAGCGCTCCTGTCCCAGGCAGTTGGCAAACCGGTGCGGGTGCAGCTCACACGGAAAGATGAGATGGCGTGGGAGAATTACGGCTTTGCTTTCGTTATCGACCAACGTGCAGGCCTCGATGACGGAGGAACAATCATCACGTGGGACCATGAATCGTGGACCCCGACTTTAGGCGGCCGCCCGGGGCCAAGCAATCCGGGAAACGTCATCACGGGCTTTCTGGCCGGCTTTCAGCCTGCTGCCTTCACGCCCAGGACCCCAGCGCCGGACCCGACAGACTTTTCCAACGGCAGCAATGCAGCTCCCTCGTACGTCACCGGCTGTGTGGGCGGACGATGCGAAGGTACCGGTGCAGTGACTAGCCAGCGTGTTCTCACGCACAACGTCAAATCGCTTTTTTGGACAGGTCCCTTGCGCTCGCCGGCACGGCTGCAGAATACCTTTGCCCATGAGTCATTCATGGACGAACTCGCCTCGGTGGCGAAGGCAGATCCCGTCGACTATCGCCTGCGCCACCTGCGCGATCCTCGATTGATCGAAGTAGTGAAATCCGTAGCGAAGGCCGCGAACTGGCAGACTAGACCGTCACCCCGGTCCGGCATGCGCCGGACCGGTATTGCTGCGGGCCGCGGCGTTTCGTGTGTACTGTATGAAGGCGACAACGGATACTGCGCGATGGTGGCCGAAGTCGAGGTCAATCAAGACACGGGCCAGATAACCGCAACGCGACTCGTTATTGCCAGCGACTGTGGACCGATTTCAAATCCCGACGGTTTGAGGAATCAGCTCGAGGGAGGCGCCCTGCACGGCCTGAGCCGGACCTTGCTGGAAGAAGTAAAGTGGGACGACCAAAAGGTTGTTTCAATCGACTGGTCAACTTATCCACCGTTGTATTTAGGCGCCGCTGTTCCAAAAATCGAGACGATTCTCATCAACCGGTCTGATGGGAGCACCATGGGTGCCGGAGAGACAGCGATCACTGTGACCGCAGCTGCTATCGCTAACGCCGTTTTCGACGCTACCGGCGCCCGCATCCGTCAAGTCCCGTTCTCGCGCGAGCGTGTAAAAGCCGCGCTCGACGGCCGGACTTGAGCCTGGCCCAGCAGTTCAGTGAAAGTTCCCCGGAAACGGAACCCAGGATCGCTTTTATTTCCTGGATTCCGGCTCGCGCTGCACTAGTGCCTGGAACCAAAGGTTGCGAAATAAGTCTGGGATCTTCCACCTGTCATACCCGCGAAGGCGGGTATCCAGAATATTTTTTAGGGCTATGGGAAGAATCCCACGCGACTCCTCAGAGTGACGCTGTCAGAAAAGAAATGAAAGAGCTCGCCTTCGGCGTGCAAAGAGCATCATTCACGACCCGCATGGGTTCTCACAATTACCTCCTGCACGATGTTGCGCGTTGCGCGGGCAGGACAGAGCGAAAAGATGTCACAAGTTAGCGAAGCCCATGGGCCCGGATTCAGAGTAGGGCTTGGCAATCACGTTAAGGATAGCTTTTAGGACAGCAACAGCGGAGGAGCGTTGCCAAAATGAAGACTTCGAACAAGGTCCTTTAAACGATTTCGTTCATCGTGCTTAAAGCGAATGAATTCTATTCCTACCGAACCGGGTCGACTGGTTCGAACCACGCCTGCGTCGATGGTGATTCCGCGCCTGTCACCCGGCAGTTGCAGTCCCAATTGGAGGATGGTCCCCGGTGAAAGCGGAGTACGGGTGTCGACGGAGCAGCCCCTCAAAGAGATATCTTTCACTACGCCTTCCGAGTGCTCGCGTTCCACCGACAGAATAGCGTCATAATTAACCGGTATCCTTTCATACTCCCGCCGGTCTTCGTCGATTCTGATGTATCTGACACCTGGTTGACGCGCTCGAAAGCGTGTGCCGCAGAGCTGGCAACGAAAAGGGTAAACGTAAAATTGACTCAGCAAGTGCTCGATCAAACCTTCACGGCGCACGCGGCGTGCGTAGTCTTCATAGCACGCGGGACATTTTGGGAGGCTCATACTAATCGTCTACACCCTGTTGAGTCGGGCCGTCAATCCCTTTTGTGCATGCGATGCCCATGGCATATAAGCGTCGGATCACTGTTCATTGGCCCAGGCGGGCAACCCAGCCATCTTTGACGAGTTTATCGAGAGGTCCGTGATCGCGAAATTGATCAGGCTTGACCAAAAATTCCTTGGGCACGGGACGTCGAAGGGATAGCTCCTTCAACACCACTTCCAGACCTTGGTCGGAAACATAAGGAATGGGCTTAAAGATAGCGGCGTAGACTTCAACAGTCTTTTTGATAAAAGCTGAGTCGGTTTCGCGGTGCCATTTTTTGATCACCCGCTCGACGAGCGCTGGGTCTTTTTTTATGAGACGAGTCGCTTCAATGTAAGCCTTGAGGAAACGCTCCACCACAATTGGATTCGTTTTAATGAACGTGCGGCTGGTGGCGACGCACGAGGAGGGATAAGTAAAGCTTGGGGAGGAGAGATCGACCAGCACCGGCCAACCCCATTGCATCAGCGGAAAAGTATTTCGAAACGGCAGAGCGGCGGCTGCAACTCTGCCGCTCTGCATCGCGGTGACAATCTCGCCGCCTCCTCCCAATTGGAGAATCGTCATGTCTTTTTCGGGATCGAGTCCTAAATACCGCAACGCTGCCCGCAGATAAAAGTGCGTGGTGGAACCGAGGCGGGTGACGCCGCTGCTTTTTCCCTTGAGGTTCGCAGCATTTTTGATCTCAGGCCGCGCCACAAAATAGACCGCATCGCTGTCAGAGGGGCAAGCGATAAGCGCTACGTCGCCGCCCTCGATGCGCGCCGCGACCACCGATTCGGCGCCGGCCCCGGACAGCGGCACTGTGCCGCTCATAATCATGGTTGTAATCAGCGCGCCGCCACGGATATGAACGGGTTCGACGTCAAAGCCGTACTTAGAAAATAAATTACTATCTTTGGCGACTAAGATGGGCAGATGCTGGAGGGAGGTTGTCACTCCATAGCGCAACCGAAAAGGTTCTTGGGAGTGGGACGAAGCCGCAAAGAGCGAAATTGCCACCGACGCGCTGATCAGAAACGCGCTTCCACGGAGGTGCAACTTCGTCATGTCATGAATCGCCGAAATATTTTTTTTCAACCGCGGCGGCGTCGTAAGACACGAACTGATTCACGCCGGGATTTCGGACTTGAGGCGCTTCACCCTGGTCGAAAAGCGATACAGCTCCATTGCCGGCTTTCTCACCGACCAAACCGGGGGCATGCGCTTCTACAACCACCGTATGTTTATCCGATCGGTTCCACGCCCAGTGGACTTTATTGGCCGGGATTCTCTGAAAGTCCCCTTTCTTGCAATGAAATCCTTTGTCCTCTACGAAGAACCAGATTTCTCCCTCCTCCACGTAATTGATTTGTTCGGATACGTGAACATGGGGAGTGGTATGATAACCTGGAGCCCTCGACGCAATCATGAGACTGCATTCGTTGCCGTAGGCTTTTTGTGACACCATTGAACCTTGTCCCTCGGCGCCGGTTCGGACTCCTCTGCGTTCCGGTACGTCTTGTCTTTTTACATGAAGCGACATTTATCGATCTCCTTTTTGAATCGAAGCTAATCGATGTTTAACGTTGCCGTCAAGAGAAAAACAATTTCGATCGCGAATGAGAAAAGACAGAGCATCGAATTTTTTCCAAGCCCGCGTTTACCGATCCGCAGAGCTTCGATGAGAGTAGGCAAAATTCAGGATTCACCGCGTAGCTTCCTTGACCTTCGTCTTGGGCGTTGATATGCCAGCACCATGCTAATACTCAGCAACGAAGACATCGAATCGTTTTTATCCATTCACAGTTGCATCGACGCTCTAGAAAGAGCCTACAAAAGCTGGGAGAAAGGTACGGCGATCAATCGCCCGCGCACAGATTTGGTTTTGCCGTCTGTCACGGAGTCCGGCGTTTATGCGTTCAAGTCGATGGAGGCCGGGCTCGTCGATCCGCCCATCGTGGCCATGCGGATCAATTCGGATATTATCCGGTGGCGTCAAGAAAAGGGGCGGGTGTTAAAGACCAAGATTCCCGCTGCTCCGGGAGATAAATATGTCGGACTGGTGATGTTGTTCTCGACCGAGAACGGCGAACCGCTCGCCATCTTTCCTGACGGCGTGGTGCAACGAATGCGTGTAGCTTCGAGCAGCGCCATCGCAGCTCGGTATCTGGCTCGCGAAGATGCCTCTACGCTGGCCCTTTTCGGCTCGGGCTGGCAGGCGGGAAGCCAGCTTCCGGCCATGTGTGCTGTGCGCAACCTCAAAACTGTCAAAGTGTACAGCCCGACCAGGAGCAATCGCGAAGCCTTCGCTAAAGAAATGCAGCAAAAGGTGAGTGCGGAGGTGCGCGCCGTTGAGAATCCCGAAGAGGCGGTAAAAGACGCCGACATTATCGCCACCACAACGAACTGTCTGACGCGAGTGGCGAGCGCCGAATGGGTCAGGCCCGGCATTCACCTCACTTGTGTTAGGGTTCCTGAACTGGGCGATGAGATTATTCGCAAAGTGGACAGGTTGATCATTCACTCTCACAAACATGCGCCGGAAAATTATGTCGCCGGTTACGGAGACGACGGGATACCGGCCCACGACGCCATCGATATAATTAAAAGAGGCCCAGGAAAAGCTACCGATTCCCTGGTCGAACATCCGTTCTGGCTGGCTGCTCCGGAGCTGCGCGAGTTGGTTGCGGGAAAAGTCCCGGGTCGGCAGACGGCGGAAGAGACGACTTGCTTTCTGAACAATCTTGGAATCGGACTGCAATTTGCCGCTGTCGGCGCAGCAGTCTACGCCGAAGCGAAGAAAAAGGGCGCCGGTCACGAGATTCCCACCGACTGGTTTTTGGAGAGCGTTCACCCGTAACCATCCATACCAGAGTTCCAGGTTCAAGGTTCCAGGTCCGAAGCTTGTCCTGAACGAAGTGAAGGATCTCGCTGCCCGGTCGAAAGATCCTTCGCAGCTTAGGACGGACGAAACGCCCGCCTTGAACTTTGAACGATTTATTCCTAGCATTTCGGTTCTCCGACTAAATTCCCACCCGTGAGCTGTCAATCGACTGTCGTCGAATGTCAAGACAAAAGCTCCTCGGAGTCTTACCTATGGGATTCGAGGAGCTTATGGATCTTCATATCAAGTTGTTACAACTCAAGAGTAGCGGAAATCATCTTATTGTGATTATCCGGGGACTTATAGATAAAGGTGGATTCAAACAGATCTTTCACAAAGCAGCGGAGGCGGCTGAAAAGCTTCCGGAGTGCATGGTTTTGATCGACTTAGAAGACGCGCTGCTAAGAATCGAACCTCACGATATTCATACGATTGTCGACGCTGTCGAAGTCAACCGATGGCCCCATAAGCACAAAATTGCGCTGGTGTCTTCTCCGGAAGCTGAGAAATTCGATCCTCTATACGTATTGGGAGCATATCTTTGCGCTCTGGGTTTGAAAGTCGTGGTGTTCAAAGAAACGAAAAGCGCTATTTGCTGGCTCGGCGATAGGGTATGAAATAAGAGTTCAAACGTTCAAGGCTTGTCCTGAACGAAGTGAAGGATCTTGTTTCCCGGTGGAAAGATCCTTCGAAGCTCAGGACGGGCGAAGCGCCGCCTTGAAGTTTGAACAAATCTAAATTCCGAGATGACGATGCAAAAGGTCCGGCTGGCCGCGCAGTGCGCTGCCGGTCCCCTCGAAAACGACGCGGCCTTTGACAAGGATGACGTTACGATCGGTGATCGCCGAGACGGCGCCGAAGTTTTTATCAACGACAACCGCAGCGATGCCGGTCTCGCGCACCCGATCAATGATGCGCCAGATTTCCCGCGCAATTAGCGGCGCCAGTCCCTCGGTGGCTTCGTCGAGTATGAGCAGCGTTGGGTTGGTCATCAGCGCGCGCCCTATGGAAAGCATCTGCTGCTCGCCGCCGGAGAGCTGCTGTCCACCGAGCGACAGCCGCTCTCGCAGCCGCGGAAAAGTCTCGAGCACGCGCTCATAGGTCCACTCGCGGCGGCCATTGGGCCCGGCGCGCACGGCCATGATCAGATTTTCCCGCACCGTAAGGTTGGGAAATATGCCTCGTCCTTCCGGAACATAAGCAATCCCCTGGCGTGCAATTAGGTGTGGAGCCGCGCCTGTCATCACGCGTCCATTGATTATGATCTCACCGTGACGCGGCGCGATGTGACCGGTCAACGTGCGAATGAGCGTGGTCTTGCCCATCCCATTGCGTCCCATCAAGCCCACGGCCTCGCCGGCGCACACGGAAAAATCGACATCGTGAAGAATATGGCTAGCGCCGTAAAAGGTATGGAGTCCGCGCGCGTCAATGATCGGAGTTTCTCTCATAGCGATCCATCAACGCTGCCGAGGTAAGCGCTCTGAACTTCGCGATTGGCACGGATAGCTTCGGGCGCGCCCGAGGCGAGAACTTTACCGTTCACCATAACGGTAAGCACTTTGGCCAAGCGAAATACCGCATCCATGTCGTGTTCCACCAGCAGGATAGCGTGATTTTCCGCGAGTCGGCCGATTAAAGCGATCATATGCGACGATTCTTCCGTGCCCATGCCGGCTAGGGGCTCGTCAAGCAGCAGCAGCCGCGGACCGGTGGCGAGCGACATCGCAATTTCCAGTTGGCGCTGTTCGCCATGGCTCAGCGTAGCCGCCACGGCATAGGTACGGTGGGCCAACCCCACGGACGAAAGCGCGTTACGCGCGGTTTCCACTATTGGATCGTAGCACCTGGCGTCGCGGAACCAGTTGAGAGCGTGGGGTTCCCGCGACTGAGCAGCGATGCGGCAGTTTTCGAGCGCGGTAAACGCAGAAAAGATGTTAATTTTTTGATAGCTGCGCCCGATACCCAAACGCGCGCGCCGCTCCGGTGGAAGTTGCCCGATCTCCGCGCCACGAAACAAAACGCTGCCCCTATCGACGGCCAAATCGCCCGATAGCAGATTGATGAGGGTGGTTTTTCCCGCACCGTTCGGCCCGATGATCGCTTGCAGTGCACCCACGCTGACCTCAAGCGAGACATTATCCACAGCCATGAGGCCACCGAAATGCTTAGATAATCTATGCACACGTAGAATGGGCTCCGTGGCGGTCATTTTGGTTCCCCGTCGGCGGGATTCACATCCCCGCGTTCATTCAAATGGGCTCGGTCGAACAGATCGGCCAATCCGTGGGGTAAAATAAGGACGATGAGTACGATTAAGCTTCCCATCGCGAGCTGCCAGTGTTTGGCGTAAGCGCCGAATACCGACGCAGCGGAAAAAAATTCCTGGAGCAGGACGTAGGCGAAGGCACCGATGAGCGGGCCGTGCAACCTACCCATGCCGCCAAGAATCACCATCATCAGCGCGGTGCCCGAATGGTGCCAGGCGAGTATTTCCGGATTGACGAAGCCGAATTGACTGGCGGCGAGATATCCGGCTATTCCCGCCAGTGCACCGGCGAAAACGAACGCAGCGAGCTTGTAGGTGAAGACCGGATAGCCGAGGGAACGCATGCGGTTCTCGTTGATCTTGATGCCCGCCAGGGCGCGGCCAAACGGCGCATGCAGAACTTTGCTTAGTAGATAGTACACAGCGATCATGACAGCGAGGACGAAATAATAGAACTGCACCGGATTTTCGAGGTCCACAGGCTTGATGCCGGCGATGGTGGCATCGGGTCTGATATAGATGTAGATGCCATCCGAGCCGCCGCCCAACTTCGTGTCATGGAAGACCGCATAGAGCATTTGGGCGAACGCGAGTGTCACCATGATGAAATAAACCCCCGCCGTGCGCACGACCAGAAAGCCGATAATCAAAGCGGCGGTCGCGGCGGCGACCATCGCCGTGGGCAACGTAAGCCACAGACTCGCCGCCTCATATTTCGGCGAGATCAATGCCAGCACGTAGGCGGCGAGGCCGAAGTAGGCGGCGTGACCTAGGCTCACTAGGCCGGTATGGCCGACGAGCAAATCGAGGCTCAACGCGAAGATAGCCATAATCATGATTTTGGCGCCAAGTTGGATGTAAAATGTTGCGCCGGTTAGCGGGAAGACGGCCAGTAGCAAAGCGCCTGATATAAGCGCGGCGCGGGATAGACTGATATTCGGCACAGATTCTTTACGCCTTGTTTGTGAGGCCTTGAGGACGCCACAAGAGGATAACCGCCATCAGTAGGTAGATGGCGATGCCGGAGAGCTCCGGAGCGAGCACCTTGCCAACTGTGTCGGCGAGTCCGATTGCTAACGAGGCGATCATCGCACCGTAAATCGAGCCGATACCACCGATGACCACGACCACAAAGCAAATAATCAGGATTTGATTCCCCATTCCCGGAAACACCGACGATATCGGTGCGGCAATCATGCCAGCAAAGGCGGCAAGCGCGGTACCGAAAGCGAACACCAGCGCGAATAGTAGGGGGATATTGACTCCCAGAGAGGCAGCCATTTCTCGGTTGCTGCTGCCTGCGCGAATCATCATGCCAAGCCGCGTCCTGCGAATGACGAGAACCATCGCAGCCGCGACCACGAGACAGACACCCGTGAGAAATAGTCGGTAAACCGGATAGGACAACGTGTCCGTAAGAGGAATTGAAAAATCGAGCAGCGCTGGTACCGCTACTCCATGGACGTCGTCGCCGAACAAGACACTCCGCAGCTCCTCTAAGATCAGAATAAGACCAAACGTGAGCAGCACCTGATACAGATGATCGCGCTTGTATAACCGGCTGAAAAATGTTTGTTCCAGCGCTAAGCCGATGATAAGAGCAATTGACAACCCGAGAGGAATGGTTAGCCACAGGCTTCCCGTAATCTTGATGAGCCAGTAAGCGAGGTAGGCGCCGATCATATAGAAGCTGCCATGGGCGAGATTCATCACGCCCATGATGCCGAAGATGAGGGTCAACCCGCTTGCCAACAAAAACAACAGCAAGCCATACTGGACGCCGTTTAAAAGCTGGATGAGGTAGAACATTGTTCGTCGTTGAACCTTGATCCCTTGAACGTTGAACGAACAAGAAAGTTCAAAGTTCCAGGTTCAAGGTTCAAGGCGTTCGCAGCAAAGTGAACTTATAACGTTACATCTTGCATCCGCGCGCGGGGTCGGCAAGCCCCTTGTGCGCTACTCCCATTACCTTGTTCTCACGGCCGACTACTTTGCGCAGATAAATATCCTGGATCGGATTATGGGCCTTGGACATTGTCCATGCGCCGCGCGGGCTGTCGATCTTGGCGCTTTCCATGGCCGCAATTATTTCCTTCTTCTTGCTGATGTCCCCTTTCACAGCGTTGAGGCCCGCGGCTAAAAGCAAGCCTGCGTCGTAGCCTTGCACTGCATAAACGTCGGGATCGAAAGTATGAGCCTTGTAATAGGCGCTGCGGAACTCACGGTCGCGTTTTGTGTTCAATCCGTCGCCGTAGTGGAGTGTGGTTTCGAGTCCCTGTGCTGCTTCTTCAGCGGCATCGAGCACTCCGTCGGTGAGAAAGCCCGAGGCGAATAACGGGATCTTGTTTTTGAGCCCGGCGGCGGCGTAATCCTTGATAAACTTTACTGCCCCTCCACCGGCGAAGAACACGAATACCGCATCAGGCTTGATGGAAGCGATCTCGGTGAGCAGCGCCTGGAACTCGACGTTAGGAAACGGAATCCACAGTCCTCTGACTGACTTTCCCCCGGCCTTGATGAACCCTTCGGTAAATCCGGCAACCGCTTCTTCACCGGCGCCATATTTCCAGGCGAGCGACACCACATTCCTGATGCCGCGGTCGGCGAGCACTTTACCCATCGGATAGGAAGGCTGCCAGTTCGAGAACGAGGTGCGAAAAATATTCGGCGCGCACAGCGCCCCGGTGGCGGCGTCGAGGCCCGCATTCGGAATGATCAGCAGCGTGCCGGCTTCTTTAGCAATTTTGACCATGCCCATTTGCACGCCGCTGTGCACGGTTCCAACCAGCACGTCGACCTTGTCGCGGTGCACCAGCTTATTGGTATTCTCGGGCGCTTTGGACGGTTCGGATTCATCGTCGACGGTGAAATATTCCAAGTCACGGCCGGCCAGTTTACCGCCGCGCTCGTTCACCGCGAGTTTGAAGCCGTTGGTGATGGCGACGCCGAGTTGCGCGTAGGTTCCGGTGTAAGGAAGCATCAGACCGACGCGGATTTTCTGTGCCTGCGCCCACGCAAAGCGCGGTGGCAGCAAAGCGCCCGCCGTGAGCAGCCCAGTTCGCAGGAGGAATTGTCTACGGTTCAGGTGGTATTTGGAGTTCATGATTTTCTCCGTAACCGTTCCGCTGGCGTTAGTTCGCTGAAGACGTTTGAGAGTAACAAAGACTGGGGTAATTAACGATAAGACAGACACCCGAAGAAGTCTCTTCGGCGATTCTCTTATCCTCCCACCCTCATCCTTCATCCTTTCCTTTTTGGCGCAGCTTGAAGCGCTGGATTTTACCTGTGGCAGTTTTTGGCAGCTCCGCTACGAAGTCGATCCAGCGTGGGTATTTGTACGGCGCTAAACGATCCTTGACGTGTTGTTGCAGAGCGGCGGCGAGTTCGGGAGTCTCGACTGCATCGGGTCGCAACACAACGAAGGCCTTGGGTTTGATGAGACCATTTTCGTCGGCGTGACCGACGACGGCGGTCTCCAGCACGGCGGCATGCGACGCGAGAGCAGCCTCGACTTCGAACGGCGAGACCCAGATGCCGCTGACCTTAAGCATGTCATCGGCCCGGCCGCAGTAAGTGAAATATCCGTCTTCGCTCTCGATGTATTTGTCGCCGCTCCTGGTCCAGGGGCCGAGGAAGGTATTGCAACTTTTCGCACGGTTATTCCAATAAAACGCGGCGCTGGTGGGGCCGGCGACCTGTAGCTCGCCTATTTCTCCCTTAGCGACGGGTCTGCCTTCTTCATCGACCAAACGGATGTCATAGCCGGGAACGGGCTTTCCGGAAGTGCCGTAACGCACTTCGCCACGGCGATTGGACAAGAAGATATGCAACATCTCCGTGGAGCCGAGGCCGTCGAGGATGTCCACCCCCACCCGTTCAAGCCAGCGGCGACCGACGTCTGGGGGCAACGCCTCGCCGGCGGATACGCAACAGCGAAGCCGGAGCTCCTCCCGTTTTGGCAGCTCGGAACTGGCTAAGAGCGCGCTATAAAGCGTGGGCACACCGTAAAAGATCGTCGGCTGGTATTGTCGCAATATGCGGCAAACCGCAGTCGGCGTTGGCCGCTCGCCGAGCAGAACCGTCGTAGCGCCGACGGAGAGAGGAAAGCTAAGCGCGTTGCCGAGCCCGTAAGCGAAAAACAATTTGGCGGCCGAGAATACGACGTCCATTTCCTGGATGCCGAGAATCGGTTGCGCGTAAAGCGCGGCGGTTTGTAGCGGGCTTGTTTGCATGTGCACGGTGCCTTTGGGTGTGCCGGTGGATCCGGAAGAGTAAAGCCAAAAACAAGGGTCGTCAGCACGCGTGGGCGCCGCGGCGAAATCGGTTTTCGCTCGCGCCATCAAATCCCCAAGCCGCCGGTAACTTGAAGATGTTGTGCCTGACACGAGGACGTGCTTCAGGAATGGCTCGCTATCGAGTAGCGGCTGGAACGCGGGTAACAGCGACTCGGAAACCACTAATGCCTGGGCGCGGCTGTCGCGCAGCATGAAATCGTAATCATTGCTGGTGAGGAGTGTATTGACCGCGACGGGCACGAGGCCCGCCTTAATCGCGCCGAGGAACGCGGATGGGAAGTCTATCGTGTCGGTTAGACAGAGCAAAATGCGCATCTCTTGGGCCAAGCCAAGAGCCGCGAACACGTTGCCGCAGCGATTGACGCGTTCGGCCAGGTCAGCATACGTGTAACTACCAAAATCGTCGATGTACGCGATTTTTTGTGGTCGAACCTCGAGGTTCCGCTCGATCAAGTCGATTGCCGCATTGTATTCTCGCAGCGTAGGGGGCTGCGCGTTCAATTGCGAATCCTCGCCGGCGGCGCGCATATTTTGGTTCCTCCTTGAGACGATCGCAAACTTCAACGAGCGAATGTTCGTCGACAATCAAGGGCAATGCGACATGCTTTTACTATACAATCGGAGGTTCCAGCAAGTGCGCGCGTAAAGGTCAGCCGAGACAATCGCCCGACAGCGCAAAGGCCTGTTGATCCAGTTGCGCAAGTGGGACCTGGTGCCAAGTTTGCGAGAAGGCAACAGTTTCGACGAACTTTTCGATTGACCTCGGCTTTTGTCCGGACTTTGAGATGCCATAACTTTTGGACGTGAGATAAATCGCAAGCAGCGATCGCTCCTCCTGAAGGTGGAAAGATATCCTGGCACAATAAAAAAACGGGGCGTAGGACGCCCCGCTTTTTTTGGTCAATCAAACTTACGACTATGATTAGCGCGGATTGATTTCGCTGGCTCTTAACTGGCCATCCTTCTCGGTGTACTTGATGGATACCTTGGAACCTTCTTTTGCGTTTTCAAGGCCCTTGGTCTTGGTGCCGACCAAAAGCGTCTTTTCACCGTCCTTAGTCTTGACCTTGATCTGCTTCTCTTCCTTGCTGACGACGGTTGCGTTCAGTTCCATTTCCTGAGCCGCCACGTAGGCTGGAGCCAACGTCAAAGCCAACAGCGCGATACCGATTTTTTTCTTGACATTCATCTTATATCACCTCCTTTCTTGCCATGATTATCAAATTGGACGAATTTAATATTGTTTCATTCAATAGCCGTCGGGCGGTGCGCAAAAATCACACCAAGCCGGTGACTCGCTGGCGTAAACACCGTATCCTGCCGCGGAACTTCCAGCATTTAATTTCAAAACTCACGTTTGGTAGCGCTCTATTGTTACACCAATTGTGTGTATATTTTGAGACAGCTGTAGGGTTTTCCACACGCTATGACTGCCTGCAATTTCCGACACTAGGTTTTAGTCAAGCGAGCCAAAAAGTTATTCGAGCTAGTTTTCTAGGAACAGGCCGGCGAACTCACGGTAGGAGAAGGGAAAAGCGGATCAAGTGAAGACGCGTAATTTCGCTATGCCGTCGGGGACCGCCACATATACCAAGTCGGCGTGCCGATGACTTCTTCTTCGCGTTGAACCACAAACCCAAACCTTTTGTAGAAATCGACGTTCTCCGGTCTGTCGGTTTCTAGGTAACCCGCAGCGCGTTGTCCCTCGAGGTGTTCAATGTAGCGATTCATGAGCGCTGTGCCGATTCCCTTTCCCTGAGCCTCAGGGGAGACGCCGATGGGACCCAAATGCACATGGGGTTCGTCGGGATCCAGATGACACCATTTGGTGAACCACTGGATGAAGCGTGGAATTGCCTCCCCGAGAGGATTCAGCAACGTTGCTACGGCCGTCGGTATTTCCTCAGGGGATGGCAGACAAAACGGGGAGGCCCTAAAGTGCACATAACCGCGAACTAGGCTATCCTCCATCGCGACGAAGGCTGGTCCGACGAACATGTGCCGCAATCCGATGCGGAAAAACAACCGATTCTGGTCGATGCGATTCCTCCCGAAGGCAGAAATGTGAAGGGGATTAGCGACAAACGCGTCGGCGAGGACTGACAGCACGGATTCCAATTTTTCTGCCGAATATTTTTCTATGACGATTGTCACGATGCGAGTAGGAGTCCGTCGGCGCAACTTAAAACCACGTCACTACTGATTGTCATGACTTTACGAGCTACTGTCAACTCAGGGTTAGACTCATCCGGTTAGCATGAGCTGTTGCACCGGCCCATCGTTGAGGGATTGTTGCTGCAACTTGCGATGGCACGTTGAGGGGTCTGCTTACTATTGCTTTATCTCTTCACCCTAGCTACAAAATAAAGCAAACCCACCGATAACGATGTAAAGGAGAAATCCATGGCACAAAAGTACGTGGATAGTTTCGGCACCCGGAAGGCTCTGACAGTCGGTAATCAGAACTACGACGTTTTTCGACTCGATACATTGGAGAAAGCGGGCTTTAAGAACGTTTCGAAATTGCCGGTGTCGCTCAAGGTCTTGCTCGAGAACTTGCTCCGGTTGGAAGACAACCACCACGTGAGCAAGGTGGACATCGAAACCCTCGCCAACCGTGACCCCAAGGTAAAACTCGAAAGAGAAATCGCTTTCATGCCGGCGCGGGTGCTGACGCAGGATCTCACCGGCGTGCCGGCGATCGTGGATCTCGCAGTGATGCGCGAGGCGATGAAGCGGCTCGGCGGCGATCCGAAAAAGATCAACCCCCTCGCTCCGTGCGATCTCGTCATCGACCACTCGGTGCAGGTGGATCAGTTTGGCTCCTCGCTGGCGTTCGAAGCCAACTCCAAGATCGAATTCGAGCGCAACGTCGAACGCTACGCTTTCTTGCGTTGGGGCCAAAAGGCCTTCAGCAACTTTACAGTCGTGCCGCCGGACACCGGCATCTGCCATCAGGTGAATCTCGAATACCTGGGTCAAGTCGTATTCCGGGCTAAACAGAACGGCAGCACAATCGCCTATCCGGACACGGTTGTGGGCATGGATTCGCACACGCCAATGATCAATGGTTTGGGTGTGGTCGGCTGGGGTGTGGGCGGTATCGAGGCTGAAGCGGCGCTGCTGGGCCAACCGATCATCATGCTCATTCCCGACGTCATCGGCTTCAAGCTGCACGGCAGGCTCCCGGAGGGCGCTACTTCCACAGATCTCGTCCTCACGGTTACGCAGATGCTGCGGAAAAAAGGCGTGGTGGAGAAGTTCGTCGAATTTTACGGCTCGGGGCTTTCGGCACTCAGCGTCGCTGACCGCGCAACGATCGGCAACATGTCGCCTGAGTATGGAGCCACCATTGGATTTTTCCCCGTGGATGATGAGACCCTGAGATATTTGCGGCTGACTGGCCGCGATCCTGAGCTGATCAAGCTTGTGGAGGCCTACGCGAAAGAGCAGGGGATGTTCCGCACCGACGCATCTCCCGATCCGGTCTTCACCGACACGTTGGAACTGAATCTCGCGACCGTCGAGCCGAGTCTAGCGGGACCTAGAAGACCACAGGACCGGGTGCCGCTCACGAAGGCAAAGAGCGCATTCCAAGAGGCCCTGCCAACGCTGATGAAGAGCGGCACACCCGAGAAGACCGTCTCCGTGCAATTGAACGGCGACCGAGCCACTCTGGGACACGGCGCCGTCGTCATATCGGCCATCACGAGCTGCACGAACACTTCGAATCCTTCCGTGTTGATCGGAGCGGGGCTGCTGGCGAAGAAAGCCGGCGAAAAGGGGCTCAAGGCCAAGCCGTGGGTAAAGACGAGTCTGGCGCCGGGATCGAAGGTCGTGACGGAGTATTTAAAGGAGAGCGGGCTTTTGCCCCACCTGGAAAAGCTCGGCTTCTATCTCGTCGGCTACGGCTGCACGACTTGCATCGGCAACACCGGACCTCTGCCCGAGCCGATCGCCGCCGGTATTCAGGAAGGCGATCTCGTCGCCTGCGCGGTTCTCTCCGGCAACCGGAATTTCGAAGGGAGAATTCATCCACAGGTGCGCGCCAACTATCTCGCCTCGCCGCCGCTTGTCGTCGCCTACGCGTTGGCGGGCCGAATGGACATGGACATTACCAGAGAGCCTTTGGGCAATGATCAGAAGGGAAATCCTGTTTATTTGAAAGACATTTGGCCGACGCCGGAAGAGGTTCGTAACGAGATCGGAAAGTCGGTGCGATCCGAAATGTTCAAAAAAGAGTACGGCGAAGTCTTCGAGGGGGACGAGCGGTGGAAAAAAATGCCGACGCCGGAGGGCGAACTTTTCGCCTGGGACCCCAAATCGACCTACGTGCGCGAGGCGCCGTATTTCGAAGGGATGACTAAAACGCCGACGCAGCCAAAGGATATCACCGGCGCGCGGGTGCTGGCGGTGTTGGGCGATTCCATCACAACCGATCACATTTCACCGGCGGGCGCCATTGAAAAGAACGGGCCGGCCGCTCGCTATTTGATCGAGCAGGGCGTTCAGCCGAAGGACTTCAACCAGTACGGCGCGCGGCGCGGCAACCATGAGGTTATGATGCGCGGCACTTTTGCAAACGTCCGGTTAAAGAATTTTTTGGCGCCGGGAACGGAAGGCGGCGTTACCGTTCACTTGCCGGACAAAAAACAGACGTCCATCTATGACGCTGCGATGCAATATCAAAAAGAAGGTGTTCCCTTGATCGTCATAGCGGGCAAGGAGTACGGAACGGGTTCCTCGCGGGACTGGGCCGCCAAAGGCCCGCGCCTCCTTGGAATCAAAGCCGCGATCGCGGAAAGTTTTGAACGCATACACCGCAGCAACTTGATCGGCATGGGAATCTTGCCGTTGGTGTTCAAGCCGGGCGAAAACCTGAATTCGCTGGGACTTACCGGCTACGAGAAATTTACCATCACAGGCATCGCGGATAACTTGAAGATCGGCAAAGAACTTTCAGTGAAGGCCACAAGCGATGACGGAAAGACAAAAGAGTTCCAGGCGATTTGCCGCATCGATACGCCGGCGGAATTGGATTACTATCGGCATGGAGGGATCCTCGAATACGTGCTGCGACAACTGCTGCAAGATTGAGTTTCAGGGAAATAGAAGAAGATTACCACCGCATAGCAACGCAAAGAACTCATTGATAAAGTTTTGCGGACTCTGCGTCCTTTTGCGGTGGACTGATTTGACTAGGATCGAAACTTGTTGAGTCGGAGAGAAGCGCTGGCGATTTTTGGCAAAGGAACGCTGGCGTTTCTTTTTAGCGTAAACAAATCGTTTCAGTCTCTGGTTCATGCCGCAGAGGAGCCCGTTATGGCAACGCCCAATCACATTCGTCATTTCACCGCTAACAATCCGGGCATTATGACGCTGCAAGGGACCAACCAGTATGTCGTGGGGAAAGAACGTGTTTTGGTTATCGATGTGGCGCTGAGCGCGGACTCGAACATGGACGGGATCATCGAACAGGCCGAAGCGATGGGCGCCAAAAAAATCGAGAAAATTCTTTTGACCCACATTCACAGCGATCACTGCGGCGGAGCATTGGCGCTCAGGAAACGCACCGGCGCGAAGCTCGGCATTCATCGCTCGCGCGCGGGCTACTTGGGCGGGGAAGACTTCCAATACGATGACAACGACCAAATTTCGTTCGGCGGCGGCGAGTTGCACGTGCTGCACACACCCGGGCACGAGTCAGGGCATTGCTGTTTCTATGAGTCTGGCGACAAAGTGCTTTTCAGCGGCGACAACATTTTAGGTTACGGGACCGCCGTGATTCGCCCGCCGGACGGCAACATGACCGATTACCTGCGCTCGCTGGAGCGGTTACTTGAATTCAACATCAGCTTGATCCTTCCGGGACACGGACCATTGGTAGGCAAACCTGATGCGAAGATCAAGGAATACATCGAGCACCGGATCATGCGTGAGAAGCAGGTGGTTGACGCCCTGCGCCGCGGTCGTGAGAGCATCGGCGATATTACGCAAATGATCTATGTAGATGTTTCCCCACCTTTGTTAAGAGTCGCGGAGTTTTCCGTACAAGCCCACCTGGAGAAATTGATGAAGGAAGGCCGGGTGAAAAACGAAGCCGGGCGCTATCGTCTTCTTGACGCGAACTGACGCCAACTTTGAGCGGATTCGAAGGGGAGAGTCGTCGGTTCGGCTCCGGTTTCCAGGTCCTGCCAAATTCGTTCGGCTAACTCAGAGGTTCGCGTCGACGCAACGCTATCGAGAAACAGCACCACAGACCCTCTGACCTGGAGGAGCATTGACCGTCCGCTGCCAAGGTCTGCCTTCAGATTGTCTTTTTGCCTGTCCGCTGTTTCGAAGCGCAGCCTGCGCTGCCGCGCCAGCACGGTTTCGAAGGCGCGCGCGAACTCCTGCGCGCCGATCTCGCTCTCCCACGCGCTTATCCAGGAGGTGATCATGCTCTCTCCATCCGCGTAGGCGGACAAATCATCGCCGGTCCAAGCGGAAGCGATGCGAGCCGCCTCACTGCGTGAAAGAGTCGAGGCGAGAATAAGCTGAGTCAGGTATTCGCCTAAGGTCTGCTCGATGATGGCAGCCGTTTTCATCTGCTGCATCAACCCCCAAGCAATGATGCGCAGCGGATTTTGCCGCCGGAGATAAAATTTTTCCGGATGGAGCACTTGGGCCGTGGAGAGCGGCGGGTTGGCGAACAGGCCGTTGATTCCCTTCAGGCCGCTGGCCTCATACGCCCATTGAACGAATTGGCTTCCCTCGCGGTAGGGAAAAACCAATTTTGCGCGCAGCAGGGTTGGCAGGCCCGAGGCCATCGCGTCCAGTTCATTCGCTAGTCTGGTAATCGCCTGCCGCTCCGCCGGCCATTGGACCGGCTGATCGCCTCTCAGATAAGCCAGGCCTGTGAGCGCAATATCGCCGCGGGCCACGGCCTGAAAAGCAAGCCTGCGGTCTCTCGCGGGGATAAGTTTAAGCTTCGAGGGCCATTGGAAGGTCTGTTCCTGAAGCGCTTGGGCGAGGGCGAACACGACAGGTATGGTTTGGGCGTTCCGGCTGTCGTCTCCCGTAAACGCCTTGCCCAGCCTGATAGACTCCGGCGCCAATACGATCGTCTCTCTGCCGCTATCATAGTACGGGAGGCGCTGCAGACGGCGGAAATCGGCCAGGGCCTTCGCTAAGTCGGTGCCATCCGGTAGCAACCCAACGCGCTTATAAACCTGCGATAGTCGGGCGACGGATTGGGCGTCATATTCATCGTCGAAGCTCTTGCCAGAAAAATTCTCAGTGGCGGTGTAAACTTTAGCGTCATAGGAGACATCGCTTTTGAACGGTAGCCCGCGTAGCGATGCAACTCTTTGCTTCAGGGCACTAAAGGAATCCGAGGACAGTTGGATGGGCGCGTCCGGCTTCCGCCACGAACACGCGGCGAGCAAGTTTAAAAAAATCAGCAGCGCGGCCCAGGATCGAGAAATAGAGTTTCGATCATCAGACTTTCGTTGCTCCCAGGCATTCACTTATTTCTCCATCACAATGACCGGGAACCCTGTTTGCGCCAGTTGGCGCGCCCGCTCCTCGGCGGCCGAGCGATTGGAGAAGTTTCCGAGCTGAACGCGGTAGTAGGTCGCGTCCTTCGCCTGGAGAGGAATGATGGTCACGTCCGAATAAGACTTAGACAAGCGGTCGCGTAGGCTTTGGGCGTTTTCTAGCTGCGTGAAGGATCCTACTTGCAGCGTGTAGTCGAGGGAGGCGCGAATGAAGCGAATCCGTTGGGGGCTCTCAATGACTTCGAGGCGGACAGGAATGGTGCCGGGACCGATCATTCCCAGCGATTCGCCGGCGGCATATGACAGGTCGATGATTCTTCCCTTGGCAAAGGGACCGCGGTCGTTAATCACCAGCTCCGCTGACCGGCCGTTCTCCAGATTGGTCACCATGACGCGGGTGCCAAGGGGCAGCGTCTGGTGCGCCGCCGTGAGATCGTTCTGATCATAGATTGCGCCACTGGCGGTGGCCTTTCCGTGAAAGCCCGGACCATACCACGAAGCAATGCCGGTTTGCGTCACGGGCTCGTCACCGGAGAGCGGAAGACGAACCTGCGACGGCGGCACAGAACAGGCTGCTACCGACGAGCACAAAATAATGACCCGTAGGATGACTGGCAGTTCCCCGATCCACAGTAGTGAAGTTTTTTCGGTTGTCATCGAATTTCTGATTATACAGAAACCGTCGCCGATAAAAAAGTAATTTCCAAATAGGCCGCGATGAGTCTTACGATGCTGACAGCAGCAAGCTAACTTGCTCTGCTCCCGCTTCGCGGTTGGGCGTGGCTAAGTGTTGCTTGGCGGGGATCAAAGTTCCGAAGAGTATATCGGCGAGGGGCAGAACGACGTTGAGATTATTGAAGTGCCTTTTGTGATGCATGTGATGATGGGAGTCCAGCCAGCGGAACCAAAAGGTTCTTTCCAAACGTCGCCCCTTGGGAATATGCATACAGTAGTGGAGATATTCATAAAGCAAATAATAGAGGATCAGGGCTGACAGCGCTCCCTTTAGGATATTCAGGCCCAGTGTTTCTTCTAGCCAAACAATAACCGGCGCGTGGAGAAGAATGAGGAAAGGCGCATGCCACCAGGCGAAACGAACTTTGCGAATCACTTTCGGATCGGAAAGAAAATACCGATCGCCGGTGCGAAAAAGACCGTGATGTACCAAAGCATGGGCGCGAAAAGGATAAAGCCATCGTGGTTGGTGCATGAGATATTTGTGCAAGGTCCATTCAAAAAAGCTGCCATAAACCAAAAAGCAGACAAAAGCCACAGGTTCACTGATGCTAAAGGTCATCTATTTCCTCCCCCATTTTTCCCGCCTCAGCTACACCCATCGTTGATCTCAATAAGCGGAGCAGGAAAGACTTTGAAATTACACGAGAATTGGTCGGTATGGCTAAGCGTCGCGCCAGAAGAGACGGAGCATTATCTCCTTGAAAGGTCACGCCACTGTACGCGGTTTTTTCCACTTCGTCAAATCTAAACAACGTGCTGACGGAAGCCGACTTTCCCCGTTTACCCTCGGGAGGCTTTGTGGTAGCTTAGCCATAATTCACAAAGAGGTACTGGAGTCATGTCGGGTCATTCTAAGTGGAGTACGATCAAGCATAAAAAGGCCGCGAAAGATGCCCGCAAGGGTAAGCTCTTTACCAAGTTCATCAAGGAAATTACCGTAGCCGCTCGCATGGGCGGCGGCGACATCAATTCCAACCCACGCTTGCGCACGGCCGTGATAACGGCGCGAGCCAACAGCATGCCTGGCGAAAACATCGACCGTGCCATCAAGAAAGGGACCGGCGAGCTGGAAGGAGTGACCTACGAAGAGGTTCAGTACGAGGGTTATGGACCCGGTGGCGCCGCTATTTTGGCGCAAGTGCTTACAGACAATAAGAATCGTACGGTATCCGAAATACGGCGGCTCTTCGCAAAGCACGGCGGGAACTTGGGCGAGACTGGTTGTGTCTCCTGGATGTTTGACAAGCGCGGAGTGATTACCGTGGAGAAGGCCAAAATCGACGAGGATCGGCTTGTGGGGTTGGTGCTCGACGCCGGCGGCGAAGATGTCAAAGAGGAAGGCGACATTTTTGAGATCGTGACTCAGCCCGATGATTTCGAGAGGGTGAAAGAAAAGCTGGAGCAGGAAAAAGTGCCGGTGGCAAGCGCCCAGATTACTATGGTCCCCAAAAATACCGTGGATGTGGATGCTAAACATGTCGAGCAAATTTTGAAACTGACCGAAGAGCTTGAGGACCACGATGACGTGCAAAGCGTGTCGGCAAACTTCAATATTCCGGATGAGTTGATAGAAAAGGCTAGTTGATGGCCACGCCTTTGCGGCAACACAATCATCATCCCAAAAGCTCAGCGTGGAGAATCATCGGCATCGATCCGGGAAGTGTGGTTACCGGATGGGGTGTCATTGAGGCTCGCGGTACCGCGCTCACGCACGTGGGCCATGGCACCATCGGCAGCGCCGACGCGCGCGCGCAGGGAGATCGGTTGAGTTGCATTTACTTGGGTATTCAAGAGGCAATAAAGTCTTACCGGCCGGACGGTCTAAGCCTCGAGCGGGTTTTTTTTGCGCGTAACGCACAAAGCGCCCTCAAACTCGGACAGGCCCGTGGGGTGGCGCTTCTTGCTGCCGCTCATGCCGGCATCCCGGTGCATGAATATGCCGCATCGGAAATCAAACTTGCGGTGGTGGGTTACGGACAGGCGACCAAGGATCAGGTGCAAAAGATGGTGGCATCGCTCCTCCGGCTTTCCGGAGTTATGGCGTGCGATGCCTCCGACGCGCTGGCGGCTGCAATCTGTCATTTGCACCGGCAACGTTTTCAATCCTTGGTTGATGGAGCCGAACTGCAGTGGAATGCCGGGACGCGCCGGCGCCGGTGGACGGCGGCTGCGATAAGAAGACTTGTGGGACACGTATAACGATCCCAGCCGGACGTCCAGCCAAGACCAATCGTGATTGCACACATCAGAGGGACGCTAGCGCACAAGGTGCCAGGCGAAGTCATTGTCGATGTTGGAGGAGTTGGATACCACGTTTTTATCCCGCTCACGGTCTTTTATCGTCTACCCGAAATCGGCGCGCCGGTTAGTCTTCATATTCACACGCACCTCCGCGAAGACGCGTTGCAGCTTTTCGGTTTTCAGGAACCCCAGGACAAAGAGGTATTTTTGCTCTTAAACGGGGTTGCCGGCATCGGACCGAAGTTGGCGGTGAATATCCTTTCGGGCATTCCCGCGGCGGAGCTGGCGCAAGCGATCAAGGCAGGAGATCAACTCAGACTTATTGCTATTCCAGGGGTGGGAAAAAAGCTCGCGGAAAGAATGATCGTCGAACTGAGAGATAAGTTCATGATGCTACAGCCCCAAGTAACCGGAACCGCCGCGCCCGACCACGGCTCGCACCTCATGCAAGATGCAGTTTCGGCGCTGGTGAACCTCGGTTACCGGCAGGCCGAGGTGGAGAAAAACGTTCGTGATACGATTCAATCCGGAACCGCGACTCTGGAAGACGTGATCAAGGAAGTGCTGCGGCGGATGAGCCGGTGATTTGAGCATGGCCAATCGATTGACTAAGAGGCCGCGATGACCGATTCGCGATCTGTATCCGCCAAAACGGTGGACGACGATCTCAACTATGAGATCAATTTGCGCCCCCGAGGTTTTGACGAATATATCGGCCAGGAGCAGGTCAAAGAAAATTTAAGGGTGGCGATCGCTGCGGCTCGGGGCCGAGACGACGTGCTGGATCATCTCCTGTTTCATGGCCCGCCGGGCTTAGGAAAAACATCCCTCGCCTATATCATCGCGCGGGAAATGGGCGTCAATATCAAGGCCACTTCCGGGCCGGTCATCGAAAGGCCCGGCGACCTCGCGGCCCTGCTCACCAACCTGGAAGAACGAGATATTCTTTTCATCGACGAGATCCATCGCCTCAACCATGTCGTGGAAGAGGTGCTTTACCCCGCCATGGAGGACCATCAGATCGATCTCATGATTGGACAGGGGCCCGCAGCGCGATCGATTAAGCTCGACCTCAAACGTTTCACTCTGATTGGAGCCACCACGCGATCGGGATTACTAACGTCTCCATTGCGCGATCGCTTCGGCGCCATTTTTCGCTTGGATTTCTATACACCGCAAGCGTTGGCACAAATTCTCAAGCGATCCGCATCCATCTTAGGCGTGCCCAGAGAGGACGATGGAATCACTGAGATCGCGCGCCGCTCGCGCGGGACACCGCGCATCGCGAACCGTCTTCTTCGCCGGGTGCGGGATTACGCTCAAGTAAAAGCGCATGGCAGGATCACGAAACCGGTAGCCGAAGAGGCCTTGCGCCTGCTGGAGGTTGATCCCATCGGGCTCGACAAAATGGACACGATGCTGCTCACGACCATGATCGACAAGTTTTCCGGCGGCCCGGTGGGCGTGGAGACTTTGGCAGCCGCTATCGGAGAGGAAAAAGACACCATCGAAGACGTGTATGAGCCTTTCTTGATCCAGGCCGGCTTCGTCCAGCGGACCCCGCGAGGCCGCGTCGCGACTCAACTCGCTTATGAACATTTTGGCAGAAAGCAGGGCTCGAAGAGCTTGAGTAAAGCGAAAAATCAACCCAGTCTCTTTTGAGACGCTGCGGCCGGCCATTGGCCGGCTGCAACTGACAGTCGCCGGAGAACCAGGATGGCCGGGTTCGGCAAAAGTTTGATTTATATCGGGATCGTACTGGTCATCCTTGGTTTGCTGTTTTCCCTGGGTGGAAAGATTCCTTGGCTGGGACATCTCCCGGGAGACATTTACATACAGCGGGGGCGATTCACATTCTATTTTCCCGTGACAACGTGTTTGTTAATCAGTATCATTATGACGTTAATCGTCTATTTTTTCCGCAGGTGAGCTGGTTCGGATTTTGTAGCACCTGCGGCGGAAAACGTTTATGGAAGCCGTGAAAACTTTCGATTCCATCGAGGAGAGTTTGAAGCGGGAGGAATCAAAACGCCGCAAGCGTGAAGGCGTGGTGATTCTCGTCACGGCGCTCATGGTGGCGGTGTTTGCCTTCTTCGAAGTTCAGTTGCCTGATGTGACTCCGGAAACTTCCCTGGGCAGCAATATCGCGTTTTTCCTACTCATCAATATTAACATTATTCTGCTGATCCTGCTGGTTTTTTTGGTGGTCAGAAATTTGGTGAAGCTTATTTTCGAGCGACAGAGACGCATCATGGGCTCGCGATTGCGGGGGCGGCTGGTTGTGGCCTTTGTCGCGTTGTCCTTGGTGCCAACTTTGTTGTTGTTTGTTATTGCCGTGGGATTCGTAACTCGATCTTTTGAGCGCTGGTTCGAGGTTCAGGTCGAAAATGCCTTGCAGGGCTCTCTGGAGATCGGGCAAACGTATTATCAGAATTCCGCCAATAACGCGCTTTTTTACGCGCGCCAGCTGAGCCAGAGAATTACTCAAGAAGGGCTCTTTGATCCGCGCCGACTCGCTGAGCTCAAGGAGTTCATTCAGAACAAGCAACGTGAATACAATCTCGGCACCGTGGAGTTATTTTCGCCGGCCCGGCAGTTGGTCGTGGTTGCTTTCAATGACCAGGTGCCGACCGGCGTCACGATCAAAGCGGAATCCGATTTTTTAAATAAAGCGCTACGCGGTTTGGAAGTGACTCGCACCCAGGAATTCGGCGAGGGTGACGTCATTCGCGGCGGCGGCCCGATCTACGGCACCGATAAGCGCATCGTCGGCGCCGTCGTGGTCGATTACTATGTGCCCAAGAGCATTACCAAACGGGCGCTGCAGATATCCCGCTCCTACGAGCAGTACAAGCATCTGATGTTTCTCAAGACGCCGATCAAAAACAGCTATGTTTTGGCGCTCCTGCTGGTCACGTTGGTGATTATTTTTGCGGCTACCTGGTTCGGTTTGTACCTTGCCAAGGGCATCACGGGGCCGATTCAACAACTAGCGGAAGGAACCCACCAAGTTGCCCATGGGAACTGGGACTATAAAATCGAGTCTGGAGGAGATGATGAGATCGGTATGCTGGTGGATTCGTTCAATCAGATGACCAGCGACCTAAAGCAGATCAACGTCGAACTGGAACGCCGGGGTAAATTCGTTGAGACGCTGCTGGCCAACATTGCGGCGGGGGTCATCTCGGTGGATCCCAAGGGCACTATCACTACCTGGAACAAAGCAGCCGAAAAAATGTTGGGGCTTCAGGCCCATGGGGCATTGGGAAAAGATTACGAAACCGTCTTTCGGTCGGAACCGTTGCAGGTCATGCGGGCCATCGTGGAGAGCGTTAAGGAACGCGAGAGCGTAGAGCGCGAGATCAAGATTCCATCACCAGATCAGTTGCTGATTGCGGTGGTGACGGCGGCGACGCTACGTGACGATGAAGGAAAAATTCTCGGTGTGATGATTTTTCTCGAAGATATCACTCAGATTCAAAAGGTCCAAAGAATGGAAGCATGGCGAGAAGTGGCGCGGCGCATCGCCCATGAGATCAAGAACCCGCTTACTCCGATCCAGCTATCGGCGGAGCGGCTGCGAAAACGCTACGGCCATATGCTCGAGGGAAACGGGGCGATTCTCGAAAAGTGCACCTCCACGATTATTCAGCAAGTGGACGAATTGAAAAACCTGGTGAACGAATTTTCGCAGTTTGCCCGACTGCCGTCGGCGCAATTGGCGGCCCATGACCTCAACGATATCGTCCAAGAGGCGCTTTTTTTATTTCAAGAGGGTCACAAAGAAATCCATTTTGATTTTCAGCGCGGAGCGATTCCATTGCTGGAGCTGGATCGCGGCCTCATCAAGCGAGTGCTG
>Ga0126371_10000824_pt1 | contig 25991 bp, 26 predicted proteins | sample PanSoiMetaPlot_4_FD_110145 | JGI IMG/M metagenome (GOLD analysis project Ga0126371, IMG submission 110145) | Tropical forest soil microbial communities from Panama - MetaG Plot_4 | ecosystem: Environmental > Terrestrial > Soil > Tropical forest > Bulk soil | place: Panama | collected 2016-02-17 | reverse complement strand
GAGCTACGGCAATAGCGGCCTGATCCAGCGTGAGGGAGTGATCCCCTACACGTTTCCGCGCGAATTCGGCACGATCCTGAGCTATGCGATGAACCATCGCCGCGATGCCGTCTACCACTTGTCGGCGTTGCCGCGCCTCGCACCGTGGCTGTTTCGCTATTGGCGGAATGCGGCACCGGCGCGCATTTAGCGCTCGGCGCACGCATTAGCGCCGCTGATGGCGCAATGCGTCGATGAGCATGAGGCGCTGATCGCAGAAGCGGGCGGGGGGGCACGTGGGCTCGTGCGTCCGAACGGTTGGATCAGATGCCTGCGGACCGAGGCAAGCCTCGGCGAGAAGATCGCCGGGGCGCGCCGCCTGGACCAATACGGGATCGACTACGAGGTTCTGACCGGCGCGCAGTTGCGCGAGCTCGAGTCGCATGTCTCGGAAAAGATCGTTGGGGCGATCCACTTCCGCGGTTCGCCCACATCGTCCGATCCCGGTATGCTGACGCAAGCCTATGCCGATCTGTTCGTGCGGAAGGGCGGACGCTTCCTGAAGGGAGATGCGCGGCGCCTCGCCCAGGACGCTTCTGGCTGGAGCCTCCCGATCGAGAACGGGCTGGTTTCGGCGCACGAGGCGGTCGTGGCGCTCGGACCCTGGTCGGACGACGTCTTTCGTCCGCTCGGCTACGACATCCCGCTGGCGGTCAAGCGTGGCTATCACATGCATTACGGCGTGCAGGGCAACGCCACGCTCGGCCATCCCTTGCACGATGCCGACGGCGGCTGCGTGCTTGTGCCGATGCGCAAGGGCATCCGCCTGACGACGGGCGTCGAATTCGCCGAACGCGACGCGCCGCCAACCCCGACACAGCTCGCCCGCGACGAACCGCTCGCCCGCGAATTGTTTCCGCTCGGGGAACGGCTGGAGGCGGCGCCTTGGCTGGGGAGGCGCCCCTGCCTTCCCGATATGGTTCCGGTGATCGGGCGTGCCGAGCGCCACCGCGACCTGTGGCTCGCCTTTGGCCACGCGCATCACGGCTTCACGCTGGGACCAGTCAGCGGCAGGCTGCTCGCAGAGATGATGACCGCAGAGACGCCGTTTACTGATCCGTCGCCGTACGCTGCAGCCCGATTTTCGCACTGAATGTTGCCAGCGGTCCCGATCGGCATCCCCATTTCATCTCAATAAGGGCGGCGCAAGACGGCTATCTGGGTGCTTACAAAGACACAGCGTCGGCGAATGGGAGCCCGCGCCCCGGGCTCTCGTGAACCGTGCCTCAACCTGATCAGGATGGGAGCGCCCGAGTATCAGCCGAGCTCGCTGCGCTGCCACCTGGTCAAGCGCGACCACGCGGGCGAGGCCGGCACCACCCACATCGACCTGTGGGAACCGCGCGCCTGGTAACCGCAATGACCCGTCGCGGACATTCAGCGGTGGGGCCTCCTCTTTTGAAAGCCGCTCCGGCGCCGCCGCCGGAAAAATCCGACACGGATCGCTTTGCGGCTGGAGATTCGGACGTGGTTTGCGATTTCGGATGTGGCGGCGCGCCTCACGCTTACGCCCTGTCGGATGGATCTCGTCGCGTGCAAGCGACCGCCTCCGCTGTTATTTTCAACTCAGGAGGTCCGAATGGACAAAACGATTGACGTGACCATCCCGGTCGAGCCTGAGGTTGCGGCGGCTCTCACCGATGCGCGCAACCGTGAGGCTGTCGGCCGCCTGGTCAGCCGCGTCCTGCGGCCGCGCGCGGGTCCGAGCCCGCTCGCGCAGGCGATCGCGGAGCTGAAGGCCGAAGCGAGGGCGGCGGGCCTCAGCGATGCGGATATTAACGCCGAGCTTGCGGCGTACAACGCAGAACGTCGCGGCTCCAGCCGCGGTTGATCATCTTCGACGCCTCAGCCCTCGTAAGCGCGGCGCTCAAGGCGGACAGCGTTCCGGAGCGCGCGCTGCTGCGTGCCGAGGAAGTCGAGGTGTTCGCTCTCTCTGCCGCGGTCGATGGCGAGATCGCCGGAGTTCTGAACCGCGCCAGGTTTGCGCGGGCAATCCCGCTTGCGCGGCGTGAAAGGGTCCTGGAAATACTGCGCCGCGCGGCCGTCTGGTTTGAGCCCACGGTACCGGTCACTGATTGCCGTGATCCAAAGGACAATAAGTATCTGGAGCTCGCCCTCGCTGCCGGAGCGGAAACTATCGTCAGCAGTGACGATGATCTGCTCGTTCTCCACCCGTGGCGTGGCGTGCGCATATTGCGTCCGGCCGACTATCTCGCCGCTACCTGATCCCGTTCTCTGGCCGAATTTGTTGGCCGGCCGATCGCCGCTTGCCCAGCCAATGCTCACAGGACGTCCTTCAGCGGATGATTGTGCCGCAATTCGTCGAGCTCGACATATTCCTCGAGGCTCTTGAGCGAGGCGTGACCCGAGAATTGCTTGAGGCGGGCGATGTGCACACCTTGCGCAACGCCGCTCGAGATCGCGCCGCGCCTGAGGCTGTGGCCCGCGAAGGACGCCGCGTCGAACCCGGCCAGCCCGGTGCAATTCTTGACGATCAGCGCGATCGAGTCGGTGTCGATCGCGTTGGTACCAATCCGGTAGCGGTCGGCTACCGACTTTCTCCTTGTGCCCCTGGGAAGCCGCGGCGGCAGGCGCCAGATCCGCCGGAACAGCGGGCCTTCGGTGATCGCCGCGGCAGCGAGCCAGGCCTCGAGCGCCGCGACCGGACAGAGATCGGTGCGGCCCTGCGGCAGCCACAGCCGGGTGCCGCGGGCATCCTGATCATTCTTGCGCCACGGCAGGAAGAGCTCGATGCCCTCGGCGTGGCGCGTCACGTGCTCGAAGGTGAGCCGCGAGATCTCGCTTGGCCGCAATGCCGCGGCAAAGCCGACGAGCAGCAACGCCCGGTCGCGCAGTCCAGGCAAGGTCTCAGGGATCGCCTGGATCGCGGGGAGCAAGCGGTCGAGCACCAGCGCCGTCTTCTTGTTGAGCGGCCGGCGGTGCGCCCGTCTGATGCCGGCAAAGGTGGTCGAGACCATCGCCGCGGCGGTCGGCGGCGGGCAGCCGGCGAGCAGGTGCAGGTAGCGGATCGCGGCGTGCCGCAGGCGCAAGGTGTTGACCGCGAGGTTGCTGCGCGCCTCGGCGGCGAGAAACGCCGCGACGGTCTCGGGAGAGGCTGGCAACGCGGTGCGGCCGTGCGCCGCGCACCAGTCGGTGAAGCGGGCCACACCCGCCCGATAGGCGCGGCGCGTGTTTTCCGAACGCGACGCGCGGCGGTATTGCGCGGCGGCGTCGGCGGCATCGGCAAAGCTCGCGACCGGCGCCGGCAATTCGGCGATCGTTTCGAGGTCGAACCAGTGGCGGACGGCCTCGGGCGCCGCGCCAGCCGGCAAGGGCGCGGAAAATTTCTCCGCGCCCGCCGCCGCCTGAGGCAAGATACCGGGCATGATCGTATCGTCGGGCGGCATCACCGCGGATCCGCGGCAGATGGGAACAATCGGATGGCCGTCGCTGTGCCAGGCGCGGAGCGCCACACACGTAGCGCCGGCGGGCGCGCGCCGAGAGCGCCGGTCCCGTATGTCCGGATCGCAACGATGAGCATGCCATCCCCCCCTTGCCCCGCTCTACTGCGGCCGCAGCGACCGGTCTCTTCCTGATCGCCGGTTCCTGATACCCCGATTCTGGTATTCGTGACAATAACGCTTATCCCGAATACGATACGTGGCTCGGAGGAAAACTCGGGCTATTTCACCTCTCACAGCTCAAAGGGTACGCCACATTCACAACGAGCCGCGAATCGCTCACTTCGTTGGCCACCGAGCAGCAGAATGCGAGCCTTCTCGACGCCATTGAAGAACAAACAGAAACGATCCCGACACGTGTGACCTTGTCGTATGCCGGTAATCTCCGCGATCAGTTTTGGCGGCGTCCCGCGGAGACCGATATACACCAATGATTGAGACACTTGTTGCTCTCCCTTGATTGCGGATCATCATCGTGATGCGCGAGGACGGGCTGACCCGCTCGGACCGCCTGCCGCTGGCGCTGGCTGCCGCTCTCGAGCATACGGCCCGCGCCCTCGCCCGCCTCGATTCGGCGCTCGCCGGCCACCCGCTCGCCCCGGCTTGGGCCTGGCGCGCACGCCTCGACGCCGTCCGCCGCCAGGCCGCGGCCGACGGCCAGGCGATCGATCCATGGCATCTCGCCGCCTTAACGGAGGGCGTCCGATTGCGCGTGGATCACGTGCCGCCGATGCTGGAGCGCGGTCTCTTGTTCGCCGCGGCCCGCCATGCGTTCGGACTTTACCGGTGGTTTTCCGGGCCCGACGAGGCGCAGCAGGCGGCGATCGCCGAAGCGGCGGCGCACCTCGATGCGGTCACCGGCGATGATCATGCGCCGCTGCTCGGCGCGGCTCTCGGCGTCCATGCCTGGCTCGATCAGGGTGGCGAGCGGCCGCCACTGCGGGCGGCGCTGGCTGCCTATTGGGCGCGGTGCCGGGTGACCCCCCTCCCCTGCCCTGCCCCGGCGTCAGCGGGAGGAATTCGAGTTCAGCGAGCTCGACCGCTGGCTCGATCTTGCTGACCAGGCGATCCGCCGCACTCAACGAATTCTGGAAGATTACACCGGCATTGGCAAAGCCTGTCGCAGCGGACGATAGGCTGCGTGCCGTCGATCGTGCCGGCCTTAAATAAAGGGCTACAAGGCCAGCATTTTGCCGGATCGGGAACTGATCAGTGCTCAATGCTCGATCACGAGGCGAGCGATTCGCGCCAAACGAACGAGGATCGGCGATAAAGAATGCAAGCGTTCGTGGGCCCGAACGCTAGAGTTTAAAAGCGCACGTCGCTATTGGTCTGGAAGGCTCAAGGACCTCCGATCGCATCAACTTTGGCCTGACCACGATCAGAACCTCGTAGTCGCTCTAACTGAAGCCGCCTCGGGAGGCTAGCGTTCTTACCCGAGGGGCTTTTAAGCGCGTCGGACATCCCCTCAGCTTTAGGCGCAATAAGCTACGAAGTATCGTGCGATTGCAGCTTCGTGCGGGAGGAAACACGAGGATTAGAGCGATCGTATGCTAGGTAAAAGAGTGCTAATGCCCACATGCGGACGAACGCTTGTGTCATCAAGCGCGCGGCGGATCGTAGCTAAGGAGAGATAGGCGACCGAAAGCCCGGGAGCATGAGCGGACAAACAGCAGTGCGGTAAAGGGTCCGACCGTTCGGACGGATGGGATCATAGGGAGGATTACCACTCAGATCAGAAATATTGATATCGGGTCCGGTGACTCGCGCGGGCTTCAAATCTCGTGGAATATCAATTATTTCAATAGCGTAAGATGGGTTGACTCCGGTGTAAAGCCGGGGGAACCCATTAAATCATTGCTGCTCGTGATGGGTTTCGCGGTGCTCGACCCCATCCTACACCTCAGAGCGCGGCGCGCCGCGGCATCGCGCCGCGCAGCCGCGGATCGAGGATGTCGCGGATGCCGTCGCCCAACAGATTGAAGGCGAGGACGGTGATCGTGATCGCAAGGCCTGGGAAGAGCACCAGCCACCACGGCGGGACGAGGCCGGCATTCAGGGAATCGGCGAGCATGTTGCCCCAGGTCGGGGTCGGCGGCGGAATGCCAACGCCGAGAAAGCCGAGCGCGGCTTCGATGATGATCGCGACGCCGAGATGCGTCGTCGCGAGGATCAGGTAAGGCGCGACGCATTGCGGCAGGATATGCCGCAACATGATGCGCAGGTGCGAGGCGCCCAGGCCCCGCGCCGCCTCGACAAACGACATTTCCTTCAATGACAACACAACGGCGCGGATAACCCTGCCGCCAAACGGAATGCGCGTAATCGCGATCGCGACAATGACGGTGCCGAACCCGGCGCTCAGGGCCATCGCAATCGCCATTGCCAGTATCAGGTCCGGAAAGGATTGCAGAAATTCGATGATGCGCTGGCTGATAATGTCGAAGCGCCCACCGAAATAGCCGCTCGCCAGCCCCCACAGGGCTCCCAGCGTGGTGCCGAACAGCACCGCGCCTAGAGCGACGGTCAGCGAGGCGCGGCTGCCATAGATTACCCGGCTCAACACGTCGCGGCCGATCTGATCGGTGCCGAAATAATGCCGTTCGTTCGGCGGTTTCGTCATCGCCCGAAAATCGGATTTGAGCGGCTCGAAGGGCGCGAGCATCGGCGCTGCGATCGCCATTACGATGATGGCCGCCGCGATGCAGCCCCAGAACGCCGAAAGCGGGGATCGCCTGATGAATGTCGCGAGCCCTCCCCTCGCCCGCAGCCGCGAACTCTCGGCGGTCGGACCCGGTTGCGGGAGCGGATAGGCTGCTTCGGGCTCGGTGGCAGTCATCGGTAGCGGATCCTCGGGTCGAGCCAGGCGATTGTAAGATCCACCAAAATGTTCAGCAGCACGAACACGACGGCGTACAGGAACACGAGATTTTGCATGACGAAGATGTCGCGTTCCCGGACCGCCGTAAACATCGCATAGCCGAGCCCGGGCGTGCCAAAGGCGCGCTCGACGGGGATCGAGCCGGCAAGGACGAACCCTAAAAGGATACCCGAGAGAGTGATGACCGGCAGAAGCGCATTGGGCAGGGCGTGAAAGCTAATCACGGGGCGTCGGCTCAGTCCCTTGGCGCGGGCGGTGCGCACATAATCCTCCCGGATCACCTCCAAAAGGCTGGAGCGGGCCATGCGCGCGATATAGGCTGCCTGTCCCAGCCCCAGGACGACCGCCGGCCCGATGACGACCTGCAGGTTGCCCCCCGGGTCGGCCCACAGCGAGGGCCCGGTCAACGGCGCTCGATAACCAAACAAAAAGAGCGCAGCCAAGACGATCAGCATCCCCAGCCAGAAGCCTGGAACCGCCAAGAACAGGATGCTGAAGAACCGCGCGACGTTATCCCCGAGGCTGTTGGGACGCAGTGCGCTGACGATCGCCACTGGGATCCCGGCAAGCCAAGAAAGGATGACCGAGAGGAGGGCGATCTCCGCGGTGAGCGGCCCGCGCCTCAGGATCATCTCGCCGACGCTTTCGGCGCGGAAGAACGACCGGCCGAAATTGCCGCGAGCGATGTCACCGACCCAGGACAGATATTGCAGGATCAGCGGGTCGCTCAGCCCGAGCTCCGCCATATAGCGGGCGCGCTCTGCTTCGCTCAGCTTCGTAAAGCCTTCCGGACCGAAGATCGCAACGAGCGGGTCGCCGGGCAGGATCCGCAAGACCGTGAACACGATGATCGAGACGCCGATCACCGTGAACGCGCCGAACACCAACCGCCGGATGATATAGCTATACATGTCGCAAAGAGTTCAGCTGATCCGGCCGCGGCATCCGGCGCTCCCCTGGGAGGGTTCTGGCGCGGGAGACTGCGGCGAGGATGATGAGGAAGTCAAGAAACTCGGTCCCCGTTGCCGAGAGTTACTCTTTGTTTGGGGCTAATCACCCGCTGCGTCTGGAAGACTGGCCGGTTCTCTTAACGTGCCGGCACCGCTACCCGGGCTCGTGAGCAAGACCATTGCGACGCTCAAGGACGGTCCAATAGGGCGTCTCGTATCGTCGGGCAAAACGTGTCGAAAGATATTGCTTATAAGCCGCTAGCCCTCCAATGAGGGTGGACCTCTGGGTCGGAAAGCGCGGGATTGCTACGTAGTCGGCCTCTCGAAGCGCCTGCTCGGGAGGCAGCCACGCAATGTCGCCTGACCACAGATTGCCGCCGCGAGGAGCCGGCGCCCCAAGGACGAATGGAAGAGGGTTCACCTGATCAATGACGACGACGCGAGCGGACGCGGCCCCTTTATCTCGCAGCCAATCCGCCAAAGCCAGAATAGTTTTGATGTATTCCTGTTCCGAAAGCTCGAGACCTGGCCGCCAAGCGCGGATTCGGCTAAAATAATCCGGGAGCGAAGATTCCACAGTAATCTCGCCCAATACGTCGTCATGGTCCAGCGGAACCGATAATTCGCGCAAATTTGTAGTTGGTATGACAAAGGCATTTGAGGTTTGTCTTGCCTTCATATTATACCCGACCAAGGTCAAGCTATTTGACAACAAAGCTGGCAACAATGGCAAAAGAGCACATGTCAGGAGACAAAAAACGAGTGCCGGTGGGCGAGCACCCGACTGCAACCAATCTGTGAGTCTAACGTAAAGCATTAATGTGAATACCACGTACAACGGTATATACATCGCGTATGCGTTTTGGCTTAATAAAAAGAAGCCAGACGCCCAGATAAAGAATCCTATGAGCACGTCAGCGAGCGTCGCACATCGCTGCGTCATCAGAAATACAACAACTATAATTTGGCCCAGGAACCAAATTTGTTGCACAAGATCAAATGCGAAGGTTAGCAATAGATCAAGCGGGTTCGAACGGACGAGCGAAGAAGATATCGCGAGTATGATATCTGCGCGATAGCTGCGGTTGATTGGTGCGATAGCAATGACGATGGCGAGCAACAGCGCTACACACCAGCCAGGCCAGTGTTGACGAACGTGTCGTGAAACCAACAATGCCAGAGAAATCGCGGCCAGAGCGACGCCGAAGTACGTGATTTTCAGATAGAAGAGCGCGACCGTCAGAACGAATCCGGCGGCGATATCAATCCATACCGGGCCTCGCCGTCGCGGTTCGACGAAGAGCAGCAAGCACAGTATACTAACTGCACTCCAGCCAAATCGGTTGTAGCTCATTGCAAAGGTGTAAGTATCCACGTCTCCTGTATTCACCGGCACCAAAACGAGCAAGGTGCACGTCGAGACGAAAAGAAATCCCGGCAAAGCCGGCAATCGATCCTTGACTGCGGCAATCGCGAGACCCGTGAACACGGCGGCCAAGACGCACTCTCCGACTACGAATGCGATTGGTTTTACGCCGACTAAGTAAAATCCGAGGACAGTTATTGAAAAAGGTAGCGTGCCAATCGGATAATGGAAATCGACATGCAGAACTTGCCCCGTGTACAGCCGCCATGCGCCTTCTAAGATGAATAAGAGGTCCCACGTACTGGCTTTCGAGTAGACCACGCCAGGCGAAAGGATCAGCCATAGCGAAGCAAAAAACACTAGGGCCGATCCCCATATTAACCAAACGGGTTTGGCCTCGTCTAATAAACAACTGCGTATAAAGGCAGAGAAAAAACCGTCCGCAGTGAGGCTGCCGCGAATGTCACTGCCGAAAAAACTCTTTAGTGAGGCGCAGCCGGCTTTCTTCCGAGAGTTTACCCTCATTAGCTGCACCCCGATCTCGACGCCTATTAGTAACAGCGCTGAAGTATGCCTCAAAGACAGGATTGTGCGGAAGCAGCAGCGGTGGCTGAAAACGATCAGCTTCACACTCAGCGTGCTTATCGCTGTTGGTCGCGTTCCACCATTCGGGAGATCCCCACTCTTGGGAGCGGTCGATCAGCCGAGACACGCTTACTATGCACCAGCATTTAGCCAAAGAAATCACGAATCGTCGCGACGACGCGATCGACCGCCTCGTCGGCGAGCTGTGGGTAAATCGGCAGGCTCAGGATTTGCGGGGCGGCGCGCTCGGTGACGCCAAGGCCGGATGGACCGCAGGCGAGTCGGCCGCTATAGGCCGGTTGGCGATGAACCGGCACCGGATAGTGGATCCCAGTGCCAATGCCGGCGGCCGCAAGATGGTCCCGCAGAGCGTCTCGCTCGGCGAGCCGGACCACATATTGGTGGAAGACGTGACTTGCCCCAGCGCGCCGCGCCGGTACTGCCAACGGTGGTCCTGCGAAGCCCTCGTCATAACGGTCTGCAATGGCTTGCCGGCGCGCGTTATCTGCCTCAAGGTTCTTGAGCTTGACCTCGAGGATTGCCGCCTGAAGCGGGTCCAGGCGCGAGTTGATGCCGATGCGAGCGCTGACATAGCGGTCGCGCCAGCCATATTCGCGCATCTCGCGCAGCGCCGTCGCGAGCGAGGCGTCGTTGGTGACGACGATTCCGCCATCGCCCAGCGCACCGAGATTTTTTGTCGGGTAGAAACTGAAGCACCCGATGTCGCCGAAGCATCCTGCGGACCGGCCGCGATACAGCGCGCCGTGGCTCTGCGCGCAATCCTCGATGAGCCGCAACCCATGCTTGCGGGCGATCTCAACGAGGGCAGACAAATCCGCCGGCTGGCCGTAGATGTGCACCGGCAGCACAGCGGCGGGCCGACCTGGCAAAGACATCTGCAGTGCGCGGGACAGCTCGTGCGGCGCCATTGTATAGGTTCCCGGTTCCACGTCCACCAGCACCGCGGTCGCGCCCGCCCGTTCGATTGCGGCAACCGTCGCAACCGCCGTATGGGATACCGTGAAGACGACATCGCCCGGGCCGATGCCGCAGGCACGCAGCGCGAGTTCGATCGCGTCCGTTCCATTGGCGCAGCCAACGGCATGCGCAACGCCCAGAAAATCGGCAAAGGCGGCCTCGAACGCTTCGACCTCGCGGCCGAGTATGTAGGACCCCCCTTCGAGGACGCGGGCGATAGCAACATCGATCGCGGCCCGCTGCGCCAGATAGCCCGCGCGGGGATCGGTTTGCGGAATTGCGGCGGGAACCACGTTCGATGCCATTGCGGGTTACAGATAGCCTGGCAGATGTTCGCGGTAATATTCGAGTGAGCGGCGAAGACCCTCGACTAAATCAATCCGCGGGCGCCAGCCAGAGAGTGCGCGAAAACGCCGATCATCGGTCAAGAAATCGCCGATGTCGATGCGTTTGCGCTCGGGCGGAAACTCGCGGATCTCGTATTTCCCACCGCCGTTCGCTGCGACGAGGGCTTCCGCCAATGCGAGCAAGCTCACTGGCTCATCCCCGCCGACATTGAGCGCCTGTCCCTCGGCCTCCGGCGTCAGGGCGGCGTGGAGGAAGGCCTCGGCGGCGTCGTCGACATAAAGCAGATCGCGGCGCTGCTCGCCGCCCCAGACCTCGAAGGGCGCGCCTTCGACCACGCGGCGCAACCAAATGCCGAGAAAGGTCTGCCGTGCATCCCTGATCCGCATCCCCGGCCCATAGACATTGGTCAGCCGTAAGGAGCGGGTCTTGATGCCGTAAACATCGCGGTACAGTAAATGATACGCCTCCCCGGCCATCTTATTAACGCCGTTGACGTCGACCGGTCGCAACGGGTGGCGTTCGTCCACCGGGAGATATTCGGGGCGACCGTAAATCTGCCGCGTTCCGGCGTGCACAATCGCGATCCCGGGATTGACCTTGCGGCACGCTTCAAGCAGCTGCAATTGCGCTGTGCAGTTGATCGCCAAATCCTCCTCGGGCGCCGACATCGAGTCGAGATGGCTCGTTTGCGCCGCCAAATTGAACAGAAAATCCCGACCCGAAAGAAGATGCGGCAACGCATATCCGCCGCGAATGTCGGCGATATTTATGGATACCCGATCTCGAATCTCTGCGATATTCGCCAGGTTACCGCCATATTCGGGGATCAGGCTGTCGACGAGCAGAGCTTCAGCGCCGAGCGCGACGAGGCGCCGCGCAATCGCCGAGCCGATGAAGCCCAGCCCGCCGGTGATAACCGCACGGGCACCGGCATAAGCCGCAAGCCGCGGATCCAGCGTCGACGAAGATTCATCAATGGGCCGCTTCGGTTGCATAGTTTAATCATATCAATGATACACTGGCGCATTCCATCGACGACGAGAGATGCCCGCCTAAACTGTTAGCATGCTCGCGCGCAATCGCACAGGTCGGTCTGACCGAGCGAGTTTTGCGGGCAGGCACGTTCTGCGATGCTTTGCAATTACGGTGAAAATGGCGCAAGGGATTGGATCCTGCGCCGCGCCGCAAGTTTGGTCACGCGGCGGCCTGCGGTTCGGGTCCGGGAGCCATCGCGTCGGCGGCGCGGAAGACGCGTCGCACTGCGCGCAGTTGAATAGGCCAAAAAGTCACTATTTTGCTCACAGCCATCGCGAATGCGACGCCGCTCAAGCCCCACCCTGGCGCAAAGGCAATCCCGAGCGAGACGCACCCGATGGCACTGAGAACGAGGGAAAGCGTCAGCGGTTCGAGCCGCTGCACGCCCGACAGCAACTGCCCCGCCATCATGAGACATACGCCGATCGCAGTATAGAGAAACAGCCACAGGACAAGCGAGAGATCGGGCACTGCTGCAGGACCGGCCCAAACCAGTATCAAAGGTTTCGCCAGAAGTGCCAGCGCAGCGCCGAGAGGCACGCCCAAGGCGATCGAGGCGAATGTGGCATTTTTGTAACAGCTCTTTATCCACTTCCAGTCGTGCCGCGCCTTCGCTTCGCCGAACGCAGAGACAAACGGCGCCGTCCCCATGTATGCCAAATCCAATGGCAGCGCGACGATTTTGTAAGTGACTACGAAGATGACGACCTGCGCCGGGCCGATCATCTGTGTGATAATCATCGCTTGGCTTTGATAAATGCCCAACGCGGCCAGCTGCATGATCATGTATCTGCCGCCCAGCTTTAACAGATGCCGGATGCAGCTCCATCTGACGGCCGAGGGCGCCGGCGCCAGCCACGGATAGCGGCGGACGAAGGCATCGTACACATTCGCAAAAAGTACGAAAACCGGCAGCCCGGAGATCGCAATAACCAGTTCCGGCAACCCGCCGTGAAAGCGCGTTACAATGAAGAGGCCGAGTAGTGATGCGATGCCGCCCGCTATCCCCCAAAGATTGGCCAAATAGCCGTCTTGATGAGCGTTATAGAGCGATCGCACCAAGCTCAGTGGTAAGTTGATTATGAACAGCGCCATTACCAAAGCGCCGGTCCTCGCCAGTTCCTGCGTCGAGGTGGCGTCGGAGACACGGAAAACGGTTCGCCACGGAATTACTGTGAACGCCACCGCAAAAGCCATTCCGACAAGAAGGGCGATGGCGACCAGAGCCCAAAAGGCCGATGCTACATAGTCGCGCGCCTTTTCCCGGTCTTCGTTTCCGGTCGCCTCTGAAAGCACATTGACCAGCGCGTTGCCGGTGAGGCCGAAGTCGGTCAGCGCCACCCACATCAGAAGACTGCTGATGGTCAGCCACACGCCATACCTTTCGGCGCCGAGGTAATTGATCGTCAGCGGCACCGATACGAATCCGGTCAGTACCGTCAAGGCCTTTGCGATGTACGACGCGGAGGCGGTCAGGCCGGCGCGGCGGTACCGCTCGCGCCCGGCGTCAGCATTCGACCGCGTTAACAGTGCCCTGAGGCCTTGCGGCTCCGCACATGTCTTAAGGACCCTCGCAACCTTCTCGGCCAGGACCATCGCAAAAGATCGCAAAGGCATGAATGCTCGGTCCCATACATGGGTACATGGATCTGCCTAGGGCAAGCCCGGCTGGAAGGGCGCTCGGCGCGCAGCCCGAGCTACGTCCTGCTCGGGAATATCGCGAACTGCGTATTATCGACGGCCGCCTGGGGCGGCACGATGCAGGGTTCCGGGACCGGGATGATGAAGCCGCCGCCGCGCTCCCGATAAATCGCCTGCTGCCGCATCACTTCGCCGGCAAAATTCCATACGAGCAGCAAGACGTAGTCCGGCTGGTCCGCCACTAATTGGTCTGGATGCCGGATCGGGATCCGTTGGCCAGGCATGTATTTGCCTTGCTTGTATGGGTTGGCGTCGGCCACGAATTCGAAAAATCCCTCGCCTAGATCGAGATAATTTACCAGCGTTGCACCCTTTGCCGCCGCACCGTAGCAGGCGATACGCTTTCCCTTTGTTTTCGCTGAGACGAGCAGAGCGGCGAGCGACTCGCGCAGCGCCCTCACCCGGTCCGCGAAATTGTCATAGAACGCCGCCTTGTCGACACCTAACTCCGCCTCATCGCCAAACAGAGCATCAAGCGGCTCTGACCGCTCAGGCCTTCGGCTGACAGTTAACCGCAACGAGCCGCCGTGAATGGGCAGCCGCTCCACATCATTCAAATATAGACCATGCCGTTTAAAGAGTGGAGTGAGCCCGTGCAATGTGTGGTAGAAGAGATGTTCATGGTAAATAGTGTCGAATTCGCATCGTTCGATCATATCAACGGCATATGCAAATTCGAAGACTGCCACGCCGGTCGGCTTAAGAAGACGCGCGAACCCAGCCACAAAATCATTAATGTCATCAACGTGCGCCACGACGTTGTTCGCAATAACGACGTCGGCAAGTTTGCCTTCACTTGCCAGTCGCTCGGCGCATTGCGACCCGAAGAAATCGTGTATTGTCGGCACTCCAACGGAATTTGCCCGGGCTACTGGCCCGTCGGCCGGATCGATGCCGAGACAACCAATCCCTCGCTCGACAAAATTACGCAGCAGATACCCGTCATTACTGGCAACCTCGACGACAAAACTGTGCGAACCGAGCGTATATCTGTCCACTAGCGCCGCGACGTGTTCGGCCGAATGCTTCAGCAGCGCCGGCGAGGATGACGAAAAATACGGATAGTTGCGGCGGTAAAGGACATCTGGCGGAACGGTCTCAGTTACTTGCAGCAGCGCGCAGGCCGGGCAAAATGCTACGGCCAGCGGAAATTTTGGCTCCGGACGCCTGAGCTCCGCCTCGCTGAGTAGTGCATTTGCTATGGGTTGCGAGCCGAGATCAAGGATGACGCGCAGGCCGTCGCAACCACAAGATCGGCACTTCGTAATCCGCATGAACGCTCTCTCTATGCTGCTTTTGTAAACAGGGGACTTGAGCCACGACGCACGGTGTGATGCTCCTCATGTCAGCGTTAGACTATCATAAAGCGTAGGATGAGCCGCAAGCGCAAGCACAACGTGAGAACAGTTCTCTCACCGAGGCGATGCCGGCTACCCGCTATAGTCTTATAATGCTCCGGTCTCTCCGTTAAGGATCAGTATATATCCGGCTCACAAGGGTGACGCGTGAGTTAGCACTCGATTTCGCCGCGTTTTGGTCGGATTTCAAATGCAGACATTCGTCTGCAAAACCAATCGTGCAAATACACGCAGCCGAGATTTTCTGGGCGGTGACGGGACGAAATTTGCCGAGACGGGATGGATTGATCTCGACGGGCGGTTCAAATTCGTCGTGCACGCCGGGCGTGGTGACAAACGCGAGGACCTTCGAACCGCCCTTTTCTCGTTCCGAATTGCGAGCAGGAGCTAAAGGGAAGCGAATCGCTTTCGCTCATTGCGCTGGCGTAAAATGCGGGTCTTGGGCAAAGTGGGTGCCAGAGGCCGCGAGCCGGCGGTCTCTCGGCACGTCCCGGGTATGAACTCTCTACCAGCAGGGGCGGCCGGGTCAAAACGTAATGGGGTGCTCGAGCATGAAGTCGTACGTCTGCATATTCTGGGCGGCGCTAGTGGTTCTCTTGCCGCTGGCCGGCTGTTCTCCGGGCAGCGGCCTGCCGGAGCTCGCGGCTAAGCCCGACGTCACGTCCTATCACCTAGGGCCGGGGGACCGGCTCGAAATCAAGGTCCTGGGCGCCGACGAGTTGAACGGCCAGTACATAGTTCAAGACGACGGGACAATTAGGATGCTGATGGTTGGCCAGGTACGGGCGGCCGGCCTCACGCCGGACCAAGTGCAGGCCCAGATCGAGGACCAATTGAGGGCCGGCCGGTATATCACGCAACCGCATGCTAGCGTGGAAGTCGTCATCTATCGGCCATTCTATATTCTTGGTGAGGTCGCAAGGCCGGGAGGTTATCCCTACGTTGGCGGCATGAGGGTGCTGAGCGCCGTCGCCGCTGGAGGCGGCTTTACTTATCGAGCCAATCAAGACTACGTTATTGTTACAAGAAATGGCCAAGACTCAAAAGCCGACGTGTTAACGTCGATTCAACCGGACGATATCATCCGCGTTCCCGAGCGCTACTTCTGAACTGTAGACCGACCAGATTTGCAGTGCTGAGAGGCTGTTCCAAGCAGAAGCAGCAAAGGCAAGGACAGATCGGCATTTCCACCCACCTCCTTTGGCGGAAATCGGCGTCTCGCCGCTAACCATCTTCCGCGTCGACCCCAAGAGGTCGTCTGAGCACCTGCTGCTCCGCGCCGCAACCGACAGGGGGGCGCGAGCGGCGGGCCAACGAGCCTTGCGTCTCGGCAGATTCGCTTACATTTCAGCCTGCCGGACTCGGCGGCGCACCGGAAGCGGCGCGCGGAGCCGCCATGCCCGAGTAGCTCTCGTCTCGTCGAGATACGGGGTGGCCGAGCCTAGCGTCAATGACGGTGGCACGTATCGAGTTGCGCAACTGGCCTCTACCAGTAACTTCCCGCTTGGCGCAGGCGGCGAGGCGCCTCGCTATGTGGGCCCCTGCTAGAGCGGAGTCGCCAGCAGGCTTGGCACAGCAAAAGTATCCAGAAGTATAAGCTTGTCCCGGATCTTGAGATGTTCCCCGGCAAGCTCGAACCGGTCGTGGTAAACACCGGTTGCGAAAAGGCGCGTTTCACCTTCTTGATCCGTCTGGTAGACGGCGAACGGCGCCTCGACAGCGAGACGGTCTTTGAAGATGCGGGGCAAGCCGATCACATGCCGATCCGTATGGATGTTGTATTTGTTGGCTTCGCGCAGGGCCCGTACGCGATCCTCGAGCATTGCACGGCTGTCGCAAAAGACTAAGGCCGCCGGCAAGCCGCGGTCAAAATTCTCACGCGGAACGATCTGGTAGCGGCACTCTTCGGCAAACAGGCAAAGCCATTCGTCGAATTTTGCGCAATCGATCAAAGCACCGTATTCGGCGAGCAGCGTGTAAACGGCGGCGGCATCCGAGTTCATCGCACCGCGCCTTTGGGCTCGATCCCCAACAGCTCGGCGTAATAGGACCAGAAGCCACGCAACGGCACGTCGGTCACCCGGTAGTCGCGATCCGATATTACGCCGGCACCGCCGAGCTCTATGACCGTAGTGCCGTCGACCTCCGGCCTGGAGGCGCGGTGGGCGATTTCGATCGCTTCGCCATCCTCCATCGAGACGAGACCGGCCGGCCCCACCAAATTTGCTTGGCGCAGTCGGTGCAAGGTCATCTCCGGCGGATCGTCTTGGTAGCCGAGCATCGTTTGGAAAATCTCGACCTCGTCCACCCCGCGAGGCCGGATCTGGCGCACTGCCAAGCTGTTGCTGATCTGCACGAAGACGGCGGACGGGAAAACCGAAGTGACCACTAAATTCAGCTTGTCGTCGCGCTCTTGATGAAAGGCCACCAGCGCCGGCTCCTTGAGGGACAGGAAGTCGTTGCGAACCCGAGCGCCAGAGTAGGTTTGGCGCGCGAACTCGTCCGTATCGCTATCGGCTTCCGCCCAGGTGATATTGTGACGATGGCGAGCATCCATTTTAACGCCGCCTACCTGCGTCGAGCGGTCGAGGCCGAAGGTGACCAGAAACTCATGCAGCAGACTGGCATGGTAATTGTCGCGGGTATTCTCGGCGTAGAGTTTCCAGTTGCCACGGACCCGCTGGCGATTGTAGCCGAGAACGCGGACGGGCCGGTCGAACAGCCGGCGTAGCTGAAGGAGAATCGCCGCGCCTAAGTAGTGCTCGAGCGGCTCGGCATCCTCCGCGAGAGTGCCAAACAGCGCTCCGTTAATGCTGCCGACCCGCAGCGGCCGCAGACCGTGGCTGCTCATATCAAAGCTCGCGTCGAGCCCTCCCTTGCCGCGGATGCCCCGGCGAAAGGGAATTGCCATCAGACCACCATCGAGTCCGTAACACCATTGATGGTAGATGCAGATATGTTGCTCGGCGTTACCGGCGAGCTCCCGCCGGACCAGCGCACCGCGATGCGCGCAGCGGTTCACAAAGGCCCTGACCGCGCCGGACTTGTCACGATTGAAGATGACCGGCGTCTCGCCGAGCCAGGTCGCCCGAAAATCTCCCGGTTCGGGGATTTCGGCGTCGAGGCCGAGGAAACTCCAGACCGGCCCGTGAAAGATCCGCTCCTGCTCGCGCGTATAGATTTCGGTGTCGTGATAGAGCCGGTAAGGTACCCGACTATAGTCGAGCGTCGGCCAGGCCGCGGCGGTTATCATCGCACTTTTCGTCCGAACATTAAGCCGTGCTCAGCAAACGGATTTGCACCACGCTCAGCGCGTGCGGTTGTACTGATAGTCCTCACGTTCGCCAGCTCCAGCACGCAGCTCGGGACGCAGGGGTGGGCGGGCGCTATTCAACTTAGCATGAGCATCCAAAGCCGCTTGATCGGACCACCGCTCGAGCAACGCCAACCTGTCGGGGTTCAACACGCTCTGAAACACTTCGAATTGCTCGCAACCCGGCTCCTTCATGCATTCCTCGCAGCGAGCCCTATACGCCCGAGCGAGCTCGGAGCCCTTTCCCGGTGCAGCGGCGATCGTAACAACGAGTCGAACTGCCATATCGCTTCTCCGTGCGCGTCCGCCGGCAATGGAGGGCCCAGCAGTACGATCTGACGCGCGGCGCGTCAAGGATCGCCCTCAAGGCTCGGGCACCGCCATGTGCCTTGTATTCATTACGCCGTTCGGGTTTAATTCTGTCAGACACCCGTGCGGCGTGTTGCCAGGCTTGTAAAGATCAGCAGCCAAGTCATAAGGACGAAAATTATGGCGTCAGCTGGACCGGTTACGGCAACATCTGATCTTTCGTACAAGAGAGAAAGATTGCTTGCCATAATCCGGAACCAATCGTTATTGCAGGATCGAGAATTTCTCCTCACCTCCGGCCGATCGAGCCGCTTCTTCTTCGATTTAAAAAAAACGGTGCTCGATCCCGAGGGAGCCGCGCTGCTCGCGGATTTATTATTCGATCGGATAAAGAACGAGGATGTCAATTATATCGGGGGAATGGAAGCCGGCGCGATCCCGATTGTCGCTATAGTCAGCATGAGGAGCTGGCCGGAAAAGCCTCTGAGGGGCTTTTTTGTCCGGAAGGCGGCCAAGGGTCACGGCACTGACCAGCGCATCGACGGATTCATCGAACGGAGGTCGAATGTCATTCTCTTCGAGGATGTCACCACGACCGGCGGTTCGGCAATGCAGATGGTTGACCAGGCTCGACAATTCGATTGCACCATATTGAAGGTGATAAGCATCGTTGATCGACTGGAAGGCGCAGCCGAGAATTTTCTAACAGCAGGGATCCCATTCGAGACCCTGTTTACTTGGCGTGATTTCAGTTGAGCAAATCGGTCATCGACCTGGCGGCTGCGCATCTCAAGCGTCAATTCACTCACCAGACGCAGCGCGGGCGGTTTGGGAGTTTGGACGGGCTACTGGAGCTGGCGATATCGGCCAGAGGGTGTGTGGCTTCGTCAACCTCCGCGAGTCGCGTGACCGTCGCTTTCGTGCTCGAAAGGGTTCTCGGGCAATGTGCGGAAGACCTCGACGGCCGTCCGGTGCAGATCTCCGAAGTCGCGGAATTAGCCGATCGCTTTCATCAGCCCGTTTCGCGTGCGATTGATTACTTGACCGGGACCGGCGACGACCCGATAGAAATTGCCGTCGCTCTGATAAGGGCCCGGCCTGTGAGACACCGGTAGCTCATCACTTAAAGGTTTCTTGCAGCAGGAGGGCGAGGCGCAATCCTGCCTTTGCCAGCTGCTCCCTGACCGTCGCGATCGCGCGATCACGATAGCCGCTATCGAGACGATACACGGGCACGGGGCCGCACGGGAGCTTTTCGCCTTTTGACGCGGAAAAGCGGTATTTGCTCCCGGCGGTCTCGGCCGGAAAATTGTAAACGACGGTTCTCGCCAGATTATGGGACTCCAGCGCCCACTCTTCGGCCGTACTGTCGGACCACTTCTGGATCTCGGCGGCGGTAATCCCGGCGACGATATGATCAGCTGCCTTGGCCGCGTCCTTCCCGGTGGCCTCTGAGACCAAAATGTCCTCCCAATAATTGCTGAGGCTAACCGGGCTTTTGGCTCCGGGAGGAAGCACCGCGGTGCATCGGCCGCTCTGATCGCTGCGCTCGATCGCGTAAAGGGGATCGTTGACGTCGCCGACAAGATTGAGGAGAAACTGGAGAGCCATCAGCCGTTCGCTCACCGACGTTTCTGGCTCGCGCAACTCCTTCGTGAACTGCTCGATTTTATCGATGACACAGTTGTCTTGCGGCGCATGGCTTGCGGGCACCATCGGCGGTAAAGCGGTCCTCCCGAAGCACGCCTTCCTCAGATCCTCATTGCCGGGATCCAATTTCACATAGTGCCACTTTGCCGTTGCTGCTCGCCCCTCCGGGCTCTTTTCGCGCAGCGCATCGGCCCAGGTCGCTTCACTGGCAATGTCAGTTTTCGTCCACTCGTTGGATTTGTCGGTCGCGAGGATATCGGCAACTTTTTTCGCCGCCGCCGGATCCCGCGCTTGCAGCAATCGGTTCGCGACAAGCGCGACTATTCGATGTCCCTCGCCACCCCAGGCCCAGCCCTCCGCTGGCCGAAGAGCTACCGTCGCCACTGCAGCCAGGCACAAGATGGGCCAACAGCGCCAAAATGGCTCCATCGCAAAACTCCGCCTACCGCTGCCCATTTGACGATCAGAAGACTATGCTACCACCATTGGTGATGAGCGCCTCCAGCGGCTGGATCATATTGACCCCAAGCACGCCCCCGCTTACGTAACTTTGCGCTATGGCCTTGCTTCCGATCATCACCGCTCCAGACCCGCGTCTCAAAATCAAGGCGCGCGCTGTGCCGGTAGTCGATGCCAAAGTTCGGCGGCTGATGGATGATATGCTCGAGACGATGTACAGTGCGATCGGGATCGGGCTGGCTGCCCCCCAGGTCGGAGAATCGGCTCGCGTGATCGTAGCCGATGTGGCTCGTGAAGGCGAGAAGCCACGACCGCTGACGCTCGCCAACCCGGAGATCCTCTGGCGCTCGCCAGAGCTGACGACCTGCAACGAAGGGTGCCTGTCATTGCCCGAGCAATACGCGGAGGTCACAAGGCCGGCAGAAATCCGGCTACGCTATCTCGATTATCAGAACGAAATCCGCGAGATGGAGGCGTCAGGCCTTCTCGCCACCTGCTTGCAACACGAAATCGAGCACCTCGACGGGATCCTGTTTGTCGATCATCTCTCCTCACTCAAGCGCGGGATGATCCTGCGCAAGCTCGCCAAAGCGAAACGCAGCCGAGCACCGGCGGTCGCCTAACTCCGACGTAACCCGGGGCGGGAGCGAGCGATGACAACCACCGCTCCGAGTAAGGCCCTCGATCTTGTGTTCATGGGCACCCCGGTCTTTGCGTCTTCGATCCTCGAAGCGTTGATCGATGCCGGGCACCGCGTCAGGACCGTTTACACGCAACCGCCCCGGCCGGCCGGTCGCGGTCACCGATCGCAGCCTTCGCCGGTTCAGTTGCTGGCGGCGATGAAGGGACTTCTCGTCCGTTCTCCGGTAACGCTGCGCCTGGAAGAGGAACAGACGGCATTCGCCGCGCTCGGCGCCGATGTCGCAGTCGTCGCCGCCTACGGCCTGATTTTGCCGTCGGCAATCCTGGAGGCGCCACGTTACGGTTGCCTAAACGCACATGCTTCCCTATTGCCGCGATGGCGCGGTGCTGCGCCGATCCAACGGGCGCTTCTTGCCGGCGATCGGTTGACCGGAATTACCATCATGCAAATGGACGAAGGGCTCGACACCGGCCCGATCCTATTGCAGGAAGTGGTGCCGATCGGTCGCGACGAGACAGGCGCACAGCTTTCGGACAGATTGGCGGTGCTCGGCGGCCGCCTGATACTGGCTGCACTCGACGGTATTACCCGAGGACGCATTACCCCCAGATCGCAGCCGGAGGAAGGCGTCACCTATGGGCCAAAGATCAGCCGAGACGAGGCGCGATTGGACTGGCGTCAGCTAGCGAGCGATCTGGAACGGCGCGTTCGGGCGTTCGATCGTTGGCCAGGCGCGTTCTTTGAGCTCGGCGAGGAACGAATCCGCGTGCACGCGGCGATCGATTTGCCGGGACCAGCCGGGGCCGTGCCGGGCACCGTGCTCGACGAGCGCCTGTTGATTGCCTGCGGCGAGGGTGCGTTGCGCCTGCTGCGGCTGCAGCGTCCGGGACGGACCCCGCTCGACGCCCCCGAATTTCTGCGCGGCTTTCGGCTAACGCCGGGCACCGTGCTGCCATGCCCCGCTACAAGCTGACGATCGAGTACGACGGCACCGGGCTGGTCGGCTGGCAACGGCAGGCGAACGCGCTCTCGGTGCAGGAGGCCCTCGAAACCGCGATCTCCAGGTTTTGTGGAGAACGAACTACGGTCCACGGCGCGGGGCGGACCGATGCGGGCGTACATGCCTTGAGCCAGACAGCGCACGTCGACCTGATACGGCTCGCTGATCCGGCGGTGCTCCGCGGCGCGATCAACCATCATCTACGGCCCGCCGCGATCAGCGTCCTCTGCGCCGAACCGGCGCCCGACGATTTCGATGCTCGACTCTCTGCCACCGCACGCGTTTATCTCTACCGCATTCTCAACCGCCACGCGCCGCCGGCGCTGGAGCGCGGACGGTTATGGCAAGTCGCCCCGCCGCTCGATGTCGATGCGATGCGTGAAGGCGCCCAGTATATGATCGGCCATCACGACTTCACGACCTTCCGCGACTCGCTCTGCCAGGCGAAATCGCCCGTCAAGACCCTGGCGCGGCTTGATATCCGCCGAGTTGGCGAGGAAATTCATATCGAAACCCGGGCTCGCTCGTTTTTACACCATCAGGTCCGCAACATGGTCGGGACCCTCAAACTGGTCGGGCTCGGGCGGTGGCGTCCCAACGATGTCGCCCGTGCGCTCGCCGCACGCGACCGCCGTGCCGGCGGCCCAACCGCGCCCCCGGAAGGGCTTTATTTGGTCGAAGTGCAATATCCTGCGCGATTCGGCGTTCGTGAATGAGATATGCGGGAGTCTGCGAGGCGGCGGCGGTCAGGCTCCCGAAATAAGCTCTGGGACCGATAGTAAATCGGTCGGGCTATAGGGAGAAAAACGGGCCTCTCTCGACAGCGATATCCCGGCCCGCTACGAAATGGCGAACTCGTTCGTCGAACACAGGAGAGGGTGAGGCGAGTGATGCGCGATGATACGATTGCGATGCCGTTGCTGGATGAACGGCCGCGACCGGACCCTACGGAACCGCAGTTTGACTGGCGATTTGCGTCGCAGACTAGCGAGCCGATCCCCGCGGCCGAGCGCGACCAGCGCAACCCAGCAGCGGCGCGAAGCTCACTGCCCATCGGCAGCTTGCTCTACCTCGCGCTGGTCGGGCTGGTCGCCGTCGCGACTATCGGCGTGTTTTATGGAGCGGGTTTTCGGCTGCTCGCGCCGCCGAAGCAAATGGCAGCCGCTTCGGGACCCCACCCCCTTGTCTCGCATGGCGATATTCTGCAAGTCCGCCGCGAAGTTTCGCCGGCTGCGCCGCAGTCGGCGGTGCCCGGTTCCGGTGGAGTTCTCTCCGCTCCGGCCGCCTCCGAGGCGCCACAGGCGGCAACGGCCGGACCGCGACAGCCCGAGGCGCTCGCGACTGTCGTCGATCAGCCGCCATCTCAGACCGCCGCGCCGCCCGCGGCCCAGGCAAGCTCCACCGCTTCCTCTGCCTCCCCGACATCGCTGACGAGCCTGCCTCAAACGTCGAAGAGAGATGCTGCGCTTTCTGGTGGCGGAAAGCGCCGTTTGTCGCATTCCGGACGGGCTCATCATATGCGAGCGGCAGCACGGCATCCGTATCGGCAATCCATCCATGGCGGCGGGGCGCTCACGCCGCCGGCGGGACAGATCCGCTCTTTCGACGAGCTCGTCACGCAATTGACCGGCCAGCCGCGGTACGGCGTTCCCTCCCTGACGCCGCCGCGGCCACAACAGCCGGATCCGTTCGCAACGCCGCGCGTAAGTCAATAAAGGCTGCCGGCGACGTGGTCGACGAGAACGCCGAGGACGAGGTCGACGAAGACGACCAGCGCTGCGGCGGCGGCCGTCGTTTCGAGTGACACCCGGGCGATGAACCATTCGTAAATCAGCACCGCGATTGCTGCCGCGAGTTCGATTGCCTGCGCCGGCTGGTTGCCGACCATCCCGCTCTGGGCCTGCAGTCCGACGAGCACGAAGAGCGCGCTTTGCGGAAGCTGCGACCAATTGTAGGGGACCATGAAATCGAAAAAGCGGTGCGCGCGATCGATCCAGCGCGTCACGGTCAGCATCGCAAGCGGAAACGCCACCCAGGAGGTAACGTAACCGATCGTCTCGACAGCGACGATATACCAGCCTCCCGAGCGCTCCCATTGGGTGACGGTGACCCGCATCATCAGCAGGATCAGAAAGAACGGGTAGGCGATGGCCGCGGCGCGGAACGAGCGCCAGAAACCGTCGAGCGAGCGGTCAAAGCAAGCAAGGCCGCCGCGATCGCCCTTAGCGAGCCGCAACGCGCCGGCGAGCGCCAGCCGCACCTCCAGCCATGCCGTTATCGGCATCGGACGCTCGTCGCCGCCTTAGGAGCCGCCGAAATAAAGGGCGAGGAAGCGTCGATATATTGCGCTCAAATCGGCGAGATCGGCGAGTTCGACCCGCTCGTCGACCTTATGCATCGTCGCCCCGACAAGACCGAACTCGACGACCGAACAATGCGCCTGGATAAACCGCGCGTCCGACGTGCCCCCGGTGGTGCTGAGTTCGGGTTCTCTCCCGGTTACCGCTCTGATGGCCTTCGTGAGGCAGTCGCTGAGCGGACCGGGTGATACAAGAAACGACTCGCCGCCGACCGTGACGTCGAGTGAGTAGCGGCCGCCGATGGCGTCGAGCCGCTGCGCAAGCCATTCTTTGAGGCTCCGGTTGGTCCAGCGATCGTTGAAACGGATGTTGAACACGGCGCGCGCAGTCGCGGGGATCACGTTCGAGGCCGGGTTGCCGATGTCGATCGTCGAGACCTGCAAGGTCGAGGGCGGGAAATGCTCTGAGCCGCGGTCGAGCTCGGCGGTCGTCAGCGCCTGCAGCATCGCAACAAGGCGATGCGCGGCGTTGTCGGCAAGATGCGGGTAAGCCGTGTGGCCCTGCGTGCCGAAGACAGTGAGCCGGCCGGTCATGCTGCCGCGCCGGCCGATCTTGATCATGTCGCCGAGCAAATGCCCGCTTGTCGGCTCACCCACGAGACACGCATCGAGGCGCTCGCCGCGCGCTTCGAGCCATTCGAGCACCTTGCGGGTGCCGTTCACCGCCTCGCCTTCCTCGTCCCCGGTAATCAACAGGCTGATCGAACCCGCGAAATCCTGTCCACGGTCCACGCGAAAGGCCTGTGCCGCCGCGATGAACGCGGCGATCGCGCCCTTCATGTCGACGGCGCCGCGGCCGCACAGCTCCCCATCCCGCAGCGTCGCCGCGAACGGATCGAACGACCACGCCTCGGCGGCGCCGGCCGGTACGACATCAGTATGACCGGCAAAGCAGAGATTGGGCCGGCCCGTCCCATAACGGGCGTAGAGGTTGTGAACCCGGTCGCTGCCCTCGCCGAACGCCAATCGGTGGCACGTGAAGCCGAGCTCCTTCAATGCCGCGCCGACGATGTCGAGCGCGCCCTCGTCCTTCGGGGTAACGCTCGGCCGCCGGATCAGCGCCGCAGCCAGCTCCGCCGTATCGATCGCCGCGACACTCATTCCCGCAGCAACTCGTTGATCGAGGTCCGGGCGCGCGTGCCCTCGTCGACCTTTTTGACGATGACCGCGCAATAAAGGCTCGGGCTCGGGCGGCCGTCGGGCAAGTTCTTGCCCGGGAGCGAGCCCGGCACGAGGACCGAATAGGCCGGGACGCGGCCCATCAGGATCTCGCCGGTCTCGCGGTCGACGATCTTGGTTGTCGCACCGATGAAGGTCCCCATCGCGAGCACCGCGCCGGTCTCGACAATGACGCCCTCGACGACCTCGCTGCGCGCACCGATGAAGCAATTGTCCTCGATGATTACGGGCTCGGCTTGCAGCGGCTCGAGCACGCCGCCAATCCCGACCCCGCCCGAGAGATGGCAGTTTTTTCCGATCTGCGCGCAGGAGCCGACCGTCGCCCAGGTGTCGACCATCGTGCCGGCATCGACATAGGCGCCGACATTCACAAAGCT
>Ga0126371_10000823_pt1 | contig 26006 bp, 32 predicted proteins | sample PanSoiMetaPlot_4_FD_110145 | JGI IMG/M metagenome (GOLD analysis project Ga0126371, IMG submission 110145) | Tropical forest soil microbial communities from Panama - MetaG Plot_4 | ecosystem: Environmental > Terrestrial > Soil > Tropical forest > Bulk soil | place: Panama | collected 2016-02-17 | reverse complement strand
TCACACCAGTCACCACTCGCTGGCAAACCATGAGTACTTCGCTCGACAGTAAACAGTTCGATGTGGCTACAGACCTGTACTACGTGAATGTCCGGAAGCTTTGACTCGCTGCAACTTAAGCAGGGTATCGAGCGGCTCGATATTTTCGGGCGATCGCTCGCCGATGGACCCATCTACTGCTCGTTGCACATCAAGCTTTCGAAGTTTGATCTCTGCAAGACGCACACGAGCCTGTCGCCGATGGGAATTCATTCGTCACAAACGACAGAACGCATCACAGTCGAGTCCGATTATTGTCCGCCAGAGACAACAGACTATCGAGTACGTGGACATCCCATGCCACCCAAGAATCGCTCTCGAATCCTACCAGCAGCGCTAGCGAACTTAAGGTCCTGAAGAAGATTTAAGAGTGACTCGATTTAGTTCATCGGTTCCTGGACTAAAACATGGTGAGCTGATCATCTGATTTTGCTTTTCTCTTTGGCTTTTCGCTGATCTTGGATGTTGGCTCTGGCTTTTACTCTTTTATAGGTTCGCAAAGTGATGGCTCATTGTTCCCCACGTTATTGAGTCTTCGATCCACGCGCCATGCCTTCATTTTGCCTGAATCGAATGGTCGGATGAGATCGATAGGAGGGCGATTCGGGTCGTCGGGCTCAAGCCAGCGCTGATAGTCCTGCCGCTTGATGATTGCCGGCATACGATCATGACCAATTTTTCCACCATCAATTCGTTTGGTTCTGTAGTGATGATGGCGAAACTCTCAATTTGCGATCGCCCATCCGGCGCATACCAGAGCCGCCAGATACCAGCCAGAGCAAGTAACTCGTCATCTTTCATGGCAAACATCCACGGGAGGTTTGTTTTCTCGTCCGGGCGTTACCACTCGATAAATGAATCCAGGAACAAGGCAGCGACGCTTCTGGAAGGACTCGCGCCACATGCTGCTTTTGAGTAGCTTGTCGCCGCAGGCCAGAATGGTGTCAACGCCCACCTTCTTTGGATCGGTGACGTATGGTGGAAGGAATTTCCAGAACATCATCGGAAGTGTGCGCATACCGAATTGGTCATCCCAGATAATGACGGGCTGCATCGAGCCTGGAGCTGCGTTGTAGTCGGGGGGCACATCAATGGCGAGCCCGTCGATATTGCCAAGCTGGAAGGCTTCGGCGACACGCTGTTTGTCTGCTCTGCGCTGGTATCGACCGCACATTGAGACAGTCTACGACAGGCATTCACAGCTAACTCGGGCCCAGGAGTTTTGCATCAAGGGGAGGGGAGGGGAGGGAGGAACCATATGGCAAGAGAAAGCAAACTTTCAGCCGTAGAACCAAGACCCGCAAAACCACAACAGAGAAGAACGCCAGCCGCGTCGCAGAGGATGCGGCGAAAAAAGCACAGAGGACCGAACAGAAGTACGACGAAAAGCGCGGAATCTTCACGAAATGACTGTGATGGCGCTGCTCATAAATGCGAAACGCCAGTGAACGGTTTGTTCACCGGCGCCACAATTCAGTAGCCCTCCCCCAAGTGCTACTCAATGATTGAACTTTAAACTGCATTCTCACGTCTCTGAAACTCCTCTTTGGTTTACTGGCTGCACCAACTTGTAATCAGCAAATGGTTACTCGGCGAAAGCTACATAAAGCGATCCTCCCGATCACTTCGGTACGTCTTCATCCCTTTGGTTGATACCAAGGTTCGCGTTTCTGTGGAAACAGCCTCTCACGTCAGGACACCAAGGAAGCCATGACTCTACTGGCCAGGAATATGGAGAAGATGGCTGTTCAGCGGGTCACGGTCGCAGGTTCGAGTCCTGCTCCAACCCATCCAGGCAGTGGATGTCCAGCCTGTGGTGGCCTGAATGGCATGCACCAGCGCGGATGCGGCCAGCGCCGATGATCGAGATCGCGTTTCCTTAACGGTGCCGGTGGCGAAATACGTACCGCTGACCTCCGGACAGCCCGGACCATCACCGCAAGCCTACGTTCCGGCAGGGCACTCTGCAAAGCCGGAAAAACGCGGAATAGTCGCCCCATCTCCAATCCGTATTGTCTTCTTGTAGCGAAGCGTTGTGCGGCGCTTCCAAGACACAGTCAAAAAGATGGCTCAGCCAACTGCTAGCAAGAGTTCGGGCTTTCGCAGCAGGATCTTACCGCGACCTTTAGTCAATATACCGGCGCGTTGCCAGTTTCTTAAAAAACGGCTGACGGTAAAGAGTGTCACATTCGCTCCCGCAGCCAGATCTTCGTTCTTGATCTTCATCGCGACGCCACCGGAGGCAGCTTCACCGACTCCGCTCGCAAGGCTCATTAATAAATGAGCAACACGGCCATGCGCGTCATCAGAAATCAGCGAAATATGCGCGCCAATCGACCACGCAATATTTTCCGTCACTGCAATCGACAGAGCATTATCCAAGAGTAGCGGATATCGACTCACCAATTCCCGGACGGTCTGTCTCTCCCACACAAAGGCACAGCTGTCGGTCAGCAGTTCCGTACTTGCAAGATATTGGAAAGGGTTGGAGAGAATCGCAGCACCGCCAAATATTTGTCCGGCAGTCAACCACTGCAGAAGTATCTTTCGTCCATCACTTGTAATCACGAACTGTCTGCCATGACCACTGCTGAGAAGGAAAAACCTTTCTGCCGGGTCTTCCTGGTTGGTGATCACTGAGGACGCGCTAAATCGTCGGTGCTTGGCCGCAGACAAAATGGTTTTAAGCGCAACGTCTGGCAATCCCGATAGAAAGCGAGGTCTGAGTTGGTTTGGAAGCCCTATGACATCGCTTCCCGGCAACAGTTTACAAGGGCAATTCACAGGATTCTCTCCAATACGGCAACAATCAGTGGAGAATGCTTTTATCTTATGTAGTTAGAGGGCCGATAAACGGACGCAATCTCGGTGATTCCCCTGTGGCGTCTATTTTCTCTTGGATATGAGGATCGAGCGTTCTGTTATTATACGCCCGGGCTTAGAAGCAGCTATTCGCAAAACGAGGGCGGGTTGCAGGATAGGCGAGATCTGATTTCTATTGCGCAACTACCATCCGGGCCGTGCTGCTGAGATTTAGGGTCTGGTTTTTCCAGAAGGGGATATTCAGCGGGAAGGCATAGGTCACGACTACATTGACCGCATTGCCGGGCGAGTTGGCGGTGCTTGAGGCGCAGGATGGCCATGTCATTGAATACGTAGCGCTAACGGTCTGAGCGCACCAGGTGGTTGTCGCGATGAGTTTGCTGGAGTTCAGACCGGCATAGCCGAGGCTCTGGACATAGTTCTGAATCTGCGCGGGCGTCGCGTTGCAGTAAGTCAGATTCGGGGTGTTGGCGCAGGAGGTTGAGCCGCGGACAATGGCAAAGCGCGCGGCCTCACGCGCGGCCTCGGAGACAAAATTGTAGGCATAGAAGGCCCAAGCGAACTGAATGACTCCGAACAACACAGCGAATAGGATTGCGGAAACCAGCGCCAGTTCGAGGATCGATGAACCTTCCGTTTTGCGGAGGGCACGAAAGCGCGGTCGCGTGGCTTTGGGGATGAAGCTGCTCATTGCAGGCACTTCTGCACCGCCTGTCCTTGTAAAGTGTATTTGGTGGGAAGCCCGGGCACATGAATTATCGGGTCGAAGGAGGCCTGGGTATTGATGGTGACAGTTTCCACCACATGAGAAGTTGAGCAAGCAGTGTTATCCGTGCACGAGGCGGATGAGCCATTGGAGCAGACGCAGGAGATGGACGAAGTAGCGGTGAGCCCGCTTAGATCGGGCGCGTTGTTCTGCGCGGCTGTCAGGATACCGACTGCATCGGAAGCTGTGCCGCTCCTCTGCGCCGCATACGCGGCGCCGGCCCTTGCGGCGTCTGCGACTTCGATAGCGGCATAGGTCAACCGACCAAACTCGGCAGCTCCCAGCAGAAGCAAAATAAGAAGCGATAAGCTAAGCGCGGTTTCGATCAAGGCCTGTCCGGAGTCGCTGGACAATCTGCGCTGGTTGAGTTTTTCGCAAGTCATATAGAAATCTCCACTACTCGACAAGAGCGACCACTCTCAACGGAGAGGTCGTCGGATTTCCCGAATTGTAATTAGCAATGTTAAGAGTCCCGGAGAGTCTAAGCGAACTCACGATAACAGTGGTGCAAATATTGCTTGACGTGTCATGGCCGCAGGATATGGTCGAGGTAGCTCCTTGATCCTGCAGGTTCAGTTCTGCGGAGGGCGCGTAGATGATGCCGTTGAGAGTGGATTGGCCGCTGCCGAAAAGAGTCAAATCATTTTTGTTAGGGTTTTGCGGATTGGGTTGATAAGTGGTATTAGACGAGGGCACCATGAGGGCGATGCCGTTGTAAGTATCGTTCACGTTCGCATCCGCGCTCAGCTGCAATGTCGAGTTGCTCGCCTGGTTGAAAGAGCCACCGGAGATATCGATGGTGGCGTTATTAGTGGTCAGAGTCGTACCACTGCCGATGGAGACGCCATTTTGAAAGACGAAGACTCCAGGGCCATTCAGTGTCAGTGCCGCAGCCGACCCGTTCGGCAGAGTAACCGTATTGACAAAGCAATATACCTTGTTAACGCCTAAAGCACTGATAGTTGTACTGCTGCTGACAGTTCCGGTCGAGGAGTCGGTAGTGTCACAGGTGCTGGGGTTGGGGAGGCTGTCGAGAGGATTAGCCCTGGTGGCGGCATTGAGCAAAGTTCCTGCTGGCATATGCGTCGACGTGCTAGAGCCTACGACATCCAGGTAGGAGACATTAACGTTGCTTCCTGTGCCATTGGTAACCAAAGCTTGAGTGTCAGGTGAGTTCACGTAGACGCCGCAACCCGGGGCATTGAGTGCAGCGCTGGTACCGCCTAGCTGGAGCGCAGTACCTGAGGTGTCCGTCAGGTAGAGGCAGGTGCTTCCTCCGGTCACGCTCGCCACCGCACGGGCGGCGACGGTGACTGATCTGAAACTGGATGCGCCCTTGCTGAAGAGCGCACTGAAGGCATTCATAAAAATTGTGGGATTAGGAGTAGTAACGATTGCCTCAATGAACCCAGAGGCACCAGCGTTTGGCCCTACGGACGGTGGCATATTGATGGTGACGACAGCCCCTCCGCTGCCATTGATCACACCATTATCCTGGGCGGCCTTCTGACCTGCGGCTATGGCCGAGGTCATTGATGGGTTGGGGTTGTAAAGGAAATCGACTGCTGCTGCCGTGGCGGCCGCGTCGGCAGCGATTTGCATGTTCCGTTTAGCATGAAAGAGCATGCCTACATCTACGGCAAGCCCAGTAAAGCCCAGCAGGATGGTCATGCACAGGGCTGTTAGCACCAGTGCCTGTCCACTTTCATCGTTTCGAATTCTCATCCGGACCTCGCTTTCTGTCCGCCTTAAATCTGTTGGTCTCATCTGAACACTAAGATTGATGACCAGCTCCATGCGAAAGGATCAATGCCTTCTGAATTCTGAAGCCGTGCGCGCTGTCTTTGCGAAAATTGCAACTTTTCGGGCCTAAGCCAAATAAGAAAAACAGCAACGTATTTAGCGATTGCCATATGGCTTCCCCTTATTCGTTGCAAAATTGCAAATGCAGCGCAGTGTTGCTTGCGCCGGTTCCGGCCGCGCCGCCTTCCATGTCACGAGTTCCCCGCAGATCCCGCAGGTACCAGTGACTTTCAGCTTATGTCTAACGCGAACGGGCTTATCCATCTATCTCATGCCTCTCATTACCAATGCAGCGTAGTTACCTGCGTAAAATGCTGTTACTGCGAGCAGCACTGCAATCGCCATTAACATGGCGATTCCGAGTTGACGCGCAGACCGCGTTTTTACTTCTCGCATACTCACACTACCGTTGAGCCTATTGTCATTTGGTCTGCCAATTTGTGTCGTTGATTCGGAGCAATCAATTGCTTGCTCCAGAACAAATAGGGGAATAGCACGGCTGAAGCGTAAGTGACAACAACGATTTTGGAACAGGTGCGCGATAGTCTGCGGCCTGGCCGGCCGCTTCAAAATCTTCTACCTTGCTGCCCACTCCACGCAGCCAAAGGTGGGCATCACTTTCAGCGTCGCATAGCGGATCTCATCCACGGTCACGTACATCTTGCTGTCATGGTACAGAGGGTGGCCGTCGGCGCTTACGGAGCGGACGCATCTCCCGTGCCTGCACCCGTCGAGAAGCTTGTTTGGAGGCACGTAATACTTGCAGTTGCGACAAAGCTTTAATTCCGCCATTTGTGGTTCTCTTTTGTGTTGAGGATGTCGGCAGGAGAGACGCGATCTAAATCTGCTAATGAGTTGGCGCGCAGTTCTGTCGGGTTCATACTCGCATACGACCGCGGACTCAGTCGTTGCTTTGATGCAACTACTTACTTGCTCCAACGCAATTAGCACAACCAGCGCGATATTTAACCTTCTTAATGGAAAGCACTTGTACTTACTATGGAGCGCACTAATTCAACCACTTGTATAGGTCAGCTAAAATCAGAAACTTGAACAGATCTATTCGAGCCTTCTGCCCCACTCTGCGGTACAGAAGAAGGAAATGAAACAATTGTAGCCGTCAAAAAGTCCGGACTCCTTCTACCGCTAATTAAAATTTATTGCTCCCGTTTTATCATTAAAATCTCTCACTTAAACCCACTCCTATCAATCGTGTGTGTTTCCTGCCTGCTTTAGAGCAAGTACATAACTGCTGTTAAGCAACGACTGAGTAGGCGGTCAGACGCGAGCATGAAAAGCAGGTGCTGAAGATGCACTCGCTCTGCGTTAGACGCCACGAGGTGGAGATCGGGAAGCACCCACTCGCAACCAACAGCAATGCGACGGCGAATTAAATTTCTACGATGCGTGGAGGGATCAAAAATGTCACAAGACCTGAAGCACAAGTGGGAAAATCCGTTACAGGTAACTGTGCATATCATCATGGCTCCGATCTATGGATTGTTCGCCATGAGTGGCATAGGTCTTTTCGTTTACCAGTGTTACCAGTGGCTACGAGCCGGCGTTTGGGAAGAGATGAGCGTCGCCAAGGGCTGGGTCGTATTTTTCAAGTCTTGGCCTCCATTCTCGGACTGGGGCGGCATTTACCGATTGGAAGAGGACATGCCAATGAGCCTTTTCTTGATCGGTGCAGCCATCGTGATGTTTTGGCTGACGTTTAAGATTTTTTCATTCCCATCAGAAATGGAAGAGGGCGGCCCGAGTTACTCCGTTGCAGCCCAAGGTCGCGCCAGAAAACGGCGGCAGGAACAGAGAAAGGCCGAGCAAGAGGCGACACCGATGGAGCTCCGGCTCATGTCGTCCATTCAACTGGCAGAATACACCAATTTCGAGGCGATTATCGAACGCCGAGATCGGAATTACGAAGACTGGGAACGCAACCCGATACAAGACCTCAGCAAAGCGGAAATCCTTCGAATCCGATCGGAAATTGAGCGCAAAGAATAGCGGGGAAGCAGCCAATAACGATGACATAGGTCGTCATAGCTGGCTGCCGTCTGAAAATTGATCTATTTTCTGCTTTTGGGCTTGAAGCCGTGCTTTCTTGAAAGTTCCCGCATTATAAGTCGTGGTGAATCTTACTCGACGCGAAGCAAAGGCCTAGTCGGCAGTCAATGCAGGCATGGGCTTGGCGAAGTCATCACAGAGTTCTCTGGTGCAGTGGAAGGCTGCCGCCGACATTCTTTGGAGAGTATGGACGATGCAACCACCAATGGTGTTTTACAAAGAAGATGAACGTGCTCCAGAGAAGGCTAAAGGTCATTGCTTCTATGTAGTTCGTGATCATGTAACGGCTATGCTGTGCAACTTTTCACGTTTTCGAAGACAGAAGTGAGACAGCGACCCGCTGATTGGCATCGTCGAATACTCGATGAGGAAGAGCAGTGGGGAAATTAAACGTGTAATGGAAGAGATGGGATATACCGTCATTGGCGATTATCGTAGCGAAGGTATTGCCCGTGACTGGATCGAACGGATGGGGCTATTGGCCGCTCTTTGAACTCTCGCGAGGGCAGGAAATGTTGGTAGTGTTCTCTAGAAATCCGCGCCGGGCCACGGCAAAATAGTAGACGCGGCGGCGAGAGCTGACTCCATTCACGTCTAACGTTCGATGAAGTACTTCATCAATCTCCTCCCGGAAATTGGTTTCGGTGTATCACTGACCTGAAGCGCGAAAAAATAGCCTTTAGTAATTCACCTGTGATTCTCTTATATGTGACTAAGGTCAGCCTCTTTAATCATGCTGTTGATTATTTGCTCGGGGGCAAGTAAAAAGTTGCTTCAGAACAGCGACTGAGTCTGCCGTCCCTGTCAGCATTAAAAATAGTGACACTAGCGTGAGAAAGCTGCGTCCTTCCGGATGCCAGCCGCATTTAGGTGATGGAATGCGGCGAAGCATTCGCCGCTGCTGTCAATTCCACGCTAACTGTTGCATTCAGAAATTGCTCCTACGTCAAATGAAGCTGAAAAAGATACTCATGCGCGTTCGTACGTTTGCACTTCTATTTGCACTCATTTGCCGGCACTTGGTGCCCAGCAACTCATTAACAATGACGCTGACATTCAGTTGGTTAAAGCTGGACTCTCAGACGATCTGATTATTTCAAAGATCAACGCTCAGGCCGGACCTACGACACTTCTCCAGATGGCCTGATCGCGCTGAAGAGTGAAGGTGTCAGCGACAAGGTCATCGCCGCGATCGCGACGAAAAGCAACTCGTCTGCGACAACTTCACCGGTGAGCAGATCATCACACGCTGCGTCAATCTTGGAGGTAGCGATGAGCAGCAAATGCAGTGTTACGATGTACCTGTTTTGGGAACTGAACTACCCATCATCACGACTCTATTCACTGAATAGAACATCTTTTTCTTTACCCCTTCTTCGGTCGGCCATTTTTGCCCAGCACTACCGCCGTATCGAAACAATCGCAGCGTCAGAAACGAAAGCATGTCAACTCATGCATCGCTGACGGCCCGGGGCGCGGCACTTGATCCAGTTCAGTTTCAAATGCGTCGCGCAAATTCAGCGGCAAAGACCTGATTATCTTCGCCAGCGCTCGCGGCATGTGTTCCGCCGCGGTGCTGAAGTGATAGTTCACCGCACTAAGCGAGAGGACAAAAATGTTCTTCACTTCTCCGTCACAGATAGCTCCGATGCCGACTACGCCGGGAAAATTCTGCGCCTGCTTTTCAAGATCAAATTCGAGGAAAGTGGCGCAAGCGCCGCAATGCTGTGAGCGCCTCTACTTCGCTGCATTGTCCGACCCGCTCTGGGCGTGCAATGGATGATCTAACTTTGGGCATAACTCACTCCACGTAACTTGCTAACTGTCGACTGCCGTGGTTGCGTCTCGCCGTTGGCCCCGGTCTGCCAAATCTCTCGTTGGGATCAATGAAGGGAAAGTATCCGGCGGTCACTGGCGACGGCGGTGGATGAGTACCTCGGCGACCGCGCATACGATTCAGGACTGAGCAGCACCTTCTGGAATTTCCTGGATGCCGGGATGATTCTGCTGAGTTTACTCTATGCGAACGGTGCGATGCCGCGCATGAGCAGGCTGTTTCCGGCAGAAACGACTTCCGCCCGCTCACTGGCGTACTGGCTAATGATATTAGCCTCACTGAGCAGTTTCGGTTCACCGAAAATCGCATCAAGGACCACGAGGAACGGGAGATTCCCCTCCCTACTGTGCTCTGGAACTGTTCGCACCCACCGGCAGCGTCATCCGGAAAAGCGTCGCTCTTTCCGCGGGAGGACCTTAAACGCATCCTCAAGAACGTTGCACTCCGGGCTGGACTTAACTGGGTACGGTTTGTGACCGGCAAGTGCAAGCTCTGCAGCGAAATCCCCGATCTGCGGAGAATTGCAGCTTCACGGCTTGCGGCGGACCTTCGCGACTATGCACGCGCCGCCGGGGTAAAAATTCATGAAATCTCTCGTTGGTGCGGCCATGCCTCGATTGAGCCCACGCAACGGTACCTGGCTACGACGGCTAGAGCCTCGGTCGTGGCGATGACCGCAGGAGGGACCGTGGCCCCTGATTGCAGCCAGACGCCCGATTGACCTTTGAAACTCATGGCGACTTGAGAATTCCATGCAACTCATTCCCGTGGCATCGAGTCCGATTTGTGACGATTTGTCTGAAACATGACCGCACCGGGCGAATCATCTGTACTTCCCGCTATTGTTGCCTGAGCGCTCCTATTTGGTTACGAGGACTCGCGCGTCAACACCCGCAACTGCATGCGCCCGACCACAGACCCTCAAGAAGATCGAGGAAACTCGAAACAAGGTCAGCCGGTGCAGCGGAATTGCTCGGACTCGAGTACAGCCATCTCTACCGCAAGATGAAGGCGCTAGGGCAATTGGAGGCGCGCGCGCGAGGCATCAATCTGTCGAGCGCCGCCCCCGCGGATTCTTCCGGCGGCCCTCCGGATTCACTCGTCGGTCTGTTTCTTTCTCTCGCAGATCGAGCGTGGCTACACGGCGATCCTTGATCTCAACGTGACAGTCAGCAATTTCCTTCATCTCCGACAGCAGAACAATAGGTGTCTGGCCAGGAGCGGAGTTTGCCTTGGTCTGCCGGTTCATATGCACGACATCTGAAATCGTCCTCGCTTTGGCTGTTGGTCCCGCTTGTCCACCCGATGATCCTGATCCGCTGGTGAGGAGTTTATTGAGTACCGAGATATTGCCCCGCTCCTTTTCCACAAAATCGACACCCTCGGCTATAAGTGCGCACTGCCCGCTGTCCCCACGCATAACATAGCCCTTCTTCACCAGTACCAGATCGTGAAGTCCAGGTAGTTTTGCGGAAATCCCATGCGCGACTCGATCTCGTGAAGCTCAACCTCCGGCATATCCGACCTGGTGCGGCGGCGATGATAAAGTACCGGCTGCAAAGCCAGTCGGCGATTCAACTCGCCTTCCAGATTGTCCATGAAGTCTACCGAAGAAGACCGCGGCTAAAAGTCCTGGGGCTCACGCCTGCGTGTCGCATTGTACTCGGCGCGCCGCGGCGGATCGGACAATACTTCAACTGTGTGCTTCAGACAAAAGGGCTCCGTTCCCCTGAATCCCGGACATGGTTACAGCAACATATCTTGTAAACAGTTGACTGTTTTGTTTTGCAGATGAGAATAAAGAACCGCGATGGAGTCTTTATTGAGTTTTAGGCGGTTGACAGAAACCCTGACCCTATCTGTGTACGGCAGCTCATCGGGCGTTGCGATTCGTCCAGAAAATCTGGACTGAAGGGGTTATCAGCGAGCAGGAGTGAATAACCCTAGACATCCTTTCTTAAACCCGCGTGAAGCCATAGATCAGTCTTCTTCTTTTGACGACACGGCAATTTTTCATCCTTCTTTTTCTCTGGATATTGCCTCCCGAAACCGGGCTTCATCTAGTCCATTACCCAAGTTGTCGAACGCGATGAATACCTTCTTCACTGCCGAGGCACTTCGCTAGATGCAATGACCGAATGCCATTTCTTAAAGTCGTGCAGCCTTTCTTGCTGCAGAGCAAGTATGTCTTTGCTGCGGAGCAGTTTGAAGTCGACCCGTCGTAGCTCTAGAGCATCTACATACTTGCTTCAAATCAAGTAACGAGTGACATCAAAGTATGGTCAACACCATCTTTGTCTACTCCTGAGGACATTGTGTCTGCCCCTGAAGGCACACTTAATCGGGCCGAGACGAAGAGAGCACCGCAAGTGCCATCATTTCCGAGAATTAGATGCTTTGCCGTTTGGCACCCAATTTGCTGAGTCTAGTGTGCCCAGCTAAGGCTGGCGAGAAGAAAACAAGCAGTCACATCGAAGGCCACTCCCAACGTCCTCCAATGTGTCGATCGAAGAAATAAGGAGAGACGAATGTCAAAGGTTTTCCGTGCCTTTTTTGGAGCCATGACGATTGCCTTCGTGTTAGCAATCGCCGGTTGCAATACTTCCCAAGTCAGTTCCATGCAGGTGACACCTGCTACTCAAACGCTTTCACCGGGACAAACTGTACAGTTAACGGCTACCGGCACGGCGACGCGCCCAAATCACCCATCGAGCGTCTCCAACGAGACGGATGCCGTCACGTGGACCTCGAGTACGCAATCAGTCGCTACCGTCAGTGGCACAGGGCTTGTAACAGCTGTCGGACCGGGCACATCCACAATCACCGCCAGTATGAATGGCTTCGGCGGCACTCTTTCTGCAACATGCGTGATTACCGTGACTGGTACCGGGACCGGTACAGATCCGGGCAAGCCCAACTACGATATCGTTTCGGTTTCCATCATTCCTGGGTCCCAGACGGCCCTTGCGTACAAACAGACTGCGCAGTTCATCGCCATTGGCACTACGGGAAGTGGCGCTACCGTGAACCTGACGAACCAAAGCACCATGATTGGCGGCGTGGCCATCAAGCCCGCTGTCTGGAGTTCCTCGGTCACCTCGGTTGCGAGTATCGATGCGGCGTCGGGGGTGGCGACCGCGTTCAGTTCCGGTACGACGAACATTACGGCTCTGGTCACTAATCCCGATGGAACCGTCGCGTCCGGCAGCTCCTCTCTCACGGTGAACCTGCCCGGCGGCAGCAGTACCGGGGAGCCGCTCGTCTCTCTTTCGATTGTTCCCGGCAATGAGACGCTGACGACGGCAAACCAATCTGCCAATTTCGTCGTCGTTGGAACCACTTCATCGGAGACTACGGTGAATCTGACCAACGTACCGGCAAGCATAGGGGGCACGACCGTAAAGGCCGCAACCTGGGCGTCGAGCGTGCCAAGCGCCGCAAGCATCGATTCTAAAACGGGCGTCGTCACAGCTCTCGCGAACGGATCCACCGCCATCACGGCCATGGCGTCGAATCCGGACGGGACCGTGGTCACAGCGACTGCAGCTGTCACGGTGAATATCAGCGCGACGCCGGAGCCGATTGTCTCGATGTCCATCATTCCGAATTCACAGTCGGCCTTCGCTATCAATCAAAAGGTCCAATTCATTGCCATTGGCACAACGGGCGACGGCAAAACCAAAGACCTGACCGGCCAAGCCAACTGGAGTGTGAGCAACTCCGGAGTGGCCACCATGAATCCGACCACCGGGGTTGCGACGGCTGTGAGCGCAGGTAGTACAGCTGTTGCCGCACTGGTTAGCAATCCGGACGGCAGCGTCGTTACCGGTGCTGCTGTCTTGACGGTCAGTGCACCACCTACGCCGGAACCACTTGTTTCGATCTCCATCGTGCCGGGTTCCCAGGTGGCATACGCCCTGAAACAAACGGCGCAATTCATTGCGATCGGAACGACTGGACAGGGGACGACAGTCGATCTGACCGGTCAGGCTGTTTGGAGTTCGAGCAATACATTTGTTGGATCGATCGACAGCAAAACCGGACTGGCTACTGCTGTGACCGCCGGAACGACAGCGATCACTGCCGTAGCCACGAACCCCGACGGGACTGCTGTGACGGGAAGCGGTGTCTTCACCGTGGTGCCAACCGCCACTCCGGAACCGATCGTATCGATGCAGCTGATTCCTTCTCCGCAGACGGTATTGGCAGCGGGCGAATCGGCACAGTTCTACGCAATCGGAACTACCGGAGGTGGCACATCCGTCGATCTGACCAACCAGGCCAAATGGAATGCGACGAATGCTACCGTGGGCACTGTGACGGGCGGTCTTGCGACTGGCTCAGCTCCGGGATCCACCGCGATCGTGGCGATGGTTACGAATCCCGATGGGACCGTGGTTACGGGAACCGGGTCTTTCACCGTGATGAATGATTCCTGGACCTCACTGACGGTGCTGCCGGGCAGCGTCAGCGCCACAGGAGCCGGCGAGGTGGCGAATTACATTGCTATCGGCACTAAAGTAGACGGGTCGAGCGTGGATTTGACCAGCCTCGCGCAGTGGCAATCCAGCGACACCTCGATCGCAACTGTTGACTCGGCGGGTCGCGCTACCGCGACGGGCAACGGGATCGCGACCATCACGGCGATCTACAAAAACCCAGACAACACCGTCGTCCAAGGGTCTGCTACCTACGATGTGAGCATCACGGCAGCTCGGGAGCCGTTGCTCTCCATCGCGATCCTTCCATCGACCTTCAGCGTCGTGACTGGGTATGAGACCAATCAGTTCCTCGCTATCGGGACGTTTTCGAGTCCCGCGGCGCCTAATCCGAGCGGTCTCAACTGTGCGCCTAGCACCGGCATTACACGCGACTGCACGACAGCTGTGACCTGGTCATCGAGCGACGTGAAGGTGGCTACGATCAATTCCAGCGGTTTGGCGACGGCATTGAACAATGGAACGACGGCGATCATTGCCCAAGCGACTAATCCGGACGGAACAGTCGTGACCGGATCCGGCAGCTTCAGTTTCGGAGGGAATACGACGGGAACGCAATACGCAACGTTGACCATCACCCTTTTGGGCGCCAACGCGGCAAATGGCCTCGTCACATTCAATCCGCAAACGGCTGGTTCGTCCATCAGTTGCAGCACGACACAACCTCAAAACTGCGTCTACACCGTGCCTCTGAATACGCAGCTTACGTTGACGCCGACTGTTACCGGAAAGGCCACCTTCTCAGGCTGGTCAGTACCGTGTCTCAGCGCAGGGACTAGTGCATGCACACTGACGCTCACGAACAACCAGACTGTGGCCGCAATTTTCAATTAGTCACAGGTCAACGAACATCCCAGGAGCCGCTCCTCGGAGCGGCTCTCCTCTTTGGTTCGAGGTACGGCGGGAAGAACACGCCGCACGAGCGGTTTGCTCGTGCGACAACCCTTGCGGAATGGGATGCTGCCCGTCCGGCCAGACATGTCGAACGGGACCTGCATGACTACCTGTCCTTCCGGACAAACTCCGTGCGGAACGACCTGCTGCTCGTCAGGCAAACCTGCTCGAACGGGACCTGCACTACGAGCTGTTCTGCAGGACAGACGTTCTGCGGGTCTGTGTGTTGTCCTGCCGGCTCGTGTTCAAACGGTTCCTGTTCGGGAACCCAACCATGTCCTGGAGCCGGTGGGAACTCTCCAGAGGGATATAGTTGTTTGACTTGCCCAGGTACAGGCGGCCCCTTGGTGGGAACAACCATTACGGCGTGCTGCTCACCAGGGCATACATGTTGCAGTAACCTAATTGCTGGATAACCCGTCGAGCCGTGTTGTCCAGCAACTGCCTAGAGTTGTCACTCGGCGGGACAGTGAGGTTTTTGGCTCTGATGGTCCACCGACGCCGAAGGCGGATAACTGTATCGACTCCACTACCTCGTTGGTATCAGTGATCCCAAGTTTGAGTCCAAACGGCGTCCACTGAACGTGCGTGACGACAACTGATGCGAGCAGGACGGCCGCTGTGTAGCCGGGGCCCCAACCAGCGGTAAAGAAAGCACGGTCAAGGGTCGCGAAGTGCGCAGCACTTTTTTTGGGGACCGCTTGCGGAGGGAGCCAAAACCCGTAGGGCGTCGCCCTTCACTACGCTAGGGGCAACGCCCCTTAGGCAACTGGCGCGACAGCGCGGAAACAGGACAGCGCCCAAAAGCGGCGCTGGGCGCGGAGCGTGAACTAAACTAACGTGGTCAAGTTGGACCCTTTTCGGGACGAATTTGTCTGCACTGGGCCATGCCAAACGACTAACCGGCATTCGGCGCTGCCCTTTGCCCTCCTGCCTCGACCGCGACGGGACTCATAACCAACCCTACTTTTTATGCGATTCCTTCTGGTCAAGGCCTGCGATCTTCACGGCTCAAAAGCAAGAGCGTCAACGCTTATGGGTATACGGATGTATCGATGGGGTGAGTTATGCCTTTTAGCATGGCGATGTTTTTGGCTGCGAATTCATCATTAGCCGATTTCAAGAGTTCGACTGCGTAAGCTTCACGGCTCGAGACTCCCTTGAGGACATCCGTACAGCCTTTCATCACCGCAGACAAATCCATGTGCACGGTTTCGCCAGTGTTGAGTTGGACCGTGAACCGGCGCTCGAACACGGCACTTTCTAAACGTCGAAGACGGCTTTCGAGATAGTGCAGCCTCATGGCTTGTTACTCCAGTTGGGTTGGGAATCTATAGTGTGGCCGCGGGATTCTAACTTCGCGATACGCTCCTCGATGTTGGTCAGACTGGCATTTTGAAACGTTTGCTTGACGATACCCAAAGCGGAACTTGCACGGCACGCTCCAGGCTGCGCTCGAACTTTGCTGATCTCCCGCAACACATCGATGGCCTCGTCCAGCGAATCGGTGAGCTTTAGCACGGCACGATCCCAAACTTGTCTCTTCAACCGGGAAAATTCGTGTTGAACGGCTGGATCTCTGAGTATGCGGAAGGCGGTCCTCTCGCTGATGCCCACACTGCGCGTGGCATTTTCGACAGGCGAGCCGGTCAATAGTTGGGCCAGGAAAGGCTCGCCATTGCTACCTATACTGTCCTGGCTGCTTGTACCGGTCTCGAGTCCTGGGATCGCGACGAGCGCGTTTCTCGTAGGCATAAAAGTGTTCCCCATTGCTGCACAACCGGTTGATCTGGTCCTGTTCCTCGATCCACGCATCGCATGCGGCTGCAGCCTGTCGCACTCTGGAGCGGTAGGCTCGCTGCTCCTGGGGCGGCAACTGCTCGAAGTCCTCGAGCAGCACCTCGAGAGCTTCCTCGGTTGTCGAGATGCGTTCCGGCTCATCGTCACCTAACAAGCGGTCCCGTTTCGTCTCCAGTTGTTTCAGTGTCAGCATGGAGGCGGCTTTCATGGGTCGTTTCGCGCGGCGCGCTATCTGTTGCGGTGTAATTGCCGGCTTAGGTCGGTAGGTCATGGTCGTTTGCTCCTCGTTCTCAGTTTGGCTGTAATCCAGCCCATGTACTCCCCATAGCGTTTGAGCCAGCGCACATGTTTTATCCGTCACGTCCCAATATTCATGCGGGGTTGAGCCGCTTTTTCTCATCCGTCACAAAGCTTTTGTGACGCTTCCGAAAATCGATGCTTTCGCCAGTGTTCATGCGGGTTGTTACACTTGTGACGGATAAATTCTCACTGTGGGTAAGGAGAAGGATTAGGGCGAGGCGGCGAGTAGCACTCCCACGCCTTCTCCAGATCGCTGCGCTTATAGCCCTTTTGAGTCGTACTGTCCGTACGGACGGTTCCTGGACGGACGTTAAAAGGACGGAGATAATTCGCCAACCCTGCGCTCATTCAAATCAAAATGCACGTTCGCTCCACGGTGCCTCCGGCAGGTTGCGAAGGATTTGAACCAACTCGAAAGAAAACATGTTCTGTTTGCCGTCCAGCCAGATCTCGCAAATGTCACGCAGCAGACTCAAATCAGTTGCGTCCTCCTGTTTGTCGGACTGTTTGGCGGAGCACAATTCCTCCGCATCAGCTTTCAAGCGAAAAAGCCGGTCTGATGCAACTACGTTGCAAAGGGCAAACAACGGTGTCCAAATCTCCGCATCCCGTTCATTGGTTAGAAACTCGAGATCAGGACATATGTGATAGCTGATAGCGACTTGCTGCGCGTTCTTATGCGCACATGACACAACGTCCATCACCAACGGTCGCTCGAGTTCCCGTACCTTATAGATGAAAAACCGCTGCAATTTTGTTGTTTAGTCTTGCGCTGCAACCGGATGACGATCGAACGATCCCGCAACGTCCTGGGCAGGGGATGTATAGATGCAATTGCTTTGGGACCATACACCGGAAAGTCCACAACCTTGTGAAAGGCATCCCAGGCATTTGAGCTTCTGAGGATTCCATGTTCCCAGGATGTTCCCAAAACAGGTTTGTGCAAAACGATGTCCGTCGGTCGCCAGCGGCGTTGGGCCGCGTGAACACGGACATTTTGTTAGAAACGAAAGAGGCCGTGGTTCGCGGCCTCTTCTAAGCGCTCTGTTTTCTTTAGTCTAAATGGTTGCGGGGGGTGGATTTGAACCACCGACCTTTGGGTTATGAGTCGTTAAATCACTGTAATTAAAAGACATCACATGGAGCGGTTGGCAACTGAAAAGAACGACTTGGAACGTATGGTCATTCTTACCGTGGGGTAAAAGTGGGGTTGAGAATTCGAAGCTTGTCCTCTTTGGGGCGAATACCCAAACCGTGATGAACGATAACCTTGCCTATCGAACAACGGAGAGGAGCGATCAGGTGCGCCGCAGCGGTGCCGAGTGGGTCCGATAAAACATACCCGAACACTCATGGCTCCGCAACCACCGACGCAGGCCTTTTCAGGGCTGCCTACCCGTAAATTGAAAAACACCACGGATCGATCCTCTAGGGCTGCTGATCCAGAGTCAGCAGGTTAGTTCTGAATTTCACGGCCCAAGCTCCAGTTTAGAGTCCTTTTTTCAATGAGTTAAACAGTGCGCCCGCATGGAAGGATTCTCACAAATGAAGGCCGTAATTGCCCATGTTGTTACTCGACGTTCTAGGTCGTCCCTGACAAAAACCTGACATTTTAAGGGGCCTTCCAGCTATAAGCTTCCTTCAAGTGAAAATTGACTTCTTGGGCTCCCTGATAGTTTTCGCGCCCAGGTTAAGGTAAATTCTCTAACGCCAAATAACTCTCGATGAATGCGTTGACGATGATCAGGTGGTGGTGTCGATTCCCCGATGTGGAGGACACCTAATGCAATCACCCCGCCGATAAGTGAGAGCAAGATTGTAGGAGTGTTCAGCCGCCAGTCTTTCAGAATCAAATGCAGAGTCACTTGGCTCTTCATGCCTTTACCGCCTCTCAGCTGTGTTCCACGTTAGCCACAAAAATCTCTTCGAGGGACATGTTCTCCACGGCGTGCACGCGAGCGCCGGACTCTTCGTGTGCGTGGGGGAGATCGGGCGCGAACTCATTAGCGATTGCAACAGTCAGTCGTCCCGTTTGCTTGATCCCGATAATCCCCGGAAATGTGGGTAGAGCGATTCCCGCCGGGACTTCCAATCTCAGGCGCCGCCACCGGTTCAGATACCCCTCCTTGTCCATCGAATCTATAATGCGTCCCCGATCGATGAACGTGATGAAATCGGAAATCTGCTCCACGTCATGCGTGTTATGAGAAGAAAAGAGAACGCTGCGGTCTTCGTCAGCCATCACTTGGATCAGCTCGCGCAGTATTTCGTGACGCGCTACGGGATCAAGCCCTGTCGTCGGCTCGTCGAGCACCAGAAGCTTCGGTCGCCTGGCGAATGCCAGCAACAGCGCCGCCTTCACGCGCTGCCCGTGCGAGAGTCCTTTGATCTTTTGCTCGGCTCGCAATCCAAATCTTCTCAACAGTAACTGCGCGTAGCTTGCGTCCCACGACTGATAAATGGAATTCATAAAATTCATGTGCCAGCCTAAGGTCATGGGGCCGTAAAGGCGCATATCCTCGGAAGCAAAGCCAATTTCCCATTTGGCCGCTAGTTGCTCGTCTGGCATGCGATGGCCCAGCACGCGCGCCTCACCGCGATCCTGGCGGATCAGCCCCATGAGGACGCGAATCGTGGTTGATTTGCCTGCTCCGTTGGGCACGATCAGTCCCATGATCGTGCCGCTCGGGAGTTGCAGCGCAATATCTGCAGCTCGAAAAAACGGTAGGATTTGCAAACTCCTTCGAGCTCAATGGCCATGGGATTCATACAGGCTCCTTTTCCCCGTCAGTGACACGGTCGTAGGTGACCCGAATGCGCTTCTCCAGGTCCCTCGACGATAAGCCCAGCAGCGCGGCGCTTCGCACCGCATGCTCCAGTTGCATCGCCAGCTCCCGCTCACGAATTCGCGCGCCGACCTCGGAATCGGAAGTGACAAAACATCCCTTGCCCTGTCGAGTCACAATCACTCCCTCTCGCTCCAGTTCCAGATACGCGCGCTTGACCGTTATGACACTCACACCGATATCAACCGCCAGTTGACGGATCTGTTGAATCGCATGCCCAGCGGTCCAATCGTCGACTGAAATGCGGAGCTTAATCTGCTCCATGATTTGCAGGTACATGATTTAGTGAGTGCCACCGGTGGCGTATGCCTGCTCTGCGGCGCATACGTTATGAAGTTCATGAAATAGGCCCGGAAATCATTCAAACATCACTTGCCCTCCCGCGCGTTCGATATCATGTTCGGCGATTCCTTGAAATTCTGAGAAGCTGCCGCGACAGCGAAAAGTGGAGTCCTCCAAAGCCGGTAGATGCTCAAAAGTCGCCGGTATGCAACGCTCTCCTCAGAATGGTTTGTCAACTGTTGCCAACAGTCAGTATGGAGTGACCGGCCCCGATGCGCTGATCGTAGGTTAGGCTGTGTGTTTATCAGGACACGCAGTTCAGAGCCACAAACGGAAGGGAGCCGGTCATGAAGGAGAAGCTACGATTTTTAGGTTTGGATGTCCATGCCGAGACGATTCGCCGTAGCAGTTGCGGAGCCGGATGGTGAGGTGAGGAGCCTGGGAACGATTCCGAACCGCAGTGAGTCGATCCGCAAGATGATCAAGAAGCTTGGTCCGGCAGAGAAGTTGAGAGCTTGTTATGAGGCAGGGCCGACGGGCTACGTCGTGTACTGGCAACTCGCAGAGTTGGGCATTCAGTGCGAGGTTGTGGCGCCCACGCTGGTGCCGGTCAAGGCAGGTGATCGGGTAAAGACCGATCGGCGGGATGCAGAGAAGTTGGCGCGTTGCTATCGATCCGGCGATCTGACGGCGGTCTGGGTTCCTGATGAAGGCTCCGAGGCGCTACGGGATCTGGTGCGTGCGCGTGAAGCAGCCAAGCAGGATCAGATGCGAGCGCGGCATCGATTGAGCAAGTTCCTTCTGCGCTCAGGTCAGCGTCCACCAACCGGCGTAAGACCATGGACGCGGCCCTATCTGATCTGGGTTGCACAGCTACGGTTCACACAGTCAGCTCAGGAGTCCACGCGGCAGGATTATCTGCGCGAGGTCGAGCACATGCGTGCGCGGATAACGCGTCTGGAGCAAGCCATCATGGAAGCAGTGCAGCTGGCCTCGCCCGCATTACAACAAGTCATCAACGATCTGCAGGCACTTCGTGGTATCGCAGATATCTCGGCTGTGACCATTGCGGCCGAACTGGGCCAGGTATCTCGCTTTGGCAGTGCTCGAGAGCTGATGGGTTATTGCGGTGCAGTGCCGAGCGAAGACTCCAGTGGCAAGCGAATCAGACGCGGGGGCATAACTAAAACTAGCAACGCAACTAGCAACGCGCACCTGCGACGAATCGTCGGCGAAGCAGCATGGAGCTATCGTCGGCCGCCTAGCATCTGGTATGGGTTGCGCAGACGACAAGAGAGCATTTCAGAAGAGGCCATGGAAATTGCGTGGAAAGCGCAACACCGTTTGCACAAGCGGTATATGAAGCTGGGTGCGGCCGGTAAGGCCCAGGGAAAGATCATTACTGCGGTTGCTCGTGAGCTGCTGGGCTTCATCTGGGCGATTGGAACCAGAGCGGAGGCTATCGCCGAGCAGCGAACTGTAGCCTGAACCAAGCAAAAACAAAAGCTTTCCCCAAAAGAAAACCCATTTGCTGATGAACAGTGTCACCTATCCCGAGCACAGAGCCAGCAGCAGCCTGGGCAAGCACGAAGGAGAAGCCTCGCTTGCCCTATGCGACAGGCTCGACCGGACTCGCGATAACAGTCAGAGGCAGCTCCCGACGGATCATGATTATGCGGTTCCGACCCGCGTATATCAGACTGATCAATCGTCGCTGGAACCCGCCCAGGCTGCTGCTCGCTCTGTACTCCGAGAAAGGCAAAGACAACTACAAAAACAACCCCACCGATCAAGTGATATTGACACGGTCACTCCATATCAGGGCAAATCACTCATCTAGCTCGACTTCGACCTCTATTCAGGAATAGGCCTTCCCTGGCGCTCGAAAGCTGGGATCAACGAATAGCCGATGGCGGTGACCCCGGAAGAGATGTGCCCCGAGGCTGCTTCATGGGCCAATATGGGCCAACGTGGCATGGGATCCGGGGGATTGATGGCAATAATGGCAACGTGTATTCTGTAACTTACGAACGGTTAATGGGCGATAAAAGTTCGATCCCCACTAGCCGCCCCAGTGATTCTAAAGCACTGCAATATGACGTCTGGGCCAGGGCATCTTGTCTTTCTCCGAATTTCTCTTACAGCTATTCCTCACACCTCGAAAGAGCTCCAGAACCTTAGCTGGCTATCGTTATCTGAAGCAATCGTCGCATGGAAAACGAAGCCTTTAACTTTGCAGTCAGGGACTAAACCCGCTTAACAAATCCTTCTTCCGTCGCTTTCGTATTGCGTACAAGCCACAGCACCAAAAGCATTCCTGAAAACGGAACGAGTCCTGCGGCAATAATTATGGGATCAAAGGAGTGGCTGCCCATTGACTGACGTGCATCGCTGAGATGTCCGACGAGATAGAAAGCGAGGATCGTCCCGACGCCGGCGGCGCTTCCGCTTAGCCCGCTGACGGAAGCTACTGCATCACCATGAAATACATCCGAGGGCAGGACATTTGCCATCGTGGAGAAAGCTGCATAAGCCAAAGACGCTACACCAAAAAGGCCTGCAATAAGGTACAAGTTGTTGGTAAAGATGGTGGGGATCAGCGTCATTACACCAAGGCCGCCGAAGACAACCAGTGCTTTGCGGGCAGCGCCGACTGACCATCCGCGCTTGTTTAAGTAGCCGGAGAGTGCCCCTCCGCAGAAGTTACCAAGATCGGCGGCAATGAAGGGTATCCAAATGGCAATCAAGCCAGTCTTAAGCTCGATCCCTTTTGCGACCAGATAAATCGGAAACCAGTCTGTAACAAAAAACCAGACTGGATCGGTAAACAGCCTCGAAACGACAATCCCCCAGGTTTGAGGAAACCTCAAAAGCTCGAACCATCTAAGAGATATCTCCCTCGATGCGTTGTTGTCTTCGCGCTTATCCAGTGTGATGTATTGCAATTCAGCGGAACTGATACGGTCATGCTTTTCCGGTGGTTGATAAAGCCAACGCCAGGCGATCAACCAAAGAAAGCCAAGCAAACCAGGAATCATGAACGCCGGACGCCAGCCCCAGCGAAAGTAAATTGGAAGAACCAGGAAAGGCGCGATTGCGCCTCCGATGGACGAGCCGCTATCAAAGAAGGCCGTGGCGAGAGCGCGCTCTTTTTTCGGAAACCATTCTGAGACTGCCTTGGTAGCAGCCGGCCAATTCGCAGATTCTGCTGCACCCAGGAGAAAGCGGAACGTTGCGAAGCTGAAGAAGCCCCGAGACAAGGCTGTCAGCATGGACACAACCGAATACCAAAACACGGTGATCGTCATGCCTCGCCGAGTCCCAATGCGATCCAGCAATCGGCCGAATAGAGCCTGCCCCAGGGAGTAGGCGACGCGAAATGCGATTACGATGCTGGCATAATCGCTATTGGTCCACCGATACTGCACCTTCAGGTAGGGAGCAAGCAGCGACAGGGTCTGACGATCGATGTAGTTGATCACCGTCGAGGCAAAAAGAATACCCCCGATCCACCAGCGCAACGAAGGTATCGGTCGTGCTCTGTTCGAAAGGCTCATTTCAAAGATGCCGCGCTGATGGAACCGGAATATAACGTTCGATCCAACAGGGCTGCAGAGTCTTCGTCGAGATATACGGTGATTTTTGGATGCGTTCGTAGAATAGATGCCGGCGCCATCGGAGTGATCTCGCCATTGAAACAGGCTTGGATGGCCTGCGCCTTTTGCGGACCGGGTACGACTGCGATAAGCTCTCTCGCTTTGAGAATCTGCTTTACGGACATCGATATCGCCTGCTTTGGCACTTCGGTGATATCGGAGAACCATGCTTCACCCACTTGTTGGCGGCGGCAGGCCTCGTCGAGCATGACAACCATATAGGGCTCTTCCGTGTCGAAATTCGCCGGGGGATCGTTGAACGCCAGGTGGCCATTCTCGCCGATTCCGAGAAACGCAATGTCGATCGGGGCGGAAGCGATAGCCTCACTCGTGCTGTGCAGAACCGACGCAACGTCGCCATCGCCGTCAAGCAAGTGATATTTGATGATCCCGGTCTTGCGGATGAGCTGGTCCAGAAGCATTCTGCGAAAGCTGCCCAGATGTGTAATATTCAGCCCGATATACTCATCCAGATGGAAGGCTTCCACCCGCCGCCAGTCAATTTCCGGAGCGCTGGCCAACTCTTCGAGGAATTCCTTCTGGGATGCCGCAGTTGCGGCTACGATGCGCGCGGATCCATGGTCTTGAATGGCGGCCCGAATTGCGGTTGCAGCCTGCTCTGCGGCAGCCTTACCCATGGAACGGCGGTCATGGAAGATTTTGAAATTCATTTTGCGTGTGCCTTTGCTGAGCAGTTCCCTTCGTTTTGCGGCAATCGACTATGAAGATACAGGATGATCCACGATTTCTTCATTACGCGGATCCCAGTAAAGTCTTTTGCCGCTCCAGTAGGATTGCGCGGCCATGATGATCACAATTGAGTGCGAAAATCCATGATCGACATTCGCATTCGGCTGAACGCGCGATTGCATCGACTTGAGCCAGTTGGTTACGTGGATGACGCTGTCGTCACCGGGGCCATCTGAGTTTGGCGGTTCTGCTCCAGCGACCTTTACGATTTCCTCGTGATCTTCTGCCGGCGCGTTTGGCGGCAACGACGTTTCTGGAACTGATCCGTCGTATTCACTTCTTCCGCCTTCACTGCTCACGGTAAAGAGCGATGCTCCTTCACCCCCGTAGTTCGCGATGGTTCCATCTCGACCCTGGATACGCGAGAAGCTCCGATAGCTGTTACCAAAGATGGTTTTGTATGTGTAGAGAAATCCCTTGGGATAGGTGACTGCGGCAACACAAGTGTCTGGATTTTCTCGCCCGTCTTTCCAGGCAAACACGCCTCCATTCGCCACTACACTTTCCGGGTAACTTTCATCGGTCCACAGGTGTACCAGATCGCTCCCGTGGCTCATCCACTGATCGAAAATCCCCGAAGAGAATTTCTTGTAGAGTCTGAATTCAAGGTAGACGTGCGGATCGAACGGCTGATAGGGCTTTCCCAGCAGCCACCGCTTCCAATCCGTGTCCTCTTCCTTAAGCTGCGATTTCCGCTCAAGCCATTCCTTCCACTGCATCTTGCGGTCCTCCAGCATTTCGCGGGAGACCCCGGCATCAACATCCACAAAGCGCCAGCGTTCCTCATTGACATTCCATTCCTGCTCGATGTGGACAATGGAGCCGATGCGACCTGCTCGAATTAGATCGCGCACCGCGAGCTGATAGGGTTCGCTGCGATGCTGCGAGCCGACCTGCACCATCTGCTTTGAGGCCTTTACAGTGTCACGAGCCTCTTTAGCTTCGGAGAGAACATTGGCAAACGGCTTCTCTACGTAACAATCCTTACCGGCGCGCATAACGTCGACGCAAAGCTTCGCATGCTGGAAATCTCCGGTTGCTATCATCACGCCATCAATGTCGTTGCGCGCGAGCATTTCTTCTGAGTATTTAAAAGTTTGCGGAGCGAGATTGAAGGCTTCCTTCACCTGTGCAGCACGACTTTCGCGAGCCAGACTCCAGATATCGCATACCGCGACCGTCTCAACGGGAATTTGCTTCGAAGCCAATTGCACCATGTGCACGTGCCCCTGACTGCGTCCACCACATCCGAGTTGTGCGAGACGGATACGATCGTTCGCGCCAAGAATACGAGCATAGGAATGAGCATCCATTCCTGTGACAAATGCGGCCCCTGCGGCCTGTTTGAGGAAGGTTCTGCGGTCTGTACCGCTGTTAAGCTGATCGCTCATCTTTTTACCTCCGTTCGTCACCGCTGTGTTGGGGCTGCATTGCCATCCATTCACTTATGACATAAGGAATACGTCGTGCAACTCAACAGCCGAGGCATCATCGAGATAGATAGTGGTATCTGGGTGGGTACGCAGTATGGTAGCAGGGCAATCCGTAGAGATTGCTTCCGTCATACTGCGTCTCACGATGCGCGCCTTGCGACTGCCTGGGACCGAGACGATAAGCCGTGGTACGCGCAATAGCGCCGGAATC
>Ga0126371_10000821_pt1 | contig 26048 bp, 20 predicted proteins | sample PanSoiMetaPlot_4_FD_110145 | JGI IMG/M metagenome (GOLD analysis project Ga0126371, IMG submission 110145) | Tropical forest soil microbial communities from Panama - MetaG Plot_4 | ecosystem: Environmental > Terrestrial > Soil > Tropical forest > Bulk soil | place: Panama | collected 2016-02-17 | reverse complement strand
AGGATCCCGACGACCCCGTGCTCGCCGCGCAACGGAACAGCAGCCAGCGAACGAATTCCCAGCTCCTGGCACACTTCTGAGTCCACGAGCGGATCCGTAAGCGTGTCATTGCAGCGCTTTGATCTGCCCGAGCGCAGGCACTCCCCTGAGATGCCTGAATCGACATCGAGTTTTGCGCCGAGCGGCGGCGCGGTATCGCCGGAGCGAGCGCGACAGATCACTACGCCTTGACTCCATAATGCCAAGGCGGCACCCGTTGCATCGGTGAAGTAGCGAGCCGCATGCGTCGCTTCCGACAAAATCGCGTCGAGTTCCATGCGACCCGACGCAGCATCTTCACGCAAGCGATCTATCAGGAGGTAATCGTCCGGGGAATGGGTCTTACCGGAAGTGGACCGCAAATCACTGTCGGGCCGAAAAACAACTCCAGGATCCGGGGGACCTGGGGAGGTAGGCCTAACCCATGGATCTGCCATAACGCAAACTCCTAGCGATGGGCCAGAGTAATGTGTTGGTGACTAAACACAGCCAATAATGAACGCTTGATCGGAGTGTCTGACAAATACTGCGTGTTGTCAACGAAAGATCGTGGCCATTAGTACGCGGAAAGGCAAGTAGGCTGAGGCTTCCGCTTCAATCGGAAACGCTGCCGGACTTCACTTATCAGCTTAAGTGATCGCGACGATCTTATTCGTGTGGGGACAAAAGCGCTAAATATGCGTAAATAGCGGGTCATGATACAAACTCTGGCATGGAATCTTCGCGGGCTTTAGAGAAAGCGGGCGTGATCACCGCGTATGCTCCCTGTCGCGCAGACCTCGCGGGAGGGACAATGGACCTTTGGCCACTGTACCTTTTTCACACGGGTGCACTGACCTTAAATTTCGCTGTAAACATTCTGACCAGTTGCCGCATCACGCCGCTGAAAAGCCGTCGCATCGAGCTTCGATCCGTCGACACCCGCCGCGAGGAGAAGTTCGCCAGCATTGACGACCTGCGAGCCGCCAAGCGCTTTCGCCTGCCGCTGGCTTCACGTCTACTGCAATTTTTTGCACCCAAGCAAGGTCTGCTGATCGAAACCGATTCCGAATCTCCAGCGGGAGCGGGAATTTCAGGGTCCTCCGCGTTGATGATCGCCACCACCGCCGCGCTGGCGCGCTTCACCGACCGCAACCTTACCTTCGAACAGATGCGGGTGATTGCGCAAAATATCGAAGCGCAGGTAATCAACGTGCCTACCGGCTGCCAGGACTACTATCCGGCGCTCTACGGCGGAGTCAGCGCATTGCACCTGAACGCCGACGGTATTCACCGCGAAGCCGTGCCGGTAGCGCCAGAGGAGATCGAATCCCGGTTCGTCCTCGCCTATACGGGGGCGCCCCGGCAATCGGGTATCAACAACTGGGAAGTCTTCAAGGCGCACATCAACGGCGACAAGAGGGTCTACCGCAACTTCGAACGTATCGCCGACATCGCGAAATCTATGTACCAGGCACTCCTGCGCAATCAGTGGGAAGAGGTCGGTCGACTACTTCGCGAAGAATGGAAGTTACGCCGAACGAATGCTCCCGGCATCACGACGCCGCTCATCGACAAGCTCATTGCGGCGGCGGCGAAAAACGGCGGACTCGGCGCGAAGGTGTGCGGTGCCGGAGGCGGAGGCTGCGTGATTTTCCTCGTTGAAAAGGGAGCCGCCAGCCGAGTCGCCACCACGATCGGGGATGCGGGCGGCCGGGTGCTTCCTCTGCAGGTGGCGCGAGACGGTCTGCGTTTCGCCTCGTGACGAATCCCTAACCTTTAGCGCTTCCAGCCGCTCAAACGGAGCTATAATCGTGGAAAGTCGGCGCATTGGGGTGCTTGATGAAGTCACGCCGCATTTCGGCCCTGTTTGTTTCCGTACCGCTCCTCACTGCCCTTGTATTCGCCGGCGACTCACCGCAAACTCCAAAGATCTCAAAACAGACGCGCCTCGAACTGGTCCACCTGATCAACGCCGAACTGGTGTACGTGCGTACTCCCTTTCCAATGGGAAAGGAAGGCCTGCGGGTAAAGAACGGCGTTGTCACGCCGAGCGGCGCTGAATTGCAACAGAAGCTGGCGATGTGGGGGCCGGCCTGCAAGCCGGGAGATGCAGCACGCATTTCCGATGTCGTTTTCAAAGACAACTTCATTCATGTCGAAATTAACGGTGGGCCGGTCAAGAAGGAGAAGTGGTATCAGCGGATCAGTGTTGGCGGCGCCGATGGTTCATCGGTACCTGTGTCCCCTTCCGACTCCAACGCCAACGCCCGCGGCTCTTTTGTGGACCTTTACTTCGATAACTATGTGCCTGAAATGACGGGCAAGGATCTGAAGGAACTGCTCCGTCCTGTGCTCGATTTCGAAGCAAAATCTCGCGAGGAAGCCTATCTCGAAACCGTTCCGCCGAAGGTCAAGGACGCGATCCAGAACCACAAGGTGCTGGTTGGGATGAATCGCGAGATGGTGACCTATTCCAAGGGACGCCCGCCGAAGAAGGTCCGCGAGCACGACGGCGAAGTCGAGTACGAAGAATGGATCTATGGTGAACCGCCGCAGGACGTCGAGTTTGTTCGTTTTGTCGGCGACGAGGCCGTCCGCCTCGAGACCATGAAGGTTGACGGCCAGAAGATCGTCAAGACCGAAAAAGAAATCGAGATGGAGCCCGCGCCCAAGGTTGCGAAGAAGGACGATGTGCGACCGGCTACCGCTCCCACTTTGCGCCGCCCGGGCGAAAACCCCGAAAACAAGGATCCCGTCGAACCCGGCTCGCCTTCGAATGTTCCCATCAGTGTTCCGCCTCCGATAGGCAATCCTGACCCGTCCACTACCGGGCCTCAACTTTTTCCTAAACCCGCCCGCTAACTTGGCGTCGTGTGACCGTGGGCTTTAGACTAAAAGGGTGAAGATTGCCCTCGGCCAGATCAATCCCACGGTGGGGGATTTTTCCGGCAACGCTCAAAAGATCATCGATTTTTCGCGACGCGCGAAAGACTCGGGCGCCGGGCTCATCCTGTTCCCCGAATTGTCCGTATGTGGCTATCCGCCGCGCGATTTGGTCGAGCGCCCCTCGTTCGTCGCCAAAAACCGCGAAACCGTCGATCGGATCGCCGCCGAAACCAACGGCATTGCGGTCATCTGTGGCTTGGTCACCCCAGCCGAGGCTGAGACCGGCAAGTCGGTGATGAACTCGGCTGCGCTCCTTCGTGATGGCCGGCTGGCATTCCTGCAATCGAAGATGCTCTTGCCGACCTACGACGTCTTTGACGAGATGCGGAACTTCGCTCCGGCGCGCAGTCAGGAGCTTTTCGATTTTTGCGGCAACCATATGGCGCTCACCATCTGTGAGGACGCCTGGAACGACAAGGATTTCTGGAAAAGGCAGCTCTACACCGCCGATCCGATCGAGGCGCTGATTCGATCCGGTGGAAATTTTGTACTGAATATTTCGGCCTCTCCCTTCTGGCTCGGCAAGCGCGAACTGCGCACGAATATGCTCGCGACCATCGCACGCAACGATCGCGTCCCGGTTGTGATGGTCAATCAGGTCGGCGGCAACGACAGCCTTCTCTTCGACGGATCGAGCCTGGTCATCAACCGCGAAGGGAAAGTCATCGCGCAGGGCAAATCGTTCGAAGAGGACATCGTCTACTTCGACTCGGCGACCCTGGAAGGCGAGATTCACGAGCAAGTCCCGGGCGAAGAAGCCAGCGCGTTTGCGGCGCTCGTACTTGGTACGCGCGACTACGTACGCAAATGCGGATTCAAGAAGGTCGTCATCGGCCTCAGCGGCGGAATTGATTCCGCTCTTACAGCGGCTATCGCCACGGAAGCCGTCGGACCCGAGAACGTCATCGGCGTTGGCATGCCGGGGCCGTACTCTTCCCAGGGATCGATCGACGACGCACGTGAGCTGGCTAAGAATCTTGGCATTCGTTTCGAACTGTTGCCTATCGGCGCGATCAATGACAGCTATCGCGAAACATTGAAAGACGTCTTCGCTGGGCTCAAACCAGATGTAGCAGAAGAGAATCTCCAGGCCCGTGCCCGTGGGACTCTGCTGATGGCGCTTTCGAATAAGTTCAATGCGATTGTGCTTTCGACCGGCAACAAGAGTGAATTGGCCGTGGGCTACTGCACTCTTTACGGTGATATGGTCGGTGGACTGGCAGTGATCTCCGACGTTCCAAAAACGTTGGTCTATCGCATCAGCCACTACGTCAATTCGCGGCGCCCCGTGATCCCCAAGGATAGTCTGGAAAAGCCTCCATCCGCCGAGCTGCGTCCCAACCAGAAGGACAGCGACAGCCTGCCGCCCTACGATGTGCTCGACGCCATCCTCGAGGATTATGTGGAAGACTCACATTCCGCCGCGCAGATCGCGCAGGAGCGGGGCTTTGATCTGGAGTTGGTCCAACGCGTGACGCGAATGATCGACCGCGCCGAATACAAACGGCAGCAGGCCGCCCCCGGAATCAAGATTTCTGCTAAGGCTTTTGGCTACGGACGCCGGCTTCCGATCGCCGCCAAATCGGAATCGTGAGCTCCCGGTGCGAAAATTTCCAACGCTTCATCGATCGAGACATGGCTGATCACTGAAAGGAACGCATGCATCGTCAATTGACATTTGTTGCCATCCTGGTTCTCCTGCTGGCGTCGGTCACCGGGGCTCAGGAAAAGACAACCACCATTCTCCCTTCGGAAGACACCGTGAATGGCTTCATGCAGCAGACCTTCGGCTACGATTCCACTATCACGTGGAAGATCGTCTCCATCAAGCCGTCTGAGGCCGAGGGACTGGCGGAAGTCGTGGTTGTGATCACGAGTCCCAAGGGCCAGCAGGGAACTACGCTCTATGTGACGCCCGACGGCAAGCACGCCCTAACCGGCGATATTTTGCCGTTTGGCGCGAAACCCTACGCCTCCGCGAAGGAGGCGCTGCTCAAGGGCATCAATGGACCAGCCAAGGGTCCGGCCAACGCCCCCGTGACCATCGTCGAATTCAGCGACCTGCAGTGTCCGCATTGCAAGGAAGCCCAGCCCGTCATTGAAAAGCTCCTCGCCGAGGAACCGAACGCCCGCTTCGTTTTTCAGCAATATCCTCTGCCGATGCACAACTGGGCGGAGAAGGCTGCGGGTTATGGCGACTGCATCGGTCGCAGTTCGAAGGACGCGTTCTGGAAATTCGTGCAGGCAACCTACGAAGATCAGGCCAACATCACCGAGTCGAATGCGGACGAGAAGCTCACCGCAATCGCAGATAAATCAGGTGTGAAGGGCGCCGATATTGCGGCCTGCGCTGCGAAAGCCGATACGAAGGCGCGCATCGACAAATCGTTGGCTCTGGGTCAATCGGTGGGCGTAACCGGGACACCGACGTTGTTCATCAACGGACGTCGCATCGCCAACGTCAGCGGCACGCCTTACGAAATTCTCAAAGGGATTGTGGACTTCGGCGCGAAGCAGCAATAAGAATCAGCAAAAATCGCGGACGACGAAGGCGGTCGCTATTTGATTCCCGTCATCCAGATTTCTTGGCCAGGAGCGTCGGCCATGCTGATGATGTGCGGGGTGATGACGATGATCAGTTCGTCGTTATCGTTTTGCCTGGTATTCGAAGCCGCGACCGCGTTCAGGCCCGGAATCGAACCGATTCCCGGAATCCCGCTCAGACTTTTCGTCTCGCTCGATGTGATATACCCCGCCAACGCTGTGCTTTGCTCATTCCTGCCATTGATGCTGCCGGTGTACTCACGATTGCCAATGATCGGAACGCCATTCGCGCTCGCGCCTGTCAACGCGCGAATCTTCAGCTCGATATTCAGGCTGACATCGGTATCGCTGTGAACGATCGGCTTCACCTTCATGTCGATGCCAAGGTCCTCATAGCTGAACGATGGAATTGGTGCGACGAACGAGTTGTTCGCGATTGCCGACGAAATCGCACTTGTATTGAAGATCGGCGCAAAGCTTGCGTTGAGGATGGGATAACGCGACCCGATTTTCAATGTCGCGTCCTTGTTCTGGGAAGCCCTCACCGTAATGTGCTGCATCGATCTCAGTTCACCGATGCTCGCCGAGAGAGTGGCGGTCAATGGAGGTACCGAAACTCCCATCAAGGTTAGCCCGCCACCGAATGTGGCCAGCGGTTGGCTGAAGATCGAACTTGCCCCACTCGAGCCTGCCAGCTGTGCTAGCAATGCTGAGAGCGCAGAACTATTCGCTGCGTTGATCCCGCCGCTCGAAATCAGCTGGTTGATCAGGCTCTGAAGGTCCTGACCCCCGCCCAGCGTGAGGCCTGCCAACGCGCCGGCGGGAATGTTGAAGAGGTTGAATTGGTTGGGAACCGAGAGTCCAAAGTTGTTGATGACCGTCTTGCTGACTTCGAAAACCCGAACATCCAACATCACTTCCGGGTGTCCCGCGCCGAGGTTTTCGAGAAAGAAAGTCGCCGGATCCAGAATCTTCTGCGGCGCCCGCACCATGATCGTGTTGTTCTGCGGGTGCGAGGAAACGAACTTGATCTCGAACAACGTGCGTACCACGTTCACGATGTCGGTTAATTCTTGCGCCGTTTCGACATCCGGAATGAAAAATGTCTTCATCGCCATCCGGTCATAGAGGCGGTGGTTCTCGGTCGATTCGGCCGCGACCAGCACTTGCCTCGGACCGAGCGGCGCCCAGAAGGTCTTGGTGACCGATCCGGCGAGCCGCATGGCTTCGTAAAAATCAACGTTCTCGACGTCAAAACGAACGTGTCGCGTGGTGACGGAATCGTCGAATGTCGCGGTGATGCCGTAAGACGACGCGATCTGCGTGATCAGGGGGCGTGAATCGCCCCGGAAGTGAAAGGTCTGCAGGCCATCCTTCGGCGCTACGATGATCTCGTTGGATGATTCGACGACGCGCGGAGGTCGACGAGCGCCCTTTGTGTCGTTATCGACCGCGTCGTTCAGACGCTGCTTTGCAAAATCGTTCGTGGGATCGAGGCTTAGGGCAGCCTGGAATTCACCCATTGCCAGTACCTGCTGGTCTGCCGCCAGGGCCGTATTTCCCTTTTGCAAGTGGTCATAGACGAGTTGCTGCTTGACCAGTTCACGCATGGTCACATACTCGACGTCGCGGGGTGCGAGGTCGGCGGCTTTATTGAACTCGTCGAGTGCCCGTTCGAGCTTGGAATCCTTCTGGAATTTAAGGCCGCGTTGAAATGCCTGCTTCGCCTCTTTGCGGCTGGCGGGACTGGTCACGCAGGTTGGGACGCCCGGCAGGCCACTGGCGCAACCTACACTCGGAGGAACTGGAGTGGCGGGCTGGTCCTCGGCCCAGAGGGTGGTGAACGTCACCAGTAAAAGTACCAGGCCGTAACGAAGTGACATTGTCAGGATTGTACCCCGGAGAGGGAACGCTCGACTCCCTCAAACTTGCGCATATGGCACTTTAGTTTTATGAATTTACGGCTACAGCGACATTAGATCGCAGCACGTGGCCACGCTCGCATCTGCGCCATGGGGAAGAAGGTCTTCGCGCTTGAAGATCCCGGTTCCAACCGCGATGATTCGCCCACCGACTTTTTGGGCGGCGCGCACGTCGTCAGGCGTATCTCCCACAAAACAAACGGTGGCATTCGCTCCCAGCCGTCTCCGCGCCTCGGTGATGCCTTTCTGGAAAATCTGTTCGCGTAATTCGCAGTCGTCGGCGAAGCAGCCAAACTCGAAGTACTCGCGCAAACTGGCAGCATTGATCTTCAGCCACCCCACGACTTCCAGGTTTCCCGAAGTCACACCGAGAAGCTTGCGCTCACTGCGTAGAAACTCGAGGAGATCGCGAATCCCCGGCAGCACGTTTGGCTTGATGTGGTCTACCTTCTCGGAAGCATCGCGGCGAACCACCTCCAGCGCCTCTGCCATCTTGGCGTCAACAGTTGCTGCGGATATGCCCAGCCGTGTGAGGGCGGCTCGCAAAATGCCTGGATCGGTCTTTCCGTGATAGGCAATCCCGTCGATCGTCGTCTCTACGCCGAAAACGTCGAGCATGGCGCGATGCAATGCGTAGCGATGCGTGCGATCGGGCGAGAGCAGCAGCGTTCCGTCGATGTCGAACAAGTACGCTTCTGCTTCTTTCCACTGGAATGCAGGCTGATTGATTGAAGTGTTCTGGGTCATCGGGGCCGGTCCAAGTCTAGGTCCTTCCTTCCATCACCATCAGTCTTTTTATGCTGCGCGCTTTGCCTGTGGTTTCGTCGCAATCCACCACTACTGCGCATAGACGGACGTCGCCGGTCGCGGCTTCAAAGCGCACCGGCATGTTGTTAAGAAATTTTCCGACGACCAGTTCCTTCTTTACGCCGATCACTCCGTCGAACGGGCCCGTCATGCCAACGTCGGTGATGTAGGCTGTCCCGCCCGGAAGCACTCTCTCATCCGCAGTGGGAATGTGCGTGTGCGTGCCTACCACCGCCGTCGCGCGGCCATCCAGATACCATCCCAACGAAACTTTTTCTGATGTCGCCTCCGCATGCAGGTCAACAAAGATGATCTTGGCCTTGACCTGCTTGATGAGTTCGTCGGCCTTGCGGAACGGGTCGTCGTTCGAGGGCATGAATACGCGCCCCTGGAGATTGATCACCGCATACGGCACCCCACCCTTGCGGCCTTCATACAAGCCTGTCCCAGGAAGATCGGGAGCGTAGTTTGCAGGCCGCAACAGGCGCCGCGACGGACTGTGCGCATTTCCATCCGCCAGTTGAAAGAAGTCAATGATCTCGCGCTTGTCCCAGATGTGATTGCCCGAGGTGAGTACATCGATGCCGAGATCGAATAGTTCTTCGGCGAGTGGAGGTGTGATTCCGAATCCCGCTGCGGAGTTCTCGCCGTTGGCGAGCACTAGGTCGATGGAATGTTCCTTGACCAGGCTCGACAGACGTTCTTTGACAATAGTGCGGCCAGGCCTGCCGAAAATATCCCCAATGAAAAGTATGCGCAAATCGATCCCCGAAGTACTTTTGAGAATATCACGCGCGAAAGGTGGGCCGATTCCGAGCGCAGGCGAAGACTCGGTCGAAAAATGCTGTGGAAAACAGAGTTCGCATCGGAAATGCCTATTGCGAGACCAACTCCGCGGTTTTCAGAAAGTCGTAGTTCCCGGGTGGGCTGATCGAGAGATTCTTAACTCTTGGCGTGTGCATCAGCACATTGTCCAGATACCAAAGATTGATGTAGGGCAGATCTTCCGCGAGGATGCGCTGGATCTCAACGTAGTCTTCTTTCCGCTTGTTTGGGTCCGTCTCGACCCGAGCTTGATCGATCAAGGCGTTGATCCGCGGATTCACGTAGAAACCTCGGTTGGCTCCAGCTGGTGGCACACGCGCCGAATGAAACGCATATTCGAAGATATCGGGATCTTCGTTGCTTCCTCCGACCCACCGCAGCGAGTACAGCTGAAACAAACCTTTGGTGACGAAGGAATAGAAGGTCGCGAACTCGAAGGTGCGAATATCCAGCTGAATCCCAACGGCCCGTAACTGCTGTTGCAGCACGGCCACCATCAAACGTGTATTTTCGTCGGTCGACGTTTTCATCGCGAGGTGAAAGCGTACGCCTTGGACCGGTTTGAATCCCGCGGCGTCCAGAATCTGTTTGGCTTTGTCCGGATCGTAAGGGTACGTTCGCACGTCGGCCGTATACGCCCAACTTTGCACAGGGAGTGTGCTGCTTGCCGGTTGTGCGAATCCCCGCAACAGGTATTCGATAAACGGCCGTCGGTCGATTGCATACGCAAGAGCCTGCCGCACGCGCACGTCTTTCAAAATTGGATCGCGCAGATTGAAGGCCAAATATGACAAGACTGTGCCAGGAGCCCGCAATACTTCAAGCTTTGACTGGTGCTCGAGCGTCAACACCATATCCGGTGTCAAAGCGTTGATCGCGATATCGGCAGTGCCCTTGCGCAACTCCAACGCTTGCGTCGTCATGTCGGGCACCACTAAAAAACGAATCCGCGGCACACGTGCCTGCACTCCCCAGTAATCTGGATTTTTGACGATTTCGACGTTCCGATCCTGCTCCGCACTCACAAATCGAAACGGCCCCGAGCCGATCGGTTTCTGAGAGATCTCACCGCCGGTCCCGTACGGAACGATGCCGATCGCACCTTCCGACAAATTCCACAGCAACGACGCCCACTTTTCCTTCAGATGAAACGTCACCGTCAGATCATCGGGTGCATCGATGTGGTCCACGAAGCGGTACGTCGAAGTTTTCGTGCTGCGGATCGTCCCGTTCTGCAGCGAGTCGAACGTCCACTTCACATCCCGTGAGGTCAGCGGCCTGCCATCATGAAACTTCACGCCGGAATGAAGATGGAAGACGTACGTCAGCGGATTGGGAACGTCCCATCGTTCCGCCAGGCCCGGTTGCACATTCAAGTGCTCGTCGCGCGTCAACAATGCATCGAAGATGAGTCCATCGATGCGCTCGGACTGCGCGTCAATCCCCACGCGAGGATCAAGATTCGTCGGGCTGCTCTCGATAATCATTACGAGAGTGTCGGTGCCGGGCTTGGACGAGCAACCAGTGATCGGGAGAAGCAGACTAACCACAACCGTAGAAATGATTGCACCGTAGAACGTGCGCATCGCACCCGCCCACGTGGGCCCAGACGCCTTCGTCTGGGCGTTCGCCGACAGGCGAATCACTTCGAACACCTTACGCATACGAAATCTTTCCCAGGATCGCAGGACGCTTCGCCCCTGTCGCCGACGGAATATTCGACGGCCGCCGGTGCCAGGTCTCGTACGCAAGCAGCGCGAAGGCCGCTGCTTCCTTCGCCGCCGACGGCAAGCCGAACTCATCTGAGAGCCGCAACCCGATGCCTAGTGGCCGCAGTTCATTGGCAAGCATCGCCAGTAAAGTAGGATTGCTGGCTCCGCCTCCGGACACGATCAACTCGCCGTAAGTTCGCGACCCCTTGACCACAAAGCGGCGAATTGCGTCGGCAATTGATTTCGCGGTCAGCGCGGTGGCAGTCGCCACCACGTCCCCTTTCGCAACTCGTCCACATCGCTTCACAAAGCCTCGTGCGAACTCTCTCCCGAATTCCTCTCGACCTGCGGTCTTCGGCGGCGGCTGCTGAAAAAACTTTTCGCGCAACACACTCGCGATCACTTTGTCCACGACATCTCCCGTCGCAGCGATTTTTCCATCCCGATCGAATGCCGTGCCAAAGAGTTGCTCCGTGACCGTGTCGATGACCATATTTCCCGGGCCAGTGTCGAACGCGATGACCTTCTCCGGCGGCGCACCTGCAGGAATCGCCGAGAGATTCGCGATTCCTCCAATGTTCTGCACGATGCGCCCGATCGTCTTGTCGCGATACAACAGATAGTCGAGGAAGGGAACCAGCGGTGCACCCTTTCCGCCTGCAGCCATATCTGCCGGACGAAAATCCGAAACCACCGGTATACCGAGCCGAGCGGCGAGCACCGCTCCTTCTCCCGTCTGCCAGGTCACTGACACCCGCCTACCGAGAAACGGCTCAGTTTCTCCTTGGTGGTAGAGCGTCTGCCCGTGACAGCCGACGAGCTCTGCCTTGAGGCGAAACCTGCGCTGTGTAGCGATGGCGGCGTCCGCGTACAGTTCTGCCAGCAGAAAGTTCAGCCGTGCAAGGTCGGCGACAGCGGCCTGTTTCGCATTCATCGCAGCCAGCACAGCCCGTCGAACAGGCTTCGGATACGCGAAATGTGCATGGCCCAGCAGCCTGAACCGCGATGCGACAGGGAGGCGTCGCAGCCGCACTCTACTAGATGACCCTTCATCAACGCGAACCAGGGCGACATCAATGCCGTCCGCCGACGTCCCGCTCATGATCCCAGCAATGATCACGCGAGTTCCTGCCGCCGGATGGTTTCGAGCCGCACCTGCTCGCTGAACTCCCACAACCGCCGGGACAAGCGCTCAACCGCGCTCGCGTCGGGCGCCTTCGCCCAACGTTGCAATCCGCGAGATCTTTTCTTGAACGCCAACACGCGCTTCACCGACTCCGCTGCCCGCTTTGTAAAGGCGCGATCATTCGCAAACAAGCGCTCCATCTCCGCAAACGACCCTGCGACGAATTCTTCCTTATGGCAGATGAGGCAAAGATGTCCGCCCGCTTTCACGAAGCCTACGGCGGCCTGCTCAAGCGGCGCTGCGCTCAGCACTCCGCCCATCTCCAGGTCGTCGGATGCAACCAGTCCGCGATAGCCGATCTTCTTCTTCAGAATGTCTGTAATCCATTTCTTTGACAACGACGCGGGTGTTCGTTCGCGCGTTACCGCAGGATATGCCGCGTGCGACACCATGATGAAGGGCAGCTCCCGCCTCAGTGTCCGAAACGGCGTCAGGTCCTGCTCCCACAACTTCTTCCACGGCTTCTCGATTACGGGCAGCTCGTGATGGCTGTCGAGGGTACCCTCGCCCAGCCCTGGAAAATGCTTTCCACACCCCAGTACTCTCGAGGATGCAAGTCCCGCCAGAAACTCGCGCGCATACAAACTCGTCTCTTTCGGATCAGCCGACACAGCACGAGAACTCATGACGCTCTTCGAGGCTTCGAACGCGAGATCCATCGCCGGAGCAAAGTCCACGTTGAATCCCACGGTCCGGCAATTCTCGCCGATCACGCGGCCGTGACCGCGATAAAGCTTTCTGTTTCGCGATGCGAAAACGTCTGCGGGAGAGGGCGCGGGTCCGATCACGCTCCGGAGCCGGTCCACCTTCCCGCCTTCCAGATCGACGCAACGAAATAGCGGTACCTCCACCTGCGCCTGGCAATCTTTGAGCAGCTTGTACGTCTGTTCCGCGCTGACAATGTTTCGCGCAAACAGAATGACTCCCGCCGGCTGAACACGCTGGAGCAGGGAAGCGAGCGACGGCGACATCTCGGTGCCGTCGAAACCAATAATCAGAAGTTGGCCGAGTTGGGGTTGCGCGCGGGTTTTCAAAATGAAGAACTCATTCGTTAAATGAGGAATGAATATTAATCAATCTGCTTCTTCAACTCCGCTAGCAGATTCAGTGCTTCAAGCGGCGTCAGACGGTTTAGATCGACCTCACGCAACTTCTCAAGCACCGGCTGCGCGATCGGCGTAAAGATCGTCAGCTGCGCTGGACGCGCTGGACCGGATTCGTCGTCGGCCAGTTGTCCACTCAGCCGGTGCTCGGCGTTCTCGTGTTCAGCCAAGACCTCGCGTGCGCGATCGATAACCTCGTTCGGAAGTCCCGCGAGCTTCGCCACCTCGATCCCGTAGCTTCGGTCGGCAGCCCCGGGCTCGACTTTTCGCAGAAACACGATCCCCGAGCCAGTCTCCTTCACCGAAACATGGAAGTTCTTCACGCCTGAAAGCCGCTCGGCCAGTTCAGTCAGCTCGAAATAGTGTGTGGCAAACAGCGTCTTCGCTCGCGTTTGCCCATGGAGATATTCCACCGCCGCCCATGCGATTGCCAGGCCGTCATAAGTAGCTGTCCCGCGGCCTACCTCATCCAACAGAATCAACGACCGCGGTGTCGCCGTGTGCAAGATCGCAGCCGTCTCGGTCATCTCGACCATAAATGTCGACCGGCCACGGGCGAGGTTATCGCTCGCGCCGATACGCGTAAACACACGGTCCACCAATCCAAGTCTGGCCGAGCGCGCCGGGACAAACGATCCCATCTGCGCCAGAATCACTACCAGCGCCGCCTGCCGCAGATACGTCGACTTGCCGCCCATGTTTGGACCTGTCAGCACCAGGATCGTATGGGTCGTCGTGTTCAGGTAAAGATCGTTCGGCACGAAGCGCTCGCCGCCCGTATTCAGGTCCTGATGTTCGATCACCGGATGGCGCCCCGCTACGATCTCAAGCACGCCCGAATCATCCAGCGATGGTCGGCAATAATCGCGCAGAGCCGCAATGTGCGCGAACCCCGCAAGCACATCGACCTCGGCCAGTGCCAATGCCGTCTGGCGAATGCGTTTCGCCTGCCCGGCGATCGTGCCGCGTAGTTCGGCGAAGATTCGCCGTTCGATCTCAACAATCTTCTCTTGAGCGTCTAGGATCTTTGCCTCGTACTCTTTCAACTCCGGCGTTGTGAATCGTTCGGCGTTCACCAGCGTCTGCTTGCGCTCGTAATCCGCGGGAACAAGGTGCAGATTCGGTTTCGACACTTCCAGGTAGTACCCGAAGATGGAATTGAACTTAATCTTCAGCGAACTGATGCCTGTGCGCTGCCGCTCGCGTTGCTCAATTTGTGCCAGGTATTGCTTGCTGTTGCGGCTGAGGTCGCGGAGTTCGTCTAACTCAGGATTCACGCCCGCTCGTACCACGCCACCGTCGCTCAAGGAAATCGGCGGCTCGGCGACGATCGTCTCTTCGATCTTTATCCGAAGATCTCCTAAATCATCAATCAACTCACACAGAGCTTTCAGCCTTTCAGCGGCTAATCTCGCAATCGCCGCACGCACCGCTGGGATTTTGCCTAGCGACGCTGCCAACGCCAACACATCGCGCGGATTCGCAGTCTCAAGTGTGACCCGGCTCAACAGCCGTTCCAGATCAAGGATGCCTTCAAGGGCGCGGCGCAACTCTTCGCGCGCCACCATCTCTTTGACCTGCACGCCGACCGAATCCAGACGTGCATCAATCTCCGTGCGATCCAGCGACGGGCGCAGCATCCAGGCGCGCAGCAAGCGCTTGCCCATCGGCGTGACCGTCGCATCCATCGCACGAAATAATGTGACGCCGGAATCCCCGCCGGCAAACAGCGGTTCAATCAACTCGAGATTTCTCACCGTGACCGTATCGAGCACCATGCAATTCTGGCGCTCATAGAATCCGATGCGGTCGACGTGGTCCAGTGTTCCGCGCTGCGTCGAGCGGACATAGTGCAGGATCGCCCCGGCCGCGGTGGCCGCCGCCGGTTTCCCGGCTAATCCAAATCCCTCAAGGGAAAGCACACCGAAATGATTTTCGAGCAGAGGGATGGCGTGATCCGGCGCAAAGATCCAGTCGTCGAGTGGTGTCTCGGCATACCCGCGGCCATCCGAGGGCAAAGGGCGGGACGCATTCGCCGTCCGTGCGGGCGCGACGTCGCTTGCTGCTGCCGAGTCAAACAACGGCGTCGACGACGCATACAGCAGTTCTTTCGGCTTGAGCTGCGAGAGTTCTTCCTGAATTCGGCGTCCCGCGTCTGGTCCGACGAATTCCGTTGCGCGAAATTCGCCCGTCGACAAGTCCAAAGCAGCGAACCCAACCCGATCCCCCGACTGTGAAACCGCGCCAAGGAAATTGTTTTCCTCCCAACTCAGCGACGAATCCGCCGCCGTCCCTGGGGTTACAACTCGCGTCACTTCGCGGCGCACGAGTTTCTTCGCTACCCGCGGATCTTCCACCTGGTCACAGATCGCAACCTTGAACCCCTTGCGGATCAGCTTTGCGATGTAACCTTCGGCCGCGTGATAGGGCACGCCACACATCGGCACGGAAACGCCCTTTTCTTTGTTCCGCGACGTTAACGTGATCTGCAATTCCTTGGCAGCGACGATGGCGTCATCGAAGAAAAGCTCGTAGAAATCTCCGAGACGGAAGAAGAGGAGCGCGGTGGGATGTTCTTTTTTGATCGCGGCATATTGCCGCATCAACGGCGTGGACGTCTCGGTCATCGGTTGCAGCTTCGTGCGCGGATTATAACAAAGCGCTTTCGCCGCTCCGCGCGAGTTCGCAGTTGACGCACTCTTCCGCCAGATGTTTTCCTTACCGCATGGAACTTCGCAAAGATCCGATCACCCGCTCGTGGGTGATCACCGGGGACGACATCCCGGAAACACATCCGCGTGGCGACGCGCCCTGCCGTTTCTGCGCGAATGCGTCTTCTCCCCTGCAAGTGATCGCGAGCCGTGGCGAGGTCGATGGCTCGCCCTGGTCCACGCGTTCCGTAGTTCATCCGCTGCCGCTTTACCGCATCGAAGGCGAACCCGCGCGTCGCGGCGACGGCCTGTACGATCGTATGCGCTCGATCGGCGCGCACGAAGTGCTCGTGGAAAATCCCAAGCACGATCGTCACCTTTGGAATGCGAGCGACTCCGAGATCGAGCAATTTCTTCGCCTCGCTGCCCAACGGATCAAGGACCTGAAGGGTGATGCGCGTATCAAGTACGTCAGCATCTTTAAGAATTTCGGCGTCAATGCAGGGCAGGAGTTCGAGCATCCCAATTCGCAACTCACGGCTACCACATTTGTTCCGCGACGCGTGCTCTACGAACTCAGGGCCGGCCGCGAGTACTACCAGCAAAAAGAACGCTGCGTCTTCTGCGACATCATTGGCCAGGAGGAACGCCAGGGGCTGCGCGTGGTCGAACTGCGCGGCGACTACGTCGCGCTCTGTCCCTACGCTCCACGCGTGCCCTACGAAACCTGGATTCTGCCGCACACCCATGATTCGTCGTTCGAAAGAACGGCGCTATCGAGAACGGGTGGCATTCGCGATTTTGGGGTTCTTCTCAAGCGCACGCTGCAGAGAATTCGCACCGTGACTGAGGAATTCCATCTCGTCTTCCACACATCACCCAACACGTTGCACGGCTCGGAAAGCCTGGGCTATTGGAAGACTCTGGACGAGGACTACCATTGGCACGTCGAAATCCTGCCCATCATCGGTTCGAAGTCGAAGTCGTACACGTTCAAAGAGGTCTACTACTCACCGGTGAGCTCTGAGACCGCAGTGAAGCGTCTGCGTGACGCCAAAATCGACTCGTGATCAGGACTGTGTCCATTGTCATATTGTCATCGGGGAGCGAAGCAAGCGAGGACCCCATGTCCGCGCCAGTCGAAGGACCCCTTATCTCTTTCACTCACCACGAACTCCAGCGGGAGTTTCCACCAAGTGCGCCGACCATGCATTGTCCAAGGCCCTATAATGAGGCGCTTCCCGGAGGCCCTTTTGAAAGTTCTGGTCTGCCTTCTACTCGTTTCAACGGCCCTTGCCCAACCCCCCTCCAAACAACAAGTCCTTTGGCAAAAGCTCGAAACTCGCATCCACGAGATTGACCACAACCTCGACGGCGTCATGGGCGTCGCCATCGAAGACCTGACCTCGAAGCAAACCTTCTTCCTGCAGCCCGACGAAGTTTTCGCCCAGGCCAGCTCGATCAAGATCGCCGTGCTCGCTGAACTTTACCGCCAGGCGCAGCAGGGCAAGCTCAAACTCACCGATCTCTACACTGTTCAGAAGTCCGATCTTGTCGCCGACAGCGACATCATGAACGGCCTCACGCCCGGCATCACCCAGATCACCCTCCGCGATCTCGCCACCATGATGGTCGCTGTCAGCGACAACTCGGCGACCAACGTCCTTATCGACCGCGTCGGCATGGAAAACGTCAACGCGCGGCTTGATTCGCTCGGCCTAACGCACACGCGCCTTCGCCGCAAGATGATGGACCTGAAAGCCGCCCGTGAGGGCCGTGAGAACATCGCGACCCCGCGCGAGATGATGACCCTGCTCGACGCTCTCTACCGCGGAAAAGTTTTGAACAAAGAAATGACCGATGATTTCTTCACGATGCTGAGCACTCACAAAGACAGCCCGATCCGGCGAGAGCTGCCGCCCGATCTCAAAATCGCCGACAAGCCCGGCGAGCTCGAAGCCGTTCGTAACGACTCCGGTGTGATCTTCGTCGAGAATCGCCCCTACATCCTCTGCGTGATGATGGCGTATCTCCGCAACGAACGCGAAGGCGAACAGGCCATCAGCGAAGTGAGCGTCGCCACCTACCGAATGTTCGACCGACTCGCTCTCGCCTCCGAGTATGGACGCGTCGTCTCGCCCGGCAACAACAGCAAGCCGTAGAGGAGTAACATTTCTCAGGGCCCGGCCATGACGTTATTGGGCCGGCGAGGTGCAAGTGACGATCCGGCGCATGAAAACGTACACGGGCGGCCAGGGATACGTCTATCAGTACTACTTCGTGGGCAAACGTCCCGCCGAACCGGGATCCCATAGCTCTGCCGCGACCGAATACATTTTCGACGTCACATCCGACCGCAAGACCACGTTCTCCGTCAGCGTCTTCGTCGAGCGTAATGCGCTTGAGGCTTGGGCTCAGGTTCACGGGCGCCCCGCTGTCGAAGCTGAAGAGTACGCCGCCGCCAAAATGCGTCTCTTCCAGGCCTTCGACGAGGTGGAAGACATGATGGCTCACGGGCGCACCCTCGTCGTCGACGAAGCCGCCCTCCAGGCTGCCTTCGCCAATCTGGGCGTGCAATAACGCTCCGAAATACGCCCACTTACGGGCTAACCAAAGGTCTTAATCCCCTGTGACCAAGATCACAACCACCAGTGATCCGCCCAACTGCTTCTGCCCTATGGACGGGGCAGACTATAATCGACTTGGCCGGCGGGGTGGTGATGGCCGGCCCTCATAACAGCTTCTAAATTACGTCATGTCAATCTTTTGGCTGCGAGTCGCGCTTGCACTCTATGGGGTTGGACTGCTCTACGCCTTGGTCGCGTTGACCCGGACGAGCGATCTGATGAATCGCATCGCCTTGCACGCCGCCTATCTCGGGATGGTGTTCCACCTGGTCTCATTGACGGAGGGGGTTGTCTTCACCGGCCACATCACCTTCGCCATGGTGCACAACTCCGAGTCGCTGCTCGCTTTTCTGATCATGAGCGTCTTCATGATCACGTACTTGATTTATAAAACGACTTCTCCCGGCATCATCGTCTTTCCGCTCGTCTTTCTTCTGACTTTCATGGCCGCCACGCGCCAGCAGCCATTCCTGAACCTGACTCCTGGAATGCGCAAGGGCTGGCTTGGCGCACACATCGCCTTGATCTTCATCGGATACGCCGCGCTTGTACTAAGTTTCTGCGCGAGCCTGCTCTACCTGATCCAGCAACGATCACTGAAATCGAAACGCCCGGGAATCCTCTCGCGGCTACCGGCCCTCGAGGAAATCGACCAGATCGGCTACCGCTCGTTGCTCTTGGGATTTCCGTTCATGACGCTTGGCCTCATCGCCGGCTCCGTGGTCGCCGAGAGCGTCTATGGCCGCGTGGATTTGCAGGACCCAAAGATTTTGCTTTCGCTCTTGATGTGGGCGGTCTACCTGATCATGGTTTACACGCGCTGGATCGCCGGATGGCGTGGGCGTAAGGCCGCAGTTCTGGCGAGCGTCGCATTCGCTGCCGCTGTCGTTGCCTGGGCGGCAAACTACTTCAGCACGATTCACAGGTTCGTTGCCTCATGAGATTTCAGCTCATTGGCGTGAATCACAAAACGGCGCCGGTCGAGGTCCGGGAGCGCCTCGCGATCCCCGAGTCGCGCTTGCCGGAAGCGTGCAAGAAGTTGACCGAACATCCCGGCATCGATGAAGCCATGATTCTCTCGACCTGCAATCGCGTCGAGATCCTGGCCAATACGAAGAATGGCGTGGGCGCCGACCTGCGCGGATTCATTCAGAATTACTTTCAACTCGATGGCGGCGAGCTTAACAAACATCTCTACGAGTACAACGAAAGGGAAGCGGTTCGCCACCTGTTCCGGGTTGCGGCCAGTCTCGACTCGATGGTCGTAGGCGAGCCGCAAATTCTCGGGCAGGTCAAAGAAGCCTACGCCACCGCCCGCGCAGTCGGTGCGGTGCGCGCTCAACTCGACCAGCTCGTCACCCGTGCCTTCGCGGTGGCAAAGCGAGTCCGAACGGAAACCGCCGTTGGATCATCTTCAGTCTCGATTGCGTCAGTCGCTGTAGAACTTGCCAAGAAAATCTTCGGCAACCTCCACGGGAAGCAGGTGTATCTCGTCGGCGCGGGCAAGATGAGCGAACTCGCCGCGCGCCACCTGATGGCTCACGGTTGCGCCTCGATCTTCGTTGCCAACCGCACCTACGATCGCGCCGTCAGCCTTGCTTACAAATTCCAGGGCCAGGCGATTCACTTCGAAGATCTCCACAACACCTGCGACCGCGCCGACATCGTCATCACATCGACCGGCGCTCCGCATGCGATCTTCCGCCCCGAACACGGCGAGGTGTTCCTATCCCGCCGCAAGAACCGTCCGATGTTCTTCATCGATATCGCCGTCCCGCGCGACGTCGATCCGGCGATGAACAAGCTCGACGGCATCTTCGTCTACGACATCGACGACCTGCAGCAAGCCGTAGCCAGCCACGTCGCCGACCGTCGGAAGGAAGCCGAGCGCGCCGAAGCCATCGTTGCCACCGAAGTCGAGCGCTTCCACGCGCGCATCCAGACTCTCGACGTCGTCCCAACCATCGTCTCTCTGCAGGATCACCTCGAAACCATCCGCCAAGCTGAGATCGATCGCGTGCGAGGTCGTCTCGGACCGATGTCGCCAGATCAGGAGATGGCGATCGAAGCCCTCACCCGGGGCATCGTCAACAAGATCATGCACACCCCGATCAGCACGCTGAAAACAGCGGCGCGGGAAGCCGAAGCCACCACGGTGATCGATCTGGTAAGACGCCTTTTCAATCTGCAGGAAAAGCGGGCAGCCAAATCTGGGGGAGAGCAAGACTGATGGCCAAGCTACGCATCGGTTCCCGTGGTTCGCAACTGGCACTCTGGCAAGCCAACCACATCTCATCGTTGCTGCGCGCGCGGGGCCATGAGGTCGAGCTTGAAATCATCAAGACGACTGGCGACAAGATTCTCGACGTTGCCCTGGCCCAGGTCGGCACCAAGGGCATGTTCACAAAGGAAATTGAGGAAGCACTGGCCGAAGGCCGCGTCGATCTTGCGGTTCACAGCCTGAAAGATCTTCCGACCGAACTCTCCCTGGGCTTTGAGATCGCTGCCATTACCACGCGCGAGAACTCCCAAGATGTTTTCTGCTCGGTTCGTTACAAGAGCATTGCCGAGCTCCCGCAGCACGCCCGCGTGGGCACCAGCAGCCTGCGGCGTCAGGCACAACTGAAAGCGCTCCGTCCAGATCTTGAGATTCACCCCTTGCGCGGAAACGTCGATACCCGCCTTCGCAAACTTGCCGAAGGAGAATACGACGCGGTCATCCTCGCCGCTGCCGGCCTCAATCGCCTTGGCAAGACGGACCTTGTGAAGCAAGTCATCCCGAGAGATGTCATGTGCCCGGCAGCAGGACAGGGGGCCTTGGGAATCGAAATTCGTGCAGGCGACGCAGCCACGCGAGAACTGCTCGCGTTTCTCGATGACCCGAACGCCCGTGCCTCCACGACTTGCGAGCGTGCGCTGCTCAATCGGTTGGGCGGAGGCTGCCAGGTTCCAATCGGCGCGGCTGCCGAAGTTCGAAACGGCGTGGTGCATCTCGACGCGATCGTCGCGAATCCCGACGGCTCAAAAATTTTGCGTGAGTCGCGCGACGGGGCCGATCCCGAAAAGCTCGGCAACGAAGTTGGCGAAACGCTGCTCCGTCGCGGCGGCGACGCCATTCTCGAAGAGGTCTACGGTCGCGGCCTCGCCGTCCCGCAACAACCATGAGCCACGAACCGGATGCCGCGAACCGTGTGGCGCGCACACTCTTGTGCGCGTAGTTCCGGAGGGACGGCAGAACATGCATTGTTAGTTGGGGGACTGCCATCTACTGACCTGAAGTGATTTCTGCTAGCCCTGTTGCGGGTTCTGTTCCGAAACAGTCCCGTAGGGACGTCGCGATTTTAGTCCAGCGCTTCAGCGCTGGGTACGATGGAGAGGAATGACCAAGTCCCGGAGGGACGGCACAATACGAAGCAAACGTCCACTCAATGACGTACGTGTCCTCGTCGGGCGCGCGCGCCATCAGGCCGGTGCCCTCTCGTCGCAACTTCGTAAACTCGGTGCGGATGTCCTCGAAATCCCGTTCATCGAGATCTGTCCGCCACGCTCGTTCAAACCGCTCGATGCCGCACTCAAAAACCTCTCTACCTACGACTGGCTGATCCTCACCAGCGTCAACGGTGTCGACGCCATGTGGGATCGCCTCACAAAACTTCGCGTCACAAAAAGATCGCTGAACCACTTGAAAATCGCCGCTATAGGCCCCGCCACCAAAAAGGCCCTCGAGAAACGCGGCCTCAGAGTTCATGTCGTTCCGGAAGAATACGTCGCCGAATCTGTCGTGAAGAGCTTGCGGAAGAAAGTAGAAGGGAAGCGCGTCCTGCTTGTTCGCGCGAAAGTCGCCCGCGACGTGATCCCGCGAGAATTAAAGAAGGCCGGCGCGAACCTCGATGTCCTCGAGGCCTACGAAACCGTCGTCCCGAAATCATCCCGCCCTCGCCTGCGGGCCGCTTTGAAGAACCTAAAGCAACGTCCCGACGTGATCACATTCACCAGTTCCTCCACTGTGAAGAACTTTGTCGCCCTGCTGGGCGCGAACGGGCGCTCACGCCAAGGAAAGAGACCGCGGCAACTGGAAGGGATTACGCTCGCCTCAATTGGCCCCGTGACCTCGAACACGCTCCGCGAAACAAAACTCGGCGTCGACATCGAGGCCCGCGAGTACACCATCCCCGGCTTGGTTCAAGCGATTATCGCCGGCACGCGCGATTGAGCACGACGGAGACTCGGCCAAGATACGCCGCCAAGACCTTCTTCGCGACCCTTGCGGTTTTTCTTTGCGCTCTTTGCGGTTAAGGGCTTTTGCTCGCAACTCCCCGCTCGGCACTCACAACTCTCCACCACTCTCCTATTTCATCCACTCAATGCCTCTGTGTCTCTGTGGTGGATGTTTCTTTGAAGTTGAAAAGAGGTACGTTGTCCGCGGCTCTTCTGTGCGCCATTGGCAGTTGGAAGCATTTCTCAGCGTCCTCTACGGCGCTTCTCAGCGTTCTCCGCGGTTGAAGGCTTTTGCTCGCAACTAAGTACTCCGCAACTCCACACCCTACTGCACCTTCAAATCACAACTGCAATCCGCAGGCAGTACATGCGCGCGAATGAAATCCGACACGCGCTTGTACGCGTCGATCTGATTCTCAATCCGCGAAAATCCGTGGCCTTCGTTCTCGTAGATCTTGTAATCAGCCACACCACCGTTTTTCTTCACCGCCTCCACCACCTGCATCGCTTCCGATTTCGGGCAGCGTGGATCGTTCCCGCCCGCTAGCAGCAACAGCGGAGCCTTGATCTTGTCGACGAAGAAAATCGGCGACCGGTCCTCAAACAGCGCTTTGTTCTTTACCGGATCGCCCATCGTCGCCAGATCCATCTCGCGCAGAACCGGATCCTCGTTCTCGATCTCTGTGAAGTAGTTCACGAATGGCACGATCGGCACGCCCGCCGCCCAAACCTCGGGCGCTTTCGTCACCGCCATCATGCTCATGTACCCGCCATAACTGCCGCCCATCACAATCAACTTTTTCGGATCGACATAACCCGTCTGCTTGATCCAATCCGCCGCCGACAAAACATCCTGCAGATCCCCGCCGCCCATATCGAACAGATTGGCGTGCTGAAATTCTTTCCCGTATCCGGTCGAGCCGCGGTAGTTCGGCGCGATCACGATGTATCCCAAATTCGCAACGTGCTGGATAAAGCGGTTGAACGAATTCACCGTCTGCGAAGTTGGACCTCCATGTACGTAAACGATCGCCGGGTGCTGCCCGTTGCGCGGAAGGTTGTAGGGCACATACACGAACGCCGAAATCGTCCACTTGCCGTCCTTGCTGGGATAGTGCACCAGGTACGGCTCGACCATATCTTCACTCCGCATTCCCGCAATCAACGAATGCGTGACCTGGTGCGACTTTCCACTAGCCATCGTGTGAACCCACAGGTCATTCGGAGCCGTGGGTCCGTTGTGGTGATAGAGCAGGCGCGTCCCATCTTTACTGAACGCGGAAACTTTCCCCGCCAATTCGTTCACGCCCTTTGGCAACGGCAGGGAACTGGTCTTTCCGGTTGCCAGATCGTGGACGTAGATATCCGTATTTCCATCCACGTTCGCCGTCCATGTGACACGCTTGCCGTCGGGCGAGAACTCGCCGCCATTGATCTCCCACTTGTCCTTCGTCAGCCAAGAGATCTTCTTGCTCGCGATGTCGAGCAATCCAACATTCTCGTACCCGTTCTCTGCATTCGACGTGATCAACAGCTTTTTCCCATCGGGGGAGAAATCAGCCGTCATGAAGATCTGCTCACCCTCATGCTCTGTCAGCAGTGTGTGTTTCCCGGTGGCGATTTCCACAACGAAGATGTTCGAATCCGTTCCCTTGGCTTGCTCCTGTGTGTATGCGATCCACTTTCCGTCTTTCGACCAGACGGCCAACCCGTTCATCTTGTCCTTCGGCGTATCACTGGTCAGATGCGTTGCCTTGTGCATCAGCATGTCGTAAACGTCAATCTCAAATACCGACGACGTCTTGGGCTTCACCGTGTAAGCCAGGTACCTGCCATCTGGCGACCACGTCGGACCTTCCTCGGCGATCTCGCGAGTGTTCGTCAGGTTCACCAGTTGCCCCGTCTTCGGCGACACGATGAAAATGTCCCACTGCTCGTCGCCGTCATAGTCGGACTGATAGGCGATCCACTTGCCATCTGGCGACCACGCGGGCGCCGTCTGGCGCTGATCACTGACGGTCAACTGCGTGGGCCAGCCGCCCTCTGCTGGAACTAGCCAAAGATTGTTCCGGCCGCTCATATTCGAAACGAAGACGATCTGCTTTCCATCAGGAGACCAGTCTGAACGGCCGACCTGCCGCGTCGAATACAGTTTTTCGATGGAGAGATTCTTTTCGACCGTTCCATTCGGTTTGCTGGCGATTTGTTTGGGATCGGTGACCGCTTGCGGTATCGGGAGGGTCTGAGTCTCAGCCAAAATGCTCATGAAAACGACCATAGCAAACAGGACGATAGTGCGCATCGAACTCCTCGGAAGTGCGTAAGAAAAAGTCTAGCAGAGGCGTGCCGCCAACCGCGTAGCGCGTGATCGATATGCGCAAAAAGTACTCTAGACTGACAGCGCAACGTTGTATAAGAATTTTCCGATGACGGCTCCCAACATTAATCTCTGGACCTCCGCCGAACACGCACTCGACTATCTTCGCCGTGCTGACTCCATCCCGCACCGTGTCGAGGGCGAAGCAACACTGCTCGAGTGTCTGCCCGAAAATCCGGCGCGCGTGCTTGATCTCGGCAGTGGCGCTGGCCGCCTGCTGAGCCTCGTGAAAGCAGCTCGACCACAGGCCGAGTTTGTTGCGGTCGATTTCTCACCGACTATGCTCGGAGAACTGAAGGCACAGTTCTCGTCAGATCCTCAAGTGTCAGTGGTAGCTCACGACCTGAACGACCCGCTCCCGGAGCTGGGAAGATTCGATGTCGTCGTTTCCAGCTTTGCCATTCACCACCTTCCGCACGATCGCAAACGAACGTTGTACGAGGAAGTCTTCCGCTGTCTGCGTTCGCCAGGAATCTTCTGCAACCTAGAGCACGTGGCTTCGCCGACGCTCAAACTGCATTACGCATTTCTCGCCAAGCTCGACATCGAACCCGCGGACGAAGATCCGTCGAACAAGTTGCTTGACCTCGAGATCCAGCTTTCCTGGCTGCGCGACATCGGCTTCGTCGATGTCGATTGCCTCTGGAAGTGGCGAGAACTGGCGCTGATGGTTGGAACCAAGGCGTGATAGCGCCGAAATAATCGCAGTCGAGGGAACCCCCTGTTTGCTAACCCAACCAGTGGAGACCGAATGACGTTTGGACTAGATACCCTGACTCCAGTCCGCTTCGCGCTCTGTCGTCAATCGTTTTCCGTCGTAGTTGATTTTGATTTGTCATCCTGAGCGCAGCGAAGGACCTGCTGTTCTTGGCGATCGCTCGACTGTCAGTTGCCGGCTGCTATGAATTGGTTCTGATTGATTTGTCCTGGTTGATAGATCTCTTTAGTTGGCCGGTCTCTTTAATGGAACTGTCACCTTAAAGGTACTGTCATCCCGAGCGAAGTGAGGCATATGCCGAACGAGTCGAGGGACCCAGTTCGCTAACCCAACCACCGGCCCTAAAGGAATTCTCTGAACGAATCCGTTACGGATCCCTTAGAAAGTCCGT
>Ga0126371_10000820_pt1 | contig 26058 bp, 24 predicted proteins | sample PanSoiMetaPlot_4_FD_110145 | JGI IMG/M metagenome (GOLD analysis project Ga0126371, IMG submission 110145) | Tropical forest soil microbial communities from Panama - MetaG Plot_4 | ecosystem: Environmental > Terrestrial > Soil > Tropical forest > Bulk soil | place: Panama | collected 2016-02-17 | reverse complement strand
GTCACCGGAATTGGAAAAGACGGCCAAGCGGTTGCACTGGGTAAGCCTGGGCGAACTCAGCAAGGCCATCGAATTGATGCAGCGCGAAGGCGTGCAGCGCGCGGTAATGGCCGGGCAAGTGAAACACAGCAAAATTTTCAGTTCGATTCGGCCGGACTGGAAACTGGCGAAGCTTTTGCTTTCGCTGCCTCGCAAAAACACCGATTTGCTGATTGGCGCGGTGGCCAAAGTGCTCGAGGAGGAAGGCATTCAACTAGTGGACTCGACGCTGTTCCTCAAGCCCCTTCTTCCCGGCGTGGGCGTGCTGTCTCGTCGCGCGCCCAATGAGCAGGAAGCCGCCGACATCGAGTACGGCATGGGCGTGGCCCGGCACATCGCGGCCATGGATATCGGGCAAACCGTCGTGGTGGCTGACCGCGCTTGCGTTGCCGTCGAAGCGATGGAAGGCACCGACGAAACCATCGTGCGCGCCGCGCGCTTTGCCAACGGCAAGCCCCTTGTGGTCGTCAAAGTGAGCAAGCCGCGTCAGGACATGCGCTTCGATGTACCCGTTGTCGGTTTGCCTACCGTCGAATGCATGAAGCAGGCCGGGGCCACAGCTTTGGCTGTGGATGCAAACCGCACGCTCCTCTTCGACCGGGTAAAACTCATGGAAATGGCCGATGCCGCGGGAATCGCCGTGCAGGCGTTTCCGCCAGCGGAGGCCGCGGAACCTACAGGCGCTCCGCAGGGAAAGAAAGAATGAGCGGACCGGGTGTGGGCGGGGCGGGCGAAAGAGTTCGTGTTGCCATCGTCGGCGCAGGGGAATTCGGGCGCAACCACGCGCGTGTCTATCGCGAGATGGCTTCCGTGGAACTGGTCGGTGTCTTCGATCAAGACCCGGCACGGGCCTCGGCGATTGCGCAAGAATTCGAAACGCGAACGTTCAAAAGCCTTGAGGAACTGCAGGGCGCCGTGAACGCGGCCAGCGTGGCCGTGCCCACGGTTGCGCATGCGGAAGTCGGCTGCCGCTTGATGACCCTGGGCGTGGACGTGCTGGTCGAAAAGCCCATGGCGGCTTCGCTGGCGGAGGCTGATGAGCTGCTCGAAGCTGCCAGGGGGCACCAACGAATTCTGCAGGTGGGCCACGTCGAGCGCTTTAACCCGGCAGTGATTGCCGTGGAGCCCATCGTGAACCGCCCGTTGTTTTTTGAGGTGCACCGGCTGGGTGTCTTTACGCCGCGCAGCCTGGACGTGGAAGTCATCTACGACCTGATGATCCACGATCTCGATATTCTGCTGGCTCTGGTAAAAGAACAGGTGACCGAGGTGAAAGCGGTGGGCATCCCGGTGTTGACCGACAAGGTGGACATCGCGCACGCACGATTGGAATTTGCGGGAGGCGCGGTAGCCAACGTTACTGCCAGCCGCGTTTCCACGGAACGCGTTCGAAAAATGCGATTCTTCCAGCAGCATGAATACATTTCGCTGGACTACGCGCGGCGCGATGCGTTGCGCGTCAGCGTGCACAAACCGGGGCCCGAGCCGGAATTTGCATTCGAGAAATTGCCCGCCCTGGATGTGGAACCTTTGCGCGCGGAGCTTGAGGCCTTTGCGGAGACGGTGCGTTCGCGCGTCGCGCCGAGGACTGACGGCGTTGCCGGGCGCGCGGCGCTTGAATTGGCCACCCGCGTCATGCAAAGCATCCGGGAGCATGACCAGCGCGTCCAACCGGTAGGAAAAGGGCCGGTAGGAGATAGACCACCCAGGGGTATCCTGACTTAAGCAAACCATGATTCCCAGAACTCTAGTTCCGCCCGGCGCGCGTTTGCCAGACAACGGCGTGGCCTCCACAAGACGGCGTCCGACCACCCTCGACGAGCGCACGCTGGTGCCTTCCGCTTTGCCCGTGGTGCAGTTGGATGGCCGCAGCACCATCCCATCGAATTTGCCGCTTGAATCCATCGCCACGCGCATCGTGGTGCCGCGCGACGTGAACGTGGAACTGGTCCAGCGGCCTGAACAATCCATGCTGCCTCCGCAGCCCACCGAAATGGACGAGCGCATCACCATTCCCGTAGGCGCCGCCCCGCCGATGGAGCTTGCGCCCCTGCCGCCCATCTCGGAGGATTTGGTTGAGCCGGACATCATCCGCACCGGCGAAGTTTCCTTTCTCCCGCCGGAGGCGCGCACCGCGCGCACCCCGGCAGACCGCGCCACCAATATCGTCTCCGTGGCGGTGCACATCCTCCTAGTGCTGTTCCTGCTTTTCTCGCCGAAATTTCTTAACCATGTGCCCACGGCAGAGGAGCAGGACATCGCACGCCGCCAGATGACCGTGCTGCTGCCTCCGGGAGCTCTCGACGCGCTGAAGCCCCCGGCCCCGCCTGCGCCGCACGCGGCGGTCCGCGTGGACCCGCGCGTCATCAACAGGGTCGCGCCCCCCGTGGTGCAGCCGCCCCCGCCGCAGCCAGTGCCGGAGCCTCCAAAGCGTGAATTACCCAGCGCACCGACGCCGCAGCCCAACGTTGCGCAAGTGCCGCCGCCGAATCCGTCTCCTTCGCGCGGTGACCTGCCCAGGCCGCAAGCGAAGCTGGAAAATCCGGACATGCCGGTACCCGAAAAGGGGCTTATCCTCCCCAAATCGGGATCGGCGGGCAGCAACATCCAGGACGCGTTGCGGGGCATTAAGCCGAATGCACCGGTGGCCATTGGCGGCGGAGGCGCAATACGCGGAGGTGGCGGCGGGCACGGTAAAGGCACGGCGGGTGCCGGAATTGAGATGCTCACCGACACGCAGGGTGTCGATTTCAACGACTATCTGCGGCGGATCTATTACATCGTGAAAGGGAACTGGTACGCGGTGATGCCGCCATCGGTGGAGCTCGGCGAGCAAGGCGTTGTTTCGCTGCACGTCAAGATCATGCGCGACGGCAGCGTCCCCGACCCCGAGCCCATCATGTTGTATGGATCAGGAAAAGAGCCACTGGACCGCGCGGCCGTTTCTTCCATTCGCACTTCGAATCCATTTCCACCGTTGCCAGGACAATTCAAGGGTCCTTATATCGAATTGCGCTACACCTACTATTACAATATCCAGCCACCAAACCAGTAGTGACGTGCAGGCGATTTTTAGTGGCACGGGCGCTGTTGGCTGTGCTCAGATTGTTGCTATTGGCTCGCCTGCACGGGCAGGAGTGCCTGTGCCACACTGAGTCCGTATGAAAATGAAACCCTCGCGGCACCAGGTGATTGGGAGTTTGCTGCTGGCGCTGCTGGTGGCCCGCGCGTGGCCGCTGTTGTTTCCGAAATGAACGCCTTCGCCGATTCGCCCCTCATTGCGATTGTAGGGCCCACCGCCTCCGGAAAATCCGCGCTGGGCATTTTTCTTGCGCAACAACTTAGCGGCGAAGTGGTTGCGTGCGATTCTACACAGCTTTACCGCCGATTCGATGTGGGCACGGCGAAGCCCAGCGTGGAGGAGTGCCGGGATATTCCACATCATTTGATCGATGTGTTGGACCCACCAGAGGAGGCGACTGCTGGCGGCTACCGCGAGCGGGCCATTGCCGTCCTCCAGGATTTGCACGCGCGAAGAAAGCTGCCCATTTTCACGGTTGGCACGGGGCTCTATCTTCGCGTTTTGCTCGAAGGCCTTGCCGATGTGCCACTGCGCTCGGAAGAATTGCGCGAACGTCTGCGAGCCAGTGCGGCTCAGCACGAGCCTGGGCATCTTCACCGCATTCTGAAACGCATGGACCCGGTTTCCGCGGAAAAGATTGCACCCGCGGACTCCCAAAAGCTCATTCGTGCTATCGAAGTCTGTCTGCTGACAAAGAGACCGCTTTCCGAAGTGCATCGCGGGGGGAGGAATCCCTTGCGCGGCTGGCGCGCTATCCAGATCGGCCTCTCGCCGGAGCGCGAAGCGCTCTATGAGCGCATCCACGCGCGCACCGAGGCTATGCTTGCCTCCGGATGGATGGAAGAAGTGCGCGGCTTGCTGCCCAGCGGCTTGCCCTCTGACGCCAAGCCGTTCGACTTCATCGGCTACCGCGAACTGCGAGCAGTGTTGCATGGCGAAATGTCCCTTGAAGAAGCCCGCGCGGCTATTCAGCAAGCCACGCGCCGCTATGCGAAGCGCCAGCTCACCTGGTTTCGCCGCGACCCTCAAATCCACTGGCTCGCCGGCTTCGGCCAAGACGCCGCCATTCAGCGGCAAGCCCTCGCCTGGATTCGCACCCAACTATGATCCGCGCGTATGGTGTTACGCGGATTGCGGCGCCAGGCTTTCGATAAGGGAACACGCCTGCGCAAGCGCAGCGTCAGAGTGGATGCGTGCGGAAAAACTCTTGCAATGCTCCCTGAGTCCGGAATCGGAGAGCAAATCCTGCAAAAGCGATGCGACTTTCACGGCGCGATATTTTTCCGGATACACAAATTTCCCCAGGCCCAGGCGTTGCACGCGAGCCGCGTTGTCCGGTTGATCGTGAGCATAGGGCACCACCAGGTGCGGCACTCCCGCTTGAATCGTTTGTGCCATGGTGCCGATTCCACCCGGATAAACCATCGCGGCACACCTCGGTAGGATTTGGCTGAAGGGAAGGTACGAAAAAGCCCGTACTCCGGCGGGAAGAGCGCCCGGCAACTGCTCCGGGAAATTGGTCACCAGCATTCCGCGCAGCCCGGCGATGCGGCAGGCCTCCGCGGACTCACGGAAGAAATCGCGTAAGGTCGCCGCTCCGCTGCCCGGCGTGAACAGCACAGGAGGTGGGCCGGCGGCAAGAAACGCCGCGGCCTCGGCGGAAACTTCCCGATGGGAACCGGCGTCGTAAAGCACGAATCCCGGTAGATGCAGATTCGGCGGCCAATCCGGCTGTACCGGAGCAAACCAATCGTCAAACAAGCCCAGCACCAAATGCGGCGAATGAATGTAGTCGACGAAGATGCCGGAAACGGGGTCCAACCCCAACTCCTTGCGGAACGCGTTCAGGCCGGGAGCCAGTTCCTTGTCGATCAAAAATTTGTCGGCAGCCCAATAAAACGCACGCTTCAAGAAGTGCGGCACACCCGGGCCCAGGGGAAGGCGGCCAGCCATGCCCGCATCGAAGTTCGTGCGCAACATCGACGGCTGCAGGTGCACCGTGGCCAGGGGCACGCCAAGCTTTTCGTGGGCCACCCGCGCGCCAAGGCAAATCCCGGAGGAGACCACAACTGTGCGCGAGTCCGCATGTTCTTCGATAAGGCGGTAGAGCGGGCGCAAATTGGGCAGCATGACCAGTTGCGCGATGCACGAAAATGCTTTCGCGGGATCCCAAAGCCGCGGGTCGGCGAGAACCTTTTCTCCCTCTTCCACCGTACCTAGCGGAAGAAATTCGATGCTCGCCTCTCGAATCTGCTGGCCATAGAATTCGTTGGTGAGAATAGTCGTACGATGCCCGCGGGATTGCAGCGCCAGCGCCAAAGCGATGGTGGGATGAACGTCTCCCGCGCTGCCCAACGTGGCAAGCAGGATTTTCAGGGGCTGCGAGGGATGGAGAGAGGGCATGGGGCTCAGAGTATCTGTTTTGGTTCTCAAACAAAATCAGCTGCGCGTGCCTGCGACGCGTTCGAGCGCTTTTCCCGTCAGGACCATGGATTTCCATTGATCGAGGAAAGTTGCCCCAAGCTTTTGATAGAAATCGATTGCCGCCTGGTTCCAGTGCAGCACTTCCCAGCGGACGCCATAACACTGCTCCACCCGTGCGATCCGCGCAACTTCTGTGAGCAGAGCCTTGCCAATCCCCGATGACCGGTAAGGTGACCGCACGAAAACATCCTCCAGAAAGAGGCCGGGCCGGCCCTCCCACGTGGAATAGCAACCGTAAAACAATGCATAACCGGCGGCCTGGCCGCTCCATTCCGCGATTAAAGCGCGAAATTTGGCTTTCGCGCCGAACCCATCCCGCACTAGATCCGCCTCCGTGATCGTCGCCATGTGTCGTTCACGTTCGAATTCCGCCAGTTCATAAATCAATTCCCTCAGCAGGGTCGCGTCCTTTGCGGTGGCGGGGCGAATGGTCAGCTTCATTTAGGGGCTCCAAAAGCGTTCATGATAATTCAATCCGCCAGACGCGGTTCTCGAATCCCGTGCAGTAGCATGCGAAACTTAGGTGCAAGGTAGCAACACCTGCCCGTTTTCTGGCCTTTCTGCCAGTTTCCCGCATTTCCAAGGGGGATTAGATTGCCCTTATCCCGGCCCAAGGTGGACCTATGAACGATTTGATGCCTTGGACGCAGCATGATTGGTATGCCGCGGGGAGCCTGCTCATCCGCTTGGGATTCCTGGTCGCCGCGGTGTGGTTCGCGCGTAATTTCCTTACAACCATCAGGGCCTTTCAGGAACAGCTTGGTACGCTCTTGAAGCTCTCGATCACTTCCGCCGCCGCCGGCGAACGAACCATGCCAAACGCCAGCGCCATTGCCGCGCGTTCCCTTGGCGAAGTCAGCCCCTACTGGCTGCCGCCGCAGGAAACGCATGCTCCTGCCTTCCAGGAAACGCGGTTTGAGGAAGTTCGCCCTACTGCCCTCGTGGCGGCCTGGCACGGCCTGGTTCACTGGTTGAATGAACCAATGAACATTTCCGGGATTTCCACCTGGCGGCGAATGCTAAACTGGCTGCAAGCCCCAGCCGGAAGCTGACCCTTTGGGAAAGGCGGGAACGGCATGGACGAAACGAAACCCGAGGAAATTACCTACTCGCGCGACCGCATTGAAACCGCGTCGATTCAGGCTCCGGCCGAAAACACAAAAGCGCCGGAACCCTCGCAGCCGACAAGCGTTACACCGCCACCTGCGGAACCGGGAATTCGGGGGCAAATCGCGGAGTTAGCCGCGAATGTCGCGTCCAACTGGCCCGCCTCGTTTGCCGAACTGCCGCAATTTTTCAAGAAAACGCGGCGCACCTGGCTGACTCTGGCCGCGGGCGTAATCGGATTTATAGTGCTGGCGATGCTTACGCAACGCGCCGCGGATTGGCTCAAGGACCGGCGCGAACGCCGCCAGGAACAAGCTATCGCCACGGTAACGCCGGAGCATTTGATCGCGCGATGCGGCCAGGCGGCGCAGGACGAAACCAAGGAAGTCTATCCCATCGTGATGCGCACTATGAGCTATCAGCGCGGCGGCGAAAAATTGGTGATGGCTTTCAGCCGTACCGCTGAAGAGAAAAGCGACTGGGTGTTCCTGTCCATGCAGGATGCCGGCGGCGTCAATTCCTACGACACGACGCAGGCTAAAATCGCAGCATTGCCCTGCCTCGATTCGCGAGAATAATTGGTCCTGTTCTTCCTGGGGTCGTAAGCAGTAATCAAGCCGGCTTGTTCGTCAGTACCCGAGCGAAGACGTCACTATCCACATTGCCGCCGGTAGCGATCAACGCCACGTGCTTGCCCTTGAGTTGCGCCGCTTCCTTCGTCGCAGAGGCCAGTGCAGCGGCCCCCGCGCCTTCCACCACGTTGTGCGTGTCCTTGAAGAAGGCGCGCATCGCATCGGCCACTTCCGCATCGCTCACGCGAACCATGTGGTCCACGTTTTCCAGCATCACTTGCAGGGCCTCTTCGTTGCCCAGCCGGCAGGCAAGACCGTCGGCCAGAACCGTCAGTGACGGAGCCTCCACGATTCTCCGCTGCTCAAACGAAAGCGCATACATTGGGGCTTGTTCGCTGACCACGCCGACGATCTTTGTTTGCAACCCCAACGCGTTGCGCATCGCCGACGCCGAGCAGATGCCGGAACCCATGCCGATCGGCACGTAGACCACATCAATGTTCGCAACGGCGGTAAACAGTTCCAGCCAGTAGGTGGCGATTCCCAGGACAATGTTCCGGTGATATGGCGGCACCAAGTGATAACCCAATTCGCCGGCAAGTTTTATGGCGTGTTCCAGCGAGGACTGAAAATCGTCGCCGTGTTCGACAAGGCGCGCCCCTTGCGCGCGCATGGCCGCGTTTTTGTCCACGCTGTTGCCGCGCGGCACCACGATGATGCAATCCAGCTTATTGCGTTGCGCCGCCAGTGCCACGGACTGTCCATGATTCCCACGCGTAGCCGCAATCAATCCGCGCGTGTCGGGTTCGCGTCGCAGGAGTTTCTCTGTGTAGACGATGGCGGTACGGGCCTTGAAGGCGCCGATGGGTGTGTGGTTTTCGTGCTTGACCCATACTTCGGTGCCTAGGCGCTCGCAGAGCAGCGGCCAGCGATATTGCGGCGTCGGCGACATCAGCCGGTAGACCACCTCGGCCGCCGCACGCACTTCGTCAAGAGTCGGCAAATTTGCTGTCGCCGTCCCCGTTCCCACGCTCATGGCCGCACCTCAGATCCCGCCACGCACTTCCGTGGCTGTCCTAATTGTGGCCGCGCGCGATTCGACTGTTAGCTCCACTTTGGCCTGCTGCCGCCAGAGATCAAGGCGCAGGCGACAGGTATTGTTCCGGCAGAAGTTCCTTTCGAACAAGCTTCAGCAGGGTTGGTCCGGTGTCTGAGGGGCTGTTACGCCGCGTTGATGAATTGGACGTATAATCGGGGTTAATGAAACAGGCTCTCACGCAGCATCGCTCCGCGAACGCGAAACCCACGGCGCAAGTCCTTGTTTCTCTCCGGGCATGAAAACACAACATCAACTTTCTTCAGCGGAACGCGTGCTGCTGGTGGGTGTTGGCTGGAAACGCGCGCCGCGCTTTCCCGGCATGCCGGCGGCGGAGCAGGGCAGGGAATCGCTGGCCGAGCTTGTCGAGCTGACCGAGAGCGCAGGCGGCGAAGTGGCCGGGACGATTTTTCAGGTGCGCGAAGCGGCGGATCCGGCGACGCTCGTTGGCCGCGGTAAGCTCGAAGAGGTGCGCGCGGCGGCTAACGCCTACAACGCCCCCCTGATTATTTTCGACAGCGACCTCTCGCCGGTGCAGCAGCGCAACATCGAAGAAATTACAGAGCGCCGTGTGATTGATCGCACGCAGCTCATCCTGGACATTTTCGCCCGGCACGCGCGCAGCCGCGAAGGGCAGTTGCAAGTAGAACTAGCGCAGCTCAATTATCTCCTGCCGCGGCTGACCGGGCGCGGCACGCAGATGTCTCGTTTGGGCGGCAAAAGCGGCGGTGGAGGCGCGGGCGGAGCGGGCGGCGGAGCGGGGCGCATCGGTGTGCGCGGCCCCGGTGAAAAGAAGCTCGAGACCGACCGCCGTCGTATTCGCGACCGTGTGCGCAAAATCGAGCTAAGCATCGACGAGGTGCGCAAGCAGCGCGCGCTGCGCCGTGAAGCACGCAACGCAGTGCCGCTCGGCACGGTGGCTCTGGTTGGCTACACCAACGCCGGCAAGTCCACCTTGTTCAATGCGCTCAGCCGCGCCGATGTGCTGGTCTCTTCGCGCATGTTTGCCACGCTCGATCCAACTATCCGCGCGATTCGCCTGCCTTCGAATCGACGCATTCTGGTGTCGGACACCGTGGGATTCATTCGCCAATTGCCGAAAGGATTGATCACCGCGTTTCGCGCCACGCTCGAAGAAGTGCAGGAATCGGCGCTGCTTCTGCAGGTCAGCGACATCTCCAATCTGCATCACGATGAACTGGACGCGGAAGTCGAAAAAATTCTCGACGACCTGGGTGTGAAGTCGACGCCGCGCGTACACGTCTTCAACAAAGTGGACCGCCTTGACCCCGACCACCGAGCGCAACTGGAAGCGGCTTGCCGGCGCAACGGCAACGGTGAAGCGCCGCCTGCGCTGGTTTCCGCCCTTACCGGCGAAGGCCTCGAGGAATTGCTGCGGCGCATCGACGCCGCGCTGCCGCTCGATCCCATCGTCCGTCTTTCCTTGCACATGCCCCTAACCGAAGGGCGCTCGCTGGCTTTAATCCATGCCCTGGGTCGCGTTCTCCATTCCGAAGTCAGCGATCCGCAATTCATGGATCTGGAAGCGGAGGTGCCACAAAGCATCGCGCGGCGCCTGAAACTACACACCTTCGCCGCCGCTGGAACTTCCTTGGTGCCAGATGCGTATCAAGGATCAGGAGAGGTCAACTAACCATGGCCGCTTTCTTCTTGTGGTGCCTGTTGCTGATCTTTTGCTGGCCGATCGCGATTCTGGCCCTGATTCTTTATCCGTTCGTTTGGCTGCTCCTGCTGCCATTCCGCATCGTGGGGATAGCGGTGCATGGAGTTCTGGCCTTTTTGTGCGCTTTGTTCTTTCTGCCAGTGCGCATTTTGCGTGGGCCTCACGCCATTTAGCGTCCACTGAATCGCGCCATCTTAACTTCCGAGTTAACTTTGAAAAGAGCTTGATTTGTTAAGGAAATATGACTGTTTTTGGCGCGTTTAGTGCCTCTCAGTAAGGCCTGGGCCGCTTGTGGAAACGTTGTGGAAAGCGTTGGCTGGTCTTTTGACGTCTCGCGCATTGAACGGCGCCGGGGAAAGCAGCCCTGGACGGCAATTGTCGGTAAGATGCTTTAAAATAAAGGCTTATCCTTTCATTGGGCAGTGACAGTTTCGCCCTATGCCCTGGATTGCGGCAACTTTCCAAATCGAATTTTGCACAGATTTGCAGCACAAGGTGTTACGAAAGAGTATCTGTCAACTCGCTTTTGCCTTCACGCCCCTAGTTATCCAAGAGTATCGCCTGCTCCTTGAATCGCCTGGGTTTTGCGAACGTTGACGCGCTCTGACGCGAAGATTATAGTGACCCCAGGGTCTGGAAAGCCGCAAATTTGGCTTCCACGGCGCTCGACTTATGAATCTGCCGAACTTCCTCACCGTACTGCGGATCTTTTTCGTTCCGGTACTCATCGTGGTCCTCTTGACCCGCAGCCCCAACGTGGAACTGTGGGGGTTCCCGGTGCACTTCGAGGTTTGGGGCGTTTTGATCCTGCTGACGGCGGCGGCGACGGACTGGGCGGACGGCTACTTTGCGCGGCGTAATCGGCAGGTGACCACCTTGGGGATTCTCCTCGACCCCATCGCCGACAAATTGCTGATTTCCGCCGCCTTTATCTCCCTGGTGGACATGCACCTGGTTCCCGGCTGGATGGTGGTGATCATCATCGGGCGCGAATTCACGATTCTCGGCTTGCGCAACATCGCTTCCGCGGAAGGATTTACAATTGCCGCCTCCACATTGGGCAAAACGAAAATGGTGCTGCAGGTTTGTGCGGTCGCCGTGCTGATTGCCGGCGCGCGGCATCCCTCGTTGCACCCGTTGGCCACGATTCTGCTTTGGCTGGTCGTCGTCAGTGCGTTGGTTTCCGCCGCCCAATATTTCTACCGCTTCTGGAACCAACTGGACGACCGCATCAAGCAGCGACGCAAGCTGAGTATGCTGGAGACGCAGAAGAAGCAGCACGATGCCGTCCCTCTCTGACGAAGATCGAAAGGCCATCCTGGAACTTGCCGCGCTGGGCGTTCGCGAAGCCGTGATTCATGGCCGTCCGCTTTCCACTTATCCCACAATTGGCATCTTCACCGAACCTCGTGGGTTGTTCGTGACTCTTCATCATAAGAAGAAATTGCGAGGGTGCATCGGTATTATCGAAGGTGGCACGCATTTAGGAGAAAATCTGGCGCGCTGTGCGGCCGACGCCGCCCTGCGTGACCCGCGCTTCGCGCCTCTGCGGCCCGAGGAACTCGCCGGCCTGGAAATAGAGGTCTCCCTGCTCTCGCCGATTTACCCAATCCGGGCGGAAGAGGTGGAAATCGGGCGCCATGGGCTGCTCGTCGAGCGTGGCTTGCGGAGAGGATTGCTGCTTCCCCAGGTGGCTACCGAGCACCGCTTGAGCCGCGAGCTATTCCTTGCGGAAACCTGCGTCAAAGCGGGGCTGCCGCGGGAGTCCTGGAAGGATCCGGAAACGCACCTCTACGGGTTTGAATGCGAGATTGTTGCGCAGGAACATCCGCTGCAGCAATAAAAAAGCCCGCGCTGTTTCCAACGCGGGCTACCTTGGAAACGATCCCGAAAGGCTATTCGATTTCGACGTAGTCTCCGGCGTACAAATCGAGCTTACTGTAGGTGACGAACATCGTTGATGAATTGCGGCTCACGCTCAGCACGATTCCTTCGCCCAGCACTTCGCGCGGCAAGTCGTTCCACTCATACTTCACCGGCGTGCTCCCAAAACCGTACATGCTGTACTGGTAATCGCTGTAGTACTCCGAGGTTTCCGCGTGCGATCCCTGATATCGGAATATCCGGAAGTAGTCGCCCACCTTTACTCCCTGATTGGTGCCCAAATTTACGTAAATCGCGGAGTTCTTGCCGTACACATTGGCGTAGTCCCTGCCGGACACCAGCATGCCCACGGACTTTCCGCTCACCGGCGCGAAACGGTCAAATTTTTCCGCGGGTTTATACGGCGGCGCGGGGCGCTCCACCATGGCCAGCGCGATGTCTCCGCGCTGCATGTAATCGCAGGAGTACTTGATCAGGGCCGTCGAAACATTGGGCTGCACATTCACGATTTCCACTTGACCGGCGTCGATGTAATGCGTGCCCATGGCTTTGTGCAGTTGGTGTTGCCATTTGAACCATTGCACATCGTTGACGTCGTTCTCCGGACGCACGATGGAAAAACGATCGCCTACGCGCACGCCCTGTGCCGACCCGCGGTTGATGAAGACGTAGTTGCCTTCGGTAAAAACCAGCCGGTTGTTGGACTCTTCGCCGGAGATCAGGCGCACGTCGGAAGGCATCTTTTCATCCGAGTAAAAGCCCGAGCAGTACACGGCATGAAAATTCGGTGCCGTGGGCGAGCCTATGCCTTGCTGGGTGCTTACCTCCTGGCTGGCAGGATTATCCTGAGCCAGCGTCGCCGAGGCCAGCAGCAGGGCAGCAACACTCATAGAGGTCGCGATTGCGCGCATGATCAAAACTCCTTCCATTCACGCCGGATAAGGGCCGTGCGGGGACTGCTAAAGACGAAACTAACAAGCGCCCGCGACAGCGTCAACAAAATGGCTTGAGGGACTTTCCATATTTGCAAAGGGGCCCTAGATGCCGTATTTTCAATGGATTGGAGGTAGCTTGGTGACCTCTGTCTTTGGCCAAGGTGTGGCGCGTCTTTGCGGCGTTGCCGCCGCCCAGACGGCTGCGGAACTCCGCCGCCTGACCCAACTGGCTTTGCAGGAAACACCCACCGTGGAACTCCGCGTGGACTGGCTGAAAAACGACCTGGAGCGCCACCGCTTTCTCGCCTGGCTCAAAAAAAAGCGTTTCGCAAAGGCGCAATTTATCGCGACCTGCCGCCGCCGCGTAGGTGGAGGCGAGTTCACCGGCGACGCGGGCGCGGAACTGTTCTGGCTGATGCAGGCGCGCGAAGCGGGCTGCGCCTGGTGCGACCTGGAAGTCGAAACACTTCGTGAACTTCCCGGCAAAACCGTGCACGGCTACGCCATCCCGCAAAAAGTCTTGCTTTCGATGCACGACTTTCGCAAGACGCCACCATTTCCCCGGAAGCTCGTTGTGCCGGCAAGCGGCGGCGCCAGCGCTTTCAAGGCCGCCACTATGGCACTGAGCATTGGCGACAGCGCGCGCATCCTGCGGCTGGTGCGAAAATCTCGCCATGTAGTGGCTGTTGCCATGGGCGAGATCGGACTGCCCGCTCGCGTGCTGGCCTTGCGCGAAGGAAGCGCGCTGGCCTACGCGCCGGTCGCTTCAGCCACTGCCCCGGGGCAAATCCCGTTGCGCGACATGAAAAATCTTTACCGCGCGCACGAATTGACGCATGCCACGCGTGTCTACGGCGTGATTGGTCATCCCATTGGGCATTCGCTCTCCCCACTCCTGCACAACACGGGCTACATCGCCGCGAAGAGGGACGCGGTGTTTTTGCCATTCCTGGTCGAAAACCTGAAGGATTTTCTCCGCTCCCTCTCGGACTTCCATTTGCGCGGCTTTGCGGTAACTCTTCCGCACAAAGAAAAGATCCTTGCGCACCTGGATCATGTGGAACCCTTGGCTGAAAAGATCGGCGCCGTGAATACAGTCACAGTCGGCGGTAACGGAAAGCTTTATGGCAGCAACACCGATTACCGCGGGGTGCTTCGCGCGCTCGAACCAAAGCTGAAACTCCGCAGCAGTCAGGTGGTCATTTTTGGTGCCGGCGGTTCAGCGCGCGCCTCCGCTTTTGCCCTGAAACTTGCCGGTGCCCACGTTTTCATCTGTGCGCGGCATCCGGAAGCCGCCCGCGCGCTGGCACGCGCTGTCGGGGGCGAAGCCATTCCGCGGTCCGCGCTGCGCACGCAAAAATTCGATGCTCTGTTGAACGCCACCCCCGTCGGCATGCATCCCAACGAAAAAATTTCCCCTCTGGGGGCAAACGAGCTAAACTGTTCTCTCGTCATGGACCTCATCTACCGGCCAATGCGCACAAAACTTCTCGGCCTGGCAGCTTCGCGTGGCATCGCCTGCGTTTCCGGCCTGGATATGTTCCTGGCGCAAGGCTTCGCGCAGTGGGAGCACTGGATCGGCGGCAAAGCCCCGGAATCCCCGATGCGCAACGCCGTGCTGCACGCCCTGAAAAACGAAGAAAACACACGCTGGTGAACCAACCTCGATAGGTGTCCGCAGGCCGTACCCTGTTTGCCCATTTCGATATTCCATTGAAGAGAGTGTGAAAAGGCCATGATCCAGCCTTCGTTTTCGGAATTCGAGCGACTTGCCAAACGAGGGAACCTGATTCCCGTTTACGACACGTTTTCGGCGGATTTGCTCACCCCGGTCAGCGCGTATTTGCGCGTAGCCCAGGGCGCGCGCTATTCGTTTCTGCTGGAAAGTGTGGAAGGCGGCGAAAAAATCGCCCGCTACACCTTCGCCGGCGCGAATCCCGAGGAGATCTTCCGGTACGCGAACGGCGCCTGCGTCCTGGAAAGCCGCGAGCGCATTTTGTGGGAAGAGCGTGACCCGATTTCCTTTTTGCGCGGGCGCATGGCGAAGTTCCGCCCCGTTCGACTGTCTGGATTGCCGCCGCTAGTGGCCGGCGCCATCGGCTACTTCAGTTACGACATGGTGCGGTTGATTGAACGCCTTCCGAAACGCCTGCGGGATGAAATCGGCTTGTTTGATGCTCAGTTGATGTTCTACCACGGAATTCTGGCCTTCGATCACGTGCAGCACCGTTTGTGGGTGGTGCGCAACGTCTACACCGAGGGGCCGGGCAGCATGCGCGCGAAATACAACGCCGCTGTGAAAGAAATCGCGCGCACGCGGCAATTGCTAGAAGAGCCTGCCGCCGGAGAGAAGCCTCGCAAGCCGGCCAAGGGAAAGGCGCGCCCACTGAAGGTCGCTTCGAACCTGAAACGCAGCGAGTATCTGGCCATGGTGAAAAGGGCCAAGCAGTACATTCGCGAAGGCGATATTTTTCAAGTCGTGCTGAGCCAGCGCTTCTCGGCTAAAACAAGCGCCGAGCCGTTTTCGATTTACCGTGAACTTCGCGCGCTCAATCCTTCGCCATACATGTTTTATCTCCAGTTGAACGACGTATACGTTGTTGGGAGCTCGCCGGAAATGCTTGTGAAGGTGCAGGGCAGGGAAGTTCTCTACCGCCCGATTGCCGGAACACGGTGGCGTGGCAAGGACGACGCCGAGGATAAACGCCTCGAGCGCGAAATGCTGGCCAGTGAAAAAGAGCGTGCCGAGCACATCATGCTGGTGGACCTCGGCCGCAACGACCTCGGCCGGGTCTGCGATTACGGCACCGTACAGCCCGAAAAACTGCTTACCGTGGAGCGCTATTCCCACGTCATGCACCTGGTCTCCAGCCTGCGCGGCCGCTTGCGCCAGGACGTGGACTGCTTCGACGCGCTGATGGCGTGCTTTCCCGCGGGCACCGTTTCCGGCGCTCCAAAAGTTCGCGCCATGGAGATCATCGAGGAGCTCGAAAAGACGCGGCGCGGCATTTACGCCGGAGGCATTCTGTATCTCGATTTCGCCGGCAATCTCGATTCGTGCATCGCGCTGCGCACCATGGTCATCAAAAATGGTGTGGCCCATATCCAGGCGGGCGGCGGCATCGTGGCCGATTCGAAACCCGAAGGCGAATTCGACGAATCCGTGAATAAATCGAAAGCGCTACAACGCGCTCTGGAAGCGGCGCATGGCGGGGCCGGGAAAGGGAGGGGCCGTTCATGATCCTGCTGCTCGATAACTACGACTCGTTCACCTACAACCTCGCACAATATCTCGGCGAACTTGGCTGCCAGGTGGAGGTGCACCGTAACGATCGCATCAGCGTGGAACAGATCGGGCAACGCAAGCCGGAGCGCATCGTGATTTCGCCCGGCCCCTGCACGCCGCAGGAAGCGGGCATTTCCGTGGAGCTGATCCGAAAGCTGGCAGGCGAGTTTCCCATTCTCGGCGTTTGCCTGGGGCATCAGGCTATTGGTGCGGCATTCGGCGGGAAAATCATCCGGGCGCCGAAACTATTTCATGGTAAAACCAGTGAAATTCAGCACGAGGGCACGGGCATCTTCCGCGGCCTGCCCAATCCGTTTACTGCCACGCGCTATCATTCGCTCATCGTCGAAAGAAAATCCCTGCCGCGTGAACTGGCCATCACCGCGGAAACCCGCGACGGCATCATCATGGGAATGCAGCATAAGAGCCATAGACTTGTGGGTGTCCAGTTCCATCCGGAGTCCGTCCTCACCGAATCTGGCAAGCAACTGCTGAAGAATTTTCTCGAACTGTAGCGGTGGCCGCTTGCCCTGAGCGTAGCCGAAGGGTCTGCCTGCCCCGACCCCGTCGGGGAGGGGGCGCCTTTGCGCTGTACGTCGCTTACAATCACCTGCGGTCGTAAAGAAAAAATCCCAAAAGCCCGCCATGTCCCGCGCGACCAAAATGTCGTTCTTTATTTTAGGCGCAGCGGGGTGCCGTTCTGGCAGTGTGGTGGATTCACGACATCATCGAGTCGCTCAACGATGTGGAAAGCCCGGCCAAGCCGTAACAGGAAGCAACGAAGCAATAAAGTAACGACAAAGCGCCGCAAACTGCTACCGGCAAGATGGCGGCGCTACCCTTTTGCGGCGTGCTGTTTTGTAAATTTCTTCAACTGTTCCAGTTTTTCGCGGGCTTCACCCGAAGCCACGGCTCGTCGTGCCAGCTCTGCGGCACTGCGAAAATCCCCGGCTTTGCCGCTGACGACCAATGCTGCCGCTGCATTCACAATCACGATATCGAGGCGCGGCCCGTTCTCTCCCACCAGCAGCGCTTCAATGAGCCGCGCATTCTCCCGGGGTGTTCCCCCGGCGAGCGCTTCGAGTGGCGCGCGCTCCACACCAAACTCCTCCGGCGTCACCGCAAATCGCCGCACTTTTTCATCGTGCACTTCAGCGATTTGCGTTTCCCCGGCCAACGAGATTTCGTCCAGCCCGCCCGCGCCGTGAATCACGAAAGCGCGCTTCGTTCCCAACTCTGCCAGCGTCGCCGCGACCGTATCCAGCACCTCGGCGGAAAAAACCCCCAGTACCTGTGCTTCCGCGCCCGCCGGGTTCGTCAACGGCCCGAGAAGATTGAACACGGTGCGTTTGCCAATCTGCCGGCGCGCCGGCCCAGCACTTCGCGCCGCGGCATTGGCCGCGGGCGCAAACAAAAAGCCGATACCAATTTCACGCACGCCGCGTCCGGCGTGGACTAGCGGCAACTCAATGTTCACACCTAGGGCTTCCAGCACGTCCGCCGAGCCGCTGCGCGAACTCACCGCGCGATTCCCGTGCTTGGCCACGCGCGCGCCCGCAGCGGAGGCTACAATTGCCGCCGCCGTCGAAATATTGAACGTGCCGCTGTCGTCTCCGCCCGTGCCGCACGTGTCCACCATGCCCGTGGGACGCGGCTCGCCCGCCGCGAACACCGGCGCGGCGTGCCGCCGCATTACCCGCGCGAAGCCGGTCAACTCCGCGACGCTCACCGGACGCTGGTTCAGCGCCACCAGCATCCGCACGATCTCTGGCGTCTCCAGGCGTCCGGAGAGCAGTTCCTCCATGAACGCTTCCGCCTCTGGCCGGGCTAGCGCCCGTCCGGTCTCTGCCCGTTCGATGATTTCCTGCGCAGTTTTATTCGTATTCAGTCCTTTTTGTAAGCACATCCGCCTCGTCACAGCGTGCGTTTTGTCTTCAACAAGCTTCTTATTCTCTGCGTGGCAACAGGCCTCGCCTTGCTCACAGGTTGCCCGGTCAAGTAAACTTAACTGTTTTGCGAGCCCCAAATTCTAACATCGGTGGACGGTCCCATCGTCGCACAAGATGTCGGTTCCGGTAGCGGTAAGCCGGGGCCGCCCAAAAGGCAGAACCCGAAATGAAGATCCACGAATACCAAGCCAAAGCCATCCTTGCGCGTTATGGCGTCACCACGCCGCGCGGCGAGGTGGCGTTCACCAAGGAAGAGGCCCGCGAAGCCGCGCAGCGCCTGAAAACGCCGGTGGTGGTCGTGAAGGCGCAGATCCACGCCGGAGGCCGCGGCAAGGCCGGCGGCGTGAAGCTGGCGCGCTCCGCCGATGAGGCCGCCGAACACGCCTCGCAAATCCTCGGCATGATCCTGGTGACGCCACAAACGGGCCCGCAAGGCCGCGTGGTGCGCCGCCTGTTGATCGAAGAAGGCCTCGACATCAAGCGCGAACTCTATTTGGGCCTGCTGGTGGATCGCGAAAGTGGCCGGCCGGTGTTCATGGCCAGCGCCGCGGGCGGCATGGAGATCGAGGAAGTCGCCAGGGAAAATCCCAACGCCATTCTGCGTGAACCGATTCACCCGGCCGTAGGCTTGCAGCCCTACCAGGCGCGGAAAATCGCGTTCGGCTTGGGACTTTCCGGCGAAATGGCAACCTTGGCCACGCCGTTCCTGCAGGCACTCTATCGCGCGTTCATGGATACGGATGCATCGCTGCTCGAAATTAACCCCTGCGTGGTGACCGGTGACGGAAAACTCGTGGCGCTCGACGCCAAGATGACTTTTGACGACAACGGTCTGTTCCGCCACAAGGATTTGCGCGAACTGCGCGACCTCGACGAGGAAGATCCGCTCGAAGTCGAAGCCTCGAAGTACGGCCTCAACTACATCAAACTCGACGGCAGCGTGGCCTGCATGGTCAACGGCGCGGGCTTGGCCATGGCCACCATGGATATTATCAAGTACGCCGGTGGCTCGCCGGCCAACTTCCTGGATGTGGGCGGCGGCGCATCCGCGGAACAGGTGAAGAATGCTTTCCGCATCCTGCTGAGCGATCCCGAGGTGCGCGCGGTGTTTATCAATATTTTTGGCGGTATTTTGCGCTGCGATGTGCTGGCCACCGGCGTGGTATCTGCGGCCAAGGACCTACACGTGCAGGTGCCTGTGGTCGTGCGCATGGAAGGAACCAACGTGGAACGCGGACAACAAATTCTGCGTGACAGTGGTTTGAATTTCACCATCGCCGAAGGCATGAAAGACGGCGCACAAAAAGTTGTGGCGTTGGCGGGAGGTGCGCGATGAGCGTTCTGGTGAATGAGAAAACACGAGTTCTTGTCCAAGGATTTACCGGGCGTGAAGGCACTTTCCATGCGCAGCAGATGATCGAATATGGAACCAACGTTGTCGGTGGCGTGACGCCAGGGAAGGGTGGAACAAAACATCTCGAGCGCCCAGTATTCAATACCGTTTCCGAAGCCGTGAAGGCCACCGGTGCGGATGCATCCGTAATTTTCGTCCCGCCGCCATATTCCGCCGACGCCATTCTCGAAGCTACCGACGCGCAGTTGCCGCTGGTTGTCTGCATCACCGAAGGCATTCCGGTGCTCGATATGGTGCGAGTAGCCGAAGTGCTCTCCAAATCGCGCACCCGACTGATTGGCCCGAACTGCCCCGGCGTCATTTCGCCAGGTAAGTGCAAGATTGGCATCATGCCGGGCCGCATCCACAAGCAAGGCAACGTTGGCGTCGTGAGCCGCAGCGGCACCTTGACGTATGAAGCGGTGCACCAGCTCACGCAGCTGGGAATCGGCCAGTCCACGTGCATCGGCATCGGCGGCGACCCGATCATCGGCACGCCCTTTCTCGACGCCATCAAGTTGTTCAACGACGATCCCGACACGCACGCTATCATTCTGATTGGCGAAATCGGCGGCAATGCCGAAGAGCGCGCCGCGGCCTGGATCAAGGCCAACGTGAAAAAGCCGGTGGTCGGCTTCATCGCCGGGCAGACCGCGCCTCCGGGCCGGCGCATGGGGCACGCGGGCGCTATCATCAGCGGCGGACAAGGAACCGCGAAGGATAAATACGCAGCGATGAATGCGGCAGGAATTGAAACGGTAGAAACTCCCGCGGACCTTGGATCAACAGTCGCGGCAGCTTTGAAGTAGATCTTTTCGGTACGAACGCTGGCATAAAAGCCAGTGCTACATTTTGCTAATTCGAATACGAGGAGAAAGTTGTGGCTATCGAGAGGACATTTGCAATCATCAAGCCGGACGCGGTGGGCCGCGCCCAGCATGGAGAAATTCTTTCGCGCATACACAAGGCGGGGTTCAAGATTGTGGCCATCAAGTCCATGCGCCTGACGAAACAAGAAGCCGGCGGCTTTTACGCCGTGCACCGGGAGCGCCCGTTTTTCGGCGAGCTTACCGACTTCATGAGCACCGGAAAAATCTTTGCGATGGTGCTCGAAGCCGATGGCGCTATTTACAAATGGCGCGACACCATGGGCGCCACCGACCCGAAAAAGGCCGCGCCGGGAACTATTCGACATGACCTCGGCACCAGCATCGGCAACAACTGCACGCATGGATCGGACGCTCCGGAAACCGCCGCCTTCGAAATCGGCTACTTCTTCTCCGGCCTGGAATTGATTTAGGTATGCGGCGAAAAAGGACGAGTTGTGTCATCCCGAGGTGGGGGTGCGCCCGAGGAATCTGTCGTTTTTCTAAAGTCTTACAGAAAGCAGATTCTTCGCTCCGTTCGGAATGACACCCTCCAGCCCGCCTGCAAATCTCTCCTATTTCTTTCGCGTGCGTCTCAGCATAATAGGAGCGGATGCCCCCTCCCTCCGGAGGTTTCTATGGCCTGCTTGCAGAAGACCCGCCGTGAATTTCTCCACCATGCCGTTGCCATTTCCGCTGCGGCATGGCTCGCGCCAAAGACGCTGGCCGCGCGATTGGCTTTGCTGCCATCGCTGCCGCAAAAATTCTCCGCTGCCGATACCATCACACTGGGAAAGACAGGGATGCAGACTTCGCGGCTGGCCATGGGCACCGGCACGGTGGGCGTCGGCCACCATTCCCACCAGACGGCCCTGGGCATCGACGGCCTGTCGCGACTCCTCCGCAATGGCTACGACAACGGCCTGCGCTTTTTCGATGCCGCAGATTCCTACGGCAGCCATCCCCACGTCGCCGAAGCTCTGGAGCACGTCGATCGCAGCAGGGTGACCGTGCTGACCAAATCCTGGGCCCGCGACGCCGACGGCATGCGCGCTGACCTCGAACGTTTCCGCCGCGAGCTCAACGTCGACCACATTGACGTCATGCTGATGCACTGCCTTACCGAAGGCGACTGGACCACCGGCTACCGCGGCGCGATGGACGTGCTGGAAGACGCCAAGCAAAAGGGCATCATTCGCGCGCATGGCTGCTCTTGCCACACCATCGAGGCGCTGCGCACGGCGGCGAAATCTCCCTGGGTGGAAGTCAACCTGGTACGCATTAATCCCATTGGCGCGGAAATGGATGCCAGCCCGGACACGGTCGTTGGCGTGATTCGCGAAATGCGCGCTGCGGGGAAGGGCATTGTCGGCATGAAAATTCTTGGCCAGGGCGCGCTGCGCAATCGACAGGACGAAGCGTTGAAGTTTGCGCTTGGCCTCGGACTGCTCGATGCATTCACCGTCGGCGCCGAATCGATCGCCGAGCAAAAAGACTTGATCCAGCGCATCGCCGCAGCGTGATGGACTCCTTGCGCGAACTCGGCCGAACCCTGCTGCTGCTGGGCGGATTTATCGCCCTGGTAGGCGCATTCTTTTATTTCGGCGGCAAATTGCCCTTCCGGCTCGGACGCTTGCCCGGCGACATCGTCCACGAGGGCGAGCATTCCTCGTTCTATTTCCCGCTCACAACCTGCATCCTATTGAGCGTGGGGCTCAGCCTTCTGTTCTGGCTGGTTTCGCGCTTCCGGCGTTAAGAACCTCCAGGTTTCTTCTGCGTTTTGTTCCCGCTCTGCCTTGTAGTTGGCACATAGCCTGCGTTAGACTCGCCGAGCCAGGAGGCGCAAGACATGAAAGGCTCACCTAAGGTCATCGAGGAACTGAATAAAGCTCTCAGGGAAGAGCTCACGGCGATCAACCAGTATTTTCTGCACGCGGAAATGTGCGAAAACTGGGGCTACGAGAAACTGTCGGAGTACATCAAGAAACAATCGATTGGCGAAATGAAGCATGCCGAGGCCTTGATGGAGCGCATCCTTTTCCTCGATGGTACGCCGAGCATGAAGCCGCTGGACCTGACAGTGGGCAAAAATGTGCACGAGATGTTGCAGAGCGATCTGGATTTGGAGCTCGGTGCTGTGAAAGACTACAACCACGCGATTCAGGTGGCGGTCGCGGAAAAGGATAATGGCTCGCGCGATATGTTTGTTGCGCTGCTCAAGGACGAAGAGGACCACGTCGACTGGCTTGAAGCGCAGATTCACCAGATCAAGGAACTCGGCTACGAACGCTACCTGACCATGCAGATGGGCGACGAAGAAGAGGATTAAAGCCGAATGGGGCAGCTGACCTTTAATCTGCAGCCGGAACGCCGAATTTACACCGTCAGCGACCTGACCGCGCGCATCCGCGAACTGCTGGCCAAACATTTTACCGACGTCACCGTGCAGGGCGAAATCTCCAACTGTCGGGGAGCGACGTCCGGCCATTATTACTTCACCCTGAAAGACGAACGCGCGCAGGTGAAGTGCGTGCTTTTCAAGCAGCAACAACGTGGCATCAAGTTTTTCCCGGAGGATGGGCTCAAGGTGACCGTGCGTGGGTCGGTCAGCGTTTACGAGCCGCGTGGCGAGTATCAGATTTATGTCGAATCGCTTGAGCCGGCCGGCCGCGGAGCGCTGCAGCTTGCATTTGAGCAGCTAAAAAAGCGCCTTGAAGCGGAGGGCTTGTTCGATCCGTCGCGCAAAAAGCCTTTGCCGCTACTGCCCAGCCACATCGGGCTGATTACTTCGCCGTCGGGTGCCGCGGTGCGCGACGTCGTGCGCATCCTCAAGCGCCGCTTTCCCAACGTGCACCTGACGCTCTACCCCGTGCGTGTACAGGGCGAAGGCGCGGCCGGCGGAATTGTGAAGGCGCTCGATTATTTCAGTAAGAAGCGCACGGTGGATGTGGTGCTGCTCGTGCGCGGCGGCGGTTCGCTCGAAGATTTGTGGTCCTTCAACGAAGAAAGCGTCGCGCGAGCCATTGCCGCCTGCGCGATCCCGGTGATTTCCGGCGTAGGCCACGAGACGGACTTCACTATCGCGGATTTTGTGGCCGATGTGCGCGCGTCCACGCCCTCCGCCGCCGCCGAACTCGTGGTGCAGACGCGCCGCGAGTTCGACAAGCATGTTTTCGAGCTACGCTCGCGCCTCGAAGGCTCCTTGCGCTATCGCTTGCTCGGATTGTCTCGCCGCGTGCACGCCTTGGCCGGGCGGCGCGGCTTTCGCCGGCCGCTCGATCTGCTGCGCCAGCAGCGGCAGCGTTCCGATGAACTGACTTCGCGACTCGCCACCGGCCTGCGGGGCCGCTTGCAAGACTCGCGAAAGCGCTTGCACACCGCTCGTCTACACGTCGCCTCGTTTGATTTTCGCGCGAAGATTGGCGCATTGCGCCTGCGCCTGCAAAAAGCCGCCCACGAATTGGGTGTGGGCGAAGAGCGCCTGCTCCGCCTGAAACGCGACCGCTGGGAGCGGCTCGCGCTACAGCTCCAGGAACGCAGCCCCCTGAAAGTCCTCGAACGTGGCTACGCCATCGCCACCGACGCCGCCGGAAAAGTCCTCACCGATGCCGCCCAAGTCCAAATCGGTGACGCCATCACCATCCGGTTTCACCGGGGGAAACTAGGCGCGGAAGTCACGAACAAAGGGTCCGGCTGATATGGCGGCAGACTCTATTTCTGTGGTATCGCCCTGCAAGCTTTTTTGCTTGATTCTTTTACTTTATCGAGCAGCTCATCTGCCTGTTGCACATAACTAGCTCGTTCGGTCGCGGTGCTGACCACGTCCCCCTTGCGCCGATATAACAGATTCAGGCAGACCATCGCGTCATCGTAATTTGGGTGTTGGAGAGAAAACGAGGAAGCTGGCGATCAGGAGTGAAACCAGAAAGCCAGAACCACGAACCAAGGGGGTAGGCATCTAGGCGGTCATATCCCTGCGTACCCCATTCTACTTCTATTCGTCTTCGTTGGCGTCCACTTTGAGGACCGCGAGGAACGCTTCCTGGGGGATATCCACCTGGCCGACGCGCTTCATGCGCCGCTTGCCTTCTTTTTGCTTCTCAAGGAGCTTGCGCTTGCGCGTAATGTCGCCGCCGTAGCATTTGGCCAGCACGTTTTTGCGAATCGCGGACACCGTCTCGCGCGCAATGATGCGGCTGCCAATGGCCGCCTGAATAGGCACTTCAAACATCTGGCGCGGGATCAGCTTGCGCAGGCGCGTGACCAGTTCTCGCCCGCGTTCCACGGAAAATTCGCGATGAATAATCAGCGCCAGCGCATCCACGGGTTCACCGCCAACTAAAATGTCCAGCTTCACCAGATCCGATTCCTTGTAGCCGTCCAGGTGATAGTCGAGCGACGCGTAACCGCGCGAAATGCTCTTGAGGCGATCGTAGAAATCCAGCACGATTTCATTTAACGGCAGTTCATACGTAAGCATCACGCGCGTCGGCGAAAGATACTCGAAATTTTTCTGGATGCCGCGCTTGTCCTGGCAAAGCTGTAACAATCCGCCCACCGATTCATCGTTGCTGATGATCATCGCCTTAATGATAGGCTCTTCAATCTTGTCAATGTCGCTGGGATTCGGGAATTTCGCCGGACTGTCGACTTCAATCACTTCGCCGGTCACGCGCGTTATGCGGTATTGCACGCTGGGCGCGGTGGTAATCAGGTTCAGGCCGAACTCGCGCTCCAGGCGCTCCTGCACGATTTCCAGGTGCAACAGGCCGAGAAAACCGCAGCGGAAACCAAAGCCGAGCGCCACGGAATTTTCCGGCTCGTAGAAAAACGCCGCGTCGTTCAGTTGCAGCTTGCCCAGCGCATCGCGCAGCGGTTCGTATTCATCGGCGAGCACAGGAAAGATTCCCGCGAACACCATAGGCTTAATGGCCTCGAAGCCCGGCAGCGCCGGGGCGGGCCTTGCCGCCTCCGTCACCGTGTCGCCCATCTTCGCATCGGCCACGCGCTTTATATTGGCGACGATGAAGCCTACGTCGCCGGCTTCCAACTCTTCCAACGCCACCGGCTTGGGCGTCAGCGTGCCCAACTGCTCCACTTCATACACTTCGTTCGTGGCCACCAGGCGAATCTTCATATGCTGCGTCACGCGCCCTTCCGTTACGCGCACCAGCACTACCGCGCCGCGGTAAATGTCGAACCACGAATCAAACACCAGCGCCTGCAAGGGATTTTCCGCGCTGCCTTTCGGCGGAGGCACGCGCTTCACCACCTCTTCCAGCACGTCTTCCACGCCGATGCCGCTCTTCGCGCTGATCATCAGCGCGTCATCGGCGGGGATGGCCAGCACGCTTTCGATTTGTTCCTTCACGTAGTCAGGCTGCGCGGCGGGCAAATCAATTTTGTTGATCACCGGGATGATGGTGAGGTTGTGCCCGGCGGCGAGAAACGTGTTCGCGACGGTCTGCGCCTCCACGCCTTGGCTAGCGTCCACCACCAGCAGCGCTCCTTCGCATGCGGAAAGCGCGCGTGAAACTTCGTAGGAAAAATCTACGTGACCCGGCGTATCAATCAGGTTCAGGCGATAGGTGTTGCCGTCTTTCGCTTTGTAGTGCAGCCGGATGCTTTTCGCCTTGATGGTGATGCCGCGCTCGCGCTCCAGGTCCATCGAGTCGAGCACC
>Ga0126371_10000819_pt1 | contig 26086 bp, 42 predicted proteins | sample PanSoiMetaPlot_4_FD_110145 | JGI IMG/M metagenome (GOLD analysis project Ga0126371, IMG submission 110145) | Tropical forest soil microbial communities from Panama - MetaG Plot_4 | ecosystem: Environmental > Terrestrial > Soil > Tropical forest > Bulk soil | place: Panama | collected 2016-02-17 | reverse complement strand
TGCAAATCGCGACAGCCAAACAATACCCGCGCTGCCTCGCAAACTTTCAGAGCACTGCGGGAAACATGGTCAGCTACAGCCAGGAAGTGGCGGAGACCATGTACTACAAACTGGTGCGGCGCAGCAAAGACGGCGGGGAGAAACTGATCGAAGGCCCGTCCGTCAGGTTCGCGGAAATCATCGGCCAAAACTGGCGCAACTGCCGCGTAGCGGCTCGCGTGCTGGGCGCGGACGACAAGACGGTAGTGAGCCAGGGGGTGTTCCACGATCTTGAAACGAACGTGGCCATTTCCTTCGAGATCAAACGGCGCATCACCAAGCGCGATGGCACGCGCTACGATGACGACATGATTGGGGTCACCGGCGCCGCGGCGGCGGGCATCGCTTTCCGCAACGCGGTCTTGAAAGGCATCCCGAAAATGTTTTGGTTTCCGCTGTACGAAAAAGCCGTCCTAGCCGCCAAGCCTTCGGAGAAGGATGTGGCCACGCGGCGCAAAGCCGCGCTCGAGGCCTTTGATCAGCTGGGTGTGCCGGAAGCCGCGATCCTTGAAGTTCTCAAGGTCAAGACGGTTTCGAAAATCGGCGCAAACGAACTGGTCACCTTGCGGGGCATCTTCAACGCCATCAAGGAAGGTTCGACCACCGCGGCGGAAGCTTTCAGCCTGGGCCCGAAGCCGATCGAAGCTACTACCGAAGACCTCACCGGCAAACTGCAGCAGTCGATCGAAGACGTCAAACGGCGTGCAAAGTCAAGCAAGAAAGTTCAACAAAATGTTGTACAACAATCTGTGCCGAAAGCGCAGATCCCCAAGATCGATGACCCCTTCCTGACCGGCAAGCAGCAAGCCGATGTGTTCAACGCGGCCATGCAAGCAGGCTGGAAAGTTCCCGAAGAGCTGACCAGCTACATCAAGAAAACCTACAAACTGAACTCCATCCGCGAAGTGCGGCAGTCGCAGTTTGCGGAGTTGATGAAGAAAGCGCGAGGTGAGAAATGAACTCCAGGCAAGCGCGTGATCTGGATAATTACATCACCGGACACTACGGCGAAGACCAATTCTCTCGAGAGGAGAGTCCCATGAGCCACGATCCCAAAAAACTCTTCGAAGAGTTTATGAACCGCACGGGTGGCAAGGTCACCTCGCTGGCCATCTTCGAAGCGGGCTTCCAGCACGGCGTGCTCGATACTTTGGAGGCCATCAAGCACTTCATGGACAAACAAGAAGTCTCCGCAATCTATGGAAAGCAGAGCGAACCTCTTGACGACCGTTGATTTCACCTTCAACGCCGACAAGCACGAATACGCGGTGGCCGGGAAGATCGTTCCCGGCTGCACCGCGGTGCTGGCATCGGGCGGCTTGATTCCTTTTGCTCGCGCCGAAGCGGACATCCTCGAGAGGAAATCGGAGCTGGGGCGCGAAGTGCACCGCGCTTGCCATCTGCACAACCTGGGCACCCTCGGCAGCTACGACAAAGAAGTGAAGCCGCGGCTGCATGCTTGGATCTACTTCAAAGAACACTGCGACTTCCGGTTGCTGGCGAGCGAAGCGCAATCCATTGGCTACGTGAACGGCATGCCTTTCGGTTTTCAGCTCGACTGCAACGCGCTCGTCGACGGGCGCGACACCATGATCGAGTGGAAGATTGGCCAGGTCTATCCGCATCACGGTGTGCAGCTCGCCGGTCAAGCCGCGGGCCATCCGCACGCTTCCATCAATTCCCCGTTTGCGCGTTTCGTTAGTCGCCGCAGAATCGTGGTGGAGCTGCGCGAGAACGGGTTTCCGAAGATCCATCCGTTCAATGAGCGCAGCGATTACGAAACCTTCGCGGCGCTGCTGTATGTTTCGGCCTGGAAAAAGCGTTTCAAGACGACCTACGAAAAGGAGAATGTGCTGTGAAAAAGTCCGAATCGATCGAGAAGTACGATTTGCCGGTGCAGCCGAAGCAGTCGCTGCTCGACAAACGCACGGAACCCCTGCTGAAGCAAGCGAAGTCCATCACCGCTATCACCTCCGAAGATCATTTCACGGTAACCGGCACGATCATTCCGCGCATCGATGAAGCTACCAAATGGATCGATGCGGTGTCGGCGCCGTTTGTGCAAGCTTTCGACCGGCTGCACAAGCAAGCAGTAGCCTGGAAGAAGCGCCAGCTGAAACCCCTGGCGGATGAGAAAGCCAGGATCCTGTCGATGCGCATGGACTGGCGGGCGCGGCAGGAGCGCATTGCCGCGGCGGCTCGCGATAAACTGGCGGCCGGGCTGCAGCGCCAGGAGCAGAAGGAACTGGAGCGCCAAGCCAAAGTCGCAGAACGCCAGGGAGACACGGAGACCGCAGAGCAGCTCCGGATAGAGAGTAAGGCTGTCCCGCTGCCTACGATCGCGCCGGTAGCGGCTGTGCCGCAGCAGGAGGGTTTCTACGTGAAGGAGCGGTGGGACTTTGAGGTAATTGACCCCATCAAGGTGCCTCGCGAGTTTTGCTGCCCAGACGAAACGGCCATCCGCAAGGTAGTGCAAGCGATGGGCGGCACGATCACTATCCCAGGGGTGCGCATATGGCTGGACAGGAAGGAACACAGCCGGTCGACGGCGGCGGCAAACTCGATATCCGCCTAAGTTCGAACGAGCACGCCGTACGGCTCGATTTCGAACGCAATGTGGGCTGGATCGCACTGCCAAAAGAGCACGCGATCCGGCTCGCTTTGCTCATTCTGGAGCACGCCGGAGCACGCATCGAACCCCCTAAAAACCCCACCGAAAGGTAGCTTTTCCACAGTTTTCCACAGGCTTTTCCACTTTGTGTCCAAAGAGTAACCCTCCGGTCTTTAGCGCATTGTGATAGGGTCTCCAGGCCGCCTTCTCCGTGAGCGGCATCGGCCCGCGGCGACGGTCGCGGGCAAGGGTGGGGGCGGTGCCTCTTTCACCGCTCCTGCCGCCCCTAAAGAGGAGGGTTCTGTGTGACAAAACCCGATGACATTTGGCCGAAAGATTCGCCCAGGGCCGATCCAGGGAAATTGGTTGATTTCGTTCGCGGCTTGGCCGCCGATCTCAAAAAGAATCATCCGAAAGTCGCTCAAGATCCAGAGACCGCACGGAACATTGCCGCGGCGGAAAACCTCGGCGCACTCGAAAAAAAAATTGAAGTTGCGGAGAATATCGCGGCGGCGCCACTGCCGAATGCCATATACCTGAACGATCTCCCGCTCGATTGTTTGTGCGGCTGGCTTGGCGAAGTGTGCGATGTGCGCATGTCCGATCTGCCCCGCGCTTATGCCTGGCCCGCGCTGTTGGCGGTCGCTTCTACATTCCTCGCAGAACAAAACGGCAGCCCGCCGACCATGCTGTATGTGTGCCTGGTCGGCCCCGTGCACAGCGGCAAGACCCAAGCCATCGAACGCGCCGTAAAGATCTTAGGCGCCGACAAACCACAATTGCTGCGCGTGTATTCCGGATCCGGAGAACAACTCGTCAAACGCATGGAAGACGCCATGGGCAATCCGCGTTTGCTGTGGGTAGACGAGCTGTCACACCTGTTCAAGAAGTCCCAGATCGATCGCGCATCGTTTCCGCAACTGCTGAACGATGCCTACTACAACACGCACCTTGAACTCACCGTCAGCGGCAAGAAGCCGCGCATCGCTGCCGATGTGAAGCTGTCGTTGATAGGCGGCATGCCGGAAGAATTGTTTCAAGACAGCTTCGCGAAGGAATCGGTCGGCGGCCAGCACGACCGTTTCCTGTTTGGCCTCTGCCCTGGCGACTTCCATTTCAAGTTCGCACCATTACGCGGCGGCCAGGAACGCTTGCGTAAGATCCCGATCGTGGAAGTGCAGCCATCGGTGTGGGAAGCCAAACGCGAATACCTCGTGGAACATCCCACCATGAATCCTCGCGTGCTCGAGATGGCCATCCGATCGCGTTTGATCTGCGCCGCTTTCAGCGGCCAGAAAATGCTGCTGGGCTCACAACTCGATTCCGCTTTCCAACTCGCCGATTACCAGATGCGCATCCGCGGCGTGCTGCAACCCAACACCGGCGACACCATCGAAGGCAAAGCGTGCTCGAAAATCCTGAGCTACCTTATGCGCTACGGCGGCAAATGGATCAGCCGCCGCCAGATGCTACACGATACCCGCGTCTACGACCTGGGTCCGGCCACCGCAGAGCGCGTCACAAACGTGCTGGTCGCCAACGGCGACATCGAACAAACCAAGATTGGAAAACAGGTCGTCCTGCGCTGGATTACACCCGCGGAACAAGATGGCGAAGGCACGGAAAATTAGGCCGTTTTACCCAACTGTACGCAGGGGGGTCTATACATGTCTATCGATACCTCTTTTTCCTTGTGACAGTTCTGCGTACAGTTGCGTACAGTTGCCATGTTAACTCTCTTATATGGAGAGAGAGAGAGAGATTGATAGACATATATAAGAGCAGCGTGTGGACAGTTCGTTTTCCGCCCTCCAACTGTCCGCATCTGTCCGGAGCCCAAAATGATCCCATTTTGCCCCTGGTGCCGTCGTACCGACTTCCCTTCCCTGCCCGCCCTTAAACGCCACGTCAAGTACTGCTCCTTCGCTCCCCGCCCTCGCGGTAAAGCCAGAGAGAAAGAATCCCGCCAGGGCTCGCTCGAAGATCTTTTCGGTCTCCCGGCGTCCGCACGCGCTGTGAAAAAGGAGCGCGAAAATGACGAATGAGCGCAACACGATTGAGTTCATGGACACGACGAATCCGGAGTTTCGCGAACGCATGTCACACTTTTGCGGCGATGTATTGGAATTTCTGCAGCAGCGCGGCGCCACACCTGGCGAAGCGTATTACGTGCTGAAAGTTTTGCAGCGCTACATGGAAGATAAGTTCGCGATCGAGCTGACGACTGCACGAGTGCAAACGGAGAAGGAACAGTGAACAACTACCAGAAAAAACTCGAGCGCATGTTCGCCACTGGCGAACTGCAGCCCAGCGTTGGCTTGAATGATCTACTGGTGCGCCACGACGATTGGTGCAATTGCTTTCGCGGCGGCGAGTGCAATTGCGATCCAGACATCACGTTGCGCACCAATATTTCGATCGAGGACACGCTGAAGCTGTACGAAGAAAGCCGCAAAGCGTTTCGCGATCTGGTGAACAAAAAGAAGCTGTGAAACAAATGTTTCGCCGGCGAGCTGGCCGCGGCCGAGCTCAAACGCGAATACCCGCATAAACATTGGCGATTTAGGAGAAACAAATGTTGCAGAAAGGAAACCGCATGAACACACCGGAAAAATTCCACGCCGCTTGTGAGTACATGGTGCGCGGTGCCGATGCCGCTGGCGACCGCGAGAAGATGGAAGCGTTTGAAATTGCGCAAACGGTGTACGAAGGGTATTTCGGCGGCGTGCGCAGCCGTGCGCAATTCGCCGCCTTCATCCTGGCGCTGCTGTGGATGTTCAATACTGGATTGCCGCAGAAGGAGAAGATCAATGAGTGATGACGATGCTTTCGAAGCGATTCGACGTGCGCAGCAGGATTTGCTGCGCTACGGAATCGCCATCGCTTCGCTGGTTATTTCTCAGGAAGCTTTCTGCACCATGGTGCAAAGCGAGAAGTCTTTGCATTTGATGTGGCTCAACCCAAGCGGACGAGGCGACGACAAAGTGTGCGGCATTCCTTTCAGGAAAGGTGAGGTGCGCCCGTGAAAATGTTTTTGTTTGTTGTTGCGCTGCTGCTGTTTGCATCGCTGATGTTTTATTTCGGATGGATCATCGGCGCCTCGATGACTGCGCACCAGATTGCTCGCGCCATCCTGACCGGCGAACTGTCGACGCATCAGCAGCTCGATCGCATTGCGGATCAGATCCTGAGCGGGCAGTATGTGGACATCAACGGACACCGCAGGAGTGAGCCATGACTCCAGTGGTGTACTACTGCGGCGTGTGCGGCCATCCGACTTGCGCTTGTCGCTGGGAGTTGCGTGCAGCGGTGGAAAAGATGGCGGAATGGTATGAAGAACTTGAACAAGACGACGAAGACACGCCGCACTACAACCTGATGTGCAAAAGCTTCGCGATTGAATTGCGCAAATTGCTCGAGGCGCGGAAGGAGCAGCCATGACACAGACCTGGCGCAATGTGATTTCAGTTTTGATTTTTCTTGCGGCGCTGATCGTAGCGATCGCGGTGATGATGCTGGTGGACGGGAACGCCATGGCGCAGGTGCCGCCGAATCCGATACCGCCGAAGGTGCCGCCGCCGGATCCGGTGATTCGCGTTTATCCTGGCGGCTCGACGACGGATCCGGTCACATACACAGATTGCCAGAACAACGTGTGGGCGACGGATGCAGGCTATTTCAATTCCGGCAGTGCGACGAACTACGTAAGTGCGAATGCGCCGCCGATCACGGGCGCGACACCGTGCGACACGAACCAAGCGCTGTTTCAGCATCCGCGGGTGAGCAATGGTGAAACGCTGACGCTGACGTTTCAGACGCCGCCTGGCACGTACACCTTGGACATGAAGTTTGCTGAGATTTACTACACTGCGCCAGGGCAGCGGGTGATGGACATCGCGATCAACGCGGTGCCCTGGCTCACGAACTTTGACATCGTTGCGGTGACTGGCGGAAAAGGCATTGCCATCGACGAGATCAAGAACGTGACGGTAAACACTGCGGGGCAGCATCAGGGCCAGGTGCAGATTGTAATCACCAACGTGAAAGGCGGTGCGATTTACGAAGGTGTGCAGCTGACGCCGTACGTGACGTATGCGGTGACGCTGCAGTGGGCCGACAGCACCAACACGCCGTTTGGCATTGGCTATTCGGTGCAATTTTTTCAAGCGGCGGATACGACGGGAAACAACTGGAACATGATGGCGACGAGTCAGACTGATGGCACCGGCACGGCGACAGGAACGATGGCGTGGGATCCGAAGTTGCCGTATATCTTCAAGCTAAACGTGTTCAACAACGCGACAGGTTTGTACGTGACGGAGCAAGCGAGTGGAAACAGTACGGGGATCACGGTGGGCACGGACCAGAGTTTTGTGAACCAGAACATGGCCACAGGGATCAAGGCGACCTTGCGAGTGAACCCATCGACCATGGTGCTGGCCAGCATTTTGTGGGGGCAATGAATGAACCTCGCGGAGATATTTCGTGAGTGGCGCGAAAACTATCTGGGCGTGCTGGACCGCCAGGTGGCTTTCGAGAAACAGATCAGGAGGAATGTGATGGCGGGGGCATACAAGTACAGGCCGCAGTACACGCAGAACACTATCGGGCCGGACGCGGGGAGACCAGAGACACCGGCGATTGTGACGGGAGGAAAGGCGATGGAAATCACGGCGGATGATTTGCGGGACATTGTGGAGAAGAACACCGCGGCGGATGCGTTTCAGAAAGTGATGACGCGGCAGGTACTCGATCGCGTGGACTGGGCCGCAGTGGCACTCGAGGTGAACGAACAAGCGGCGAAGTCGGAGTGAACACCAAAATAATTTTCGATCACTTCATCCGCATGGAGATGCGTGCGTGGAAGCGAGCGCGGCGCCACGGTCTGGTGTACTACACGGACAAGAAAGTCACTGCCACGGCGCAGCAACTCGGTTGGGAAGTGAAGTGTCTCGAGCCGAAGCTGCGCCTCGATGGCGTATCGCGTTTCGGATTCGTAGCCAAGTTTTATGTGCGGCACCGTGGCGATGGCGACAACTTGGAAAAACTGCTGATGGATGCGTTGCAGGGGGTGGTGTGGACGAATGACGAACAAGTTGACGAGGGCATGTGGACGAAGGAGTATGAGCGCACCGAAGTAGGTGTGCGGCTTACGATTTACGTGATCGATCAGGAGGTCGCGAAATGATTCCAGCATATTTGTTGTACGAAGATCAGCAGATGATGGATTACAAGGGCCACACTATTGTGACCTTGCACGACAAAGTGGATCACGATTGGAGTTGGGTAGTGAAGCGCGGCGAATACAAAACGCATGCTGAGATGCTACGGGAGGATGGGCGCTTTGTGGGCAGCGGCGTGAGTTTGCCGGATCGCCTGGCAGCCTGGGAAGCGGCGAGAAAGTTTGTGGACGAGCTGCCCGCGAAATGAGCACACCAGGCGACTGGATCAAAGTCACACTCAGCAAACACGAATGGTTCATGGCCGCGATGGATGGCGTGGCTCGCCGTGTGGCGACGGTCGATCGTCCGGACAAGCATGGCACGAATCCGCTGAATCGCTGGCAAGTGGACTGCGACGGCGCATGCGGCGAAAAAGTGGTGAGCAAATGGATGAACGTGTATCACAGCGGGAACTTGAACACTTACGGACTTCCGGATGTGGCGGGGCACGGTGTGCGCACCACAGCACTGGCGAAGGGTTCGCTGATCATTCGACCGGACGATGCGGATGAGCGCCCTTTCATTCTGGTGTTGTCGCACCTGGCGCCGGTATTTTATTTGTGCGGTTGGCTGTACGGCTACGAAGCGAAGCAGCAGTCAGCGTGGTGGACCGATGGCGGCAACGGACGCGATCCGGCGTGGTTTGCGCCGCAAGAAGCTTTGCATCCGATGAACGAGCTGCCGCCAACTCCTTGACAGCCTTACGGGCTTCGCTGTAGTTTTTGAAACCATCAGGCGCAACCCCACGGGGCAATCGGATGCGACAATCCGGTTAACGAAGGACAGTCGTGGTGTCTCCAAGCCTGCCGTTGTACAACGCTTACGGATTCCGCGTAGGAAACATTCCGCTCGATGCTGCGCTTCGCTTGCATGGATCGCAGTTGGTAGTGCGAGCGAGGGGCACAGGCCGCCGCCGCCATTTCACCTCCGCCAAACTCTTCGCTCGCACCAGCCAGATCTGGATGCCGCGCATGTCCGACCATCATCTCGTTTTGCAATTAATCCAGAACTGAAGGAGAAAATATGGCACCTCCGTTTGTAGTTTCACCGGCGAATCCGATTACCGCGAACACTTTGGTTGCGGGGCAGTGGGGTCCAAGCTATGCGGTGGGTCCGTCGCCGTGCGCGGGCTTGCAAGTTGCCGATGTCACTTTGAGTTCCGCGCAGCTGCTAGCGTTGCTCTCGACTCCGGTGACGCTGGTTCCGGCGCCAGGCGTAACGGGTTTTATGATCAATCCGGTGGGTATCATCATCCGCCTGATTGGCGGTGGCGCGGCGTACACCGATGTAGGCGGCGCGGTGCAGTTCAACATCGGCTCCGCATCGTTTGCGCTCGCGAGCAACGCGATTTTCCTGACTACCGTTTCGCCAAATCGCGCCATCCAGCGCATTTGGAATTATTCGGTGGCCACGGACACTGCCGGAAATCCGCCGACCGATGACAACGCGCCGTTGACCATTTCGAAGGTGACCAACAACTTTGCGGCAGGCACCGGCACTTGCCACATCACGGTGTACTACACGATCGAACCCTCCACCTGAGGTGCGCGATGCCGACTTATCAGAACAATCCGCCCACACGGCGCGGCATCACTGCAGGGTTGCCCAGTTACAGCTGGGGCAGTTTCCCACTCGGCCAGCAACCCTGCCGCATGTACATCACCGCGCTCGCGGTGGCCGCCAACGTAGTGACCGCCACGGTGAAACTCATCGAGGGCAACATTCCGGCGACCGGCGCTTTGGTGACGGTGACCGGAACGGTGGTTGCGGGTGCGGCCGCAAATGTTTCAAACGTCGCGACCACCGCGGTGACTATCACGCCTGCGACGGGTGTGGGCACCATCACGTATCCGGCGACGACGGGCAATCTTGCGACGACGCCGGATGGCGGCCAGGCATTGTTCACTGCGGTCGATGTGGGCGAAACGACTTCGGTGAACAAAGGCCAGCAATTCGCACTTGATCCTGCAGGCGGTTACGGACTCACGATGGTGTGGGCCTCAACCGCGGCGACCATCGCGCTGCAGCTCGAGGGCGCCGTCGACGATGTGGATGCGCAGTATCAGATCATCGGCACCAGTCAAACCACGCTGACCGGATCCGTGGTGGCGCAGGTGCCCAACAACGTGCGCTTCGTGCGCGTGAACACCACCGCGTTTACCGGCGGTCCCGGCACCACCTGGGCCAAGATTTACCAATCCACTTCGACAGGAATGTAAGTGGGCCTGACGTTTTCCCAGGTCAGTACAGAGGTGGTGCAGGCCGCGGTTACCAGCGTGGCGCAAAGTTTTGCCGGAACCACCGCCAATTCTTTTTTGCTGGCGCATCTGCTAGCCGCGAGCGGCAGCAATGCGCGGCTCGGCAGCGTGACCGATACGCATTCGAATAGTTGGGTGGGCATCGGCCAAGGAAGCATCGGCGGCAACTGCAGCCAGGTTTTCTGGGCGCTCAACACCGGGGGCAGCGGAGCGCTCACCATTACCGGGCATTTTCCAAACTCCGACACGCTGGCGATTTTCATCGCGGAGTACACCGCAAATCCCGCGGCGCCGATCGATGATGCCATCGGGCAATTGTCGTTTCCCTTGGGAACCAGCTTTACCACCGGCGCGATCGTCGCGAACTACACCAACGAGACACTGATCTTCATGGGCCGCACCGACAACTCGGTGACCCATTCGCCCAGTGACGGCAGCACTCTCAGAACTACCGCTGCCTCGGACAACGCGATTCTGATGGACCGCAATATTTCGACACCCGGACTCTATCAGGGCAGCCTGACTTTTGGATCGAGTGGCGGCACGTACACGTATTTCGCGGCGAAAGGATTGACTTCCGTTTTGCCGCCGAATCCTGGCGGCGATATCGGACCCGCATTCGATTTCCGGCTGAGGTTGTGATGATCCAGCTGGCTTCCTACAACTTCAGCACCATCGAGAACCCTCTGAGCAACGGAGGGAAATTCACCACGTGTCCAACGATGTCGCCGCTGCAAGTGCCGTCCGCGAATGTTTGCGAGGCCTCGGTGATCAGCACGCATTGCGGCGCGTATTGGTCCGCAGCGGTTCCGCCAGCGGGCAACTGGCCCGCTGATCAGTATGCGGAAATCACCATCTCCTCGGATTATGTTGCGGACGCCACGGGATACTTTATCCCGCTGCTTCGGCAAAGTTCTGCAATCGACACGGACTATCGGGCGTACATCATCACGGGCGTCAACAACGCGCTGTTTCAGGCGCACAGCGCCGGTGTGGCGCATCAAATCGGGCCTAGCTTCACGCTTGTGCCCGCGGCCAACGACGTTTGGCGTTTCATCGTAATCGGAAATGTTTTGCTGTTGACCCAGAACGGTACGCAAGTAGCCACGACGACCGACAGCAACAACTATGCAATTGCGGGTTCGCCAGGTCTCGATCTTTTTGCCGCTACGCTGACGAAAGAAAAAGTTGTGCTATGGGCTGGCGGTGGGAATCCCGGTGGCGGCAGCGATTTGGGTCCGGCATACGATTTTAAGTTGAGGTTTTGATGGCTCTCACGCTTACGCCCATCTACACCGACAACTTCACGCCCACCGCCAATCCCTTGAATCCGGCGAACTGGTCGGTGTTGACCAATTCGCATCTCACGGTGGTGGCATTGCAAGCAGCCAGCGGGATTTGCGAATCGACGGCAGCGGATAATCTCAGCCAGGGCAGCGAACAACTTATCGGGGCCAGCATTCCGAATGATTGCTATCTCTCGTTCACCGATGCCGGATCGTTTGGCACCCTCGGAAACGGCCAGCAACTGTTCGCCAGCTTGCGCACCGACACGGTGTTTGCGAATTTCGAAGATGCTTGGTTTATCAGTGTCCTCGACAACCACGACGGTTCGACGGTTTCCCTCACCGCCGCCGTGCAGTATGGCAATGGCACCGCAGATCTCAACATCTACGAGAACGTGAACTACACGCCCACGGTGAACGACGTCTACACCTTGGCGGTTATCGGCAACATCGGTTACTTTTTCCTGAACGGCGTGTTCAAAGCGGGCCGCGACTGCAGTTCGGTAAGTCCGCGGGGATCCGGAGCAACCACTCTCGGCATTTTCGCGCCGGTCAGCGTACTCACGCCGACATTGAAAACTTTCGTGGCCGGATCCGCGAGCGGCAGCATTCCACTAGGGCCGCCTGGCGGCGGCGATCTGGGCCCCGGTTTCGATTTCAGGTTGAGGATGTGAATCATGCCTACTTTTCAACCAGGCAACGCCCATGCATTCAAAAAAGGGCACAAGAAAATTCCCGGCAGCGGCGGCTCGCACTGGCGCAGTAAAGGCATTCGCGACGTGTTGCGGCAGGTTTTGCCGGAAGAGGAAATGAAAGCGCTGTGGCAATATTTCCTGTACGGAAGAATGAAAGACGGCAGGCATGTTCCGATTCCGAAGGAAATCCGTTTTGACGCTTTCAAGATGGCGGTTCACTATCTCTACGGGCGCCCGCCGCGGGAACCCATCGAAGCCGAAGACCGGCCACTGACCGCGGGTCCGCAGTTCGATGTTTCCGCGGTGCCCACGCGGCATGAACCCATCAACTGAAATCGGCGACTACTATCGGCCCCAGCTGGTGCAGCGGAAATTTCACGAAAGCCGCGCACGCTATCCGCTGCTCGAAGGCGGGCGCGGAGGCGGGAAATCCACCGCGCTCTTGTGGGAGGCGATAACCCAGTGTCTATTGATTCCTGGCAGCAACTCACTGCTGCTACGCAGAACTCTCACCTCGATGGAGAAGGGCGGCATCGAGGACTTGTTCACCAAGACAGTTCCTGCTCACCTGTATTTCCGCTACAACGCGAGCCGCAAAGTGGTGATGTTTCACAACGGCTCGAAACTTTTTTTCGGCCATGTGAAAAACGACGCGGACCTGTTGCAGTATCAGGGCGCTGAATTCGTTTTCATCGGCTGGGAAGAGCTGACGCAGTTCACTTACCGGCAGTGGGATTTTCTGAAGGGCTCGAATCGCTGCCCCATCAAGAGTTACTGGCACCGCGGAAAAGAGTACAAGGTCAGGCCGCGGATGGCGGGCGGCACGAATCCGAATGGGATTGGATCTGGCTGGGTGAAAGCTTTATGGATTCTGAAGAAGCCGGTGGGGGAGATGCTGGCGAACTATGATGCCAACGACTACGAAGCCATTCACAGCACGTACGTCGACAACTTCGTGTACGCCAATGACAAGAACTACATCGCTGCCCTGGAATCAATTGTTGATCCGGTACTCCGACAGGCTTGGATCCCTGGTAGCTGGGACATACTCGCGGGCCAGTTTTTCCAGAACTGGGATCCGGCTCGCCATGTCAAAAAATTCAGCCAAGTTGTTTTTGAGCCGTGGCAAGACCGCTGGATCAGCATCGACTGGGGATTCGAACACTCGACGGTAGCGCTGTGGTGGACGCGGGTCAGAATCAAAACGGAATTTGATCCGGAAGCCAAACGCACCATCCTGCTGTGCTACCGGCAGCTGGTGTTGCGGCAGATGAACGAACAACTGATCGCGGAGAAAATTGCAGGTGCGAATCACACTGGAGACCAAGTTGATCACATCGGACACGTCTACCTGTCGCCAGATCGCTTTTCAAAAATTGATCAGTTCCATTCCATCGCGGACAAGATGGGTGACGTATTCGTGGAGTACGAACTGCCGCGACCGGAGCGGGCAAATAACCGTCGAGTGGATGGCTGGCGTCTCTGCTACACGTTGCTCGATACCGACACAGTGGCAGTACTCGATAACTGTCCTGACGTCATCGACTCCATCCCGAAGCTGATGCGCGACGAGAGGAACATCGAGGATGCCGTCAAGGAAGGCAACGAACTGTTTTTGGATGTGTGCGAAAGTTTTCGTTACGGGGTGATGAGTTACGCCAGCGAACAGCAGATCCCCAGAGAAATTTTGATGCAACGGGAAATCCAGGCCATTCCGGACAACCAGCAAAAGTACATGCGCTACCTGAAGCTGACCAGCCGCGATGCGACTGATGGCGTGACCTTCACCATCAATCGCAGGCGGCGATGAAAGAAAAACTCATCGAATTTCTGGCCGGTTTGTTCGTAGGTCTTCCGGTGGTCGTACACTCTTACAAGACTTGGATCCGCTGGTATCACAAATTCAGGAAGACTTATGGCAAAAGCTGACCGCTACGTGAAGCTGCTGGAGTTCGACATGGCGCAATCGATCGAACGCGAAAAAGAGCTGCGCAAGGATCTGGAATACTACCGCGGCAAGTGCGAGCGCCTGGAACTGGCCATCGCTACAGCGGGCAACGCGGCGCAACGGGACTATTCCGCGCAATCGCGGGCACCGGGGCTGCTGCCCAATATCGAACACATTCAATTGCCAGCGCGGAAAAGTTTTGCAGACCTCAAGCGCGAATGGAACGAACTCAGCCAGGAGCAGCAGGAAAAAATCGTGGAACAAGGCAAATGGGATACGGAGGTGAAAGATGCGGGGCAGTGAAACATACGATGGAAAACTCACGGGCAACCGGCAGATTGTAGACCGCTACAACGAAGCGAAGGGCAAAAAGAAAAAGCCGCTGCACAAGGATGTCCGCGAAGGCACGGAACAGCGTCCCAGTGAGCGCGGCGGCGAATCGGCTGGCGCTCGCGAACCTAGCGGCCACGACGAAATCAAAAACATCGTGGGCGAGCACGGCGGCGCGGTCAGCCACCACATCTACAAAACCCACCAGGGCTACCACAGCGTGACGCAGCATGAAGACGGGCATGTGGCCCATGCGGATCACGCTACCCTCGGCGAGGCCCACGAACACGGCGAGCACGCCATGGGCGAGGATACCGATCACCTGGGCGACATGGGCCGCGAGGACGCGGAAGTTGCCGGGGAAGCGGAAGGCGCGGAATCCCGCGGCGGCATGGGCGGATCGCGCATCGGCTACATGGCGTAAGCGATGGCGCAGCCACGGGTCCAGTTCGATCCCGTGCCGAATGCCATTGCCGGGGCCATGACCATCGCCTGCGAATGCGGCTGGGAGATGGTAGTGATTCAGCCGGAAGAAGACATGCTACTGCTGACGTATCTTTTTCACCACCTCGAGCAAGCGCACCAAATCACGTTTCCGAAAATCTTCTGTTACTGGCACTGATGAGCGAACACAAAGATGGAAAGTCCACCGTCCTGTATTTCAAACCTGCTTCGATCAATCGAGCGGCAGGTGCGCGTTGTGGAAGCTGCTGGAAGTTTGTCCGCAATACGGGAGAATGCCTCGAGGTTAAAGGGGACATTGTACCGGCTGGAGTTTGCGGTCTCTATGTTAACGGCGTGCCGCATCCAACACGTCTCGATCACAAATGGCGCATCACTCAAGTCAGCCAAGCCGAAGCCGGATACACGGACGAAGGCGACACCCACTGCGTCAACTGCAAATACATGGCAGAACCGGGAAACGCGACCAGCGCCTGCCAAGAAGTCGAAGGCCTCGTAGAGCAGCGCGGATGCTGCAACGAACATGAGCACAGGTGAAAACATCAACACCAACGGCGCCGCGCTGACGCAATCCATGATCCATGCGGGATTGACGCGCTTTCCGCAATCGATCACCGCGCAAGTGAATGCGCGGCAGTGGCCGGTGATCAAAGACATACGATTTCCGATTCATCCCTTTAGCGTCGAAATGAACGCGCAGGTTCCGGCCACGGAAGTGTGGTTCGTGGGCACCGGCGGCGTGCTCCTCGGACGTATCGTGAACCTGCAGCCGCCGGGAGCCGTTCCGGTGGCGCAGATCACCCAGGATGATTCCCTCGATTTCATTGACGAAGAAGCAGACCCTCGAAAAGTTCAAAGGCAACGTGAACGCCGCGTAAAGGACAGCCTGCTTTAAAAAAATGCCAGCATCGGAAGTGATGAAGTTATACCGCCAGCACAAATTGCACAGCGGCGCTGGCGGGCCGATCGTACGGAATCCCAAGCAAGCCAAAGCCATCCAACTGTCGTACCTGCGGAAAGAAGGCCACGACATTCCGGAAAAGAAATCCATGGCGCATGAATATGCGCGGGTGAAGGGGAGTTTCCAGCAGGGCGGCACGGTGCCGGAAACCGGCGCGTACCAGCTGCACAAAGGCGAGGTGGTGTTTCCGGAGATGGACACCAGACCCGCCGGACCTTCGCCGTACTTGAAGCCGGTGCCCGATTTCAATGCGACTGCCCCACGGGAACCGCGCAATGTTTCTCGCATAGTCATCGAAGGCATCGATGATCGAGGTAAAACGCATGGCCGAAGATAAGCCACTCACAGAAGCTGCGGAATCCATCAAGCGGCGCGGCACCAAAGGCGTGTTCAAAGCCGAAGCCGCCCGCCACGGCATGAGTACGCGGTCGTACGCCGAAGCGAAAAAACATGCGAGCGGAAAAACCGGCCGCAGAGCGCGGCTGGCCCTCGCATTCATGGGCGCAAAGCATGGCTGAAGAAGAAGACGTAATCGATCGCGACGAAGACGAAGAAGTTGGGGAAGAGGAAGAAGAACAATTTAAGCCGGGAGAATTATGTCCGGTCGACGCGGTCACAGAGGACGATCAAGTCGATCTCGAAGAAGACGACGAGAGCGGCATGGATGTCGAGGAAAAAGAAGGCATCCTGAAAATGCTGATGGATCGCGCCAGCCAGCGCGATTTGACCAGTTACCGGCTGCAGATTCGCGATGCCTGGAAAGCCAGGTATTTTTACCGCGGCAATCAATTCCTGCTGCCGGGGCGTAACGGCGCATGGGTGCTGCCGCAGCTCATCCTCGTGGGCGGGCAGTCGTATGATGATCACAACCAAGAGACCAATATCTATCTTGCTTTCGCTGATACCATCATCGCCGCGCTCACCGCGGGCAACCCTTCGGTGCGCTTTGAACCGGACGAACCCGACAATCCCGCGGACGTTGCGGCGGCGGAAAGTTCCAGTGACGCCACGCGGCTGATCGAACGCGCCAACAACATGGTGGTCATTCAGGAAGACGTTTGCCGCTTCCTGTGGACCGATGCCATCGCCCACGTATACACGCACTACGTCATCGACGGCCAGCGCTTCGGCTACGAGCAGAAACCGGAACTTGAAGACGAAGAAAGTTATTTGCCGGAAACCAAAGGCAAAGGCGTGGAGGAAGAAAGTTTCGAAAAGGGTGATCCTCGCGGCCAGGAAGTGATCGAAGCTTTCGGGTGTCTCGAGGTGAAAGTGCCGTTGCAGGCGCGAAGCATTCACGAATGCGACTACCTGCAGCTCTCGCGGGAATTCGACATCACCCGCATGAAGACCAAGTATCCCAACAAAGCCAAAGAAATTCTGGCTATGTCGACGCCCACGGCGAACACCGAATACGCCCGCCTGGCGCGGACATCGATTATGACCGGCATGCGTCCCAGCAACATGACCAACGACGCCATGACCTACCAGACCACAGAATCTCTCGGCTGGTTCCGGCCCAGTTTTTATCGCGAGATCGAGGACGACAAAAAGCGTGAATGGCTGTACGAGACATTTCCGGAAGGCGGGATGGTCGCCATGGTGGGCAAGGAAGTTGTGGAATGCCGCCGCGAACAGATGGACGACCACTGGACGGTCATTCCGCCGCGGCCAGGCGATGGCATGCATCGTCCGGCGCTGGGGCAGCCGATCATTCCGCTGCAGGAAAAATTGAATGATTGCATGGAATACGTGCACGACGCTTTCATGCATCTGGTGCCGCTGAAGTGGGTGGATTCGGAAGCCATCGACACGGATGCCTTACAGCAGCTGCAAACCAAGCCGGGACAGTACGTGAAGATGAAGCGGCGACCGGATAAGGAACTGGCCACCAATTTTTTCGTGGAACCGCAGATCCAGCTGGCCGAAGGGTTGCTCGTCTACATCGAGAATTTATTCAATCAGTTCAGCCAGTTTCTTTGCGGCGCGTTTCCCGCGCTCTTTGGCGGCGACACCGGCGCGAACGACACTCTCGGCGGAATCTCCATCCAGCGCGATCAAGCACTGGGGCGTTTGGGGTTGACCTGGCGGAACTTGAAATCTGGCTACGCGAATATCATGCGCCAGGCCGTGGGCTGCGCGGCAAAATTCCGCAACAGCCCCATGAGTGGTGAAGTGCCAGCGGCAGGTGGAGTCAAAGAGCACCTGCGAGTAGATCCCGAAGACTTGAAAGGCAACATCCGGTGTTATCCGGACACGGACGAAAATTTTCCGGAATCCTGGGTGATGCAGCGGGCCGCCTGGAACGCGATTATGGCTGCCGCGGCTACCAATCCCATTCTGCAGCAGATTCTCGCGGTGCCGCGGAACCTGTCGATCGCCAAGGACAAGCTGGGACTTCCGGAACTGAATGTGCCCGCCGCGGCTTCCGCCAACAAGCAGCAAGCGGAAATTATGATCTTGCTGCACACCGATCCGGTGCCGAATCCGAAACTCCAGCAAGCCCAGCAAGCGGTGCAAGCCATCGGGCCGCCGCCGCCGGGGATGCCGCCCGCGGCCATGCAGCAAGCTTCGGCGCAGATGGCCAAGGCGGTGTCTTCCATTCCGCAGCTGGTGTCGAGTGTGCCGATCGATGAGGAGCTGGACGACCATGCCTCGGAAATGGCGGAAATTAAAACTTGGTCCAACACCCCTGAAGGCATTAAAGAACGCGCCAATAATCCGAATGGTTTTGCGAATGTGCGGTTGCACTACGACGAGCACAAAGCCGCCCTCGCCGCGCTGATGAAGCAAGCGCAGATGAGCCAGCAGCCGCAGATGAAGCCGGTGTCGGAATCGATCAGCACGAATTTCAAGGATCTGCCGCCTGAGGGACAGATGCAGGTGGCCCAGAAACTCGGCATCCAGCTGAACCCGCAAGGGCTGCAGCAAACCGACATGCTGGAAAAAGCGAAGGATGTGAAGGCATTGAATTCGACGGTGAAGGCGCCGGAAGGTGGTGGCCCGCCCCCACCATCACCGGCATCAGGAGCCCCGCCGCCCCCGCAGCAATAAATAAAATCAGGAGAAACGTATGGACGGCGAAGAGTTGGGACTGATAGAAGATTCTTCCGGCGACGGTGGTGCATCATCAGGAGTCGCAGAGGAGGAATCGAGTGGCCAAGAAACCAGCACGGAAGGACAAGAAGAAACCGAAGGAGAAGGGCAAGAGCAGGGTGCCGAAGGAGAACGCGAAAGCGAAGAAGGCGAACGAGGCAGAACAGACCGCGCTCTTCCCACGCACTTACGACGCGCTATCCGTGAATTTGTAGCAGGCAATCAAGAATTCGCAGAGAAGTATCCGCGGCTCGAGCGGCAGCTGACCGCCGCATTATTCAAAGCGCAGCAGTCCGACCGCATGGGGGGATTGCAAGCGCTCCGCACGGCCAGCGAGCTGCTCGAGACCCACGGCGGCGCCCAGGGCATCACCGCCATGGCCGAAGAAGTGGAAGCCGGGAAGATGCTGCAGGAGGGCATCAACCAGGGCGATCCGGTGTTCATCGATGTCTGGAGCCGCGAAGCGCCGGATGGATTCAAAGCCGCGGGCCGCCCGTACCTCGAGAAACTTGCCAGCGTAGATCCCATCGAATTCGATCGCGTCATCTCGCTTCCCATGGTGCAGACCCTGGCGCGTTGCGGCGTGTGGGACACCATGGGCGATTTGAAGGCCGCCATCGCCGGGGAACGCTGGGAAGAGATCCAGAAGTTTTACGGGCAGCTCGAAACCTATTTCCGCAACCTGCAGGATTACGCCAGCCGCACCAAAGCACCCGATCCGTTGAAGGGCCAGAAAGACGAACTCGCCCAGGAGCGGCAGCAGTTCCAGCAGGAGCGCACCAAAGCCTGGTACGGCGGCGTCCGGACGGAAGTCAACAACCAGATGATGAGCGAAGTAAACCGCTTGCTGCGCCAGGAGCTGGCCGGGAAGAAGCTGCGCGTCGAAACCGCCAACCGCATCCGCAGGCAGATTAACGATGACCTGGCGGAAGCAGTGAACAGTGCGCCGGGATACGCCGATCGCTATAAGGCCGTGCTCAGTTCGCATGATCACCAGAAGGCCGTACGCTTCATCGTCGCCGCAGCTCGCCAGAAGGCGCCCGCGGTCATCAAGCGCGTGTTGCGGGATTTCAATCTTTCCGGTGGAAACGCAACGGGCGTGGGCACCACTCGGAGAGTCGGATCCGGCGGCAATCGTGGGGCTGGGACATCCTCGGTTGTCGCCGGTCGCCCGAAAACCGCCGATGTAGATTTCGGCAGAACGGATAAAACCGCATGGCTGGGAAGCATGACGCTGGGACACGGGGAAGCGTGGCTAAAGAACGGCAAAAAAGCGAAGTGGTAAAGACCCAGGATCCGGTCACGGGCGAAACACTCCTAAAGGCTTCGCTGCGGGCCATCAAGCCGCCCGAAGGTTTCACGTACTACCAGTTCGTGGCCGTGCATGTGAACACGCAGTGTCTGATCTTCAGCAACAACGGCACGGACTGGGTGAGCTACGACGGTTTGCCGGTGAGGTGAACGATGCCGATCATTCAGATCATTGTGGTGTTGATCGTCATCGGGGTGTTGCTGTGGCTTGCCAACACGTACATCCCGATGGACGCGAAAATTAAACAGATTTTAAACACTGTAGCGGTCATCGCTGTAATCCTCTGGCTGCTTTATATTTTCTTGCCGGGAGTGATGACCTGGGGGCCGCGAACGCGATGAAAAAAAAGGAGAGCAAGATGCCGCAACCGGAACAAAATCAAAGCGTGGCACAACTGCTCGAGCAGCTCCTGGCCGTTGCCAAGCAGCAGCTCGCGGTAGCGCAGCAACAATTGCAGGTAGCGCAAGAGACTTTGCAGAATGTGCAAACCGCCAACTCGACACTCAATGCCTTGCTGGCATCGTCCAAGAACATTGAGAAGTTGCTTGGCGGCGGCGAAGAAGTTTCTGTCCCAGCGATGCTGAAGGTAGTCTACAAATTCGCAATTTCACAAGGAGCAAAGAAACATGCCTGACCAGACTGTAACGATTCCGACTGGACCGAATACCGCGACCATTCAGGTTTTGGATGCAGGCGGCGCCGACATCACCGGAACCTGTACGTTTGTCGCTTCGTCCTCCGATCCCACGGTGGTGGCGATTGGCAATCCCGATTCGAGCACGCCCAACGTGATTCCCTTGACCGGCGTGGGCGCCGAAGGATCGAGCTGCACGGTGACCTATACGGCCATGAATTCCATGGGCCAGGTGGTCGAGAATGACACCGTGAACATCACCGTGACCGCACCGGCGACCATGGTTGTCACTTACGGCACGGTAGTGCCCCCGACAGTCAGCCCCACGAAAAAGTAGTACACTACGGGCGGCGGCATGGTGTAGCGGTCAGATACTTCGTTTTGCATACGACTGACTGCGAATGTTCCTGCCGCCGTTTCCGCCCGTCCGAAGGAGGAGACATGTTCCGAATCTTTTTGCTAATCGCTGTCCTGGCACTCGCCGTTTCCCCAGCACTTGCGGACGGCGTGGATTTTAATTTCGGTGTGGTTCTCGGCGACCTCGGCGCTTCACGTACTTTCACGGATGGTTCGTTCACGGTGGGCGTGGCCGGATTCAACGGTGTGCTCGCTGATCATCTGTTCGCGAAGAACGAAGGGCCAACGGAATTCGGTTTGGGCATCATCGATGGCACCGACCGCGAGATCAGCGACAACCACTGGGTGCAGTTGAATCTCACGCCGATCATCGCGAGGAATCCGACTACGCTGTCGATCAGCCTGAACAGCATCCAAGGTCCGGACTTCTACAACATCTGGGGATCGAATACCGCAGGCGTGTTGGGCACGCTGCTGGCCTCGAATCAAACCGCGGCGAATTTCAACCTGCTGCCGTTCGCAGGGCAGTTCAATTATTTTTCAATCACCGCTCCCGGTGAATCGGTGCTGATCGATGACCTCGACGTGAGCACCGTTTCCACCACAGAACCGGGAACGCTGGTGCTTCTGGTGGCGGGCCTTTTCGGCATCGCCTACTTTGGAAAAAAGTTTGCGCTCTCGCATAAATCGATCGTGTCTGAGTCACGTTAAACTGAGAACTCGACTGCGAGCAACGCAATGCAGCAAATGCGCTTCGGCGCATCACTACCACCGCCTCACACAGCAGAACGAAGCTGGCTGATCAGGCAGCAAAACCGCACGGGGTAAGTCCAACCAACATGGAGTAGCTTCATGGCTGCTCTCAACGAGGCTGCCGTACAGGCAGTCGAACTTGAGACTGTGCGTGAGGAGATCCCCGATTTGATGTTAACGGAGGATACTTTTTACGCCAGAATCAAGAAAGCGGGACGTGTGTTGCCGATGTCCACCTCAACGGGTGGATCCACCGGCAGCACTTTCGATCCCACAGGGCGTCCTTCTCTGCGCGTTCCGATGAGGATCGCGGCGGGCAGTACGCACCAGCAGTTTTCCGCAGACGGCGGCGACATGGGCCGCGGCACTGGGTCGTTTTACGCGGCACAGTTCCTCACGCCCATCAGTTTTTCCGAAGCCTGCGAGATTACTGCTCAGGCACTTTGGTCAACGGAGACTGGTAAGAAGAGTAGAGTGCAGGTTAAGGCATCAGAATTCACGCATACTCTTGAGCAATTCAAATCGAATTTAGATGCGGATTTGCAGGGAGATGGCAGTGGAGTTCTGGCTACCGTCACGACACCCAGTTCCGGATCCGGTGCCGCAGGGCCATCATTCTCGAACATTATCGTCAACAACGCCAACCAATTTTTTGACAACCAGATAGTGCAGGTGTTCCCGTCAGTCGGCGGCGTGAGCCGCGGAAGTTTTCAGATCTCGTATGTCGACGGCGTCGTCAATACGATCTGGTCCGCGCAGGCACTGCCCGCCGGAACGACGGCGAACGATCTGCTGATGGTGAACGGCGCATCGGGCGGCGCGAATACCAGCATCATGGGCATTCGCGCATATCAGGTGAACGGCAATTCGGGCACGCTGAATGGACTGGCGCGTTCGAACTTCCCCGGTCGCTTGAGTACGCCCACGGTGAACCTTGCCGGTGCCGCGATCACCATTCCCATCGGGCGTTTGGTAGTCAGCAAAATTGCGCTCGCGTTGGGCAACGAGACTCCGGCCTTAGCCGACTTGATTTGGTATATGAACGTGGATCAGGCAGCTGCGGTCGAGAATTTGGCGATCCAAGTGGCCATCGTGAACCAGCAAGAAGTGAAGGGCGACAGCAGCCAGGACATGCTGAAGAAATATACGCCCAACACTTTCGTGGGCTATGATATAGTCAAGAGTGTACATGCGTTACCCGGTAGAGTTGATGCATTGTGCTTAAAGTACTGGGGTATTGGGGAGCTGAAAGCTGCTGATTTGTATGATGTTAACGGCCAAACAGTGTTCCCGACCATCGGTGCCTCCGGCGGCATTAACGCATCTACTGTGTTCTATTTCGTAACCTCACTCAATGTGTTTAACAGCAATGTGCGTGCGGGTGCCTTCATCCAGAACGCGCAAATTCCCACTGGGTATTTCAGCTGATTTCTGGCTGTGCTACTCTGTGGCTGCAATTCGAATTACTGAGAGACCGCCGGGGCGGATGACAAGACCTCCTCGGCGGTTTTATTTTCATCAGGAAAAAACATGATTGACATCGAACCGTTGGGCGACAGGGTTTTAATCAAGCGCATCGATGAAGATGCGGAGATCCAGCACGGTTTGCATGTGCCGGAAATCGCACAGGTGAAGAGCAGCAAGGGGCGGGTCATCGCCGTTGGAGAAGGACGGCTGGTGGGGAATCAGATCGTGCCCCTTCCGCTCGAGGTCGGCGACATCGTCCTGTTCAGCAAATACGGCGCAACGGAAGTGAACCTCGATGGCGAGGAATTTCTCGTCCTGCGCTACGACGAAATTTATTTCCGACAGCGCCGCGTGGTTATTCCAGACACGGTCCACCCTGATGCGCTCACGCAATATTCCCTTCTCAAGAACGCTGGCCAGTTGCGTGAATCTTTGAGGGATGCATGAGTTGGACGATCCCCGGCATGGAGAAACGGTATGCCGCGCAAGAGTACGTGGAACACATCAACCGCATCGGGGGCTTTAATCGTTACGGCGAACCAAATTTTAAAATTGTCTGGGGACAAAATGAGACCGATGTCGTTTACGGTGTCGACGCCAACGGACGAAAAGGGCAGCACATCATCCTCAAACATGACGGTATACCGGCTTGGTTCATCGACTGCTGGAAGCCGCCCGAAATCATCTCGCCGGAACTCTGGTACGCGATAACGTGGGACTGGGACACGGATGCGCCAGGCATCGGCCCTTTTCCGGAACGCGGCATGTACGTGCCTGCGCCTTTCAATCTTTTTGTGCGCACCGTCGTTGGCGACGAAATGCGCATCGATGCCATGCCGCTCACGCACTGGATCATCGATTTGCTTGTGCCCAATCTCCTGAAGGAAAAGGAGAGTACTTATGCCCAACGGAAACGAGCCGTCGAGCAGCGTATGGCGGCGGAACGTGAAGCAGCGGCTAAGAAAATTTTTGAGGCGTATCTTGATGCTTCCCCAGCCTTCGGCGGAAAAGCCGGAACCTACGAGTCCAATCGCGAAGCCTGGGAACAAAGAATCAGAGAAAAGCAAGCCGGACTCAGAATCTCCCGCGACGAAATCGTGAGAAAGATGGGCCGCGGCCATCGCCAGGTGAGGTAGGCGAAATCCAGAAGGCCTTTCTGCACTGACCGACTCAGTTTGGGAATCGAACCCGCAGCCGGACTTCGCCCGCGAAAATTGTATCTCGAAAATCAGGAGGAAGGTTATGCCATCAGACAGCGTAGTGGCCTTGCGCGAAGCGCGTAAGGTGGAACAGGAATTGAACGGCGCCCTGGTGTACACGCCAGACACCGCGCAGTTCAGTAACGATCCCGCTTACAAGGTGTACATCTACAACATCGGCGCTCTCGAGCACAGAGTGGAGCGCGGATCCGCGGGCACTTTCGTGTTGCGGGCCTGTGAACCAGGCGAACCGTATCTGCTGGCCTGGACGCTGCCTTCGGTGTGGCGCGATTCCTACTTTGTTGAACAGGAAATGAAGACGCACGCAGTGTCCGGCGAATTCATGGCCCAGGACATCGTCAATCCGGTTACCGCGGGCGGGAAGAGTTGGTGGACTTACGGCGCGGATCTGAGCGCCCTGGGCGTGTTCTTCACGAAAAACAATCCGCCGACAGACGGGGAACTTGCTACGGCCCGCGGAAAGATGGAAGCCACTTACCGCCGGTTGCTGGGCATGGCCGCATCGATCGAGGCCGCCGGGAAGATTGACGACATCACGCCGCTGATGCGCATTGCGGCTTCGTACTTCGGCGAGGATCGCAGCTGGAACAAGATCTACAAAAAGACCACCGAATGCCCTGGCTGCGGCGAACCGGCGAAGGCTGGCATCATCCGGCATCCTTGCGGCTACGTGTTCGATCCCGATCGCGCTCTGCTCGCGGGCATGATCAGCCAAGAGCTGCACACCCAGATGGTCAAGCTGCGCCAGGCCGAAAGCGGCAGCACTAAGACGAAAAAGAAATAAATCTTCGGGGAGCGGTACGCAATCTTCTCGGCTCCTGATCTGAGCAAGATCGCGGCAGACTCAGCCGCTCCCCGATGCCCTGAAACAAATGTTTCAAGAGCTCGACGCCGGCTGAAACAGGCGTTTCACTCGAGGACTTATGGCAGACGTTCAAACTGGAACTTATCCCAGCGCGGAAAACGTGTTGAATTATGCCCGCGCCATGATCAACGACATGCTGCGCAATACCAGCGGCGCCATCCTGACCGACAATGCGCCGTACACGAACACTTTCCTGAACGGATCGATCCGCAAGACGCAACGCTACCTCGCGAATAACGGACTGTTCAGTCAGGTGATCGACAACGCCATCCTGACGCCCATCGGGCCGGTAGCGAACTCGGATCCCGGCACGCAAGTGTTCATCAACCAGAACGGTTACTACAACGGCGCGACCACCAACGCGAACGTCGTCTTGCCGCCGGACATGATCCTGCCGCTCAACGTCTTCCAGCGGCAAACGAATTCAGGTGCTTCTTTCGTCGTCATGCAGCCTGCCAAGCAGCCGCTGATGTCGCGCATTCCCGGCCCGTACTTCGGCGAATGGGAATTCAGGGATGACGGCATTTACATGGTCGGCTGCACCAACACCATGGATCTGCGGATCCGCTA
>Ga0126371_10000818_pt1 | contig 26098 bp, 14 predicted proteins | sample PanSoiMetaPlot_4_FD_110145 | JGI IMG/M metagenome (GOLD analysis project Ga0126371, IMG submission 110145) | Tropical forest soil microbial communities from Panama - MetaG Plot_4 | ecosystem: Environmental > Terrestrial > Soil > Tropical forest > Bulk soil | place: Panama | collected 2016-02-17 | reverse complement strand
GTGAAGAATTCGATCTTTTGTTCCGGAATATCCGCTGGTTGTACGGTTGTTTCCAGTTGGATCAATCGGCCATGAGGTTTCTGGATGCTGACATCGGCAACGAATCGATAGCCGTGGCGTGGGACCGTTTCGATGTACTTCGCCGGGTGAAGCAGCTTGCGTAGCTGTGAAATGCAATAATCCAGATTGTTTTCTTCGACGACGGAGTCTGGCCAAACGGACTCCATGAATGCGTCTTTCCGCACGAGCTTGCCGGCGTTCTCGACTAACACACAAAGGGTGTCGAATAGCTTGCCGCGAAGGCGGATTTCCTCGCTATCGCGAAGCAGCCTTCGCTCGTCCACGTCAAGGACATAGTTGCTAAAGAGGTATTTGGACATTTACACGGCGGCCGGCTCGGGGGGTACAGGGAAGCCGGACGTCCCCACATGGTCGCTATTCTATCAGTGGATAAGTTGATCCGGGGCGTCTAAAAAGAAGGTCACGGCGATCCAAATTTTGCTGGACTCAAATGCCCAGGCAACACGAAAAGCCGGAAGGACCTTCCCCAAATCCTCCCGGCATTTTCATGTGGTGGCGTGTGCCAGGTTCAGCGCTGTGCGGCCACCAACACCACTTCCTGCATCGAAAAGTCTTTGGCCACTTCCTCTTCACGGCGGCTGGTCGGGATTTCGCGTCCGGAATCGTTACCGACTACCCAAATCTGTTTCAAGAAATAGCGGTCGCCATAGCGATGGAAGACCAGCTTCGTCTTGGTGGCTGGCTTCAGTGACCGGCAGGAATTGGACGTGATCAGGTTGTTGTGATGCGAGTTCAGATCGCTGATCGAAAGAACCTGTCCCCTCACATCCATGGATGTTACGGTGTACTCGCCGGCTGGCAGAGTGGCGCCGTTGAGGACGAAGTTGAATGGGATGTCCGCCTTCATATGGATGGTTTGGGCACTGGCAGCCGTTGTCACGAACAGGGCGAGTGCCGCAGCGAATAACATCAAAGTCTTTTTCATTGTTTGCCTCTTTACTTGGCTGAGTGCCAACTTGCTTCACAGATGAAAGCGGGGATCAAGGAAAATCCCGCCAGTACCTGCAAGAAAAATTTTGGCAATCCCCTAACATCGTTTGACGAGGACTTAGGTCGTGCCGGGGATTCGGTTATAATCTGTCGATTGTCTCGGGGGGCGTGATGGGGAGCGGCCCTGGGGAAATCACATTACTTCTGCATCGCTGGCGAGAGGGCGATCCGCAGGCGGAACCAGCGCTGTTTGAAGCGCTGATGCCCGATCTGCGCAAGATCGCGGGCTGCTGCTTCCGCGGAGAATCGCCTGGCCACACCCTGCAACCCACCGCGCTCGTAAACGAAGCCTTTCTCCGCCTGGCACGCGCCAAGAATATCGACTGGCGGGATCGTGGTCATTTTTTCGCTATAGCTGCTAGGATCATGCGCCGTTTTCTCATCGACCACGCCCGTGGCAGGCCGAGCGTGCAATTCCTCGCGATGGATGGATTTCCCGAGCGTGTGCTCGGTCAGCGCACGCCGCTGGAAATGGCAATCACAATTGATACTCTCCTCGACGAATTAGACAAGGTATCGCGACGCCAGCGGGCAGTCGTTGAGTTGAAGTTTTTTCTGGGATTGACCGATGAAGAGGCCGCGGAGGCATTGAACCTTACTCTGCATACGCTGCAGCGCGAATGGTATCGGGCGCGGCGGTGGCTTTTTGAACGGATGGGTGCGAACCATGGAAAGCACAGCTGACCGCGACGAGCGGATCATGAGGATCCTCGAGCGGGCTCGTAAGCAGCCAGTGGGTGAGCGCGAGGCGTTCGTACGCGTGGCGTGTGAAACGGACGACGGGCTCTACCAGGAAGTAGCGGAAACTCTGGATTGGGAAGTGCGAATGGGCGATTTCCTCAAGAAACCGCTGACCGCACTGACCGTAGTGTCGCGCCCGTTTGAGCCCGGTACAGTCGTCGAAGGCCGATTCGAAATTGTGCGTGTGATCGGCGAAGGCGGCATGGGAGTGGTTTACGAAGCGATCGACCGGAAAAGAAATCAGCGCATTGCGATCAAATCCGCGAAGCCTGGCTTTCAGCGACTGCTGTCCCCGGAACTGGAAGGCGCGCTCAAAGTCCGCCATTCCAATATTTGCCTGGTCAACCAGATTCACACAACCAAAACTGAAAACGGCGATGTGGACTTCCTGACGATGGAGTTCCTGGAGGGAGAAACACTCTCCACTCGACTGGCGAGGACAGGCAAATTCGCACCAGCGGAGACTCTGGAAATCGCACGGGGGTTGTGCGCGGGACTGTCGGCAGCGCATCGCAGCGGAATCGTCCACGGCGATTTGAAAAGCAACAACATTATTTTGTGCCGGAGGGATGACGAAACGATCCAGCCGGTGATCACCGATTTCGGCCTGGCAAGCGGCGCGAATCAAACGTCGGGCGAATACGGCGGGACACCTGCGTACATGGCGCCGGAATTGTGGCGGGGAGAACGGGCCACAAAGGCCTCGGACATTTATGCGGTGGGAGTGATCCTCTATGAGATGGTAACGGGCCGTCTTCCGTTTGAAAGCAACTCACTGCAGGACCGCATGGTTCAGCCTGTTCCTCCCAGCAAGTTCGTGAAAGGCCTGGATCCGCGATGGGATCGCGTGGTTCTGGAGGCACTTAGTGAAGCACCGACGGATCGCCCGCGCGACGCGCAGCAGATCATCGCAGAGCTGGAAAAGCGGCCCTTACCGAAGGCTCCCTTCGTTGTCATTGCGGTGCTGTTGTTCGCCGCTTTGACGCCCCAGATTCGTGAGCGCGTGATCGATCTTTTTCTTCCAGCCCACGTGCGATTGGCGATCCTGCCGTTCCAGGGCCCGACGGACGCGACTGTCGTCAGCGAGGGCGCTCTGCAGGATGTCTCCGACCGCCTGCAGCATATGCCGAGTGCGCGGCGAACGCTGGTTGTGATCTCGCCCTCGGACGAATTGAAAGCCAGCGTGCAGACTCCCGAACAGGCGAGTAAAGTGCTGCACGCGACCCACGCTTTGCAGACGTCAGTGCGCCGAGATGGAAATGATTATGTCGCTCAGGCTTCTGTTTTCGATCTGACGACGATGACGCGCCTCGGTGATTTCTCGGGACGGTACTCGCAAGCAACCATTGGAACCTTCCCGGCGGCGCTGGCGGGAGCAGTCTCATTGGCGTTGCACTTGCGCAGCCCGGCGGTTGCGGAGTCTCTTTTGCCTGAGGCAACGCAGCCTTACGACAAAGGACTATATCTTCTGCGTAACGACCGTCTAACTTTCGAGGATGCAATTGGATTGTTCAAGGAGGCCGCTCGTTTAGATCCGCAGTCGCCTCTGCCGCTTGCCGCGTTGGTAGAGGCACAAATCGTTAAGTGTGAACTAGTCAAGGAACACAATTGTCTTGACGAAGCTCGACAAGTTCTCAGCAAAGCCAAAAGCCTGAATCCCGATTCTCCAAGGGTACTACTCGCGGATGGCTCGCTAAGCCAGGCAGAGGGACAGGATCAGAAGGCTCTGGATAATTACAGCCGGGTACTGGAATTAGAACCGCGAAATGTGGAGGCCTTTCTGCGCATTGCAAACGCCTACGATCGATTCGAGATGCCAGAGAAAGCCATCGATGCTTACAAAAAGGCAATTGAGCTTGACCCGGCATATTTTGAGGCCCGCGAGGAATTGGGGCTGTTCTACTACTATCGAGGAAGGTATCCGGAGGCCGCGGAGGCGTTTCAAAAGGCTATCGAGACAGCGCCCGGCATCGTCGATGCGCACACCAGCCTCGGGGGTGTGCTCTGCGATCTAGGTCGGTACGAAGAGGCGGAACAGGCACTCCAGGAATCGCTGAACATCCGGGAGACTGCGTCCGCACTGAATGACCTGGGAGCAATCCGGGTATATCAAAGACGTGACGCCGAAGCGGTCGACTATTACAACCGCGCAATAAAGATTGATCCTACCAACTACTTGTATCTCCTCAATCTGGGCGATTCCAATTTGCGACTTGGGCGGCGTCGAGATGCACAGACGGCGTATCGCACGGCGATGGAACTGGCAGTATCAGAGTTCAACGACAACCCGCACCTTGGCCGGACCAGAGCATTCGTTGCGCATCTTGCAGCTCGGCTGGGTGACCGAAAGAGAGCGGAAGACGAAATCGACCAAGCGCTCCTATTTTCCCCGGGTGATAACAAGGTAAAACGCAGAGCCGTGTTGACTTATGAAGCGCTTCAGGAGCGGGAGCGCTCTCTTGCGGTTCTCAGAACTGCGACCCCGGAAATGCTTCATGAGCTAAATAATCAGCCGGACCTGGCGGAACTTCGACAGGATCCACGCTTTCAGCAATTAGTAGCAACAACTGAAACAGGAGGTAAGTAAATCATGCCCCGAACGACAAATGGTATTCACACCATTACCGTACCGGCAGCGAATAAACAGGGCGTTAGGCCAAAGGTGAAAGTAGGAGATAAGGTCCAGTTTTCAAGCGGGGACGGTCGGTTCAAGATCGAATTCCAAAGCGTATGGCCATTCGAGAAACCTCATTCGAGCAATGGCTCGCGATTTGACAAGAGCATTAGCTCGCGATTTTACAAAGCAGCCCAACTTTGGAAGTCGAGGAGGCTGACTCTGGTGGAGGGGAAGCCAGCAAAGTTCTCTTGCTATATCGAGAACTACAGCGTCTCCGGCCGCCCGCCATATGGAGGGGAGATCAATCCACGCGGCAAATGATAAATGAGCAAAACGAGTGCTAAGCCAAACGGGAGGAAAATGTTGTTTTCCTCCCGTTCGCCGTTCCTGCTACTCAGTTGCGCGGAGCCACGATCAATCGCCTCCAAGGTTCGCAAGGGTAATTAACTCCGCTATACCAAATCTCTCCTGTTTCAATTCGGTGGCGAAGGGAGCAACGTTTTTCAGGTCCTTCAGGAACGGATTCCAACCCGGCCATTGCGACAGGAACGAGAACCGGTCTCCCAAAATCAGCCCTACCAGCACCTCGGTAACGATTCGCCCTCCCATGGGCCCGAGCCTCACAGGGACAGAATTCTTGGCGGTCTTATTGCCGCGGTTCCGCTTCGCTTTACTCGCCCACTGGTGTTGTGCTTCCGCAAGAATGTAGAACCATAGCGGTGCGTTGTCCGTGAAAGCAGAGGAAATATCGAGTATCGACGGGTTGTCCTTGAGCCCGTCAACGTTCGCTTTTCCCACTTTCAGCTCGCTGTCTGGGATCGGTTCAATATCCATATGTCGCGCAACGGTCTGCCCTGACGGCAATCCCATTCGGAGCCCACGCAGAAGATTCCGCAGGGCCAGCACCGCAATTTCATGGGGCTTCGTCTTCGGGTTCCCATCTTTATCTTCTTGGAAATTCCCGCCCGCTGCTGGAACGGAAAATTCGGGCAAGAATGCCAACGGATTCACCAGAGAACTGTCGATCTTATACGCTGGCTGAATGCGCCCGGAGCCCGAATTTCTCTGGGCATCGAGTTTCCGGTTGCCGAATTCGAAAAACAGTTGCCAGTCGATGCCCCAGGTTCGGTGAAACTCGCGAAAGCCGTTCAACGACTCGTCCCCCCGCGCGCCGAAAATGAACTGACGGCCAGCCACCCCCCGCTCTTTCTGATCCTGCGTTGCATTGTCTCCCAGTTCGGTGTTGAGGCGGTAAATGGGACGCACCATCGAATGCCCGAAGCGGTACGCTGCCGCTGCAAACTCAATCGGCATGAATGGATCGTTTTTCCACTGGAAAAAGTGCACCTCTGGTTTCGTGTCATAAATACTTGATTTGTCTCGAAGGTGTGGCAACACGCTATACAGCATGTCTTCGCCGACAATTTTTGGGAGAAAATCATGCAGCACCACCCATTGATAGTGCCAGCGCACAACTTGTTGGATGTCTTCAAAGCTCGCAGAAGTGGACTTCAACCGGTCGGCTACGACATTGTGGAACCGGAGAAACACTCCCTGTAACTGCGAAACGATGACATTCTCGTCGTTCCTCTTATCACCAATAATGGCTATGCCGTTGATGCGGGGCAGATCCCTGGCTTTCGACGGTTTTCGGTTGCGCGTAAGTGGGTCGCCCATCCGAAAGTGGATGCCGTCATCCTCGAACATATATGGCTGGTCTGCCGGCCCTCGTCCATAGATGTTGTCCAGATCCAGCCTCGGCGTGCGGTAGTCGATCAAGGCTTCGGGATCGTTCTGCCTTTGCAGGCTGCTGGCCGGGTCAAAGCTTATGTCGTGATCGATGAACTGGCCCAGATACGTGTAGCCCGCTGGGATACCGAAGTTTTCTTCATCGTCACGCTCGGATTCCGGAGTCGCTTTCGGAATGAGATGACCATTCGTATCACGCTCCGGATTGCCTTGCGCTTCCGTCACCACTTCGGGCTCAGCGGTCATCGCTCGCGCAAGGGCTAACAGATCGAGTTCGGGAAAATCCGCGGCCGGAAGTGTCCGAAACATCCTTCCGAAGAGTCCCTCGAATTGAGAGGATGAATTTGGTGAGTCGGCCCCGCGTATGCTCCCATGTCCGCCACCCGGGCGCGCCCAAGGCGTCAATCTTCGGCTGGCGGTTGGATTGTGTGAAACTGCTTGGTTGTTTTGCTGTGGTTGTTTCCCCACGGGTCACCTCCCAGTCGTTTCTGCGAAACGCAGACTGATGGCATCCTGAGTTGGTCCGACTCCAAACGGGAGAAGCCGGACAGGGATCACTTGTGGAGGGAAACTGAAGTGATTCGCAGCAACATATTCTCGGACAATGCGACCTAAATAGCCAGCAAAAAGCCCGCAATATTTCGAACAGACTGTAAGAGTACCAGCAGAGCAGCATGATATTCCCGTGGAGCTGCAGGTGGAGCTCTATTGTGTTATTCGCTGTGCATTTTCGCTTCACCGAATGCATATCCTGAAATCGTGAGATATGCGCCCAGTGGAACAACATACGCTAGAGCCATACTGTGACTTGCGTCAGCAATTTTGCCCATCAGCGGAGGGATCAAGGCACACCAACAATCGCCATCACGAGGAACGATCCTGCCATTTCTTGTCGATACTTCTGCGACTTTCGCGCGATTGCGCCGATCCTGCTTCGCGCAAAAACTGCAACACTCGTTTGTTAACCCACTTCACCTGTAGGTGCTTGGCACAATTCCGCCGGTCGCATGGGATACGTGGGGATACATGGGATAGAATCCCGCAGTGGTAAATGACGAGAACTCTACCTCGAGCCTTGCGGTGCCTGCGCGTCGTAAATCGCAACGCGTAGGAGATGCCCGATTCGTTGTATTAAGCCAACCTTCTCCACAAGTCGTCCCCAGGAGACGGAACGTATGGAGCTAAGAGCTGTTCTTTTGTGTGTGGGCCTTTCAGCGTTTACCGGTCTCGCCGGGTGCGGAAACAGCGTTTCGTCACCATCTCTGGTCGTTAACGTAAGTCCCAAACGGTCGGCGATTGCGGCTGGAGCCCAAGCGCAGCAGTTTACCGCGACCGTGACGGGCGACACTACCAATTCAGGTGTTGATTGGAGCGTTGACGGAGTTCCTGGAGGCAACCCGACAGCAGGCTACATCACAAAAGACGGACAATACAGTTCTTCTTCCGCGACGCCAGGAGTCCATACCGTCACGGCGGCCAGTGTTGTCGATCCGTCCGGCAGAGCCTCTGCCACAGTCGCGGTGACCGACCTTAAGGGCGTGTTCACGTATCACAACAATCTGAGCCGCGACGGCACAAACACGCAGGAGTATGCCCTCAGTGCTTCTACAGTGACCAGCGGCAGCTTCGGCAAACTCTTCTCCTGTCCCGTAGACGGCTCGGTCTATACACAGCCCTTGTGGGTGCCTGGCGTGAGCATCGGCGGTGTACTCCATAATGTGATTTACGTCGCCACCCAGCACGACACACTCTTCGCCTTCGATGCCGACGCCAATCCATGCATTGCACTCTGGCACGCTAACTTGCTCGATACTGTTCATGGGGGCGCAAGTGGCGAAGTACCCGTGGTTTGGAGCGACGTAGGCACTTGTACGGGCGAAGTCTATCCCGAAATCGGAGTTACAGGAACGCCGGTCATTGATCCCAATAGCAACACGATCTATGTGGTCAGCGCATCGGAGATTCCTGGTGCGCAATCTGGCCATTGTCCGCTACCGCCGGGCAGCTATTTCCACCGCCTGCACGCGTTGGACTTGATGACCGGAGCGGAAAAATTGGGTGCTCCCGTGACTATCGCTGCGTCGGTGGTGGGCACGGGTGACGGATCTTCCGGCGGATTTGTAAGCTTTACCTCGCAGCTTGAGCATCAGCGCTCGGGCTTGGCATTGTCAGGTGATGGAATTGTGTATGTGGCGTTTGCCTCGCACGAGGATGCCACACCGTTTCACGGGTGGTTGCTCGGTTACCGTAGTTCCAACGTGCAGCAGCAGGTCAGCTCTTTCAACACGACCCCCAACGGGATCGGCGGCGCCGATGGTGGTATTTGGTCGAGTGGCGGCGCTCCCGCGATCAGTGGAGACGATGTGTACGTTGCGACCGGCAACGGCATCTTTGACCAAGCCTCGGGTCTCCCCTTGGAAAACGATTATGGCGATAGCGTCCTGCGACTGAGTCCAACGCCAGGAGTCACAACAGCCAACGGAGAGAACCTGAACTTAGTCGACTACTTCACTCCGAACGATCAATCCTGCCTTGCCGTTGATGATCTCGATCTCGGCTCCGGAGCTCCGGTGTTACTGCCCGACCAGACGACGGCGGGGTTGCCGTCGCACTTGCTCGTTCAAATCGGCAAAACTGGGGTCGTCTACTTGGTTGATCGCGACAACATGGGAGGGTCTCAGGCCAACGATTGCTTTGCGTTGGACACACGGATCGCACAAAGTTTCTCTGCTACTCTCGGCGGTTTTTGGGGGACGCCCGCCTTTTGGCAAAACAGTCTTTACCTTGCGGGCGCTGGCGACTTCATGAAGCAGTTCGTGTTCCACTCCAGTACTGGGCTGTTCAACACGAAGGCCTCGTCGCAATCGAGCCAGAGCTATGCGTTCCCCGATGTTTCACCGTCTGTTTCATCGCGGGAAGCCGTCAATGGTATCGTTTGGGCCATCGATGCCAGCCAGTTTGGTTTTGGCAATCCAAACGCCGCCGGACTGAACTGTTATCTGTCTCCACTCCCGCCCGCTTGCACTGGCCCAGCAATTCTCCACTCCTATAACGCAAACAATCTGGCGCAAGAATACTGGAACAGTTCGCAGGCCGCCAACAACATCGACCAGGCGGGGCCTGGGGTCAAGTTCAGCGTGCCTACAGTGGCCAACGGCAAAGTCTATGTCGGCACAGCCACCGAGATCGACGTCTACGGACTGCTGCCGAATTGAACTCGCGTGCCGACGTGCTCGTTGAACATGACAGGAAAAGCCACCTCTAGTTTAGGTCGCTGCGCAGGCTTACTCCGGCGAATGCGTACCCCGCAATCGCAAGATATGCCACCAGTGGGACAACGTACGCTGGAGCCATGCTGTGACTTGCATCAGCAATTTTGCCCATCAGCGGAGGGATCAAGGCACCACCGACAATCGCCATCACGAGGAACGATCCACCGATCTTGGTGTTGGGACCAAGGCCCTTCAGTCCGAGAGCAAAAATCGTGGGGAACATGAGTGACATGAAGAAGCTTGTCAACAATATGGCCCATAGTCCGGTCCATCCCGGATGCAAAACGCCGAAGGCCACTAGTGCCACGTTCGCAACCGCGAATGTTCCCAGCAGTTTGTAGGGCGCAATGAAACGCATCAAGTAAGCGGATGTAAAGCGACCGACGCCGAACGCCACGAGCGTCCCAGTCAGTAGATAGCCCGCTGTTTTTTCGGGCTGGTGGGTGTACTCCTGAACATATTGAATGAAGTAACTCCAGGTCCCGATCTGTGCGCCGACATACAGGAACTGCGCCACAACGGCCATCCAAAAGTGAGGGAATCGGAACAACTCGCGGAAATGTCCGTGGTCGCCGCCTTCTTCGTGCTCGCTCTGAATCGGCGGAAACTTTGTCCTCAGAATCAGCAACGCCCAAAGTACGGCAAGCACACCTAGAGCCAGATAGGGCTTTACCACGCGCAACGTTTCCGACCTGAGATATGCGTCGTAGAGGTGCTGTGCCTTCATGGAATCGATCTGCTGCGGGCTGAGCTCAATGCCCGAGAAGATGAAAACCGTTCCAATCAGAACTCCCGTGATGGCTCCGAAGGGATTGAATGCCTGCGAGAAGTTCAGGCGCCTCTCGGAACTCGTTGGATCGCCCAGTTGCGCGATGAAAGGATTGGATGCGGTTTCCAGAAATGAGAGCCCGCTCCCGATGATCAACAGCGCCACCAAAAAGAATCCATACTTCGCCACAATCGCGGCTGGCCAGAAAAGAAATGCACCCAAACCAAAAAGCAGCAGGCCCACGACAAAACCGGATTTATAGCCGAAGCGACGCATAAAAAGCGCCGCTGGCATCGCCATGATGAAGTAGCCCATAAATTGAGCGAACTGAACCAGCGCCGCCTGAAAACGAGAGATCGCGAACGACTTCATGAACTGTCGAATCAATACATCTGTCAAGTTGTTCGGGATTCCCCATAAAAAAAACAGGAATGTCACCAGCACAAACGGCAATAGATGGCCGGAAGGAAAGAGAGAAGCGCCACCAGGTTTCTCTTCACTGGCTGCGGGCAGTGGTTTCGCAACCTGCACGTTCAGATCTCCTTTGCGGCTGAACTGAACTTCAATCTATCAAGACAAGCATCTTTTTCAACATTGATGAGGTTCACTTCGCAACGATGGACGAGTTTAGCTCAAGATCTTCCGGATTTGTTCGATGTGGTTTGCGTCGTGGCCGGCCATGTGGACCGCCAAATCCCTGACGGTGATGCGGCCACGCTCGGTATGAATCCCAGAACACTCCCACTGCTCGGGGGATAACCTACTCAGAAACTGGAGGTTGGCGCCACGAAGTAGGCGAAAAAGTGCGAGCGAATCTTCCGGCCTGCGCGACCCATAGTCTCCCAAGCGAGCCCATAAGTCCTGATCAAACCCGGCTAGCTCAATTCCGCTGTGTTCCACGATCTGTCGGTAGCGCCACGCGGTGGCAATCTCGTCCTCGGCAAGATGCGCAAGGATTTCTCCGATTGACCACTTGTGTGGGTTGGGACGTCTGGTCATCTGTTCGTTGGACGCATTGGCTAGAAGTTGGCCCAACAGAGCCGGCGTTTGCCGCTGTAGCTCCAACGGGTCTTTCGATTGCGAATAGCTCCGGATGCGCGCCAAGTATTCAGTTGTATCAGACATAACCCCTTCCTCCCGAACAATATAGCGGAACGGGGGTCGAATGCTTTTCAGAGCCCTGTAATTTTGGGTTTTTTTTGGCGTTGTTTCGTTATTTCTCGTTGGTCGGATTGCTATTGTCTAACCGTCACAGCGTCCAAGACCATTCAGTGCAAATTCCTCGATAGGAACTCGGCGTGGGGAGAAGCCAATTAAGTAGCTCTACGCGGTGGATCGCCGAGCGGTGACATGCACGGCTGGAGTGACCAACCCACTACAAGAAGGAGAAGTACAGTATGAATACGCAAACCGTTTCTCACACGAAAACAAGAACCCTGTTAACGGCCCGGTTCCGCAGCACCGTGGCTACTCTATTCCTCGTGGCAGCGTGTTCTTTTCCAGTGCTGGCTCAACATTCCCACGATGGGCAATCGGTAACTGAAGATCAGCAAAGAAAGGCAAGCGCGCTCATCCAAATCGTTCGTCAAGCGACGGAGCGCTTTAAGGACGTATCCGTGGCCGAAAAGGAAGGATACACTCTGCAGTTCGGGTGCGTCAGCGGACCAGACTCGGGGGCCATGGGGTTGCACTACGTGAATGGCGATCTGGTGGCCGGTGGCGTAATCGATCCCACGCGTCCTCAGATCGTGATCTACGAGCCGACGCCGGATGGCAAACTGAAACTGATCGGCGCCGACTTTCTGGTGATGGCGGCTGCCTGGGATGCCAAGAACCCAGGGCCGCCCCAGCTTATGGGACAGCTGTTTCACTACTTCGAGAGTCCGAATCGCTTTGGCCTCCCGGCGTTCTACACCCTGCACGTGTGGGCGTGGAAAGCCAATCCCAACGGCGCCTTCGTCAACTGGCACCCCAAGGTTTCGTGCCAGCTTTTCAATCCGCCGCTATAACCGGATTGCGGCCCCCAGTTCGTTATGGAGCTGGGGGCTGCAAGTCGTCCGAAAACCATACATCACCTCACGCAAAGAGAGGCAACGCCATGATTCATGTGAAATTAACAGATGATGTGTTCGCTCCTGAACAAAAGAGAAAGGTTATCGCCGAGCTTACCCGGGTCATAGTTTCGGTCAAGGGGAAACAACCTGTGACGCTGGTAGTTATCGAAGACGCAGCTCCCGAGGCAGACGTCGTTTTCTGCTAACGGCTCATGGATGAGTCAGGATCCCGCGGGTTCGCTCCATCTGGGCTCCTTTCGAATCCTTACGCCAGGCACGGTCTGTTATCGGGCCTTTCGCTTCGATCGAGTCTTATCTTTTGGCGCCTTGGACGCCGCGCCGTCACAGAGTTGGTACGCTTCCTGAAGCCAATCTGTGATGGGTGCTTCTACCTGATCCCGGTGCGAGATGTGAATCACGTGTACCACTTTGGACTTGGATACCCGGTCAACGCGTCGGACCGGAGATGCCTTGATCGTACGGGCGAGAAAAACGCAGAGTTCAAGAAAACTTCTCTTCGGGCGCACGAAGAAGTAACAGGACTTCCGCGAGAACATGATCGACTTGTGCGAGGCGTACACGCGTTGATCACCGAAGGACACGGCAGTGTCCCGTAACCGCTCCCAGGCATCGTGCAGATCGTCCGAGAGATCCTGGGTCAAGGCTGACTCAGTGGTGGTCCAGCAGTTGTGTTCTTGCCCGTCCTCGATCCACTGCTTGCAGTGGTAGCACTCTCGACCAGCCATCCAGCGATTGTAATATCCAATTTTCGCGTAGCAACAGCCGCCTCGGCAGTTCGCCGAGCGGAGCCGCCTTTTCTCAGGACTCAAATTTCTTATTTGTGAGTTCGAAAGGATGGGAGCATCATTTCCCTTTGTCATTCATCGCAAAGGGAGCACAAAAATGATGCTTGGGAGAACTTTTGCGCAAATTCGTGATGGAGTGACTCTGTTGCTGTTCATGACTGCGGCATATGTCTATTGTGACGCTGTGGAAGCCCCGAAGTTGGTCGAGAAGGACGGGCGATGGGCGCTGATGGTCGACGGTCAGCCTTACTTGATGCTGGGCGGCCAGGTGCACAATTCGAGTGCGTGGCCCTCGGAACTGCCGCGAATCTGGAAGGCGCTCGCCGAATTGCATGCCAATACCGTTGAGGCTCCAGTGTACTGGGAGCAGGTCGAAGCGCAACCCGGCAAATATATTTGGGACAACGTCGATCTGCTAGTCAAGGGAGCGCGCGAACACAACTTCCACGTTGTGCTGCTTTGGTTCGGGACGTGGAAAAACGGCAACATGCATTATGTCCCCGGGTGGGTAAAAACCGACGCAAAGCGCTTTCCGCGCGTCATCCGCGCAGACGGGGAACCAATCGATGTACTCTCGGCAAGCTCGCGTTCCAACCTCGAAGCCGATAAGGCCGCATTCGTCGCCCTGATGCGCCACCTCAAGTCCTTTGACGGAGATCAGCACACGGTCGTAATGGTTCAGGTCGAAAACGAGTCGGGGATCATCGGAAGCCCGCGCGACTTTTCACCGGACTCGAACAAGGAGTTTGCCGGACCGGTGCCCGCCGACATGCTGGCTGCCGCGCACAAACAGCCTGGAACGTGGAGAGACGTATTCAATGGCGACGCCGATGAACTGTTCCAGCTTTACCATCAGGCGCACTACCTCAATGAAATTGCCGCGGCGGGCAAAGCCGAGTTTGATATTCCGCTCTATATGAACGTATGGCTCAGCTATCCCCCGGCAGAATTGCCGGAACGTCGACTGCCGATTCCCGGAATTCAGTATCCAAGTGGAGGAGCCGTACAGCGGTGGGTGGGCCTGTGGCGTGTGCTCGCTCCGTCCATCGATGCAATTGCTCCGGATATTTATGGTGATGATGCCGGCTTCGTGCGCGACGTGCTCGCGGCCTACCACCGTGCAGACAATCCTCTACTCGTTCCTGAGATCGGGAAGCCTGACTCTTTTGCGCGCTACGACTTTATGGCGTTAGGCGAAGGAGCAATCGGGATCGCCCCTTTCGGCGTGGATCCTCACGGCTGGAATATCCTCGGCGATGTGCCGGCCGGAGGGCATGCCAGGAATTTTGCCCTGCTTGCGCCCATGGTCCGCGAAATTGCGAAGTTGAACTTTGACGGAAAACTGAAAACCTCGATGGAGGAAACTGGGAAGGCTCAACAAGAGTTGGATTTTGGCCCATGGCAGGTGACCATCGCTTTCGGATTTCCCCAAAACGACGGGCGCCGCCCTCCGGGGACGAACGATGCGCATGGTGTGGCGCTGGTCGCACAGCTCGGGCCGGATGAATTCCTGGTCACCGGAGTGGACGCAAGCGTCAGTTTTCATCTGCCTGGACGCCTGCCCGGCATGCGCATGCAGATCCTGGCAGCTGAAGAAGGCACCTATCAGGACGGCGTCTGGAAGCCCGTGCGCTTATGGAACGGCGACGAGACCGATCGTGGGTTACAGTTTCATGCTGACGATCCGGCGGTCGTAAGAGTCAAGCTCGGAAAATTCTGAGCGCGTGCCAGACTCGCGCAAAATTGACCAGCAGATTGTGTTCCGGATGACGCAGTGTCTATTTCCTTACACGCCTCTCCAGCATCCGTAACCTCGACAAAGCCTGTGACCATCACACGACCGATGTGGTCCGTGCCTTGCTTCTCAATATTCAGGACAGAATTCAGCATTTATAGTTCACTGTCCTGGCCGTGAGGAGCTATGGAGCGGGCGTCGGTCGTAGGGATGCGTGCGGCGATTGCCGCAGTTGTAAGCGCCGCGATTCTGATTGGCGCGGCGGTGATCTGGCGAGGTTCGCTGGCGCTTCAAACCGCTGCTGAGCAGGTTCGCTCCGAAAATGAATTCTCATTTGCAGTTCAGCCCTATGTTCCCGCGCCGAATGTCGGATTTGAGGCTGTCAGTTCCCCGCAGATCTTTCTGCAGGCTGCACGCTTTCAGGATCATCTTTTCATCGCCGGCCCAACCGGCCTCTACGAATACGACCCGGGCGGAGTTCGGCTGCGACAGTACTCCGTCGGCAGCGAACTGCCGAGTTCTCCCCTCATTGCCCTCGCCGCATCAGTTCTGGCTGACTCGCACGAGCTGGAGTTGCTCATGGCGACGGCTGATGACGGTATTCTCGCCTTCAACGGACGCGGGTTCCGCCAGATATTGCCCGCGAGTGCCGACGCTCGCGGTATCAATGCCATCCTCCCCGTTGCCTCGGGACATCTCCTGATCGGAACCAACAAGCGCGGCGTCCTCGTCTATGACGGGAAGCTGATGAGCGTGCTGCATCCTGCGCTGGATAAAGTGCACGTGACCGCGCTCGCCGGAGATGAAGCAAACCTGTGGGTCGGAACTCTGGATCGCGGAGTCATTCATTTCCACGGTGGCCAAGCAGAGACCTTTAACCAAGAACAAGGACTGCCGGATCCTGATGTGCAGTCGCTAACCGTTGCCGGTCAGAAAGTTTATGTCGGAACAGTTTCCGGCGTAGCTGTTTTCGAGGATGGTAGTTTTTCGCGAATACTCGCTCCCGGCGTTTTTGCCACAGCTTTGTTTACGACATCAACTGATTTGTATGTCGGGTCCGAAGATCAAGGAGTTCTTGCGATTCCGCTAGAGGGCCGGCGTCCAAATCCTAATCTGGGGCAGGAAAGTGAGCTGGGAGAAATCCGCCAGCTATTTACTTCCGGCGGCTCGATGTTCGCGGTTGCGCGGAACGGGCTCTATCAGATGAAAGCGCATGGCTTCGGCTGGCAGCGAGTGCTCCAATCTGAAAGCGCAGTGTTAAGCGATCGCAACATCTCTGCGCTGGCCACGGACGCGAGCGGACAGCTTTGGATCGGCTACTTCGATCGGGGACTCGATCTTCTATCTCCCGATGAACGCCGCGTCCGGCACGTGGAGGACGAGCATGTCTTCTGCGTCAATCGAATCTTTCCGGATCCGAAAACGGGATCGATCCATGTCGCCACTGCGAATGGCCTGGTGCAGTTCAACGATGCTGGCGGCGAGCAGCAGGTCTTGACGCGTGCGGATGGGCTGATTGCCGATCATGTCACCGACATCGCCACTTACCGCGGAGGCCTCGCGCTTGCAACTCCGGCGGGCCTTACGTTTCTCGATGCGAGTGGCGCTCATAGCATGTATGCGTTCCACGGGCTCGTGAACAATCACGTCTATGCGCTAGGGGTTTCGGGAAACGAATTAATGGCCGGAACCCTGGGCGGACTGTCGCGGCTCGACGAGGGAGACGTCAAACTCAACTACACGACTTCTTCTTCCAACCTGAAACACAACTGGATCACGTCCGTCGTCCCAGTGGGCTCCGAGTGGATGATCGGCACCTATGGAGCGGGCGTGCTGGCATTGGATTCCTCAGGGCACTTTCATGGTTTCGAGGCTGCCTCTGGCCCTTTGGAAATTAATCCCAACGCCATGCTGGTTACTGAGAACTATGTTCTCGCCGGGAGCTTGGGACAAGGCTTATATGTCTACGACCGGCAGTCGCAGCGCTGGTCGGTAATCCGCAACGGTTTGCCCTCGCTGAACGTCACGGCGTTTGCCGCCGCAAATGGCTACATCTTCATTGGGACGGACAATGGCCTGGTCCGCATACCAGAGCAGAAGCTGCACTCATGAAAACTCTGCTCCTTCCTTTAATCATTGCACTGCTAAATAGCTCCTTGCTGTTTGGCGATGCAGGAGTGCTGATTCCGCGCGACAAGCAGCAGCCGAATGCTGCAGTTTTGTCGCTTGAGGAAATGGAGATCACTGTTCGCGTCGACAATGGGGACGCTCGCGTCTTCGTGCGGCAGATCTTTGCCAATCACACCGGACGCATCGAGGAAGGGAATTACATCTTTGCGCTTCCCAGCCACGCGACGATTTCTGATTTCGCCACTTGGGACGGCCCGGTTCGCCTGCCCGCAGTCATTCTCGAGCGCAAGAGGGCCGAAGAAATCTACAACCAGCTCAAACAGCAGGCAATCGATCCGGGTTTGCTGCAGATGCGTGAACGCGGATCGGAGGAAGCGAAACGAACCTCAGTCTTCAGCGCGCGGATTGTTCCGATACCGGCGTTTGGGACGAAGCGGCTCGAGATTGAGTATCACGAGTCCATCCCCGTCGAGAATCTGAAGTCGTACTTTGCAATTCCGCTGCGGCCCGATGCGTACTCGGCACAGGCCGCCGCACATTTGCGCATCAACTTCGAACTTCACTCGGCTCATCCGATCCGCAATTTCCTGGCACCAGCGAAGACATTTCCGCTGCAATTCGAGCAGAACACGCCTCATGTGGTCCAAGGGCACTTCGAGGGACAGAATGTGAACCTGGGAGAGGATTTCGTTGCGACCTATGATCTGGATCCCGCAGCTGCTGACTCACTGCAACTGTCGACGTACAGAAATCCTGTGAGTGGCCAGCCATCTCCAACTGAAATGGCTCCCGTGCGCAGCACGAATGAGCCGGGCTTTTTCGAAGCACAGGCACTGCTTGGCTTCGGAGCAAACCCGCCCACGACCGACAGTGCAGCAAGTGGCGCTCCCAAGACGGTTATTGCTTTGTTCGATACTTCGCTGTCCATGCAGTGGGAGAAGCTGGAACGTAGTTATCAGGCGCTCGAAGCGTTGTTGCACTCGCTACGGCCTAGCGATCATTTTGCCTTGGTGCTCTTCAACAGCGAAACGCAGGTGGTTCGGTTAGCGTCAGCCGAGCAGGGAAACGTTCAGCGCGCCATTGATGCAGTCCGCGCAAGCCGTTTGCGCGGCGGCACCGATCTGCAAGCTGCCCTAAAGGGCGGGCTGGAACAGTCCGCCGCTCCGGGCGCAAGCAACACGTATCTTGTGATTCTCAGTGATGGGGGAGCTACGCGTGGGCCTATTCAGAATTCCAAGATCGCCGCTTGGTATTCCTCGGTGTGGAAGCAACTTTCCGATGCGCAACGTCCTCGCACTTACATCCTCGCCGTCGGTGACGATGCCAACCTGCCGTTGTTCCGCATGCTTGCCCAGCAGGACGGATTGCTCGAGCACGTGCTTTCGACCGAGCCTATGGATTTCAAGCTGAATTCCTTCCTGTCAAAGATCGGACGGAGTCCAGTCGGACAACTGGATCTCTCCGTAAATCCAAGCGATTCGGTTCATGCCGTCTATCCTCTGCAATCGGCGACTTTTTCGGGTTCACTCGCCTCGTGGGTTGGAGAGTATGAGAAGCCCCAGGAGAACATAGCCTTCATCGTGCATGGCGTACGGGACGGGGCCCCGGTGCAGATTACGGGCAGGACAAGCCTCCCGAAGGAGTCCTTCGACCATCCCCAATTGCCCCGACTCTGGGCGCGGGCTCGCGTAGACGCTCTGCTGGAGAAGATCGAACGTGAAGGGGAGGATCAGGCGACGATTGATGAGATCATCCGCCTGGCGCGCAAATACAAGTTCGTTACGCCGTATACCTCGTTTCTTGCCGTGCCTCGGGCTCTGTTGCGGCCGCGAGTCATTCGTCCTGGCGATCCAATTCTGCGCGTCAAGACAGACGAGTCCATCGTCTCTGTCATCGCCGTATTTCCCTTCGGACTCGTGCGACCGCTTCGGCATCTACCATCCGAAGACGTTTGGCAGACACGCTTCCTAGCTCCGACGGATATGCAGGACGGCACGTACACGGTACGGCTGATTCTTCGGGATCAAGCCGGCCACACTTATCGGGAATCGAAGACTTTCGTGATCGCGAGCAAGCCTCCGGTAGTGCAAGTAAAGTTGGATCGAAAGCGCTATCAGCGCGGAGAGAATATCGCGATGAAAGTCAGCGCATCAGAGAGCACCCGGACTCTGGTTGCGCGAATGGATGGCGCGGTTCCCGTTCCACTCCGCTGGGACTCGAAGTCAGGTGCGAACACCGGAGCGCTGGCGATCCCCGAGCAGATGATTCCCGGCACTTACAAACTGACAGTTACGGCCGAGGACATCGCGCACAACATCGGTTCACAGGAGGTGCAGATTGAAGTACTTCCTTGATCGCGCATCGAAACGCATGTGCCTGTTGCTTGCCGGGATGGTGATGGTGGGCATCGCTGCGACTCTTGGCGCAATGGGTGAACTTCCTTCATGGATTCGTGACGTCGAAGCCAATAGCGCGATTGAATCGGCTTTTTTTCGCATGATGTCGCTTCCCGGCGCGGCTGTTGCTTTTCGCCGGCCTCCGAGCGAAACCCGGCCTGCATTGACTGAACTGATCAAGGCGCAACCCCACAATGCTGAGCTCTACTCGCTACGCGCACTCGAAGATGAGCAGCAACTCGATTTCACGGCAGCCGAAACGGATTGGAAGGCATACGTCGAGAACTCATCCGATAAGGGAAATGCACAACTCGCCCTTGCTGATTTCTATCACCACCGCGTACGTCCGGCCGATGAGATCAAAGTACTCTCGCTTGTAGCCACTGCCCCGCCCATCGCTTCGGAGAAGCTTACTTCCCCCGCGCAGCAGCGGAGTTGGCAGGTATTCGAGCGAATCTTCGGCGTGATTCAGAACCAGGGGCTTCCGAAGGACGTCTCGATCGCGCAGTACAGAGCCTGGATTTCGCGCTATCCCAAGGAGGAATCGCTCTACGGCCGGTTTCTGGAGTTCTTAGTTGCGCAGAAAGAATATGCCGCCGCCGGGCAACTGATCACGGACTACCGGAAGCAGTTTCCCGACGATCAGATTTTCCCGGTGCGGGCGAAGGCGATCATCGAGTACCGACAGGGTTCCGTCCGCGAAGGATTGGCCGTTTACGAACAGAGTTTCCAGCCGCTTTGGGATCCGCAATTGATTAAAAGCTATTTCGATCTGCTGCGCGATACCCAGAGCCTGCGCAAGTTTCGCGATGATGCGCATGCCGCTCTTTTGGCAAGTCCCCAGGATCTGAATGCTACGTCTCGCATCTTCTACTACTATCAGCAGCAAGGAAAGATTGACGTCGCGCAGCAGGCGATTGCAGATTTTCGCACGCACAAGGATACGGCGAAGTCTCCATGGACGCCGCAACAGCTTTATATCTGTGCCCGCCTCTTGGAAGAAATCCACTCTTATCCTGAATCGGCGCGATACTACTTCGCACTCTACAACAGCAAGGACCTGCCTAATGCTCAGGAGACTGCGATCGCCGGTCTCACAGGCATCCTGCTGACGGCTCCGGAAACTCCAATTCGTCTGGGCTCCGGTGAGTTGTCGATGTATCGCGACATCGCGACGCTGGATCAGGGGCCAGGCTATCTGAACGGAGTTCTCTCGCTGATCCTGAATACTACGCAGCCTGCGTATCAGTACTCCGACGAAGAGCAGCGCGCCGTACCTTACTTCCATCGGTCGCGAGCAGCGGAACTGTTGGCACTGCTTGACAGCAAGTTTCCGAATGCCTCTCGCCGAGCCGAACTGCATGCACAAATGCTGGAGTTCTACGCAAACTCCGGAGAAAGTGATGCGGTCATCCAGGGTGGGCGGGAGTTTCTCGCGACCTTCCCGAAAGCACCTCAGCGCACCGAAGTGGCTTTGCTCATGGCCGATGCCTATGCGCGCAAGAACAATGCGAAAGAAGAATTTGCAACTTACGATTTCGTACTCCAGGAATTGGCCGCAAGTGCGCAAAACGTTCCTCTTGGGACCAGCCAGTTGTCCTACGGTTCCGACTACTCGGTGCCGCCCACGGCATATGAAAACGACCACACGTCCGAGGCAGAGGGAGAGGGCGAGGACGAAGAAGGCACAGTTGAAGCTCAGCGAGGAAATCCTCCGGCACGCGGCAGGCTCAGCCAATCATTTCAACTGGGGAAGACCGGCGCTGCCAGAGCCCAGATCGGTGTCCGTTCCCCCGAATACGCGCGGGTACTGGAACGATATCTGGCACGGCTGGTTGAGTTAAAGCAGATTCCTGCGGCCCTCGGCGTCTTGCGCCGTGAAATCGATCGCAATTCCGACGATCCCGGGCTCTATGAGCGGCTGGCCACGTTCCTCGACCAGAACCGCTTGGGATCGCAGCAGGAAGAGGTCTACCGGCTGGCAATCTCACGCTTTGCCGACAAGTCCTGGTACGACAAGCTGGCGCGATTCTATTTGCGCCAGAAGCGCAACAACGAGTTCGAACAACTCACGCGCGATGCGGTCGCCAGCTTCAAGGGCAGCGAACTCGAGCAGTACTTCACCAACGTTGTAGGTGGAAGCCCCGTGATGTACCTGCGCCTGAACCTGTACGCGCATCAACGCTTTCCGCACAATCCGGTCTTTGTACGAAATCTGCTGGGCGCCTATCAGTCGCCTTCGACGCACGACGAAGCAGCCTGGGAAGCATTATTGCGACAACACTGGTTTGAAGAGGCTCACTTGCGCAACGAATTCTTCAATTTCCTGTCCCGTCGCGGCAAACTTCAACAGGAACTGGCGGCGATTCGCGAGAGTGCTCCCGATACGACGGCCTGGCAGAAGAATCCTGCAGCGGCCAAATTTATCGCCTACGCGAATCTATGGCGCTCCCACTTTGAGGAAAGTGCGCCAGTCCTGAAGTCGCTCGCAGAACAATATCCGGCTGAACCGGAGATTACTCGTGCCGCTTCTTCCGTTTATCGCTCACTGGCATATTTCGACCAAGGCGACACTGAGATCGCCGTCAGGATTCAGGACAACGTCCTGCAGGCGAACCCCGCAGATACTGCGACGATGGCGCGCATCGGGGATATCTATGCCGACCGCGAGCAGTTCGCGCGCGCCGCACCGTACTGGGAACGCATCCCGCAAGTCTCGCCCGGTCTCTCTTCTGGATACCTCGAAGCAGCGACTATCTATTGGGACTACTTCGACTTCGACAATGCGATTCGTTTGCTGAACCAAGGCCGGACGCGTCTGGGCGATTCGAACCTGTATGCATACGAAGCCGGAGCGATTTATGAGAATGAACGCGATTATCCGAAAGCGATCGATGAATATGTGAAAGGAGCCCTTGCTGGCCCGGAATCATCGGCTGAATCGCGCCTGCTGCAACTCGCCCGTCGACCCAAGTTCCGGGATCTGGTGGATCGGAGCACAGCGAATATCACAGCAATTGCCAGTTCGTCGATGGCGGCGATGAATCTGCGGGTGAAGGTTCTTGAGGCGCAGAGCCGGAAGCCGCAGATGGAAAGTTTCCTCGATTCGCTGGCGAAAGGGACGTCGTCCATCGAAGAGGCGGAAGAGATCGAAAATCTCGCTCAGCAGAAATCCCTCGAAGCCGTACGCCAGCACGCGATCGAGAGGCAGGCGGCTCTGACTACAGATCCGGTGACACGTCTGCAATTGCGCTACGCGCTGATCCGCCTTTATGAAGGACGAAAAGACTACGCGTCCGCACAGAAGAATGTGGAAGCCCTCTATCGCGAGAACCCGAAGATACTTGGGGTCGTGCGCTCCACGGTCGACTACTACTGGCGCATGAAAATGCAGTCGCAGGCAATTGCGGTGCTGATGGAGGCTTCCAAAGAGGCATATCCGGTGCTTGCGACTCAGTTCACGTATGAGGCTGCACGGAAATCCACCGAGGCAAAGCAATTCCAGCAGGCACGTGACCTGCTTTCGGGGTTGCTTAAGGATTCGCCGTACAACGGTGAATACCTCGCGGCGATGGCCGACACGTACGCCCAGTCCGGCGACGATAAAGGCCTCGAACAGTTTTATCTCGACAAGATTGCGATGTTCCGGTCCGCCCAGTTGCCCGCCGAGACCCGTAAAGCGCAGATTGCCACCTTGCGACGCGGGTTGATTCTTGCGCTCACGCGGATGAACAACTACTCGGGCGCAGTCGATCAGTACATCGAATTGATCAACAATTTTCCCGAAGATGATGCGCTGGTGACCGAAGCTGCCCTCTACGCCCTCAGATATCAGCGGCAGCAGCAACTCGTCGGCTTCTACGCAAAGACAGTCGCACAGTCTCCGCGCGATTACCGCTGGTCGATGGTCCTGGCGCGCACGCAGACGAATCTGGAAGAGTATCCGGCAGCAATCGAAACCTACGGGAAATCGATCGCGATACGTCCAGATCGCGCCGATTTGTACACAGCACGGGCGGAGTTGGAAGAGCGGCTCATGCGCTTCGACGATGCGGCCACGGATTACGAACGTATCTACCAACTCGCATACAGAGACCCGCAGTGGATGGAGAAAGTTGCCACTGTCCGCGCGCGTCAGGGCAAGGTCAAAGAGGTCGTCACCGCATTGCAGGCAGCGCTGATCGAGGGGCGTCCTGACAATGCCGGCAAGTACTTCGAAGTAGCTCGCCGTTTGGAAGAGTGGGGAATGCTCGAGCAAGCGCGAAGCTTCGCCGAGCAAGGTGTCTCCAAATCCGGCGGCGATTTACTTGCCAGTGGCGACAACGATTCCGGCGTGAAGACTTACGTTCGTATCCTGACGCGGTTGCGCCAGCACGAGCAGGCTTACTCCACTCTGCGAAAAGGTCTTGAAGATTCAAAAGCCGAATTGCCGGTTGTGAAGGAACAGGTCGAGAAACAAGGTCTAACAGGACTGACCGACGCGCAGTGGCGCGAAAATATGCGCCGCCGGCGCATGGAAACCGCGCGCAACGAGATGCAGAGCGCATTGCAGGAACTGGGAACAACCGTAAGCAAATACTTCACTCCCGAGGAGCGCCTGTCTTTCGCACAGTTTGCAGAGTCAAAACGCAGCGGTATGAGTCTGGACGATGTCGACAAGTTCGCGATTCCGCTGGCCATCAACGCCGACCTCGCGGATCAGGAAGCACGCTGGCGATTCGAATTGATGATGCAATGGGGGCCGCTGCCTAACCATTACGTAAATCCGCAGCCCTTCATCGACCTGCAGCGACGTCGGGGGCGTTTCGCAGAACTTGGCCAGCAAATGGAACAATTTGCCGCCGTAGTTCGGCCAGAGAATCGAACTCCCCACTTGATCGCAGCTGCCGACGCCTACTATGCGGATGGCGACGAGCAAAGCGAGATGCGCGTACTCGGTCGAGTATTTCCGCAACTCGACCAAACCAGAGAGGAACGCTATTTCAAATTGCTGGTCGAGAAGCAGCCTCAGGAACTGATTCGCATCGCGTCTACCTGGACCGATCCCGCGCAATGGGGCGAGCAGGCCGCCAACTACGCTGTCGCTCATGGCAGCCTCGCTCTCGCGCATGCCATGGTTCAGGCGCGCAGCAAGGCGCGTCCCGCTGTATGGAATAAGGCCTACAACGCGCTGGTCGGCCTATATTTCTCCGAGCCAACGCCGGATGTTAATAATGCGTTTCTCGGCGCGCTCGGCGACGATCCGATCGCGACGCGCCTCGCCAAACCGGTCGATCGCACTCAGCAGTTAGCGGGGAACACCTGGTTCTATTACGGGTCACGCTATGGCGAATATCTTGGGACCTCGAAGCAGGGGAATCCCGAAGGGTTTCTGGCTGGCATTCTGGAACAAAGCCCCGCGAGTGCATCGGGATATCAGACGTTGGCTGAATATTACGCAGGTGCTGGCGATGCGAAACGGGCAATCGCGGACTATGAGCACGCACTGGAACTCTCTCCGAATCGGCCCGACGTCTACGACAGCCTCGCTGTTGTCTATTACAAGCAGGGAGGCCGTACGGCAGCCGAAGCGCAGTGGAAGCAGGCTTTCTCGCTCCTGGCAAAACAGCTGAGCAGTTCGCATGTTCCTGAGACATTCTGGAGAGATTTCGGGCGCACCTGTGATCAGTTGCGCACTCGTCGTCTCTTCTCTGAGTTGAAGCCGGACGCCGATGCCATCGTCACCACTTATTTGCGTTACAACGGCACGTGGCAGTCGAATGCCGTGATTCATCCGGCCTATGTTGCACAGGGCGATCCGGTGGAGGCGACGACTTGGCTACTCGACGTCGCCAATTCCGCTCCAGAACCAGCCCGCGTGCTCGGCGATGTTGCCGATGCATCCTGGATTCCGCAAGCGCAACGCGCCTTTGTCTACAAGCGCGTTCTCGAGCTAAATGAGAACGCAATTGCCAAACTCGATGGAATCGAGCGGCAAAATGCGCAGCCGGAGATGAATTTTTGGCAGGAACGATGGATTCGTTTCCTAGTAACCACAAAGCAATACTCTGATGCGGCTGCCGCTATCGCGGCGCTCGCTCCGGACACTCTTACTGCCGAAAACAAGACTATGGTTCCGCTGGAGCTTCGAGTGGCAGCTCAGCTCGGAACGCTGGATGGAAAGCTCGCGACTTACCGAAGCGATCCGCAGAGCGCCCCTGCGGCCGAATTACTGCGGACCGCGGCACGTCAACTGTTTGAGGCAGGCGATAAGCAGTCCGCTCGCAAGATCCTGGAGCTGGTGTTCGCGCGTGAGATTGAAGAGCACAAGCTGGTTGCGGCGAATTTCCTGGGGCTCGCGGAAATCAGGCTCGCCGACGGAGACACGACTGGGGCACTCGATCTGCTACGCCGTTTATCGGTTGCGGTGGGAAATCCGTTTGAGAATCTTGATCCCGCCGCGGCTCTCCTCGAGAAGACAGGTCATAACGCCGAAGCCATCGAATTCCTCGAACAGCTCGCGAAATCAGCGCCGTGGGAAGAATCCTACCGCCTGCGGTTGGCGAAAGCGAAACAGGCTGCAGGCCGCGATGTCGCGAGTGCAGACGAATCTCTCTATACCATTGCTTCGTCACCCAGTTCGCTTTACGACTTGCGCCTCAATGCAGCGGCCGCAATCAGCGGACGGTCCAATCGAGATCTGGGCAGCGGAGAACTGAACCTGCTTGCTGCCGGAAAGGCCGCACTCGAGCCAGGGTCAGCCGACAAGTTCTACTACT
>Ga0126371_10000817_pt1 | contig 26105 bp, 32 predicted proteins | sample PanSoiMetaPlot_4_FD_110145 | JGI IMG/M metagenome (GOLD analysis project Ga0126371, IMG submission 110145) | Tropical forest soil microbial communities from Panama - MetaG Plot_4 | ecosystem: Environmental > Terrestrial > Soil > Tropical forest > Bulk soil | place: Panama | collected 2016-02-17 | reverse complement strand
ACGTGGTCCCGCGGTCCGATGTGGATGCGCATGACGTCCCCCCGGAAGCACGATGTCATCGCCGCGAGCTGGGCCTGGACGGTGAGCACGGGTGGCAAGACCGTGGCCGGCCCGGTGGTCCTCATCAATGCCAACAACCAGGACTCGCTGGACGCCTACAAGGGCAAGGTCCGGGGCGCGTGGCTGATGCTTCGCGAGCCCGCCAACGTGTGGAACAACGACGGGCCGTCGATGACCGCCGCTGACTCCGCGGAGCTGCGGGCCCGCTTTGGGCAGAACGGCCAGCCCCGTCAGCGTCCCGATTCGGCGGCGCGCGCCAGAGCGGCGCAGTTCCGCGTCGACCTTCCTTATATGCTGCGGAACCTGGGTGCCAAGGGCATCCTGGTCGACGGCGCCAAGGAGCAGACGCTCCTCACCATGAGCGGCTCCCCCAACGGACCGCTGCCGCTGCTGCAGGTCGCGATCGCGCACGAGGACTACACCCTCTTTGACCGGCTCATCAAGCAGGGAATCACGCCGCGCATCGAGGCGAACATCCAGAGCCAGATGTCTCTGAAGCCGGTGCCCCAGTGGAACACCGTCGCCGAGATCAAAGGCACGGAGCATCCGGGACAGGTCGTCATCGTGGGTGGTCACCTCGATTCGTGGGACCTGGGCACCGGCGCCACCGACAACGGCACGGGGTCCATCGCCACGCTCGAGGCGGCCCGGATCATCTCGGCGTCGGGCGTGAAGCCGAAGCGGACCATCCGTTTCGTCCTCTTCACCGGTGAAGAAGAAGGGCTTCTCGGCTCCCAGGCGTACGCGAAGGCGCACGCGGGCGAAGCCGATTCGATTCAGGCCGTGATCGTGCTGGACAACGGCGTCGGTGCCGTCACCGGCCAGGCGCTGCAAGGCCGTACGGAGCTGGCCGGCCTGTGGAAGTCCATTCTCGCGCCGGTGGCGTCACTCAACGCGGACTCGGTGCGCGATGCGAACAAGGGTGGAACCGACCACCTCTCGTTCATCGCGTATGGCGTGCCCGGGTTCAACTTCGACCAGCTGACCCGCGGATATAACCACACGCACCACTCGCAGTCGGACACCTACGACAAAGCGATTCCGTGGGACCTCGAGCAGGCCTCCACGGTGATGGCCGTGTCGGCGGTGGAGCTGGCGAATTTGTCCGGGATGATTCCGCGCGGGACGAAGATGGAAGTGCAGAACTTCTTCGGGCCGAAGCCCAGCCCGGCAGTGGTTCACCCGGCGCCGGTGGCCGGCAAGAAGTAAACCCGGGCTCAGGCCTCCGCGAGGAGCGCCGCGAGGTTCAGTGGCCGCGTGTGCATTCTGAGGGAACCATCCTCGGCACGCGGCCACTCTTCTTGCGGGCGGTCGCGGTACAGCTCGATGCCGTTCCCGTCGGGGTCGCGGAGGTAAATCGCTTCGCTCACGCCATGGTCGGATGCGCCCTCGAGGGGAATCCCGTGATCGAGGACGCTCTTGAGGGCTTTCGCGAGCGCCTTCCGGTCGGGGAACAGAATGGCGAAGTGGTAGAGTCCGGTGGTCCCGGGAGCCGGAGCGGGCGCTCCCTCACCGGCCCAGGTATTCAGGGCTACATGGTGGTGATAGCCGCCCGCCGAGAGGAATACGGCCTCGCGGCCGTACCGGGTGGTGACCTCGAAGCCGAGCACATCGCGGTAAAACGCGAGTGCCCTGTCGAGGTCTGCCACCGTCAAGTGGACGTGGCCGATGCGGGTTTCGGGGTGGATGGTCATCACACTATCTAAAACACTCCCGGGTTCCCGGGTTGCCGGCGCAGCGTCAAGCCGCGGCTCAGCAGCTGTCGCCTGAAACGGCGCTTATGGGGAATGCCCGTTCATCGGGCAGTCGCCGAGCCGCGACTTCATGTCGCGCCGGCATCACCGATCCCGGGCATACCCGGTTAAGTTCCCCCTCATGAACTCGATCCCGAAAATCCCGACGCCCGTCAACGAGCCTGTCCACTCCTACGCCCCCGGCACCCCCGAGCGCGCGACGCTGAAAAAAGCGCTTGCCGACCTGAGCGGGCAGACGATGGAAATCCCGCTGATCATCGGCGGCAAGGAAGTGAAGACCGGGAAATGCATTCCGGTGGTCGCGCCGCACCGGCACAAGCAGGTGCTCGCCAATGTGCATCAGGCGGGACCCGCCGAGGTACAGGCCGCGATAAAGGCGGCGCGGGACGCCTGGCAGGAGTGGTCCCGGTGGAGTCCGGCCGACCGCTCGGCGGTATTCCTGAAGGCAGCCGATCTGCTCGCCGGTTCGCGGCGCGCGTTCGCGAATGCCACGACCATGCTGGGGCAAAGCAAGACCGCGCATCAGGCCGAGATCGACGCGGCGTGCGAGCTGATCGACTTCTTCCGCTACAACGTCCACTACGCCGAGCGGATCGTGGCGGAGCAGCCGGGATCACCGTCGGGAACGTGGAACCGGCTGGACCACCGGCCCCTCGAAGGCTTCGTCTATGCCATCACGCCGTTCAACTTCACGTCGATCGGCGGCAATCTCCCGACGTCGCCGGCCATCATGGGGAACACGGTGGTCTGGAAGCCGGCGGCGACGGCGGCGTTGTCGAATTATGCCATCATGAAGATCCTGCTCGAGGCGGGTCTGCCGCCGGGCGTGATCAACTTCCTGCCGGGGCCGTCGGGGCAGATCTCGGATCTGCTTCTCGCCGACCGGCACCTGGGCGGCATCCACTTCACGGGGTCGACCGAAGTCTTCCAGATGTTGTGGAAGCGCGTTTCGGACCATCTGCCCGGCTACGCGGACTACCCGCGCCTGGTGGGGGAAACGGGCGGCAAGGACTTCGTGCTCGCACACGCCAGCGCCGATCCGGACGCGCTGGCCGCCGGTCTGATCCGCGGCGCGTTCGAGTATCAGGGGCAGAAGTGCAGCGCCGCTTCCCGCGCCTACGTGGCCGACAACATCTGGCCGCGCGTGAAGGAGCGGATGGGGGACATGCTTTCGTCCATGAAGATGGGAGATCCCGCCGACTTCTCGAACTTCGTGGGCGCGGTGATCGACCGGAAGGCATTCGACAAGATCAAGGGTTACATCGACGGCGCCCGGAAGGGGAATGGGGCGAAGGTGCTGTTCGGCGGGGAGTGCGACGACCGCGAGGGCTACTTCGTGCGGCCCACCGTGCTCCAGGCCGATGATCCCAAGTACCAGACGATGTGCGAGGAGATCTTCGGGCCCGTGCTCACGCTGCACGTCTATCCGGCGGCGAAGTGGCAGGAGACGCTGACGCTGGTCGACAGCACCTCCCCCTATGCGCTCACCGGAGCCGTGTTCGCCCAGGACCGCGGCGCGGTTCGCGAGGCCGAGCAGGCGCTCCGGTATGCCGCGGGCAACTTCTACATCAACGACAAGCCGACCGGGGCCGTGGTGGGACAGCAGCCCTTCGGTGGCGCGCGGGCGTCGGGAACGAATGACAAGGCGGGCTCCCTGCTCAATCTGGTACGGTGGGTCTCGCCCCGGGCCATCAAGGAGAACTTCGTTCCGCCGAAGGACTATCCCTACCCGTTCATGCAGGAGTCGTGAGCACGCTCCGAACGCGAAGCGCCCCCGGGAGTGATCCCGGGGGCGCTGTTGTTTCGCAGGGGGTTTCTAAGGGGTGATTACTTCTGCGGCGGCAGGATCTTGAACATGCCGGTCCCGCACACGGGGCACACGCCCTTCATCGCGGGGCGGCCGTTCGCCATCTTCACCTGCTGCGCGTTCGAGATCTGCCGCTTGGCCTTGCACTTTACACAATAGCCCTCATCCGCAGCCATCGGGGCCTTTCCGCCCTTCGCCATTGATGCTTCCCTCCGTTGGGAGTCGGGGGTTAGTAGCCGGGAATGCACACCCGGGTAGGGGGCGTCCCGTTCGGGTGCAACATAATACCGCCGGCTTCAGCCGTGGGAGCCATGCTCACGGCGCCCCTGACACTGTTGCTGGAACGCGACGGGGCCGGAGAGGGTATCTTTGCGCGGCCCTTCACGATGCGACCTCACCCCACTCATACGCTTTTGGCCTTTCCGGCCGTCCTGGCCGTTTCGGCAGGCGCCTGCGCCACCGAGCGGGGACCGTTGACCAACCGTATGGCGCAGACGGAGACGCGGTACCTGGCCCGGGCGGCGCGCCAACCGGTGAGCTGGCAGCCTTGGGGACGCGATGCGTTCACCCTCGCGGCGCGCCTCGACCGCCCCATCCTCCTCTATATCGGCGCCGACGACTGCCGCTGGTGCGTCGTGATGGACCGCGAGGCGTACGCCGACAAAGAACTCGGCGCGATGATTGACTCGCTCTTCGTGCCGGTCCGCGTGGACCGTGACGAGCGTCCCGACGTCGCCCGGCGCTATGAGGCCGAGGTGGGAGTGATCGCCGGCCTGCAGGGCGTACCGCTCACGGTGGTGCTCACCCCCGACGGCGCAGCGTTCTTCGGCGGCACGTATTTCACGCCCGACGATCCCGTCACCGGACGGGGGCTCAAGCAGATCCTCCCCGCCGTCGCGAAGTCCTACCACGCCGACCGGACGACGGTCGTGCAGCGCGCCGCGCTCGTGCGCCAGGTGGCGGAGAACCGCAGGAACATGCGCGGCGTCATCCACGTGCAAGCGGTGGACTCGGGTGTGAACGCGGTGCGTGCGGCGCTCGAGAACCCGGCGGCCGTCACCGGCTTCGTCGCCACCCAGGCGATCGGCTTGCTCCTGTCGGAGTACGGATCGCGTGGGGATACGGCGTCGCTCCGCGTGGGGCGCGCGGCCCTGGACGCGATGCTCGACTCGGGCGCAGTCGGCGCCGACGGAACCCTGGACGATCCGCCGGTGACCGTCCGCGCGGGGCTCGCGCGTGATCTGGCGCTCGCGTGGGTACTCACTGCCGATCCTCGCTATCAGACCGCCGGGCGCCACGAGACCCGGACCCTGGCGCACCAGCTCCTCGAGCCTACCGACCACGCCGTATTCACTGATCGCGAGGCCTATGCGATCGGCTCTCTGCTCGAAGCCGCGAGTGCCGTCGGCGACACCGGCGCGCAGGGCTCGGCGCGTGCCGCTCTCGATGCGCTCCTGCGGCAGGTGTACGCCTCGGGGTACGGCGTGCGACACACGCTGGTGGGATCGGTGGATGGACTGCTCCAGGACCAGCTGCAGGTCGCCGTCGCGTCGCTCGATGCCTACGAGGCCACCGGCACCGCCCGGTACCTCGAGGTCGCCAAGGATCTGTCCAATCTCATGGAGCGCAGTTATGGCGACCCGCTGGGGGGCTTCTACGACGCGACACCCGATGCCGCACCCATCCCGGCGCTCGCCGACCGGACCGAAAGTGCACTCGACGACCTGCTCCCGGCGGCCAATCCCTGGGCGGCCGGCTTCCTGCTCCGGCTGTCCGACGTTTCCGGGGACTCGCGGCTTCGGCGGCGGGCACGGGCCGCGCTGGAGGCCGTTGCCGGCGCGGTATCGGGCGCGGGCCCCCGAGCCTCCGGCTTCCTCATGTCGGCGCGCCAGATCCTGGCCCCCGCGTTCGCCGTTCCCGCCCACTAGTCCTCACGACATATTCGTCCGTCAGCACACCGGGCTCCGGCGAGCGTCTCAGAACGCCACGTTTCGCCACAGCCCGGCTCAGCCATCGTGACTCCTCCGTCTCTTCAGAGGTCTGATTGACAGTTGGGGAAGGGCCGTCGGGGTCCTCCGACGCCGAAGTCATCGCCCAGGTCCTGTCGGGCGACGTCGAGGCGTTCGGGGTGCTGATCACCCGCTACGAGGGCGGCCTGCTGCGGTTCGCCACGCGGATGCTCGGCTCCCGGGATGCCGCGGCCGATGCGGTCGCGGAAGGGCTGGTCCGGGCGTACCGGCACCTGGCGAGCTGCCGGGACCCCGCGAGGTTCCGGACTTGGGTGTTCCGGATCGTCGCGAACCGGTGCAAGAGTCACCTGGCTCGCCGTCCGGTCGGAGACGTTTCGCTGGATGATGCGCCGCCCCTGGCCGCACCGGACAACACGGACGAGGGCGTAGAACGGACCGATCAGCTGGAACGGCTGGAGCGGGCGCTGGCGCAGTTGGCGCCTGAGAAGCGGGAAGCATTCGTGCTGAAGCATCTGGACGGCATGAGTTACGAAGAGATGTCGGCTGTGACGGGCGAGCGGATTCCGACGCTGAAGATGCGGGTGCACCGGGCCCGCGAAGCCCTGCTGGCCGCGCTGAGGGAGCCCTCATGACACACGATTTCGATCCCCGGATTCACCGCGCCCTGGACGGCGAGCTGGACCGCACGGCCCTGACGCCCGAAGAGCGCACGCTCGTCGAGCGGCTGGACGCGGCGTCGCGGGCGCTGTCGGACTTCCCGGCGGCGCCCGGCGGGACGCTGACGCACCGCGTGATGGGGATCATCCGCCGGCCTCTGCAGTCGCCGGTGGAACGGTTCCGCCGGTGGCTCACGTCGCCCCATCCGGTGACCCTCTCCCTGCGTCCGGTCTACAGTGTCATCGTTGCGGTGTTGCTCGTCGCCCTGCTGTGGCGTGCGCCGGAAACTCCCTTGCTCGCGAAGCACGAAGGCGTGGCGCAATTCGTCGCGCGGTTCCCCGAGGCGCACTCCGTCGCGGTGGTGGGTCCGTTCAACGACTGGCGACCTGAGGCGACACCCCTGTCCGACGACGACCATGACGGTGTCTGGGATGCGCGCGTGATTCTGCCCGCGGGACCGCACGAGTACATGTTCGTCGTCGACGGCGAGCGGTGGGTGGCGGACCCCATGGCGGGCAAGTACGTCGACGACGGGTTCGGGCGTCAGAACGCCGTGATGGAAGTGCGGCCGGTGCGGTCCGAATGAACCAGGCGGTCCTCTTCCTGCTCCTGCTGCTGCCCCAGCAGAACGACGGGTCGCGGCTGGCCGGCCATGTGCCCGCCGCGGCACTGCCGGGCGTGCACGCCATCATCGCGCGCGCGACGCAGGATTCTCTGCCGACGGAGCCACTGGTGGAGAAGGCGCTCGAGGGAGGCGCCAAGGGAGCCGCCCCGGACCTGATCGTCACGGCTGTGGGCGCCGAGGAGGCGCGGCTCCGGAACGCGCGCGACTTGCTGCGTGGCGCGGGGGCTCCGGGACCGTACGGGGTGTCCGAGATCCAGTCGGTCTCACTGGCGCTCGCGCGCGGGCTGCCCGACCGCATCGTTTCGAAGGTGGTGGGTGCGGTCCGGGACACGGCGCCGGGATTCGCCCTGCATGCGGTCGCCGACCTCTCGGCCCATGGGTTTGTACAGGATTCGTCGGCTTCGCTGATCGTGGCGGCTCTGCGGACGGGGCTGACGGGACACCGGCTACTCGATGTTGCGGCGGCGGCGGACCGGGAGGTTCAGCGCGGCAGTACGCGGATGCAGGCGCTCGCGAAGGTCCGGGCCATTCTGCCGGCGATTCCGTCGCAGCCGGTGCCCCCGGGGGCGATGCAGGGGGCGACCCGCCCGAAGAAGAGCGGGGGGTGAGCGATCAGCTCGTGTAGTCGGCGTTGATCCGGACGTACTCCGGCGACAAATCGCAGGTCCACACCACTGCCTCCGCGCGGCCCATTCCGAGGTCCATGCGGAGGCAGATGCGTTGTGACTGAAAAATCGCGCGGGCCCGGTCCAGATCGGGGTTCGCCGTGCCACCAGCCCGCGCCAGCTCCAGCCAGCCCCCCTCATCTTCGGCGGAGAGTGTCAGTTTCTCCGGTGCCAGCTCGACTCCCGCGGCGCCGGCGGCGGCCAGGATCCGCCCCCAATTGGGGTCCGCGCCGAAAATGGCCGTCTTGACCAGTGCCGACCGCGCGATGGCGCGTCCCACGTCGCGTGCCGCGGTTTCGTTCTTGGCCCCCCGCACCTGAATCTCCACCAGCTTGGTCGCGCCTTCGCCGTCGACGACAATGGCGAGCGCGAGGGTGCGCGCGACCATTAGCACCGCGCTTTCGAATTGCTGCAGGAGGCTGGGGTCGTGGGTCGGCTCGATCTTGGACACGCCATTGGCCAGGAAGAGCACCGTGTCGTTCGTACTGGTGTCGCCGTCCACCGAAATGGCGTTGAATGACCGGTCCGCGACACGCCGGAGGATCGGGGCGAGGTCCGCCGGCTCGATCTTGGCGTCGGTGGTCAGGACGCCGAGCAGGGTAGCCATGTCGGGGTGGATCATGCCGGCCCCCTTGGCGATGCCGCCGACCGTGATCGGGCCCGAGGGGGTGTTGATCCGGGCCGCGCAGTGTTTGGCGCGGGTGTCGGTGGTCATGATCGCCTTTGCTGCCTCGAGGCCGCCGGCGGTCGTGAGACGCCCCGCCGACTCGGTGAGTCCCTGGGACACCTTGTCGACCGGAAGGGGGACCCCGATCACGCCCGTCGAGAGCACCAGCGCTGACCGGGCTGGCAGGCCGGCCGCCTTTTCGGCGGCTTGGGCCATCGCTTTCGCCGCTTCGAGCCCTAGGGCACCGGTGCACGCGTTCGCGACCCGGGCGTTCATCGCCACGGCCCGCACCCGTCCCGGGCGCTCGGCGACCATCTGTTCGTCGTAGAGGACGGGGGCCGCGCGCACCGCGTTGGTGGTGAAGACACCGGCGGTGGCGCAGAAGCTCGAGCTCACCAGCAGGGCGACGTCCAGCGCGCCACCCGCCTTCAACCCGGCGTGCGCGGCGGCGGCGGTGAAGCCGGGCGGAGTGGTGACCGACCCCTCGGGGATGAACTCAGGTTCGTTCGACATGGACGGTCAAGATACGAAGGGTCAAGCGCTTGTGTAACCGGAGCAGGTTTCGTATGATAGCGCAACCATCCCGGGGGTTCCGTTCGATGTCGGAACAGTTCCTCAGCTCCGACGAATACGACGAACGCGCTCATCAGCTCTACAATGAAGGACAATACGACGAAGCCGTAGACGTGCTTCGCGAAGGGCTGTCTCTCTATCCCCACGCCGTGGAGCTCCACGTGGGGATGGGATACGCTCGTCTCGCGCGCGAGGAGTACGTCTGGGCCCGCCGGTCTTTCGAAGAGGCTGTGGGGCTCGATTCGGACCACGAGGACGCCTTGGCCGGATTGGGGGAGGTGCTCCTCAAGTTCGGCGAGCGCGACGCGGCGGCGGCGTGTTTCGACCGCATTCTCGAGCTCGGCTTCCGGGACGATCACGATTTGATGCTGCAGATCGGCCGGGCGCTCTTCCGCGAAGGCGTGCTGGAGCAGGCCCGCCGGTACTTCGAGGTCGCCATCACGGGTCATCCTGATTCGGCGGAGGCCGCGGCCTGCGTGGGGTACGCCGCGCACCGGCTCACCGACGAAGGCGGAGCGCTGCACTGGCTCCGGCGGGCGCTCGAGCTGGACCCGTCGCATGGCGAAGCCCGCATCTACCTGGCCAACCTGCTCTATGACCGCGGCGAGTACGAAGCGGCCCTCTTCCATCTCGAGCGTACCGAGCCGGAAGACCACTTCGATGGTCTCGCCATCTGGCGGCTGATCGAGCTTAAGCGAAGCGTCTATCGGCTTCCCGAAGACGATCCCGAGCTGGTGCCGTGGCATGGGCGATTGAACGATCTGTCCGGGGATGCCGATCCTGAAGACCTGCTGCTGGCGGAGATCGAGGCGCTGGGGTCGGATGGCCAGGTGCGCGATCCGCGGCAGCTCGAGCTGTTCGGGACGCTGCTCACCGAGCTTCAGGGCATGAAGAACCGCACCGGCTCCGGCGACGAGCACCGCATCCGGACCGCATCCGGGGCCCTCTACGCCGGAACGTGGGAGGAGATTGTCCGGCAGATGCAGGCGGATGCGGGGGAAACGGACGGCTCCCTGGCGCAATACATGACGCAGACGGCCCTGCGGGGGCGGCAGCAAACGGGCGTCGCGATACCGGCGACGGATCCGGAGAGCTTTCTCAGGGGAAGCGCGGACGCCGGATTACTACGAATCTTGCACTAGTCAAAGGCACGAGACGTCGAGCGGAACCGTCAAGCAACGGCGTCAAGCAGAGGCGTAACGTCCTCGCTTGACGCTTTTGACGTTTTTGCTCGATGCCTTTGCAGTTACGACTTCTTCATCAGCCCTTGCAACGAAAGCGGCCCCCCACCGGAAGCCACGAGGCAGAGCGACGCCGCACAGAGCAGCGCCTCGAGCTCAGGGAGCTGCTGGTGGTTGGGCAGGATGACGACGAAAATCGCGACCAGCATTTCGATCACGTAGGCGAGGGCGATGATGCGGGGAATGACGCCCAGGATGAGCAGAACGGCTCCGACGGTCTCCATCGCCATCACGATGTAGGCGAAGATGGTGGCGAAGGGGATCCCCGCGCTGTGGAAGAATCCGGCGACGCCGCCTGCACCCATGTGCATTTTCTGAACACCGTGATGCAGGAACACCAACCCGACCGCAATCCGCAGCAGGACGGCCGCGTACGGCGTGAATCGGTTCATGTCGTCCTCATTTGCACGTGTTCGTATTCGTGATCAGGGGCGCGACGAAGATGCCGCGGATCGCCAGCTGCCCGGATGGATCGTTGTAATCGTCGGCGCGCTGGCCCGTGAAGTAGAACGAGCCGGCGATGACGTTGCCGCCGGTGACCGTGAGGAACTTGCGGACCTTCACGTATCCCCCGACGCGTGAGACAGCGAGGATGGGACTGCTTCCCGCCGTCGAGGTCCACGCCGCGGCCGAGCGCGGGGGACTGCACAGGAAGGTGTTGCTCTCCGCCTCGGCCACGGACACGGAATCGATGGAAATGCTGTCCACGGCGGTGATCGCGGTCTGGCTCAGAATGTTCACGAGCTCCGTCGTGGCTCCGTTCACCACCACCTTGAATGTCAGCAGGAAGGTCGGAGTCCCACCCGCGCGGTTGTAGTTCTGCCCGCGAACGGTCGCGCTGCGCGCGGCGCTGACGCTCCCATTGATGGTGTACTCGCTGCCGCCGCCGGTCGTGTCTCCCATGCTGATGACCTGGATCGTCCCGTCGGCCGTGAGGGTATCGAGGAACGCGTGATAAGGAGCGCTCGCGCCGGTTCCGGTCGTCACGATCAGCCCGGTCGCCGAGTCGATGGTGAAGTATCCGTTTGCCAGAGCGGAGAACCAGGGAGCCGGAGGTGTCCCCCCAGCCTTGTTCCGGACCGAGAACGGGACCAGGAAGGTGTCTTGCGGCAGCAACACGATCTGGGGAAGCAGCAACGCCAGGTCGAGCGCTCCGGTCACCACGATCAACGCCTGCCCGGTCACCCCACTCGCGCTCACGCTCAGGACCGCGGTCCCGGCGCCGACCGCCTTGAGGGCGCCGGTCGAGGCGTCGACCCGGAGGACGGTGGTGTCGCTCGAGGACCACGTCTTGGGGCCCGAGGTCGCGACCGTCCCGTTGCCGAGGTAGTACGTCGCAGTCAACGCGGCCGCCGAGTCACCCGCATAGAGCGAGTCGACCAGGGGCGTGATGGTCATGAACGGCAACGGCGCGGTGGTGTCGTTGTGGGCGCAGGCCAGGATGGCCACTGCCGACAGCAAGGCTGCCCCGGAGAGACGGACGGAACGGATCAGGGGGACCCCCTAGAACATCGACATCGCGAGGAACGAACGGAGATTGTCGTTCGTCACCCGCAGGCGGGCGCAGAGGAGGCGCACCACCGACCAGAGAACCTTGTACGCGATGTCGCGGTTGAAGTCGAGCAGGAGCTCGAAATCGGAGCGGGAAATGGTGATCAGGGTGCACGAGATGTTGGCGATGGCGTCGGTGGACCGTTCGGACCGGTCGAAGATCGCCATTTCGCCGAAGTTCGCGCCGGGTTTCAAAACGGCGAGGGCCTCCTCGCCGGACCCCGGGATGGTCCGCGAAATGCGAACTTCCCCCTCGGCGATGATGAACAGACGGTTCCCGGGCTCGCCTTCCTTGAAGATGTACTGGCCCACGGTGAACTTCTGTTCCCGGCACACTTCCGACACCCGCGCGAGCTCGCCCTCGTCGAGGTCTTGGAAGATGGCCGCCTGTTTCAACAGATTGAGGTCCACGGAGTCAAGGTACCCGGGGGCGTATGGACCGGCAAGTGAAACCATGGTTCACCCCCGCGGATGCGCTTACATCGCTGCGTCTACCGCTGGCCGTGGCGTTCCCGCTGGTGACCGCGATGCCAGTCCGGCTGGCCATCATCGGCGTGGCGGCGGCATCGGACTTCTTCGACGGGATCCTCGCCCGGCGGTACGGCGGCTCGCGGGCCGGCGCGGTGCTCGATCCGGTGGCCGATAAGATCTTCATGGCGTCCGCGTTCTTGACGCTCTGGCAGAGCGGGTTGCTGGTCTGGTGGGAGATCGTCGGGGTCCTGGTCCGGGACATCATCGCGGCCGCCTGCGGGCTCGCGGTCTGGGTCTTCAAACGTCCGATGGCCTTTCCGGCGCGGGCGGGCGGCAAGGCGGTCACGGTGGGACAGGTCCTGACCCTGGTCGCGTTCGTCGTGGGATCGCCGCTGGTGCGGCCTCTCGCCTGGGCCACGGCCGCCATTTCGGTGTACGCGTTGTGGGACTACGGTCGGGCCCTGGACCCCTAGCCCGGAGGGTACGTGAATCGACTGACGCTCTTGATCGCGCTGCTGGTTCCGAGCGCCGGCTTCGCACAACAGTTCACGCCACCCACAGGGGCGAGCCAGCCGTCCACCGGCACGCGTTTGGGGCTCTTCGGGTTCGGCGTGCGCGGCGGCGTCGACGTGACGCATGGCGGCCAGATGGTGGTCGGCACCACGCTCGACGTCGGCGACCTTTTCGCGCCGCAGGTGCGGATCCGGCCCTCCGCGGAAATCGGCATCTTCAACGGCGGGAACACCTACGTCGGGAGTCTCGAGGCGCTCTGGCGATTCACGGACGACAACCAGACCGCGATTCCGTACGTCGGCGCCGGTGTCTCGGTCGCCGGTCATCAGGACTGCGGGGCCGATCCGTCCTGCCCGAATGTTTGGGTCAACATGGTGCTCGGCTTCGAGCTCCACTACCGCTCGTCCTTCAACTGGCTGCTCGAGTATCACGGCATGGACGCGCTCCGCAGGCATCGCTTTTACATCGGGCTCACCACCCGCCGGGGAGGTTGAGTGGCCGCGCCGCAATCGACCATCGCGCTCCGCTGGCTCGGCGAAGGTCTGGTGTTCGAAGGCACGGGACAGTCGGGCACGCCGACCAAGGTGGACGGCGACACCAAGGTCGCGACCTCCCCCGTCGAGGCGTTGCTGGTCGCCGCGGCGTCCTGCACGGCCTCCGACGTCGTGATCATCCTGAAGAAGAAGCGCGTCGAGCTGACCAAGCTGGAGATCGAGTTGACCGGCACGCGCCGGGAGACCGAGCCGCGGCGCGTCACGGCGATGGTGCTGCGGGTGCGTGTTCAGGGCCCCGGTGCCGACGAGGAGAAAGTGCGTCAGGCCCTCGACCTCTCCATCGAGAAGTACTGCTCCGTGATCACCTCCCTCAATCCGGACATCCCGGTGACGTACGACATTGTCGTGGAGTAAGCTGGCGGCATCGGCGGCCCTCACGGTCTGCGGAGCCGCCGCCCTCGCGGCGCAGGGTCCACCGGCGAGTGAAACGGCATTGGGCGCCTCCGCGCTCTGGGGGCGCCGGCCGTATTACGGGCTCGATGCCGGGCTCGGCTTCCGTCCCGCCGGACAAGTGCGGTTCGTCCTGATGGCGGGAGCCGGCGTCCGGGAGGGACGGCCCGCCGGACGCGTCGGAGCCGAAGCGCAGTTTCTGGTGCTGCCCGCGTCGAAGACCGGCATGTCACCGTATGTGGGCATGGGCGCGGCGTGCCTCATGATCGACTCCCGCCATTCGTTCGGCGCGCTCACGCTGACGGCCGGAGTCGAGGCCGCGGAGGGCAACCGCTTCGGCTGGTACGTGGAAGGTGGCGCGTCGGGGGGCGGGCGACTGGCGCTGGGAGTGCGGTGGCGGCGATTCCCTGCCTGGTGGCGATAGTCCGGAGACGCCAAGGGCGCCCCGTGAGGGCGCCCCGACAACGGCAACTATGCTTTCAGGTACTCGCGACGGCGGGCGCCGGGCGGGCGACCACGGGCTTGCAGTACCGCTCGCCCAGGACGCGCAGCTGCGTCATCTCTTCCTCGCTCAGATCCTCGTAGCGGTCACCGAGATACAGCATGGTGTCGTCGAACCACTCCTTCTGGTGCTCGGAAGTGGCTTCGAGAACGCCGCAGCGGAGGATGTGGGAGAACAGTTCGTCACGAGCCTGCTCAAAGCTCGTCGGGGTCGGGGGGGCTTTTCGGGTGTCGGTACGGGGCTTGGCCATTCGGTGCCGCTCCTCTCCAGGTCGGGGCTGTCGGTAGTGCGGCGGCAATCTAATGAAGGGGGCAGGGTGAAGCAAACCTGAACCCCGCCCTAACAGCCGGGAGTGTATAATCCCTGTGATGTCTGACCATGATGAGACATACGGTCCTGAGCGGGCGGAGCGGTTGGCCGCCCTTCTACGGGCCCTGGCGGCGCGGATCGCGGAGCTGGACCGCACGGGGCATCTCCTGGAGTCGGCCCCGGAGCTGCAGGAGCTGCTCGGGAACGCCCGCAGCGAGCTGTTCCATTACGAAGTCCGGTCCACCTACGACACCCCGGAGGTGGCCGAAAGCCGGCGGATCGTGGACGAGGCGGAGCGGCGGTTTTCAGAGCTCCGGTTCGATGCCCCGGACGACGATGACGATCAACCCTGGCGGAGGTCGGGCGGAGAATGAAGCGGTTCTATGGGCTCCTCGCGGTCGTGGCCGTTGCGGCCATCGCGTTCCTCATCTACTCAGCCAATCAACCAGCCGCCGCCGTCCCCGGGGGGGCTGCGGGCCGGGCACCGGTCACCGCCCAGGACAGTGCGTTCCCCGGGTACGTCCTGGGGTCCGATTCGGCGCCGGTGAAGATCGTGGAATTCGCGGACTACGAGTGTCCCATCTGCGCGATGTTCGCCACCGTCCAGTTTCCCACCATCCGTGACCAGCTCATCAAGACCGGCAAGGTGCAGTGGACCCTGCGCGACTATCCGCTCCCGCCGACGACCCACCGCTGGTCCCATCTGGCCGCCGACGCCGTGGCGTGCGCGTCGGAACAGGGGAAGGCGTGGGACATGATCGATGCGATGTTCGATCACCACGACTGGGCCCTGCAGAGCAGCAACCCCACTTCGGTGTTCCGGGGCCTGGCGCAGGGTATCGGGGTCAACACGACCACCTGGGACGCGTGCGTTTCGGCCGACCGGTACGCCGGACGGATCCAGGCGTCCCTGGACCGGGGGGACGCGCTGGGCGTCGGGGGCACGCCCACGTTCTTCATGGATGGGAAGGAAATCGCGCGCACTGACCGGTCGTCGGACCAGTTTCAGCGCATCGCGGACAGCGTCATCGCCGCACGTCCCAAACACAAGAAATGAGCCTGCACCGTCAGACGGTCGCGGTCCTGGCGCTGGTCGGGATCGCGATCGCGACGTACCTGTGGCTCCACGCGATCGGCGTCGTCGGTGAGCTGAAGTGCGGCACGGGCGGCTGCGAGATCGTGCAGGCCTCGTCCTACGCCCACCTGTTCGGCATCCCCGTCGCGTTCTACGGCGTGGTGGCGTACGTCGCCCTGTTCGGCATCAGTGTCGCCGGCTCGCAGCCGGCGCTGGTCGCCCGGGCCTGGCCGACGCGCTGGCTCGTCGCGATCTCGGGCGCCGGCTTCCTGTTCACCGCCTATCTGACGTCCCTTGAAGCCTTCGTCATTCACGCGTGGTGCCGGTGGTGCCTCGCGTCCGCCGCCGTGATCACCGCCATCTTCATTACCTCCCTGGCGGGATTCTTTCGGAAGTCCTGAGCGACACTCCATGACCCTCTGGCGCAGCGCCAAGCGCGTGCTGGTCGGTCGCCCCCTCGAAACTCTGCACCTCGAGTCGGAGCGGCTGTCGAAGGCGACGGGTCTGGCCGTCCTCTCCTCCGACGCCCTCTCGTCGGTGGCGTACGCGGCCGAAGCAATGCTCCTGGTCCTGATGTCGGCCGGGAGCGCCGGTGTCGGCCATGGCCTCCTGGTGGCCGGGTTCATTCTTCTGCTGCTCGCCATCGTCGTCGTGAGCTACCGCCAGACGGTGTTCGCATACCCGCATGGCGGGGGCGCCTATTTTGTCGCCAAGGAAAATCTGGGCACCGGGTTCGGGCTGGTGGCGGCCGCGGCGCTCCTCGTGGACTACACGCTCACAGTGACGGTATCGGTCGCCGCCGGGGTCGCGGCGATCACGTCCGCGTTCCCCGCGACGATGCCGCACGCGGTGGCCATCGGCATCGGCGCGATCGCGCTGGTGGCCGTCGGCAATCTCCGGGGGCTGCGCGAATCCGGGATGATCTTTTCCATCCCGACATACTTCTTCATTGTGATGTTCGCGCTGATGCTCGTGGTGGATGTGATCCATCCGTTCGGCACGTTCACGGCGGCCGCCCTACCGGCGACCACGAGCACCGCCGTCACCCTGTGGCTCCTCCTCAAGGCCTTCGCGTCCGGGTGCTCCGCGCTGACGGGCGTGGAGGCGATCTCGAACGGCATCCCGGCGTTCCGTGCGCCCGAGTCCAAGAACGCCGCCACCGTGATGATCTGGATGGGCGTGATCCTCGGCGTCTTCTTCGCGGGCTCCACCATCATCGCGCACCGCTTCGGCGTGGTGCCGGTGGGCGATCAGACCGTGATCTCGCAGCTCGCGCATGGGGCGTTCGCGAACGGACCGCTCTACTACGCCGTCCAGTTCTCCACGGCGCTGATCCTCGTGCTCGCGGCCAACACGGCCTTCGCCGACTTCCCGCGTCTCGCCTCGATTCTCGCGACCGACGGGTACCTGCCGCGGCAGCTCGCCAGCCGCGGCGACCGGCTCGTGTTCTCGAACGGGATCTTGATGCTGGCGCTGGTGGCCGGGGTCCTGCTCGAAGTGTTCGGCGGGAATACCAACGCCCTGATCCACCTCTACGCCGTGGGCGTGTTCGTCTCCTTCACGCTGTCGCAGGCGGGCATGGTGCGCCGGGGGTTCAAGGCCGGGGAGAGGCGGGCAGGCCGGCTGGTCGCCTCGTCCCTCGGCACGCTCGCCACCGCGGTGGTGGTGGTCATCGAGCTCGTGACCAAGTTCACCGAAGGGGCCTGGATCTCGGCCCTGTTGATCGTGGCGCTGGTCTTCATTTTCCTCGCCATCAACCGGCATTACCAGTTCTACGCGCGGCAGCTCTCGACCGAGGCCTGGCAGCCGTCATGGCCCGACAAGCATCTGGTTGTGGTGCCGGTGGCGGGGGTTTCGCGGAGCACGGCCAACGCGCTTGCGTACGCCCTGCTGCTGTCGCCCCACATCCGCGCGGTGGCGGTCGCAACGGACCCGAAGCAGGTGGAGCGGCTGCAGGACGAGTGGGATTTGTGGGATTCGGGTGTGCCGCTGGAGGTGCTGGTGTCGCCCTACCGGGCGATCGTGCGCCCGCTCTTGCAGTACATCGATCAAGTGGAGCGCGCCGAAAAACCCGACTGGCTCACGGTGGTGCTGCCGGAGGTGGTGCCGGCGCGCTGGTGGCACGCCTTCCTGCACAACCAGACGGTCTACGCGATCAAGACCGCATTACTCTTTCGCAAGAATGTGGTGGTTACCACCGTCAGGCATCACCTGCGCAAGTAACCACGTTTCCCGTTTCTCGCTTCCCGCTTCACTCCTTGTCTTCGTAGAGTACCTTCAGCTTCTGCACCACCGCGGGATCCGCCAGAGTCGTGGTGTCGCCCAACGCGCGTCCCTCGGCGATGTCCTTCAGCAGCCGCCGCATGATCTTCCCGCTCCGGGTCTTGGGCAGATCCGCGGCGTAGATGATATCGTCGGGGCGGGCGAGGGCGCCGATCTTCTTCGCGACGTGCCCCTTCAGCTCATCGCGGAGGGCGTCTGAAGCCTCACGGCCTTCCTTGATGGTGACGAAGGCGGCGAGGGCCTGACCCTTGAGCTCGTGCGTGCGTCCCACCACCGCGGCTTCCGCCACCGATGGGTGGTCCACCAGGGCGCTTTCGACTTCCATGGTGCCGATGCGGTGCCCGGCGACGTTCAGCACATCGTCCACGCGGCCGAGAATCCAGAAGTAGCCGTCGGGGTCGCGCTTCGCGCCGTCGCCGGGGAAGTAGGTGTTGGGCCAGCGGCCCCAGTAGACGTTCCGATACCGCTCGTCGTCTCCCCAGATCGTCCGCAGCATGCCGGGCCACGGGCTCGTGATGGCGAGGTACCCGCCGCCGACTTTCACTTCCTTGCCGTCACCGTCCAGGAGCACGGCGTCGATACCGGGGAACGCCACCGTGCCCGATCCGGGTTTGGTCGTCGTGCTGCCGGGGAGGGGCGTGATCATGATCCCGCCCGTCTCGGTCTGCCACCAGGTGTCGACGATCGGACAGCGCTTGCCACCGATGTTCTCGTGGTACCAGATCCACGCCTCGGGGTTGATCGGCTCACCGACGGAGCCGAGGAGGCGGATTTTCGAGAGGTCATGCTTGGCGGGCAGCTCGGTGCCCCATTTCATGAATGACCGGATAGCCGTCGGAGCCGTATAGAAGACGGTGACGCCGTGCTTGGCACACAGCGCCCAGAACCGGTCCTTCGAGGGATGATCCGGGGCCCCTTCGTACATCAACTCAGTGACGCCGACGGCCAGCGGGCCGTAGACGACATACGAGTGCCCGGTGACCCAGCCGACGTCCGCCGTACACCAGAACACATCGGAATCCTTGAGGTCGAACACCCACTTGGTGGTGGCGAACACGTGCGTCAGGTAGCCACCGGTGGTGTGGAGGATGCCTTTGGGTTTTCCCGTGGTCCCCGAGGTATAGAGGATGTAGAGGGGGTCCTCGGCGTCCATCGGCTCGGGCGCGCACTCGGTTGACTGCGGTGTGACGAGCGCCTCCCACCACCGATCACGCCCGGCCTTCATGCTGACCGATTGTCCAGTGCGCTTCAGCACGATCACGTGCTGGATGGAGGGTGTGTCCGCCAGCGCGTCATCCGCATTCTGTTTGAGGGGCACCTGACCGCCGCGCCGGTACCCGCCATCCGCGGTGATCAGGACCTTGGCCTCGGCGTCGTTGATGCGGTCCCGTAAGGATTCGGAGGAGAAGCCGCCGAAGACCACCGTGTGCACTGCTCCCAGGCGGGCACAGGCGAGCATGGCCACCGCCACCTCGGGAACCATGGGCATGTAGATGGCGATGCGGTCGCCCTTTTTCACGCCGAGGGACTTGAGCGCATTGGCGCAGCGGCAGACTTCCGTTAAGAGGTCGCCATAGGTGATCCGCCGCACTTCGCCGGGCTCGCCTTCCCAGATCAGGGCAACCTTGTCCTTCTTGCCGCCTTTGACGTGGCGGTCCAGGCAGTTGACGGTGGCGTTGAGCTTGCCGCCCAGGAACCACTTGGCGTGCGGGGGGGTCCATTCGAGCACCCGGTCCCACGGCTTCATCCATTCGAGCTGTTTCGCCCAATCCGCCCAGTAGGCTTCGCGGTCGGCTTTGGCCTTCTGGTAGATGGAGTCGTCCCGCACGTGGGCTTGAGCCTTGAAGCTTGCCGGCGGGGGGAACGTGCGATGTTCGTCGAGGAGTGTCTCAATGCGGTCGGTCATAATGTCGAACGTACCTCCCGCCTTGCACTTTGCGCCACCGTCCTCGCCTTGCGACGGTTCTCGGGTGTGAGCAGGGTCACGAAAACTTGCTAAATGATTGGCCTTATTGGCCTTGTCTCATTTGGCACCGTTATCGCAAATAGGAGGGCCATGACCAGCAGTCCTAGTTTTTTACAGGAGCTTTTGACGATGTCCTCGCGCTCGTCCGAAAAGACGCTCGCCGCCCCCGAGGCCCTCTCACTCGAGAGCCGCACGGCGTTCCGGCGCACTGCCGTGGAGCTGCTCGATCAGCTTCCGGAGGGTGCTGGGCGGCTGGTGATCGACCTCTCGGCCACACGGGCGGTGGACTCGGCCGGCCTCGGCACCCTGATGCTGATTCAACGCCGGGCCGCGGAGCGCCGGGTGGCGGTCGCCCTGCGGGGTGCCAACGAGGAGCTGCGGTTCCTGCTCGTCCTGACCAAGCTGGACGATCTCTTTGAATTGGAAGGCGGAGCGGGCTCGGGCGCTTGAGGTATATTGTCGCCCATGCCGGCCGAGGCTCCCCGCCGCCGAGTCCTCATCGTCGAGGATGAAGCGGCGCTCCGTTCTTCATACGCGCGCTTCTTCGAAGCGCGGTACGAAATGGCGTTCGCGCGCACGGGCGCCGAAGCCCTGCGGCAGCTGGACTCGTTCGATCCCCAGGTCCTGATTCTCGATCTCCGGCTCCCGGACACCGACGGCATCGCCCTGTTGCAAAAGATCCGGGCGACGCACGCCACCCTGCCCGTAGTCGTGACGACCGCGTATGTCAGCATGGAGCCCCTGATGAAGGTCCTCGACCTGGGGCACTCCGGCTATCTGGTGAAACCCTTCGACCTGAACGAGCTCGCTGCCCGCATCGATGCTGTGGGCTGACGGGGTCCGTCATCGTTTTGGCGCGGTCCCCGCGCTCGACGACGTCACCTTCACACTTCCCGCTGGACACACCCTCGCGCTCTTCGGTCCGAATGGCGCCGGGAAAACCACGCTCCTCAAGATCCTCGCCGGACTGATCAAGCCCAGTGCCGGGCGCGCCGGCGTGGAAGGGGGACGGGCCGGCGTCGGCTGGATCGGTCACCAGTCCCTGCTGTACGGCCAACTCACGGTCCGCGAAAACCTCCGGTTCTGGGGGTCGTTGTACCGGGTTCGTGGCTCCGTTCTCGAGACGCGGATCGACGCGCTCGCCGCGCGGCTCGATCTCGGTGAGCAGGTCGACCGGCGCGTGGCGACGTTGTCTCGCGGGCAGACGCAGCGCGCCGCCATCGCCCGCGCCCTGGTGCACGAACCCACGATTCTGCTTCTCGACGAGCCGTTCACGGGACTCGACCGCGTGGCGGCTTCGGAGCTGGCGCATCTGGTGAAGGCGTTCGCTCGCGCGGGAGAAGGCCGGGCGACCCTACTCGTGACGCACAACGTGGAGGAGGGCACCGACCTGGCGACCGACATCGCCATCATCAAGGCGGGCCGTCTGGTGGAGTTCGCGCCCCGCAACGCGCGAACGGCGGAGCAGGTAGGTGCGCGCTACCGGGAGCTCGTGTCCTGATGGGCGAGATCCTCCGCGACGCGTGGGTCGTGGCGCGCAAGGACCTGGCGCTGGAGCTCCGGACCAAGACGGGGCTGGTCTCCGCCGCGGTATTCACGGCCCTGGTCCTTACCGTGTTCAACTTCGGCCGCGACCCAACGGCGGTCGCCGCCCTCGATCTGGCCCCGAGCATTCTGTGGGTGACCTTCACCTTCGCGGCGGTGCTGAGTCTCAACCGCGCGTTCCAGCTCGAGCTCGAGAACCAGGCGCTCGAAGGCCTGCTGGTCTCGCCCATCGACCGGCGGTCCCTCTATCTGGGGAAGCTCTTCGCCAACCTGATCTTCGTCGGGTTGGTGGAGGCGGTGGGACTGCCACTCTTCGCGCTTTTCTTCAACATCCCCATCATCAACATCCTGCTGCCACTCGCGGGGCTGATTGCCGTCGCGACGGTGGGCTTCGTGGCCGTGGGCACGCTTCTGTCGGCGCTGGTGATTCGGGTGCGTTTTGCCGAGCTGATGCTCCCCGTCCTGCTCCTGCCCTTTCTGATCCCGCCCCTCATCGGTGCGGTGCAGGTGACGGCGCGCCTTCTCTCGGGGCGTCCCTTGAGCGAGGTTTCGGGGTGGCTTAGGTTGCTCCTCGCCTACGACCTCGTGTTCGTATCGCTCGCGACGATGCTCTTTTCCGCCACGGTGGACGAATGACCCTCAAGACCAGAGGCCGGATGATCACCCTGCTGGGGCTCGCGCTCCTGGCGGGCGTGTACGTGCGTGCCATCTGGTTCACGCCCATCGAGCGGATGCAGGGGGGTGCTCAGAAGATCTTCTATCTCCATGCCCCCGCCGCGTGGTCCACCCTGCTTGCGATGTGCCTCGTGGGTCTGGCCAGCATCCTCTACTTATTGATGAAGGACGACCGGTTCGACCGCTTCGCGGCCGCCTCCGCCGAGGTTGGGACGGCGTTCGCGTGTGTGCTGCTGACGACGGGACCCCTCTGGGGGAAACCCGTATGGGGCACCTGGTGGACCTGGGATGCCAGGCTGACCCTCACTCTGTTCCTCTTCTTCCTCTTTATCGGGTATCAGCTGCTGCGGGGGGCCATCCCTGAGCCGGGGATGCGGGCGCGCTACTCGGCGGTGCTCGGGATCTTCGGGATGGTGCTCGTGCCCTTCATTCATCTCAGTGTGTACCTGTTCCGGACCCTGCATCCTCAGCCCATCGTCCTCAAGCCGAGCGCGCCGTCACTTCCGGGGGACATGCTGGCGACCCTGCTGTTCTCGTTCCTCGCGTTCACGATTCTCTATGTCGGATTCGTCACGCAGCGGTACGCGCTTGGGGCCCAGGCGAAGGATCCATCGCATGTGGGCTGACGGCACTCCGGCGACGGGCGGGTATGCGATCGCGGCGTACATCATCGCCGCGGTCATTCTGCTGGGCTATTCCTTCATTTTGTACCGGCGCGGCGCGAAAGCTCCCTGAAGAGCCGCATCGCCTCCTCCGCGGCTGCCGTGTCTCCCGCCCGCGCGAGTGACTCCGCGTTCTGCCGCAGCGCCTCCAGTCCCGCTCCCGCCGCATACCCCCGCGCATAGCGGGCCGCCGCATCGGCGTGGTGGCCGGCCCGGGAATAGAGGGCGGCCGCCGCCAGCGCGGCATCGGCTCGCTCTTCGATCGCCAGCGCCTGTTCGTACGCGGTCAATGCCTCCGCCTGCCGGAACACGAGCTCCGCGCCGGCGCCGGCGAGCATCCAGGCTTCGGCGGAATGCGGGAAGCGGGTGATCGCGCGGCGGGAGGCATGATATGTCCCCCAGCGGTCATCGAGTGAGCGGGAAAGATTGAACAGACGGCGGTGCGGTTCGCCGAATTCAGGGGCCAGCCAGGCGGCGAGCCGGAGCCAGCGGAGGGCGCCATGGGGGGACCGCGATTCGATCGCTGCTGCGTATCGCGCGGCCGCCCCCGCGGCCTTACTCCGAAAGGACGACGGCTGTGTCAGCCGTCCTTGGGGAGCAGGACCTTCGTCCACACGACAGCGGCGACGAGCGCGCCGAGCAGGGGTCCGATCCAGTAGACCACCTGGCCCGTCAGGGTCCAGGAGACGATGGCCGGGCCGAAGGCGCGGGCGGGATTCATCATGGCCCCGGTCGCGTGTCCTCCCACCAGTGCATCCACCAGAATCGCGATGCCCACCCCCCAGCCGGCGATCTTCGGCGCCTGCCGGGACACGATGGTCCCGAACACCGCGCTGACCAGGACGAAGGTGAGGATCGCTTCCATCGTCACCCCGTTCCAGATCGTCGTGAGCGAGGAGAGGAGTGGGGTGCCGTAGTCCATCGCCTGCACTGAGGGCTTCGGGAAGACGAAGGCCAACGCCACGGCTCCCACGATGGCGCCGAGGAGCTGGGCCGCAACATACAGGCCCGCGAGCTTGGCGTCGATTTTCTTCGCGATCCAGAGGGCGAAGGTCACCGCCGGATTGATGTGGCCGCCGGAGATCGACAGCGTGGCGCTGACGATCAGGCCCATCGCCAGCCCGTGGGCGAGCGCGATCCCGATGGGTCCGATGGCGCCGGTGGTCATGCCGTTCGCAACGACGGTGCCGGCGCCGATGAAGACGAAGAGCGCCATACCGATGAACTCGGCCACGAGGGGCCGCAGGGCTTGCGAATTCACAAGGGCGTCCTTTGGGAGGAGGGAAGCGGCGCCAATCTACCGAAGGGGCTACGCCCGCCGCAACACCAGCGACGCGTTGATGCCGCCGAAACCGAACGAGTTGGAGACCACGCCCTCGGGCGTTCCGTCACGCCCCGCTCCCGGGAGGCAGTCGAGGTCACACGCCGGATCGGGACGTTCCAGGTTAATGGTGGGAGGGAGCCAGCCGTTCGCCATCGCGAGGGCGCAGATCGCGGCCTCGATGGCGCCACTCGCTCCCAGGGCATGGCCGTAGTAGCCCTTCGTGCCGCTCACGGCCATCCGGTACGCGTGATCTCCGAACACCTGCTTGAGCGCCGACGTCTCCGTCGAATCGTTCAGCGGTGTGGACGAGCCATGCGCGTTGACGTAGCCGATCTCTGCCGGCCCCACGCCGCCGTCCGCGAGCGCGAGCTGCATGGCCCGGGCCGCCTGCCGGCCGTCGGGGCGGGGGGCCGTCATGTGGTAGGCGTCGTTCGTGAACGCGTGTCCCACCACCTCGGCGTAGATCCGCGCGCCGCGCGCGAGGGCACGGCTCCGCTCCTCCAGGACCAGGACGGCCGCACCTTCCCCCATCACGAACCCGTCGCGGGTCGCATCGAACGGGCGCGACGCGTGCCCCGGATCGTCATTGCGCGTGCTCATGGCCCGAATGTTGGAAAACGCGCCGAAAGTGAGCGGGGCGAGCGGGGCCTCGGCGCCCCCAGCCAGCATGATGTCCGCCCGTCCGTCGCGCACGACGTGGAACCCTTCGCCGACGGCGATGGTCCCGGACGCGCAGCTCATCGCGTTGGTGGCGTTCGGACCCGTGCACCCGAACTCGATGGCGATGTTGCAGCTCGCTGCTCCCGCGAAGACGGACAGGGCGAGGCCGACATCCATGCCTTTCACGCCTTCGCGCAGGTAGTTCCCCACCTGCGATTCCGCGTACGACACGCCGCCCAGCGCCGAGCCCATCATGGTGCCGATGCGGTCGGGATCTTCGAGCGCCAGATCGACCCGGGCGTCTTCGAGCGCCAGGCGGGCGCTGGTCACGGCGAGCTGCGAAAATCGGTCGAGCCGCTTGGCCCGCTTCGCTTCCAGGTGGTCCTGGGGCCGGAAGTCGGGGATCTCGGCCGCGATGTGACTGCGGAACGGCGACGGATCGAAGCGGGTGATGGTCCGGACGGCCGAGGTGCGCCGTTGCAGGCCGTCCCAGAGGCCGGGCGCTCCGGTGCCGATCGGAGTCACCGCGCCCACCCCCGTGATCACGACCCGACGGAATTCATTCACGCGTTCCTCTTCTTTTCGAGGTAGGCCTTCAAGCCCGCCAGCGTACGCGAGGCGATGCCGTGGACGAACACCGGTCCGATCACCGCCGTGGCCGCGAACGATCCGATGATGGGCCACCGGGGTCCCGTCCACCGGTGCTCCAGCTCGATCGCGACTCCCGCCGATCCCGATGACATGCGCCACACGACATCCATCCCCGACGTGATGCCCTGGACATGGCGGTACCGGATTTCCCGGGACGACCGGTTCACGGTCATCTCCGATACCCACCAGGTCGGCCATTTGACGGGACCGAAGGGGCGCCAGGCCGCCATCTCGACCAGGGCTCCGGTCGGCCGGCGCTCGAGGGTCCGAACCCACCGGTAGTGGGCCAGGATCTGGGGCCAGCGCTCGATCTCGCTGGCCGCGGCGAACACGCGCTCGGCGTCGGCGCAGATGGCGATGCGGTCGATGGTCAGCATGGCTCCCACACCGCCACGAGTCTGGCAATCGGTTGTCTCTTCACCATCGTCACGATCCCGGCTTTCCGGAGCAACGCCTGCAGCTCCGTCTCCGTGTACCCCCGCCGTAACGAAAGCACGGCGTCGCGGCGCGTAGCCGGATGAAGTCCTAACGGAAAGGAGACAAGCCACATCGCGGCCATCGCCAGCCGGCTGCGCCGGAGATCGGCGACCACCACGGCCCGCCGGGCCACCCGGTCGAGCTCCTGAATCCACCGCGTCGCGAGGTCGGGCTCCAGATGATGCAGGACCTGGCTCGCGATCACGAAATCCACGGACTTCGGCGCGAGCGGCAGGGAACCGCCATCGGAGACCGCGGTCGGGAGTCCGGTCGTCACCGCGAGGCGTGCGGCGAGTGGCGAGCGGTCGAGCCCGATCGCGGTGACCGTCACGCCGCGGGCGCCGGCGGCACGCGCCACCGCCCGGGGGACGTCACCCGATCCCGTTCCGACGTCGAGGAGGGTGCAGTTCCCGCCCCGGGCCGGCAGAAGGGGCAGCAGCGCGCGGACCACCGCCCGCGTTCCTCCGAACCAGCGATT
>Ga0126371_10000814_pt1 | contig 26144 bp, 24 predicted proteins | sample PanSoiMetaPlot_4_FD_110145 | JGI IMG/M metagenome (GOLD analysis project Ga0126371, IMG submission 110145) | Tropical forest soil microbial communities from Panama - MetaG Plot_4 | ecosystem: Environmental > Terrestrial > Soil > Tropical forest > Bulk soil | place: Panama | collected 2016-02-17 | reverse complement strand
CGTGCACCAGAAAGTGAAGACCACGACCGTCTACGTCACCCACGACCAGGTCGAGGCGATGACGCTCGCCGACCGCGTCGTGGTCATGAACAACGGCAAGATCGAGCAGGTCGGCGCGCCGCAGGAGCTCTACCACCGTCCCAAGACGCGTTTCGTCGCCGGCTTCATCGGCTCGCCGGCGATGAACTTCATCCCGTGCCGGCTGGAGCAGAACGGCGCCGGGCTGAAGGTTCGCGTCAACGACAAGATCCTGCTGCCGGTGCCGGCGAGCCAGGCGCCGCGCTGCAAGTCGGCGGTCGGCCGCGACCTCCTGCTCGGCCTGCGCCCCGAGCACCTGACCGAGCCGCGCCGCGCCGGCGTCGACGACGGCAGCGAGTTCTCGGTCACCCTCGATGTGGTCGAGCCGATGGGCATGGAGACCATGGTGTTCTTCACCGTGAACGGCCAGGAAATCTGCGCCCGCGTCGACCCGTCGGCCGCGAAGGGCCCCGGCGAGCAGATGCGGCTCGCGGCCAACATCGAGCACATGCACCTGATCGACCCGCCGACCGATGCGGTGCTGTAGAGGGCTGACGCCTACCGGCCCGGTCATAAGGCGCAACTTAAGTGGTGATAACGGCCGCGCTTCCTTGCTTTTGCTTGCGGTGCAGCGTCAAATCGGCGATGCATAAATCCTAGTCTGTGATTTGTGCGTGTTGCCGCCCGCCGCTGCTCGCCGGCGGGTTTTTTGTTGCCGCGGGGGTACGCGGCGCCCGGTGCCGCGTCTCACCTAAGGTTGCATAACGGCCGCGGTTTCCATTGTTTCCCATTGTTCCTGGCATTGTTGTTGCCATTGTTCTGCATTGTTCTCCGCATTGTTTTCCATTGTTCTTGGGCTCGCGGGTTTTTCCTCGCTATTTCAATGCCTTGTATTGTAATTGCGGTCCCCAATTCCCATTGAAAAATCCATTGTACTTTTTTTCGGGAGGCCTTCCCGGTGGCGGAATCGGAGAAAGAGGAGCGCGGACGATGCACGAAACCTGCTCCCGCGAAGGCAGGCGTCGCGGGGTCGCTTGCGGGTCTCACCCAAGGGGCCACTCAGGAGGGCGCCTTGTATTTTCCCTGTTCTTTACAAGCAGCCGTCGCCGCCGATGAGACGGAAATCCTGGTCTAGACGCGCCTCACGTGATCCGCAGCTCGTCCGCGGACCGGCCGGGCTCTTCGATGCGCGGGGTCTGGCCGCCGCGCAGGACCGAGTTGCCCTCGTAGAGGGTGCGCTGGTCGATCGGCGCCGGCGCGAGCCAGTGCTCCTCGCGCATCTCGCCGTTGCGGCCGTAGGCGGCGAGCGCGTTCGCGTAGACCACCTTGCGGATCGCATCGGCGGCAACGCCCTGCTGCGCCATCAGCCGCGCGGTCTTCGCCACCGCCAGCGGATCGGAAACGCCCCAGTCGCACGCCGAGTTGACGATGAGCCGCTCGGGGCCGTAGCTCGCGACCAGCACGGCCATGCGCTCGCTGCCCATCTTGGTCTGCGGATAGATCGAGAAGCCGCACCAGTAGCCGCGCTCGCGCACCTCGCGGATCGTCTCCTCGTTGTTGTGGTCGATGACGCAGCGCGCCGGATCGAAGCCGTGCTCCTTGAGCACGTCCATGGTGCGCAGCGTGCCGGCGCGCTTGTCGCGATGCGGCGTGTGGATCATGATCGGGAGGTCGAACTCCTTGGCGAGCTCGATCTGCGCGCGCAGCGCCTTGTCCTCGGCTTGCGTCTGCTCGTCGTAGCCGAGCTCGCCCATCGCGACCACGCCCTCCTTGGCGAGGAAGCGCGGCAGCGCGTCGATGACGGCTTCCGCCAGCGCCTCGTTGTTCGCCTCCTTCGGATTGAGGCCGATGGTGCAGTAGTGGCGGATGCCGAACTGGCCGGCGCGAAAGCGCTCGAAGCCGGAGATGTGGGAGAAATAGTCGACGAAGCTGCCGATATTGGTCCGCGGCTGGCCGAGCCAGAAAGCCGGCTCGATCACCGCGACGATGCCGGCCCTGGCCATCGCCTCGTAGTCGTCGGTCGTGCGCGAGATCATGTGCGCGTGCGGATCGATGATGATGTCGGCGCTGGCGGGCCGTTGCGCCGCGCCGTTCTGCGCCTTCGCGTGCGCGAGCCGCTGCACGTCGTCGAGGAGGCGCGCGAGCTTGTCCGCGGTGAGCGCGCCGTTGCAGCACGGACAGGTCAGCGCGGTGTTGCCGAGCAGCTCCTTCAGCGCGCCGGCATCGCAGGAGAAGCTTGACGAAAAGCCTGAGGTGGGCGTCGTGGTCATTTGTCCAGTGTCCTCACATAGGCGATGATCTTGAGCATGTCGTCCTGGTGCATCCCGCGCCTGGCGAACGACTGCATCGCGCCGCTCGCCCCGGCGTAGACGATCGAGAACATGCCCGGATCGCTTTTGGCCTGCTCGTACCTCAGCTCGTTGCCGACGAGCGTCGGCCCGATCCTTCCTTTGCCGTCCTCGCCATGGCAGGCGGCGCAGTTCTCCTGGTAGAGCGCCTTGCCGGCGGCGATCGCGTCGGCATTGCCGCGATAGTCGTTGACCCCGGTCGTCTTGAACTTCTTCACCGCCGGGGTCTCGGTCTCGCCCGGTTGGGGCGAGAACTTCAGCGGAGAGCCGTCGAATGGATCCTTGAAGTCGGAGAGGAGATCCTCCGCCTTCACGCAGATGCCGATCGGCAGCACCAGCGCCGCGACGACGAGGGCGGCCCGCCGAACAAGTCCCGGTCTCATCGAAGCACGCCCGCGAGATTTTCGGAACGACCGTCGCCTGCACGCGGCAGGCGACGGTCGCGCTTTGATGCGCCTAATTGGTCTTCGCCTTGGCGACCTCGGCACCGGCCGGAACACTGTCGGCCGGCACCACGCGCCAGAGCGCACCGACCGGGTTCGCGGTCGGTCCCTTGTCGGCCGTGTAGAAGCAGTAGCAATTGACGGCGAGCACGTAGCCGTCGGCGTCGACGTTGCCGGCGGTGAACTGCAGCTGCGTCTGCAAGAACTGATGCAGCTGCCACTTGTTGCCGACCCAGGCGACGCCGAACAGGCGCCCCGAGCACCAGTCGCCGACCAGGTAGGTCTTGGTCAGACCGCCGTAGTTGGCGACGCCGAGGCCCTGCGCCGAGCAGCCGCCGTCATTCCGCTTGGTGCCGTCCTCGAAGGCGGTCTCGTGCGGATATTCGGCGGCCGGCAGGACGCCGACGATCGGGCACTTCTGGTCCGCCGAGTTGGCGGGATGGCAATAGGAGCCCTGGTTGAACTTCCATCCGTAGTTCTCGCCGCCATGCGAGGAGGCCGGCTGGTAGTTGATCTCCTCCCAATGGTTCTGGCCGACGTCCGCGATGAAGAGATCGCCGGACTTCTGGTCGAAGTGGAACATGTACGGATTACGCAGGCCGTAGGCCCAGATTTCCGGCCGCGAGCCGATCTTGTTCTTGGTGAAGCCCTGCTCGGTGATCCCGAACAGCGACATGAGCTGCGCCTGGTCGGCCTTGGCGAACGGATTGTCGCTCGGCACGGCGTAGGGCCTGTCGTCGGGCGTATCGACGTCGATGCGCAGGAGCTTGCCCCACAGCACGTCGAGGCGCTGGCCGGCGTCGAGCGGATCGCCTTCCCAGCCGCCGTCGCCCTTGCCGATGTAGAGCTTGCCGTCCGGGCCGAACGCGATCATGCCGCCGTAGTGATTGTAGTAGGGCTGCGGAATGTTCATGAGGACCTTCACACTCTTGAGGAGCTGCTCCTTGGTGATGCGGTCCGGGCTCTGGGGATCGACGGTGAAGCGCGCGATGATCGAGGCGCCGTTGAACGGCAGCGACGCGTAGTGGACGAAGACGTAGCCGTTCTGCTTGAACTTCGGGTGGAACGCGATCGACCACAGGCCCTGCTCGACGAAGCCGGTCTGCACGTCCGAGCCGAGCGGGTTGAAGTTGGTGAGGTCGAGGAACGGATCCGGCAGGACCTTGCCGTCCTTGGTGACGATGCGCACGCGGCCGACACGCTCGACCACGGCGATGCGGCCGGAGCCGTCGTTGAAAGCGGTGACGCCGACCGGATCGCGGAATCCGTCGGCGAGCTTCACGAGCGCGAGCTTCGGCGCGCCCGGTATCGATCCGCCCGGCTGAGCCACGTCGGCCGGGTTCGTGGGAATCTGCTGCGCATGGGCGACGGGAGCGCCCAGGCATGCCGCCGTCAAGAAGACAGCGAGCGCCATCCTTCTCATGAAGGCATCCTCCCTTGTTGTCGAATCGCGGCCGAGGAATTTCGAATTCGCTTTCGGTCGGCCGAGACGGATGATATCCGCTCCGGGCGGAGCGGCAACAGGAAACGCGTCCGGAGGTTGCAGCACACCGTTGCGCGCGGAGCAGCCCAGCAATCAGGTGCGATCGTCCGGTGGGATGCGGCCCGCGAAATCGATCACGAGCGCGACGACGACGATCAGCATCAACGCCGCATCGACGGCATGCAGACCCAGGCCGATCGGCCAGCGCCCGACGAGCGCGCGGTGCGCCAGCACGTATTGCAATCCGATCTGCACGAACGGGACGCAGGCGAGCGGCACGCGATACCGCCGCGGCGGACCGGCGAGCCATGCGAGGACCGGCAGCGGCACCACCAGCCACTGGAAAATCGCAACCCAGGCCTGGTGATAGGTCCACCAGCCGGGATTGGTCAGGGCCGCCATGCCGGCGATGAAGAACTGCACGAGCAGCGCGACGACGAGCAACGCCGCAACGCCGCGCATCAGCGTCCGCGCCGTCGTCGCCATGCTCTCACGCCAAGTCGCGCCAGCCGATCTTTTCGTCGGCCAGTCGCGTCTTGAACGGCCCCACCTCGCCACGGAAGGGCAGGTCGACGGATGCGCCGGCCGGATGCTGCAGGGCGAGCGCGATGGCGAGGCGATCCTTGCCTTTGCCGCCCTGCCAGGCGCGGGTCAGCGCGGCGATGCCCTGCGCATCCGCATAGGGCGCGACGCAACGCCATAGCTCGGCGCTGACCGGCCGCCCGGCCGCCCAGCGCTCCTGCGCGAGGTCGACCAGCATGCGGGCGAGATGCGGATTGGCGCGGGCGTCCAGTCGCTGGATCGGCCACAGCGACGAGCCGATGAACAGCGCCTTCACGACCATGTGGTTCCAGGCGTCCTCGGCGAAGCTTTCGCCCGGATAGGGATTGTTGTGCGCGACAGCCTCGAACACCGGCTTCATGCCCGAGCGCACCGCTTCGCGGGCGCGCGGCTCGAGCAGTGCCGCGCCGGGATAGAGCGGAAGCCCACGGCACAGCGCGATCAGCTCATGCAGCTCGGCGCTGCTGCAGAAGCCGTCGAAGCGCGCCGCGAAGGCGGCATCGCTGCCGTCATGGCTCGCGATCATCAAGGCGACGCGCGCGAGCTGGTCGACGCTCCAGTCGGACGGATCGAAGCCCGGCCGCAGCGCCGCCGCGCGCTGCCGGTCGTCGTCGCCGAGCGCAAGATCGGCCCGGCCGAGGCGGCGCGGCGCAAGCCCGATCGCGACGCCGAGCGCACGCTCGCTCGACGCATGCACGACGTCGTCGATCGCCTTGCGGAACCACTCGGCGCCGGCCGCACCGCCCGCGCGCGCGACCCATTCGTCGGCGAGCGTGAGAAAGCCGTCGAGCATCGCATTCTCGCCACGACCATTGCGGAAGCGCGCGTTGGCCATGCTCACGTCCCCGGGATCGATGCCTGAAAGAGCCGCGTCAGTGGATAGCCGGTCACACAGGCGAGCACGAGCCACGGATCGCCACCGGCCCATGCGACCGCCAGCGCGTCGACCAGCGAGATCGCGGCGATCAGCCCGGAGACCGCGCGCGGCACAGCGCCGGGCGCCGACCGTCGCGCCAGCAGCCACACGGCGGCCGCATCGGCGACGAGCAGCAGCGCGAGCGCGACCGGCACAGGCCATCCGCGCGCGAGCAACGGCAGCGCCGCGATCATCGGCGCGGCGAGCAGCACCATCGGCCACAGGTTGCCGATGGTGTCGAGACTCTCCTGCCGCGCCGCATAGGTGATGCCGGCCGTGTGGGCGGCGAGCACGACGGCGCCGATGGCGAGCGCGAGCGAGACATGACCCGCCGTCGCGGCGCCGGCGCCGAGATAGACGAGGGCGCGGCAGAGCCCCATGATGGCGGGACCGAGCGCATTGCCCTTGTGCCAGACGTCGTAGAGGACGACGACGCCGGCGAGCGCGATGCCCCCGACGGCGGCGGCGGGGCCGAACGGGACCATCAGTGCGATCCCGATCGCGAGCAGGCCGAAGCCGATCGCCGAGACGGTGCCGGCCGCGATCTCGCCGGCCACGATCGGCCGCGTCGGCCGCTCGCGCGCGTCGATGGCGCGATCGAAGAAGTCGTTGAGGTACATGCCGCCGACATAGAACGCGCTCATCGCCAGCGCGACCGGGACGATCTCGCTCGCGCGGCGCGTGCCGCCGGCGATCACCGCGCCGGCAATGACGTTGGTCCACACGGTCGGCAGGTTGGAGATGCGGCCGAGCCGCAGCAGCGTCGACGGGCCGAAGCCACCGGCGGCGACGACGCTCATCCGGCCAGCTCCCTGGCGCAGAAGGCGATCTCGCGGGCAATGTCGGCGGCCTTCGAGCCGGTGCGCAGTCCCTCGGGAAGCACGTCCCAGGTGTAGGTTTCGACCTCGAGATGCGAGGAGCGGTGGCGCGTGCGCAGCGCCGCCAGCGTGGCGACGAGGTCGGCGCGCGTCGACTGCAGTGTGCCGAGGTCGGCGAGGAACACCGGCACGTGACAATGGATGCGCCATTCGGGCGCGCCGCCGTCGAGCGCCGCGATCGCGTCGGGCAGGTCGACGTAGCGGGTGAGGCCGCCATCGTTGCGCGCGATGGTCTGATGCAGATAGATGCCGTCGTCGTAGCGCATCACGGCCGCGACGAGATCGTGCGTCATCGCCGGCACGCGCATCGCGGCCGAAAGCTGGATTTTCGGGACGGCGATGCCGGCCGCGGCCAGCCGGTCGAGGGCCGCGACCGGATCCTCGTATTCGACCGCGCCGTGGCAGACGTCGTAGCAGATGCCGAGATGGCGCCGCAGCAGTGTCTCGGCCTCGCTCGCGCCGACGCACGCCATGGCGGCGAATTTCTGCACGGCGTCCGGGGAGAAGAGGGCGCTCTGGAAGAATGTGATGCTTTCGTCCACCGTCTCCAAGAAGCAGCACGGCTCGGGTTCGAGCGCGAGCGCGATGCGCCGGCCGCTCCGGCGCTCGACCTCGACGAGATCGGCGACGGCCTGCAGCAGGCGGGCTGTCATGGCCGCGGCGGCGCCCTCGGCGCGGCCGTTCGGCTTGAACGCGCCCGGCACCGTCGAGATGCTGCCGTCGACGCCGTCGGGTAGGACCCCCGCCAGTACGGCGGCGCTGTCGGCCGTGAAGGCGACGCGCTCGTCGCTGCGCCAGTCCGGCAGGTAGACGTGCTCCTTGACGCGCACGCCGTGAAACGGCCCGAACGGGAAGGCGTTGATGGTGAAGACATAGGCGCCGAGCCGCGCCAGCTGATCGCGGAAGGCCGCGATCGCGTCGGGCGCGCGCGCCGCGGCGGCCGCCTGTCCTGACAGGCGCAGGCCGATGCCGAGCGGACGATCGGGCGCAACCTCGGCCTTGATCGCCGGCACATGCGCGTCGAGGCTCGCGCGGATGTCGGGCCAGCTCTCGCCGGCATGGATGTTGGTGCAGTAGGTGAGATGGACGTCGCCGGGAAGCCGGTCGATCCTCATGGCCGCCGCGCCCGCTGCTCGAGCCAGTCGATGCACTGCTCGACCACGCGCGCGTCGATCGCGTGCACCTCGATCCCGCGGCCGATGCCGGCCAAAAGCGTGATCGTCAGCTCGCCACCAAGGTGCTCCTGGAAATCGGCCAGGCCGCGCAGCACCGCCAGCCGCCCATCCGCGTTGCGCTGCTTGAGCGTGTCGTGCCACAGCGTGAATCCGAGCGTCTCGAGCAGCCGCACGATGCGCTCGTCCTCGCCCGCGGCGAGCAGCCCCGCCGCAACCGAATAGCGGGCATCGAGCGCGATCCCGATCGCCACCGCCTCGCCGTGGCCGACCTCGTGCCCGGTCAGTTGCTCGAGCTTGTGCGCCGACCAGTGGCCGAAATCGAGCGGCCGCGCCGAGCCGGCCTCGAATGGATCGCCGCCGAGCCTGATCTGGCGCATGTGCAGGTCGGCCGTGTCCTTGATCAGCCGGTCGAGATGCGGCGGCGAAAAGCGGGCGAGCGCCGCGGCGTTGCGCTCCAGCCAGCGGAAGAAACCGCGGTCGCGGATCAGCGCGACCTTGACGGCCTCCGCCATGCCGGCGCGTTTTTCGCGCGGCGGGAGAATATCGATGAAGGCGCTGTCGTTGATCACCGCCCAGGGCGGCGCGAAGGTGCCGACGAGGTTCTTGAGACCCAGCGCGTTGACGGCGTTCTTGACGCCGACGCCGCTGTCGTTCTGCGCCAGCACGGTGGTTGGGAAACGCACATGCCGCACGCCGCGGTGGAAGATCGCGGCCGCATAGCCGGCCGCGTCGAGGACCGCGCCGCCGCCGATCGCGATCGCGTAGGAGTGGCGATCGATCCCGCGCTTCGACAGTACGTCGATCAGCCGCGGTGTCGTCTCGGGATCGTTCTTGCAGGCCTCGCCGCCGGCGACGACGACCGGGGCGCCCACGATCTCGATCGATGCCGCATGCGCCCCCGCGTAGTCGGCGATGCGCCGGTCGAGATCCGGCATCGCCGCGAGCACGCCCGCGTCGATGAAGATGGCGCAGCGGTGGCGCTTGGCGGGCTCGCGCCGCGCGAGCACGTCGATCAGGCAGCGATTGGCGGGGCTGAAGGCATCGTGGGTGAAGGCGACGGAATAATCGTAGGCGACGCTGAAGGACTGCTGGCGAACGTCATCCACGCGGCTCAATCGCCTGTCGAGCATCGCACTCTCCCCCTGCGGCGCCCGTTGTCCGAGGGGCGGGACCGCAGCTACGCTCCGGGTTGCGAGCTTGCGCCCGCCACTTGAGGGTGCACTTCGTGCGCCGGTTTGGCAAGCCGATGCGGGGGAGAGGAATCGACGTGAAACCGCTCTTGGCGATGATCGTCGTCGGACTGACGCCGCGTCATCTCGGCGCGCGCACGCCGAGGCTCGCGGCGCTCGCGCGCGGCGGTGCCATGGCGCCGCTCGTGACGGTGACGCCGGCGGTCACTTGCAGCGTCCAGGCCTCGTTCATGACCGGGCTGACGCCGCGCGATCATGGCATCGTCGCCAATGGCTGGCTGTTTCGCGATCTCATGGAAGTCATGCTGTGGCGGCAGTCGAACCGCCTCGTCGCCGGCGAGAAGATCTGGGAGGCGGGCAGGAGGCGCGATGCGGCCTTCACCTGCGCCAACATGTTCTGGTGGTACAACATGGCGTCGAGCCACGACATCGGCGCGACGCCGCGGCCGATCTACAAGGCGGACGGCCGCAAGCTTCCCGATTGCTACACGGTCCCGGCGTCGCTGCGCGATCGGCAGAGCGAGCGGCTCGGGCCGTTTCCGCTGTTTCAGTTCTGGGGACCCGCGACCTCGATCGCCGCGACACGGTGGATCGCCGAGGCGACCAAGATCGTGATGGCTGAGAGCGATCCGTCGCTCACGCTCGCCTACCTGCCGCACCTCGACTACGACCTGCAGCGCTTCGGCCCCGACGAGGCGCATCCAGAGGTGTGCAAATCGCTGGCCGAGATCGACGCCGTTGCAGGCGATCTCGCCGAGACCGCACGAGCGCAGGGGCGCGAGGTGGTCGTCCTCTCGGAATACGGGATTACGCCCGTGGACCGGCCGATCCACGTCAATCGCGCGCTGCGTGAAGCGGGCTATCTCGCGGTGCGCGAAGAGCAGGGCGGCGAGTTGCTCGATCCGGCGGCGTCGCGGGCGTTCGCGGTCGCCGACCATCAGATCGCGCATGTCTACGTGGCCGAGCCGTCGCTCATCCCGGACGTTCGCGCCCTGCTGGCGAGCCTGCCGGGCGTCGAACGGGTCCATGACGATAGCGACAAGCACACGCTCGGCCTCGATCATCCGCGCGCCGGGGAGCTGGTCGCGCTGGCCGACGCCCGCTCGTGGTTCACATATTACTATTGGCTGGCCGACGACCACGCGCCCGACTTTGCCCGCACGGTCGAGATTCACCGCAAGCCCGGCTACGACCCCGTCGAGCTTTTTCTCGATCCCGCGCTCGCCGCACCGAAGCTCGCGATCGGCAGGCGCCTGCTCATGCGTAAGCTCGGATTTCGCTGCCTGATGGACGTGATCCCGCTCGACGCATCGCTGGTGCGCGGCTCGCATGGCCGCATCACCGACCGTGCCGAGGACGGGCCGCTCGTCATCGCCAGCCGGGCGGATTTGCTGACGCAGGGCAAGGTGGCCGCGACGGAGGTGAAATCGCTGCTGCTGAAGGCAGTGTTTGCCTGATGGCGTAGGAACCCGGAGCCCGGGTGAGGCGCGCAACGCCGATATCCGGGGACTGCGGTCCCGCATTTTGCTGCGCTCGTCCGGGCTGCGCGCACCGGTTCCATCACGGCCGTCGTGGACGGAATCGAGTTCCATGTTTCGCGGCGACAACGAATCGCTATGCTGACGGCATGCTTCGCATCACCCGCGAGACCCGATATTGCGCGCGGCCCTAGCGCCGCCCAGCGCGGATTGCGCGCGCCACTGGCGCGCTGCCGCGCAATCGTCTCGCCGCCACAATCACCGATATAGGAGAGTGCACGACGCTGCCGCTCGCAAGCCGTAGCGGCCGCACGCGGGCGCCGGGCTCGCAGATCAAGAGGAGGGGATCCACGCATGCCGACGAGACGCGCCGAGCCGAAGGCCCGCATCCTGATGGGCCACCCGCGCCATTTCGCCGTGACCTATACGATCAACCCGTGGATGGACCCGGCCGACTGGGCGCGTGACGAGCGGGCGCTCGCGGCGGCCGCGGCTGATGAGTGGGAGGCGCTGGGCGCCAAGCTCGAGGCCCTCGGCGCCCGCATCGAGATCGTGCCGCCCGCGGCCGGCCTGCCCGATCTCGTGTTCACGGCAAATTCCGCGGTCGTGCTCGACCGCACCGCGCTGCTCGCGCGCTTCCGCCACCCCGAACGGCAGGCCGAGGAGCCGCATTTTGCGGCGGCGTTCCACCGCCTCAAGACGCGCGGCCTGGTCGATGCGGTGCACGCGTTGCCGGACGGCATCGTGCTCGAAGGCGCCGGCGACTGCGTATGGGACGCAACGCGCGCCTATTTCTGGATGGGCTATGGCCAGCGCTCCGACGCCGCCGCGCGCCACGCGGTCGCGGACACGTTCGGCGTCGATGTGGTCGCGCTCGAGCTTGCCGATCCGCGCTTCTATCATCTCGACACGGCGCTCTGCCCGCTGCCGGGCGGCGAGGTGGTCTATCTGCCACAGGCCTTCACGCCGGAAGGCAGGGCGATGATCCGCGACCGCGTCGAGCGCGAGCGCCGCATCGAGATCAGCGAGGCGGACGCGAGCCTGCTCGCCGCCAATGCGGTCGCGATCGGCGACGCGATCGTGATGGCGCACGATGCCGGCGAAGATTTGCGCGCGATGCTGCGCGAGCGCGGTTACCGCGTGGTCGGGACGCCGCTCGGCTCCTTCCGGCGCAGCGGCGGCGCGGCATTCTGCCTGACCTTGCGGCTCGACTGGCGCTCGGCGCGGGTGGCCGGCGGACTGCGCGCGGCCGCGAGCGCCGGCTGAGGGGCCGTTGGGTCGTCAGCATCATCGATACGCATCACCCCGAGGTGCTCGGCGCGCAGCGCCGAGCGCCCCAGGATGACGGGTCGAAGTACATTCCGGATGCCTTAGACCGGCGCCAGCGCCGGCGACGGCGTGACCGTGGCGCGCGCGTCCTCCAAGATCATGTCCGATCCCTTCTCGGCGATCATCACGGTTGCGGCATTGGTGTTGCCCGAGACCAGCGCCGGCATGATCGAGGCGTCGACCACGCGCAGGCGCTCGACGCCGCGCACGCGCAGGCGCTGGTCGACGACGGCGGCAGGGTCGGAGCCCATGCGGCACGTGCTGGTGGGATGAAATACCGTCGTCGACGTCGCACGCGCGTAAGCCATCAGGTCGGCATCGCTCGTGATGCTCGCCGCCGGCTTGTATTCCTCGGCGACGTAGCGGCGCATGGCGGGCTGGCGCATGATTCCTTGCAGCTGCCGCATGCCGGCGAGCAGGGTATCCCGGTCGAACTGGCTGGTGAGGTAGCGCGGCTGGATCGCCGGCGGCTCGGCCGGGTTCGCCGACTTGATGCGCACATAGCCGCGGCTCTCGGGGCGGAGCTGGCAGACGGAGGCGATGAAGCCCGGAAACCTGTGAAGCGCGGCGCCCGAGGTCTCGGCGCTGAAGATGATGAAGTGGAGCTGCACGTCGGGCGATGCGAGATTCGGGCTGGTGCGCAGGAAGGCGCCCGCATAGCCGGCGCCGATCGCCAGCATGCCCTTGCGGGTGAGGAAGTAGCGCAGGCCCGCGAGCGTGCGATGGCGCCAGTTGTGCACCACGTCGTTCATGGTGATGGGCTCGGTGCAGCGGTACTGGAAGCGCACCTGCAGATGGTCCTGCAGATCCGCGCCGACGCCCGAGATGTCGGCCGCGACCGCGATGCCGTGCTGCTTGAGCAGCGCCGCCGGGCCGAGGCCGGAGAGTTGCATGAGCTGCGGCGAGTTGAAGGCGCCGCCCGCGAGGATCACTTCGACATTTGCCTTGGCGACGTGGGTCTCGCCGCCGCGGCGATACTCGATCCCCGTTGCGCGGCGGCCGTCGAGGAGAATCCGCGTCGCCAGCGCATGGGTCACGACCTCGAGGTTGCCGCGCCGCCGCGCCTGGCGCAGGTAGCCGGCGGCGGTCGAGCGGCGCAGGCCGTTGCGCGTCGTGTACTGGAAGTAGCCGGCGCCTTCCTGGGTCGGACCGTTGAAATCGTCGTTGCGCGGATAGCCGGCCTGCTGCACCGCCGCGATGAAAGCCTCGCACAGTGGATGCGGCTCGCACACGTCGGAGACCGCGAACGGCCCGCCGACCCCATGCAGCGCGTCGGCGCCGCGCTCCTGGTCCTCGGCGCGGCGGAAATAAGGGAGCGTGTCATCGTGGCTCCAGCCCGCATTGCCGAGCTGGCGCCAGCGGTCGAAATCCTCGTGCTGGCCGCGGATGTAGAGGAGCCCGTTGATCGAGCTCGAGCCGCCCAGCAGCTTGCCGCGCGGCTGAATGATGCGGCGGTTGTCGAGTTCGGCCTCGGGCTCGGTCGTGTAGAGCCAGTTGACGCGCGCGTCGCTGAACAGCTTGCCGTAGCCGAGCGGCACGTGAACCCAGAAGTAGCGGTCGTGGCCGCCCGCCTCGAGCAGCAGCACGCGGTGGCGCCCGTCCGCGGTTAGCCGATTGGCCAGCACGCAGCCGGCGCTGCCGGCGCCGACGATGACGTAGTCGAAGGTGTCGGTTTCGATCTTGCTGGGCATGGCGTCTCTCCCGCGGTCTGCGACTACATCATCGAACCGGCGGGCGAATCAATGGCGCGGGGAGGGCACGGCGACTGCTCTCCCTCTCCTCCTTGAGGGGGAAGAAGGTCGGGGTGATGGGGCGTCTCCGCGAGTCCTTGCCGATGATGTGTTTTCGCTGCGACTCAGCGTCCCTCGCCCCAGCCCTCTTCCGCAAGTACGGGGAGAGGGAGCGCAGTCGCCGTGCGCGCCTCACCCCACGTCAGACTGGGGCGCCGTGCCGCGGGTGAAATCCTGGCAATTACAGGCGCCGACCCGCTAGACTCGGCCGCCTCCAGCGGCACGGCAGCTTTGCTGCGGTGCCGCCGCCCGGGTGGAGATGACCGACGTGAATGCCGACCTGTCTGGCACGGCCGTTGCGGCGGACCTTGCCGCGGCCGAGGACGCGCGGCCCGCCGCGCGCCGGCTGCGCGCCGTCGCGATCGCGCTCGGGCTGGGCTGGTCTTTCCTCTTTGTGCTGATCGGCGTCGGCTACCGGCTGCAGCTCTATGGCGACGGCTCGATCTTTTCCTACTCGGTCGCGGTGCGCGCCGGCTGGGCCTATCATTTCCGCGACATCGCGGACCGGATGTTCGTCTACCTGTTCGCGCATTTGCCGGCGGAGATCTACGTCGCCCTGACCCGCGATGCGCGCGGCGGCATCGCGCTGTACGGACTCCTGTTCTTCGCGGCGCCGCTGATCGGGCTTGCCCTGACGTTCATGGCCGACCGCTCGCCGCGGCGCATGATCTTCGCCTGCGCGTGCCTCTCCACCGCCTGCCTCTGTCCGCTGGTGTTCGGCTTCCCGACCGAGATGTGGGTCGCGCATTCGCTGTTCTGGCCGGCGCTCGCGCTCTGCCACTATGCGGGCCGCGGCATCGGCGGCACGCTCGCGGTTTTTCTGGCATTGCTCGCGCTCGTGCTCACGCACGAGGGGGCGGCGGTGTGCGCCGTCGCGATCCTGGCGACGGTCGCGCTGCGCGGGTTCGGCGATCCGGTGTTTCGGCGCGCCGCCGGCGCGCTCGCGGCGGCGCTCGCGGTCTGGGTCGCGGTCAAGATCGCGATCCCGCCCGATCGCTACTATGCGAGCATCATTGCGGCAGCGGCGTTCAACTTCATCGACGTCGACAATCTCATCGGCAGCGCCTTCGTCATGCTGCTGTTCGGCGCGCTCGCGGCCTATGTCATCGTCTATCTCGTCGTGCGGCTGGCTTCGCCGCAGCGCGCGCACCTCTATGCGCTGGCGATCGTCACGGCGGCGCTCGTGATCTATTGGCTGCATTTCGACCATTCGCTGCACACGCAGAACCGCTATTACGTGCGCACTGCGATCTTCCTGGTCACGCCGGTGGCGGGCGTGCTCACGGCGCTGTGCGCGCTGCGCGCCGAGGGGCGGCTGCGTCTGCCGACCGCGCTCCTGACGCGCTGGGCCGCGGCGCTCGCCGACCAGCTCGTCGCGTTCGCGCGCGGGCCGGCGGCGCCAGCCGTGGTCGGCGCGGTCCTGACGCTCTCGCTGGTACACGCGGTCGAGACCGCGAAGTTCGTCACTGCCTGGCGCGGCTATGTGGCGGCGGTGCGCGCGCTTGCCACCGGGACGGCGTCCGACCCGGCGCTCGGCGACCCGCGCTTCGCCTCGACCGAGCGGATCGATCCCGGCCTCAACCGTCTCAAATGGCAGACCACGACGCCCTACCTGTCGGTGCTGCTCGCGCCGGGCTTTCTGCCGAGCCGGCTCGTGGTCGACCCGAGCTCCGGCTACTTCTGGCTGAGCTGCCGGCGCGCGGCCGACGACGAGAGAGCCGATCTCGCCATCCCGGTGGCGAGCCGCGACATGATCCGCGCCTACGAGTGCCTGCACCGGTAGTGGGCGATCCACCTGCGCTCACCTGCGGTATTGCGTGTCGCTGACCTTCTCCATCCACTCGACCGTCTTCCCGTTCAGCGCTTCCTGAACCGCAATATGCGTCATCGCGGTGGTCGGCGTCGCGCCGTGCCAGTGCTTTTCGCCGGGCGGAAACCACACGACGTCGCCGGGGCGGATTTCCTCGACCGGGCCGCCCTCGCGCTGCGCCCAACCGAGGCCGAACGTGACGATCAACGTCTGCCCGAGTGGATGGGTGTGCCAGGCCGTGCGGGCGCCGGGCTCGAAGGTGACGCTCGCGCCGGCGACGCGCGCCGGATCGGGTGCCTGGAAGAGCGGATCGATGCGGACCGTGCCGCTGAACCAGTCCGCCGGGCCCTGGCGGGACGGCTCGGCGCCGCTGCGCTTGATGTCCATGGTTGCTGCTCCTGTTGTCGGCCTCTTATTTAGAGGGCTCCGCGACAGCGACTAGGCGCTATAATCGGTATGCACCCATGAGCCGGCAGCATCAATGCAGCGCGGACACCTCGATGACCTCGCGGCCTTTCTGGCGGTGGCGCGCGAGCGCAGCTTCACCAAGGCCGCCGCGAAGCTCGGCCTCTCGCAATCGGCGCTGAGCCACACGATGCGCGCGCTGGAGGAGCGGCTCGGGGTGCGGCTGCTGACCCGCACGACGCGCAGCGTGGCCCCGACCGAGGCCGGCGAGCGCCTGCTGCGCGCTGTCGGCCCCCGCGTCGACGAGATCGAGGCCGAGCTCGCGGCGGTCGCCGAGTTGCGTGCCAAGCCCGCCGGCACCATTCGCATCACCGCAACCGAGTTCGCGATCGATACGATCCTGCTGCCGAAGCTCGCCCCGCTGCTGCGCGATTATCCCGACATCAAGGTCGAGATGATCGTCGATTACGGCCTCACCGACATCGTGGCGCAGCAGTACGACGCGGGGGTGCGCAGTGGGGAACAGGTCGCCAAGGACATGATCGCGGTGCGCATCGGGTCCGACATGCGCATGGCGGTGGTCGGCTCGCCTTCCTACTTCAGGACCCGGCCCGAGCCGAAGCGGCCGCAGGACCTCCTCGGGCACAACTGCATCAACCTGCGCCTGCCGACGCACGGCAGTCTCTATGCCTGGGAATTCGCGAAGGGCAGCCGCGAGCTGCGGGTGCGTGTCGAAGGGCAGTGGACCTTCAACGGCACCGCGCAGCTGCTCGAGGCGGCGCTTGCCGGCTGCGGCCTCGCCTACGTGCCCGAAGGGCTGATCACGGCGCATGTGGCCAGAGGGCGGCTCAGGCGTGTGCTCGCCGACTGGTGTCTCCCGTATTCGGGCTACCACCTGTTCTACCCGAGCCGCCGGCAGTCATCGGCGGCCTTCGCGCTCGTCGTCGAGGCGCTGCGCCACCGCGCCTGAGGCTGCTCGGAGCACATACGTTCTCAGGAGCACGCGAGCGCACCGCACGTGCGCCGGGATGCCGAGCCGTACAGAATGACGGCCGCAATTGCTGCGGCGGCGATCGACGCGAGCATGCTCGCGGCAAACGCCGCGCCGAGCCCGGCGAGATCCGCGAGCCCGCCAAGCGCCGGGATGCCAAAGCCGAGGGCGAGGTCGAGAAATGCCGTGTAGGCACCCATGGCGAGGCCGCGGCTCTGCGGCGGCGCGCGTCGCACCGCTTCGACGCCGAAGCCCGGATAGACGAGCGAGTAGCCGAAGCCGGTGAGCGTGGCGCCGGTCAAAGCCGCAATCGACCATGGCGACAGCCAGAGCAGCGCAAGGCCCGCGGCTTCGATCAGCACGCAGGCGAGCGCGACTCGCGCACCCCCGAGGCGGTCGGTCAGTTGGGCGAGCGCGAGGCGCGTCAGGATGAACGCGCCCGCGAAGGCCGAGAAAGCCGGCCATGCGGCCCAGCCGCGCGCGACGAACAAAAGCGCGCTGAACGCCGTGATCGCGCCGAAGCCGATGCTGCTCAACGCCGAGGCGACGCCTGGCACCCACACGGCGGCCATGACGCCGAGGAGCCCGGCCTGCGGGCGCGCGGCGGAGGCAATGCGCGGCAGCGGCGCGACGAAGGCCAGTGTCGCGATCGGCAGGAGGATCGTCGCGGACGCGACGGCCGTAAAGCGCCAGTGGGCGTAGAGCGCGCTGCCGGCCGGCGCGCCGAGCGCGAAGGCCGCGAACATCGCACTGCCGATCCAGGCGATCGCCTTCCCGGTGCTCTGAACGCCGAGCAGCGCAAGCCCCCAGCTTTGCGCGCCCGTGATGATGAAGCTCTCGCCGACGCCGAGCAGCGTCCGGCCGGCAAGCAGGATTGTCACCGCGATCGCCGGCGCCGCCACAAATGCAAGCGACAGAAGATAGAGCAGCCCGGCGGCCGCCGCGATCAGCAGGCCGATGACGACGGCGATCTTCGGGCCTCTTGTGTCGGAATTCCGGCCGGCCCAGAGGCGCGACAGAATTGCGGCGCCGAACTGACTACCGGCGACGAGCCCCACGACGAACGTGCCGAAACCGAGCTGGTGGTGGACGTACAAGGGCAACACCGGCAACGCGAGGCCGATGACGATGAAGGCGACGAATACCGCGGCCATGATCGGGAGCAGGGCTGCGGTCGCAGGGTTTTGCTGAAGTGGCGGGGTGGCTGAGTGGCCCATGGCGTGCGGTCCCATCTGCGACTGACGGGAGATGTTGTATGGGCGGGCCGGGCTTGCGATTAGATGGCGCAATGCGCATGGACTTATGAGCTGCGCTCATCAGCCGGGCGGCCCCCGCGCCGCGCGTCGGGATCGCCCGCCTGGCGTGGTCAACCGCCGCTGCTGGGGTGTATCCTCGCGTCGATCACGCTTAGCAGCGCCGATGCGCACGCACGCCAAGGAGGCACATCCATGCAGCTCAGGACATCACCGGCCGCGGCCCATGGATACACCGACGCCGAGTGGCAGGCACGGGTCGATCTCGCGGCCGCGCATCGGATCGCCTACATGCAGGACTTCAGCGAGGGCATCTTCAACCATCTGACTTTCATGGTGCCCGGCAGCCGCGACCGCTACTACCAGATCCCGTTCGGCATGCACTGGTCGGAGGTGACCGCCTCGTGCCTGATGGAGGTCGGCATCGACGACGGCGAGGTCAAGCGCGGCGAAGGCGAGGTCGAGCGCTCCTGCTATTGCATCCACGCGCCCATGCACAAGGCGCTGCCGCAGGCGCGGGCCGTCTTCCACACCCACATGCCATACTCGAGCGCGCTCACCCGCCTCGCCGATCCACGCGTCAAGGAGATCGGCCAGACCGAGGTCGGCATGATGGGCGGCATCGCGTATGACGACGACTATACGGGCCCGGCGCTCGATCCCGCCGAGGGTGTGCGCCTCGCCGGCGTGCTCGGCGACAAGACCATCCTGTTCATGGCGAACCACGGCATCACCACGGTCGGCGACACAATCGCGGACGCGTACGACCGGCTCTACTATCTCGAGCGCGCCGCGCAGGTGCAGATCTATGCGATGTGGACCGGCCAGCCGCTCAAGCAGCTTCCCGCCGCGGTGGTCGAGAAGACCATGCGCGACATCGGCGGCCCGAGCCTCTACCAGGGGCCGGCGCCGGCACAGCGGCACTTCGATGCGTTGAAGCGCATCCTGGATCGCAAGGAGCCGGACTACGCGTCGTAACGGCCCGATCCGGCACGCTGCGGCATCGTCTCCCATTGCGCGCTGATCACGGACCGGAGTCAGATCCGCGCCTTGCGACCTTGTCGACCGGGACCGAAAACATGCGCCTCTGCTCCAGCTTCCCCTTTCGCCTCATCGCCGGCATCGCGGCCGGGACGTTGGCCGTCCTGCCGCTGACCGCAGCAGCGCAGACCTTTCCGACCCGCACGGTGCGCATCATCGTGCCGTTTCCGGCGGGCGGGACCGCCGACGTGATGCCGCGCGTCGTCGCCGACTGGCTCTCGCGGAAGTGGGGACAACCGGTGGTGATCGAGAACAAGACGGGTGCGGCCGGCAATATCGGCGCCGAGGCGGCGTTCAAGGCCGATCCGGACGGCTATACGCTGCTGTCCGCGCCGCCGCCGCCGCTCGTCATCAACCAGAACCTCTATCCGAACCTGCCGTTCGACCCGACGCGGTTCGTGCCGATCTCCGTGATGGGCATCGTGCCCAACGCGCTGCTGGTCAATCCGAAGAAGATGACCGCCACGACGGTCGCCGAGCTCATCGCCTACGCCAAACAGCATCCCGGCAAGATCACGGATGCGACCCAGGGCAACGGGACGACCTCGCATCTGACGGCCGAGCTTTTCCAGATGATGGCGGGCGTCAAATTCACGCACGTGCCGTACCGCGGCTCGGCGCCGGCGCAGCAGGGCCTGCTCGCCGGCGACGTCGACATCATGTTCGACAATCTCGGCGTCTCGCTCGGGCTGGTGAAGAGCGGCCAGCTCAAGCTGATGGCGGTCGGCACCGAGCAGCGCATCAGCGCGCTGCCCGACGTGCCGACCATTGCCGAGACGCTGCCGGGGTTTGCCTCCTCGACCTGGTTCGCCGTGGTGGCGCCGCCGAAGACGCCGGCTGCGATCGTCGACAGGATCAGCGCCGACATCGCGGCGGCGGTCAGGGACCCGGCGGTTCGCAAGCGCCTCGCGGATCTCTCGGCCGAGCCGGTCGGCAACACCCCAGCCGAGGCCGCGGCGTTCATGCGCGCCGAGGTCGAGCGCTGGAACAAGGTGATCAAGGCCGCTAATGTGAAGCTGCAGTAATGCAGTAAAGAGCACGCGCAGCGCCAAGTCGCGAGAAGCAGGCCATGAACATCCACGAACGCAGCTGGCCGACCGAGGGCCTCACGCGCATCCCGTACTGGATCTATTCCGACCGCGACCTCTACGACGAGGAGCAGGCGAAGATCTTCCGCGGGGATGCCTGGACGTTTCTCTGCCTCGAGGCCGAGCTGCCGCGGCCGAACACCTTCCGCACCGCCAATCTGGGCGACATGCCGGTCGTGGTCACGCGCGACAAGGACGGCGCCGTACATGCCTTCGAGAACCGCTGCGCCCACCGGGGCTCGCTGCTGTGCCTCAAGGAGCGCGGCGAGGCGCGCGAGATCGTCTGCGTCTATCACAACTGGACCTACGACCTCGAAGGGCGGCTCACCGGCGTCGCGTTCCGCCGCGGCATCGGCGGCAAGGGCGGCATGCCGGCGGATGCGCGGCCCGACCTGCACGGGCCGCGCCGGCTGCGCGTGGAGATTTTTGCCGGGCTCGTGTTCGGCACCATGAGCGAGCGCGTCGCGCCGGTCGAGCTGTATCTCGGGCCGGAGATCGCCGCCAAAGTCCGCCGCGTCATGAAGGCGCCCGCAAAGCTGCTCGGCGGCTACAGCCAGATGCTGCCGGGCAACTGGAAGCTCTACATGGAGAACGTGAAGGACAGCTACCACGCGAGCCTGCTGCACATGTTCTTCACCACCTTCCGCCTCAACCGCCTGTCGCAGAAGGGCGGCCTCGTGATCAGCGAGGAGGGCGACCACCACATCAGCTACTCGTACACGGCAGACGTCGCCGGCAAGGAATACGAGCAGGCCGGCATGCGCTCGGCCAACTCCGGCTACGGCCAGCTCGAGGCGCCGGAGCTGATCGAGAGCGTCGACGAGTTCGGCGACGGCATCGGGCTGCAGATACTCTCGGTGTTTCCCGGCTTCGTGCTGCAGCAGATCCGCAACTGCCTCGCAGTGCGCCGGGTGGTGCCGCAGGGGCTTGAGCGCACCGAGCTGGTATGGACCTGCTTCGGCTTCGTCGACGACGACGCGGAGATGACCGAGCGGCGCATGCGCCAGTCGAACCTGATCGGGCCATCCGGCCTGATCTCGATGGAGGACGGCGCCGCGACCGGCTTCGTGCAGCGCGGCATCCGCGGCGCCGGCGACAAGGGATCGGTGGTCGAGATGGGCGGCAGCGGCACCTCGTCGGAGGAAAGCCGGGTCAGCGAGGCCGCGGTGCGCGGCTTCTGGAAGACCTATCGGCGGCACATGGGGATGTAGCCACAACCGTCTTTGCGAGGGCGCGAAGCGCCCGAAGCAATCTCGAACTTGCCGCACGCGATTGCTTCGGCGTTCTGCGAACGCCTCGCAATGACAGGGGAATAAATCATGGACATCGAACGCCGGCTCGCGGTGCTCGACCTCAACGCGCGCTATGCCGAGGCGATCGACGAGGATCGGCTCGAGGAATGGCCGGACTTCTTCGCCGCCGACGGCCGCTATCGCATCACCACCGCCGAGAACTTCGAGCAGGGGCTGCCGCTCTCGATCGTCTACGCGACCTCGCGCGCCATGCTGCGCGACCGCGTCAAGGCGCTGCGCGAGGCGAACATCTACGAGGCGCAGCGCTATCGCCACCTGCTCGGGCCGGCGCGCATCGAGCATGGCGCCGACGGCACCTTGCACGCGCGCACGAGCTTCATGGTCGCGCGCATCATGCACACCGGCGAGACCACGCTGTTTGCGACCGGCAGCTACCGCGACCGCATCGCGCTCGACGGCGACGCGGCGTGCTTTGCCGAGCGCGTCGTGATCCTCGACAGCCGGCAGATCGATACGCTGCTGGCGATACCGCTTTAACGGGGGCTCGGCCGCCGCTCCGCGATCCAGCGCCCCGAGCACACGCCGGAGCCGATGCCGCGCCAGGTGCCCGAGCCGCGATCCTTCGACAGGCGGCCGTGGCCGTCCGCATAGCTCCCGCCGCGCGAGACCCGCACGTGCACGCGGCCATTGTGCGCGACCTGGCCGCGGATATCGAAGGCATTCTCGCCGGCGTAGCTCACCTTGCCGTTCTCGATCTTGATTCCATAGCGATAGGCCCGATCGCAGGCCCCGTGCTCGGTCTCGATCACGACGCTCCAGCGGCCGTCGAACGGCGTTACGGCGGCCGCGAACCCTGGCAATTGGAACGCCGCCGCCGCGACGACCAGCAAGGCAAGAGCAATTCTGCGCATTGAGGCCTCATCAGAAAAATCCGACGGACGGCGATTCGCCCCCCGGGAATCGCGTCGGCGCATGACCGGGAACCCGGAAAATCTAGAGTGCCGCCCGCCCTTCCGAAATAGCACTTCACAGAAATTTTCCGGGTGGGGCGTGCCGGACCTATGCGTGGAGTGAACGACCCATGGTACCGCAGGCGCATAACAGGACCGCGACGCCGTGAATTCCGAGCCGCCTCCGTCCCGCTTTGCCTACAAGCCGGCGCGCTTTTCGCCGGTGTGGCAGTTCGAGCTTGCGCCCGACGCGATCGAATGGGAGGCGGGGACGCGCCGTGGGCGGCTGCCCTACGCGGATATCCGCCGGGTACGGCTGTCGTTTCGGCCGCGGTCGATGCAGACACATCGCTTCGTCGCCGAAATCTGGCCGGCGCGCGGCGGCAGGTTGCGGCTCGCTTCGAGCTCACCGCGCGGCATCGCCGAGTACGAGGCGCATGACGCCGCCTATGCGGCCTTTCTCGGCGACTTGCACCAGCGCCTGGCGGCGGCGCAGTCGGCGGCATCGTTCGAGTGCGGGTTGTCGCCGCTGCGGTACTGGCCGGGGGTCGCGATATTTGCGGCAGTCTCGTTGATGCTCGCCGCACTGATCGTGCGCGCGCTCGCGACCGCCAACCGCTCGGCGGTCCTCCTGCTCGGTGCGCTGTTCGCAATTTTTCTTTGGCAGGGCGGCGTTTTCTTCCAGCGCAACCGGCCGCGCCGCTATAGCCCCGCGAGCCCGCCGCGCGACCTGCTGCCGTGATCTATCGTCACGAATGCCGATCTACTGGCGAACCACCAGCACCGAGCACTTGGCGTAGCGCACCACGTGGGCGGCGTTCGAACCGAGAAAATAGGTGCGCATCGCCGGCATATGCGAGCTCATGACGATGAGATCGGCATTGATCTCCTTCGCCTCCTCCAGCACCTCGTGATAGACGCCGCCCTGGCGCACGGTCGCGCTCACATGCGCCGCATCGAGCCCCGACTCGCGCGCGATGATCACGAGCGCCTCCTCGGCGGACTGGCGCTGCTGCAAGTCGAAATCGGGCGGCACGTATTCGGCGAGCATCGCGGGCGTCGCCGGCATGACGTTGAGCAGACGAAGATGCCCGCCGGAGGGACGCGCGAGCGCGACCGCAGTCTCGATCGACGGTTTGGCGAGCTCGGGGTCGGTAAGATCGACCGGAACCAGAATCTGCCTGAACATGATGCGCTCCCCCTGTGCCAAACGCGTTAGTCGGTCGCGGTCTCCAGCATGCGCGGCACGACGAATCGCTCCAGCCGGCCCGAGCGGGCGTGCAGCTTTGCCCAGTCGGCCATCGCGAAATCGATCACCACGAGGCCGCCGGTCGGCAATTTCTCGCGCAGGCGCTCGCGGTCGTCGAGATCGCCAGCCGCGATGAGCTCGGTCGCGACCTCCTGCAGGCCGGGATTATGGCCGACCATGAGCACGGACCTGAAGGCGGCATCGGCACGGCGCAAGACGTCGAGGAGCGTGCGCGGCGTCGCGTCATAGAGGCGCTCGACATAAGTCGCCTGCGGCGCGGCGCGCATCTCGGCTGCAATAAGGTCCCAGGTCTCGCGCGTGCGCCTCGCGGTCGAGCACAGCACGCAGTCGGGAACCAGCTCGTGCCGGTTGAGATAGGCGCCGATGCGCGGCGCCGCCTCCTGGCCGCGGCGGTTGAGCGGGCGCGCATGATCGCTCGCGCCGGGCTCGGCCCAGCTCGATTTCGCATGACGCAGGAGGAGCAGACGGCGCATGGTTCCACATCGATTTCGGCGGCGGGCAAGGCTAACATAACCCGCGGGCAACTGCGCGGGGGCGAGCTGGCGCATGTTCCGGCAGCTTGGTTTCCGGTTCGCCGACAAGAACATGCGCAAGAGCAGGGTGGTTCAGGTCGACATGAATGTGACGGTACGCGCCGATTCTGGCGCCAGTTGGTACGCGTCCCGGGGAACCGAGGCCGACGCGTTCGAGCGGGCGCCCCTCACTTATGACCTCGACGTCGACGCATGCGTGATCGGCGGCGGGCTCGCGGGGCTCACCGCCGCGCGCGAGATCGCGCGCCGCGGCTGGTCGGTCGCGGTGCTCGAGGCGGGGCGCGTCGCATGGAGCGCATCGGGACGCAACAGCGGCTTCGTGCTGCCCGGCTTCGGCACCGATCCGCGCGCCATGGTCGAGCGGGTCGGCGTCGATCGCGCGCGCGAATTGTGGGGATTGTCCGAGGGGGGCGTGGAATATGTGCGCGCCGCCATCCGCGATTTCGCGATGCCGGGGGTCGATCCGGTCGACGGATGGCTCGACGTGTCGAAGGTCGACAATGGCGACGAGATGCTCGCGGTCGCGAGCCTGCTCGGCCAGGATTTCGGCGCGACCATCGAGGGCTGGCCGACCGAGCAGGTGCGCGCGGCGCTGAGGAGCGATTTCTACTTTCACGCCATCCATTATCCGACCGCGTTCCACATCGATCCGCTCGCCTATTCGCGCGGCCTCGCCCGCGCGACGCTGGCCGCGGGCGCGGTCATCTTCGAGGAGACGCCGGCGCTGTCGATCGACCCGACCGGCGTGCGCAAGCGGATCGCGACTCCCACGGGCAGGGTGCGCGCCGCCCACATCGTGCTGGCCGGCAACGTGCATCTCGCGCCGCTGGTGCCCGGCCTCGCCGACACGGTGCTGCCGGTGACCGGCTACGTCGCGGTGACGGCGCCGCTCGGCGAGCGGCTCGCCGCGGCGATCGCCTGGCGCGGCGCGGTGAGCGACACTCGGCTCGCCAACCACCACTACCGCATCGTCGGCGGCGACCGGCTGATGTGGGCGGGCGCCGGCGGCCTGCGGCCGGGCGGCCCGCGCGACGCGGCGCAACAGTTCCAGGGCGCGATCGCGCGCATCTTTCCGCAGCTGGGCGCGGTCGAGTTCGAGCACGCCTGGTCGGGCGTGATGGGGTTCTCGCTGCACAGCATGCCGCAGGTGGGCGAGGTCATTCCGGGCCTGTGGCTCGCCAACGGCTTCGGAGCGCATGGTCTCAACACCACCGCCATGGCGGGTGAGCTGATCGCTGCCGCGATCACCGAGCAGGACGATCGCTGGCGGCTGTTTCTTCCCTACGAGCTCGTGTGGGCGGGCGGTCGGCTCGGCCGCCTAGTGCGCCATGTGGGGATGTGGTCGCTCGGGCGCAGCGAGGACTGGGCCGCCAGCATGGCGCGCCGGCGTGAGGCGGTGCGGCGGGCCGAGGCGCCAGGCGGGCCGGTGCAAGCGGCGGCGGAGCCGGCGTCTTCGCCGGCCGCAGGCCATGCCGAAGCGGCCGCTCATGGCAGGCATGTCCCGCCGGCCGACGCGGTCGAGGTCGACGTTCCCGAGGTCGAGTCGCTGCTGCGGAAAGCGGCGGAGCGCGCCAAGGAGACGCATGCGGACGAGCGCGGTTGGCCGCATGAGCGAGGCGCGCCGGCAGAAGAGGAAAATCCTCCGTTCGGCCGCAATTCTCGGGATTCTTGAGTGACATGCGCCCGTCCTGCGTCGAGCGGCCTTGCCCAAAGCGATCTCGAATTCGATGTCGATGGTGGCATTTTAACCCTCGATCCGGTAAGCTCTGGGCTGCGTAGGGGGCAGGGGAAGTCGATGGGGCGCGCGGTTCGCGCACTGGCAGGGGCGTTGTTGCTGGCTGTGGCGCCGGCCGTCTTGGCGCATGCCGCCGACTTGGTACCCGTATCTCCGCCGTCCCCTCCGGCCCCGCCGCAATGGACTATCGAGCTCGGCGCCGAAAT
>Ga0126371_10000813_pt1 | contig 26180 bp, 21 predicted proteins | sample PanSoiMetaPlot_4_FD_110145 | JGI IMG/M metagenome (GOLD analysis project Ga0126371, IMG submission 110145) | Tropical forest soil microbial communities from Panama - MetaG Plot_4 | ecosystem: Environmental > Terrestrial > Soil > Tropical forest > Bulk soil | place: Panama | collected 2016-02-17 | reverse complement strand
GAAAGGTGCCACCGATTAACTTGATGGTGCAAGCCAGCTTCACCTCTACGCACTCCGTAGAGCGGACAACTTCCCAGGGATCGCCGTTACGAATCCAATTGTCCGGATTCTCCTTCTGCCATCCATCGACAATGGATTGTTTGAACATTCCATACTCGTAGCGTAGGCCATAACCCGTGGCGGGCAGTTCCATCGTGGCCATAGAATCCAAGAAGCAAGCCGCAAGCCGCCCCAAGCCTCCGTTGCCGAGCCCTGCGTCGGGTTCTTCTTCAATTAACTTGAGCCAATCGAGAGCTCTTTCCTTTGCGGCGTATCCAGCTAACGGGCTCAGCAGCAGGTTAGTAATGTTGTTCCTCAGCGAACGGCCGATGAGAAACTCCATTGACAGGTAGTACACGCGCTTGGGGTTCACCTTGTTATACGTGCTCCTCGTCAGCACCCAACGTTGCGCGAGGACATCTCGAATTGAGTGTGAAAAAGCTTCGAAACGTTCTCGCGCAGTTGCTACCCGCGGGTCGATAACCCGATCAAAAACCAAGTGCCTCTCGTAAAATGCGTTTTCTGAACCGGCAAAATGGATCGGTCCACATCCGTATTGGCGAAGAAGTTCTGAAACGCGCCATTCCTCTGGTGTTTTCGGAACTCGCTTGGTTTTCGGCTCTGCCAAAGCTCTTGTACTCATTTGGGAATCTCAGCTTTCTATATCAATTAATCTCTTCATGCCACCGCACTTGCATCGCCACTCTCAACCATCATTAAGTCTCGATCTTGAACGAACTACATTCGGGCGATCCTGACTTTGTTGCAGCACGGCCTGCCAAGGGCACGTCCGTTTCGCATGTGTTCGTGCAACGTTTGCACACAGAGATGACAAGCATGCTGATGATCTTCGAACGCGAGACAGTGCATGGCTGGAGCTTGCCACCTCGCTAACGTTCTCCGACCGATGAAACGGTTTTGCGATTCAAGATCGGCGATTCTACGGGGCTCCCAGCGATATCGTTGTACGTGATCGTCTTTTCCCCGACTAAGACGAGCACCTGCGCTCCGGTGGCATACTTCACGGTTTCTATGCCATATGGCGGCGTAAACAGCACAACATAGAGAGTCTCCCCAACTTTCACTGTGACTTCGAACGTTCTGGAGGACGTATCAGTGCCGACGTTGTTATGAACGCTGACCGCTATAACCGTCGCAATCTGGTACTTAGACGTGCCGGCGGGTTGCGCTAATCCGAGACCGGCGCACAAGCATAAGCAGATGATCGCAAGTGTTCTGAACATTGAGTTCCCCTTTCTGTCTCTTCCCCCACAGTTAAGGGCACAAGTCCCGGCGTGGAGTCCGACCTCATATTTTTTTCGTCATTCCTCGGATTTCTCGTGCCCATCAACATCAGGCATATGCCACCAATGAGTGCCCAGAACAAAACACGCGCACGCCGACATAAGGCCAGGGTCAATCCGATCGTGGCCGAAACACCGAATAACTTTGTGATCAGCATGTTCCCACCCTCATAGGTTCCGATGTTGCCCGGGCTAAGCGCTCCTACTAGATTGATGAGCTTGGTTAAACCCTCCATCACGAATGCGCCAAGCACTGTGATCCTCGCTCCCATAAAGCGGAGGATGATGTACACCTCCAATATCGCAAGTGCCTGCCATAGGAAAGAAAGCAGGAAGGCGCCACAAAATGCGACCGGTGCTTTTCGGAAGAAGTTTAGGAGGTTACGTTCGCTGGAATCGATGACGGGCAGTTTGCCATTGATCCATTTGTTAAACGACGGCACGTGCGCAATCGTTCTCGCTGCATTCCCCATCAGCTCCCACCGATTTCCGTAAGCCACGATTGCGAATATCAAAAGCGCGATCAGCGCAGCGGCAAATATCAAAGCGAAGACTCGCCAGGTGCCAGAAAGGGACGCAAGCAACAAAGTGGCAATGATTCCTGACAACATCACAATTGCGGAGGTCGCGAGATGAAGTCCCCCATCGATAGCAACTGAAGAAATGGCATTTGCGAGCGGCACCGCAGGTCTCAAGAGAGCTATCCGGATACCTTCTCCAAGGGCTTTCCCACCGAACCCGAGTTGTCCGAGAGCTTCAGAAACAAGGCACACGGCGAAACTACGGGACCAGCTCAGCGCAGTAATGTCACACGCAAACGTCAGCCGCCAAACCCAGGTTCTGATGAAATAACCCAGCCCTCCCACAACAATGATCAGCGCCAAGCCCAATCCGACTTTGTGCAGTTGCTGCCAAATGACCTGGGGACCCGTTCGAATCACCAGCAACGCCAGCAGCAGAAGACCAACGAGCACCGCAAAGAAGCGAACAGATGTTCCGGCTACAGACTTGATCCGAGGCATGAAAAACTGCACCCGCTGTCTACCTTCATCTTTCACCCGTTACCTCCGCACAACGCCCAACTGGTGAAGGTGGTCTTCGACTTCCTTTAAAGCCTGGTCCTCCGCCGGGCCAGCAGGTTGATCGAGACCGCGCCGATGCGAAATTCTCAGTCGTAGCATCCCTTCGACCTCGGCATGACTTACACCGCCAAACACTATCTTCGAAGGAAATGAAATAGCCTCAATCGAGCAAGAATCGCTGATGCGATGTGAAATCTCCTGCGCTGCTTTTTGTAGCTCCCCGTAGCCTAGTGCATAGTCCGGGCCCGGCAGCGCCGGCTCCTTATTGGTGTTGACGCCGTAGATGTCGACATCAAACCCAGCGCGAATGCTTCGAGTCTTTGCAGGAAGCTTTCCTGGGTTTTCCATGAGCACGAGGTAGTACGGCAACACTTCATAAAAAGCGTGATGTTCCGCAACCAGGCGGCGAAGGTCCTTCGAGGTGTCCATGTTTTCGTCCATTCGTACCGCGCCTCCTTCGTCGTCTGGAGTTCAAATTCAGTTTCTGTCTTGAGGAATGCAAGTGATTTGCCAAAGAAGTGGGATTTGTAGTCGCCGCGAATCGCAGAATTAAAAGCAACTGAAACGGTTAAAAGCCGCAAAGCTTTTGCGAGTCGAGATTGCCGACAACATTCCGAGCGCCCGCAGATGAACGAGAGCTATCTCAAAGTGGAATGTGCATCTACCAAGCTGTGGGCAAGTGCCCGAATCTGGGCACGACTACTGGAAGCCGCCAGACAGAAGCCCTTTAGCTGGTGAAGAGTCGTCCAATTCCGATTGGCCGCAGGAATGCTCTACGAGACTCAGAACAATGGATGTGTGTACGGCCGCGCGTGGATCAAAACATGTACGGAACCGATGAGGTCTGGCCTGCGGAACTGAAGGCGGGTCAAAGTGACGGAGATCACCGACTCTGTTCAGAGTCGAACTGTAGGGTGTTTACGCCCGCAGATCCAAACGCTTTTTTGCGCTGGGGAGGCCCCTCGCGGAACGGCACTACTTCTCATGTTAAGCTGGCCGTCAATTTTTGGCCGTGTTGAGGAACAAACTCATTCCTTGCTGACTCAGTACCCGCTCGAGGTTGGTAACAAAAAAGGTTTTGCTGTGCCCAGTCAAGCTGTTCGCATCCACATTCGGCGGCGATTCCCGGAGAAGTCCGCGCTATGACGATGGCCGAAGATCGATACCGAACTTTGCTGGAAGCCTCTTGCACCGTGGCAGGCCAGTCTACGCTGAAAGCTCTTCTGCACAGCCTGCGCGGCGTGTTGTCCAACAGTTGCCGCATTCACGGAGCCGACCTATACGTCCTGAGTAGCGACGGGAATAGTCTGCAGATAGTGGAAGCTGATCGCGAGGCGGACGCGCCCCCGATCAAGACTGGTACGAAGATCGCGCGCATTGATGCCGTGGCTCAAGTGCTCGACGAACAAAAGCCCGTTTTCATTCCAGACGCATCGCAGGAAATGTTCAAGCATCCTGAGCTGGCACCCTTCGCACCTGAATCTATCGGCCGAAGCGCCTATGTTTTTCCGGTATCGACGCATGAGCAGCGATACGGAATTCTTGTAGTGACCAAGGATCGCGGAGACAAATTTGTTGCTGAAGACGTCGAACTCCTGCGCTCGATTGCATCACATGTTGCCGTCGCGCTTGAGTGCGCTATGGCAAAGGATCGTGCAGAGCAATATCAACACGAGCTTGCGAACCAACGCGATCGACTCCGACTTCTGCTTGAGATTAACAACCTGATTGTTTCAAAGTTAGACATCAATGATCTATGTCGCGCGACTTCAGTATCGATTCGTTCATATTTTGGAAGCGACTTCACTGCGTTCTGGGTCTTCAAGGAGGAAACTGGTCAGCTGCAAAACGTTTTGCAGGATTTTCCTGGAGGCAAAGGACTACTGGCTGAAGTAACTTCTGCTGAGCTTAGTCCTGCCGATTTTGAAAAGTTGCGAACGCGGCAAGCCGAAATCTGGTCAGTCGAAAACATCAACAAACTTCCTGCAAATTTGGGAAATCCACTGAGGGCTGAATCAATTGTCTCATTGGCACTTGCGTTCCTGGCTATTGGGAGCCGGCCGTTGGGTTTGCTGGTCATAGGCAGCCGGAAGCCCGATGCCTTCGGACAACAGCATCTGGATCTGCTCTCTCAGGTTGGAATCCAGATATCACTCGCATTGGATAACGCCTTAGCGTATGGGCGCCTAAACGCATCGGCGACTCGTCTCGAAGAAGAACGCCTATACCTCGAATCAGAAATCAATTCGGAGTACAACTTCGAGGACATAGTCGGCAAGAGTGCTGGTTTGCGCAAGGTGCTGGATCAAATCGCAATCGTCGCACCAACCGGGTCAACTGTCCTCCTGCACGGCGAAACCGGAACCGGCAAGGAGCTGTTCGCGCGAGCCATTCACAACCTCAGCCCGCGCCGTGAACGCACTTTTGTAAGACTGAACTGCGCAGCCATACCCTCTGGGTTGGTGGAAAGCGAACTCTTTGGGCACGAAAAGGGTGCATTCACCGGCGCTCTCATCCAGAAGCGTGGCCGATTAGAGTTAGCCGATCGCGGCACATTCTTCCTCGATGAGATCGGCGATATCAACCTCGACCTTCAACCGAAGCTCTTGCGCGCTTTGCAGGAACAAGAATTCGAACGCCTGGGCAGTACCAAAACCATTCACGTCGACGTTCGGCTGATTGCGGCTACTCACCGTGATCTAGCGAAAATGATCGAAAACAATCAATTCCGCCAAGACCTTTATTACAGGCTGAACGTTTTTCCGATTGAGATTCCTCCACTTCGCGAGAGACGGGAAGACATTCCACTTCTCGTTCACTACTTCGTTTCGCGCCTATCCCGCCGAATGCAAAAACGCATCCGGTCTGTTCCCAAATCAGCAATGGAGGCTCTGGTGACCGCTGATTGGCCAGGCAATATTCGCGAACTTGAGAATTTTGTTGAACGTTGCGTGATTCTCAGCCAGGGTGATGAACTGAATGTCCCTCGCTCGGAGCTGAAGAGAGCAGCCATACGAACAGTCACTCCAGGTGCATCGACATTCGAAGAAGCTGAGCGGCAGGTAATTATCGATGCTCTTAGAACCGCTTCTGGAAGGATATCTGGTAAGGGTGGAGCTGCTGAGCGGCTCGGCCTTAAACGCACAACCCTTCAGAACAAGATGCAAAAACTTAACATCACCCGCGCGCATTATTCGAATTGACCACGCCAATTCCCGTTTGCGTAATTCCAGTGTGGGAATTTACTTGTGTCGGAGTCAGTTGACATGAATCGGTGTGCCAAACATTGAGGAAACTATTGTTCTAAGTCCAGTGGGTAGACCGCCAGCAGGGCTAAAGCTGTTCAGTTCGCCCAAGAATATTCGCTGCACCTCACTGGCATGAACTGTTCTCAGCCAATCTCCCGCTCCCCAGCATCGACAATAAGAAGTTGGTGCAAGTTACGGTGTTTTGAAACCGTTCATCGTTATCGAGCGGCGATGCAGAAATGTAGTAGTCCGCGAGCCGCAGTTCTCGCCTCTGCTCTATCAGCCAATCGGTCCAGAGACGAAGGTGCTGTGTCTGGGTTTCAAGCTGTTGCAAGGCTTGCCGATCCGCGTCATTGGTGGCGGAAAGGGTCGCCTGGCTGAGGGAGTCGTCGATCGAATCAAAGTCCGTCTGAATCCAGAACTCGCCGAGCGGAAAGCCCATTTTGATGGAGTTGGCGATTCTACGCTCGGTAAATTTCAGCCTGGTCGCGGCATTCAATGCTGCAGCTGCGAAGCCTCGCGAGAGCATAGCAGGATTGGCCTCTTTCGGCTTGGCGTCCGCCGAAGGAGCAGGAGCCCAGACGTCAACGCTTATTGTCCGCGCGTCCTGGTCGCTGCTACGTTGTGGGTATGCTTGTCCATCGTGAGATCCGGGAGGAACTTCTGGCCTGGGCTCAGCCGCTCGCTGCAAGGACTGGACGCGATCAACTTCGGCCAAGCCTTGACTTGGTTCCGTTTGGCAAAAGGCAGCAGTTGTCGCGAGCAACGAAATGAACATCAACGTTAAAAGATTGACGCTTTTGCTTTTAATCTCGCACCTCTACTAGCACGACGATGTGAGAAGCAGGTCAAGTACCAATTCAGGCTTCAGGTTACGTGCTTCATTCTGTGATTCTTGGGGCTGAAGTCCGACCGACCATTTCAATGGCAGTGCCGAAATAAGGACAACATTCCACGATGAGAGTCCGGGTGGTCGCTCAGATCGCATTTCCGAGACACGTGGATCTGCCTGAATTTGCCGCCGATAACCGGTCACTGACCTTTTTCGGGCACAGTTGTCATACAGAGCTGGGAACACAGCTTATTTATCTCAATGATTTACGACCGCGGTTAGCTGGCAGCACAACTGCAACCATTCGACTCGTAAAAGGAGGACCATGCTTCGAGTCGAATTGCATGATTCACTTCTTAAGCTGGAAGGACGTCTGACCGGTGAGGCTGCCGAACACGTTCACGCGCTTATGACCTGTACCTATATGGAACCGCGAATGGTTATTGACATCACTGAAGTTACTTTCGTCGACTCCGCCGGCGAGGCAGTCTTGTCGTTTCTTGGTCGACTAGGAGCAGAGTTTGTCGCCGAAACTGCCTATGCAAGCGACGTCTGCGAACGTCTACAGCTCCCTATCGCCCAAAACAGAAACTCTCAGAACCACGAGTCGCCCATTACACGGCTTCGCTTGCGAATCAAAGACGCTTAAAGCCTCTGTGAAAATTAGTGGATTGCCCTTTCTTTAACTCCTCGTTTGTTCCAGCACTGCGAAGCCTGATTAGACGCACCGGTCTGACCGCATGCTGTCGGCACCAGTGGACAACATAGGTCTGGATGCCCCGTCACTCCCGCATCTTCAAGGCGTTGCGGGTCTTTCCATTTGGCATTCAATTTGCTTCACCACAGTGTGAGTTGCAAAGAGGGAATGGAAATGGCTACCGCTGGTTCACTGATTAGAAGTGAGTTCGATTTTGGCCGGCCCGAGGAACGAAAGATATTCACGAACTATCGAGAAGAACTCCAATGGCTTGCAACCTTCCTCATGGCCGACGAAAAGCTCGCTGGAGTGTGTGTCATAGATGTCTGCGCAATTGCAGACTCGCATAGTAAGGGTTTCGATAAATGGCTTTTTAGCTGGGCGCGGCTAGCAACGATTCGCGAAGCAATTCAGGCCGAACACCCAGCCATCATCGAGGTCGCTTCCACGAATGCACGGCGCCGTTGTAGTCATAGAGGCCATCCCCCACTTTCGCTCGATTCATTTGAAGGACTGGTGGAGCAATCGAAGGGATTTGCCGCGAGGCTGGATGTCCTCTCCCGTTTTGCGCTTGTGATTCTCGGCGTTGAGAAGCAGTCAGCCGATGACGCCGCGGCGATGCTAGGTGTCACCCCTGAATGTGTCGAAGGCGCGTATTGCGCGGCGCTTCGTGTTATCGATCGCGCGTCCTTATCCAACAAGCAGCATTTGGCGGCAGTGCGCAATTGAACATTAACTCTAGCCGGTTCAAAGAACTTCCTGCCCATATGTGGGCAGATGACTCAGCAGCGACCGATTCTCATTAAACAAACCCGTGTATTTGCAACACGAGATTCTTGGCCACTCATGTGCTTCTTACTCTCGCGTTCGAAGGAATTATTCGAAGAAGGAAATTAAGGACGATCACAGTCATCATGATCTTGCGTTGCTTATTACTGTTGGTGGGGCTCACCACTAGTTCGCTCGTCTGGTCGCAAGAGCCGGAACCCTCTGCACCGGCACCATTGACTTTGGATGACGCGATCCGAATCGCAACCTTCCGAAATCGCGAAGTACAGATCAGCGTAATTGACATTACAAAAGCCAAAGAAGAGGTGACGCAGGTCAAAACAAATTACTTCCCAAAGCTAGACACTTATGTGCTTGCAGGAACGCCGGTACAACCATTTAACTTTACAATTCCGGCTGGAACGCTCGGAAATTACGCCGCTACCGGTCCGATTCCAGCAAGAGACTCGCCTATTAAATCGCCAGCGCGATTTGGGGCCTTTGTAAATGCCAGCGCCGCGCAACCACTGACCCAGATTTACAAAGTGAGGCTTGCCGCCAACCAGGCGCGACTCGGGATCGATCTCGCGAAGGAAGGCTTGCGGGCTCAGCAGCAGGAGACGAGTCGAAAAGTAAAAGAAGCGTATTACCAAGTAGCTCAGTTGCAGTCTCAAGTCGCAAGTGCCAATGCGGCTGTTGAAGCTCTCATTGAGCTGTCTACTCTAACCGAGCAGCGTCTTTTGCACGAGACGGTATTGGCCTCCGATTCGCTGACCGTTAAGGCCAAAGTGAGACAAGCACGCTATCAGTTGGTGGTCGCCCAGGATGCTTTGGAATTGCAGAAACGGGACTTGAATCGTCTCCTCGGCCGTGACTTGCGTACTCCGTTCTCAGTCGAAACTCAACCGTTTGGTGAGCTCGCCGAATGGGATTTGCGAACCGCCCAGAAACAAGCATTGGAGCAACGCCCGGAGCTCCACGAAGCCCACCTGCAGACAAAGATTGCAGAAATGGATGTCCGGCGAGAGCGGGCGAAATACATCCCCGACCTCAGCTTTCAGGTGGGCTACATGGGTTTTCAAAACGTCAATTTTCTGCCGCAGAACGTTGGGACCGTTGGCTTCCTCTTCCAATGGCAGCCCTTCGACTGGGGTTTCAAGAAGCACCGCATCACTGAGTTAAGGGCCACTACCGAGCAGAAGGAACTGGCAGAGCAAGATGCCCAGCAAAAGGTACTGCTTGAAGTGGAAGACAAGTTTCGGAAGTTGGGAGAAGCTCGCATCCTGCTGCAGGCCCAAGTGGACCAACGCGAAGCAGAGCAGGTCAGATTGCGAGAAGTAACCGAGCGTTACAACCAGAAGGCATCGCTATTGTCCGATCTGTTGCAGCAAACGGCTGCAGCTACACAATCGGAGGCTCAGTATCAGCAGGCAATCGCAGGATTTTGGACTGCGCACGCCGAATTAGAGAAAGCCATTGGTGCACAGTGAAAAATACGAACCGCAATGCGCGTTTCCGATTTGGATCAGGAGCGGCGATGCTCCTGGCGATCATCGTTACAACTGGCTGCGGACAACCCACAGCCGTTTCGGCGAAATCTCCGACACCCGTTCATGTCGCTGAGGTGACTCTGGATTCATCTTCAGAAGGCTTACGTTACTCGGCTTCGATTCTGCCGTTTGCGGAAGCAGGCTTGTCGTTCAAGTCCGCCGGCTACGTCACCTCAATTAGACAGATTGTGGGCGCAGATGGACGACGCCGTGACATCGGCGCGGGAGATTATGTAGCCCGCGGAGCAGTTCTTGCTCAAATCCGCCATCAGGATCTGAAGAATCAGCTCGACGAGGCGACCGCGGCCGTAAGTCAAGCTGAGGCACAGCACGTTGATGCAACACAGGATTATGAGCGGGCCAAAGCGCTTTACGCCACCCACAGTCTCATTAAGCCTGAGTATGACCAGGCGCAAGCGAGATTCGATTCCACTCTAGCTTCCGTGAATCAGGCGAAGGCCAATCTTCACCAGGCTCAGTTGGTTCTTGGCGATGCTGATCTAATCGCTCCATTTTCCGGCTACATCCTTGCGCGAAACATTGAATTAGGAAATCTGGCATCTCCTGGAATGGTGGCCTTCACCATCGCCGATACCAGCGTAGTGAAGGTTGGTTTTGGCGTTCCGGAGTATGCCGTAAAGCATTTGCGTTTGGGTCAAGAGTTCACTATTCGGTTGCAAGACGATCCAAAAGAGTACACGGGCAAGGTCACGAGTATCGCAGCGAGCGCTGACGAAAAGAATCGTGTCTTCCCCATAGAAGTGACGGTACCCAATCCGAAGAGCATTTTGAAGCCAGGAATGATCGCGTCACTGAACCTGACTGGCGTTCCCAAGCCTCCCGTTCCTTCAGTACCTCTCAGCGCCATCGTTGCTGATCCCTCCACTCCGGGACAGTACGCCGTGTTCGTCGCGACCGAACAAAGTGGTCGGTGGGTGGCAGCGTTGCGTGCGGTCGCGCTTGGCGAAACGCACGACAACGGTGTAGGCGTTGACGGCGTGAAGCCGGGAGAAAAGGTGGTGGTGGTAGGCACTGCAGATTTGAAGGATGGCGCTTCGATCCAGATCCTTCCCTGATTACGTGAATGGCCGGCATCACTGTTTACCTCAGGAGCGTCTGCTCGTTTGAACTCTGATAGCTGGTGGCGCTTTAGAAGAAGGCACAGCAACGAAAATGACAACTGAAAACACTCAAGAAATCACCGGTCGGCGGAATGTTCCCAAGTTCTTTGTAGATCATCCCCAAATTTCGTGGATGCTTCTACTGGGAGTACTGGTCTGGGGCTGGTTTGGTTACCAGTCCATGCCCCAGCGCAAGGACCCGGACATTCCCGTGCGTCTTGGTGTGGCGGCGTGTCCGTGGCCCGGTGCTACTGCGCAGCAGGTAGAGCAGTTTATTACACGGCGGATTGAAGATGTAGCCGCAGAGAACAAGACAATTCATCCAGGAACAGATGCCGATTATGGCATCAAGTCAATTTCTCTTCCGGGCTACTCCTTCGTGACCATACAGCTCGACGAGGGCGTGAAGGACACTAAACGACAGTTCAGCGACATTAATCTCAAGCTCAATGAGCTGAATTCTCAATTGCCCAAGGGTGCCGGCCCGATCACGATGCAGAGTGACTTCGGAGATACCGCAGCGCTCATGCTTACGGTCGCCAGTCCCAAAGCTGACGCGATTGAAATCGCTGCTCGCGCTCACTCCATCGAGTCCACGATTCGGGAAAATCGGCGCACTAAGATGACGAATCAACAGGGCCGCCCGACGGCAATCGTGGTGTCTTTTCCCCAATCGATTTCTACGAAACAAGTGCTGGATAGTGCATATCTCTTCCAAGAACAAACGCGGGACGCAGGAATGCTGCGCGACTCTGAAATCACACAGGGGAGCGGATTTCTTGTACTTGATGGGGTTTCCACTGCAGATGACTCTTCAATCCAGGACTTCTTGCAGCGGTATCTTTCTGAGCGGCTGAAGCGATCTGAACTTCATCCCGACTCTTGGCAACCAGTGATAGTCCACGATCCGAACGAAACACAAGCCAAGCTGACCACCGTTGCCGGCGACAAATATAGCTACGTCGAACTCGACGACTTTTCTGACCTTATTGCCCGTACCTTGCAGGGAGCTCCCGAAACCTCAAAGGTGGAGCGCCGCGGCGTTCTCGACCAGAGAGTCTATCTCGATTACTCACAGGATCGCCTCGCAGCCTACGGACTGCGCCCTTTAGATCTTTCCAAGGCGATATCAGCCCGCAATATCATCGCCCCCGGCGGAACGGTGGAAACAGGCGAGGGAAGGATAACCATAATACCCTCGGGAAAATTCGACACGGCTAAGAGCATCGGTGATCTAGCTGTGTCCACCACGGCCCGAGGAGCTCCCGTCTACCTCCGCGATCTTGTCGAGATTAGCCGCGATTACGAAGCTCCCGCTCAGTATCTGAATTACTACACATGGCGAGATGCAACGGGACATTGGCAGCGAAGCCGCGCAATCACTATTGCGGTTTACATGCGTGACGGAAAGCAAATCGCGAAGTTTGGACAATCCATTGAGGGAAAGCTCTCCGATCTTCGCAAGATTCTTCCTGCCGACCTGATCATGGCCCACACCTCCGATCAACCTTTGCAGGTGAAGGAAAATATCCACCTGTTCTTAAGAGCGTTGGTCGAAGCCATTATTCTCGTCGTGCTCGTGTCTCTGATTGGCTTTTGGGAGTGGCGCCTGGCCCTGATCATGGCACTCGCAATTCCCATCACGCTCGCCATGAATTTCGGGATCGTCTATGCCTTAGGAATTGACCTTCAACAGGTTTCTATCGCAAGCCTGATCATTGCCCTGGGTCTTCTGGTGGACGTGCCGGTGGTGTCCGGCGATGGCATCAAACGCCATTTGGCAGAAGGCTTCCCGCGGAAGGTCGCCTGCTGGCTCGGTCCCACGAAGCTTGCCAGTGCGATTTTCTACGCTACCGTTACTAACATCATCGCCTACCTTCCATTCCTGCTACTAACGGGCAATACCGGCGAGTTCCTACACAGCCTGCCGATCGTGATGACATCCTGTCTCCTTTGTGCGCTGATTGTAGCGATGACCTTCGTTCCCTTTTTGGGCTATTACATTCAGCGGGCTCCGGCGAAGCCGGAACCAAGCATCGAAGACATGCGGCAGCGAGGATTTTATGGCTTTTACAACCGTCTGGTGGGCAAAGCTATAAAACATCGTTGGGCTGTTCTGGCGGGATCTTTCGTTTTCCTAATCATCGGCGGCTTATTCGCTTCTCGCCTCAAGACCCAATTCTTCCCCGAAGATGTTCAGTACTGGTTTTATCTGGATATATGGCTTCCGAATGACACTCCTTTGAGCGTTACGAACGATGCTGCCTTGCGGGCGGAAGATGTGGTTCGCCGTGTAATTGAAACTTCGCCCGAAGCGAATAAGCATCAGGGAAATCTGCTGAAGTCGCTGACAACATTTGACGGTGGAGGAGGTCCCCGCTTCTGGTTCTCAGTTACACCCGAAATGCCGCAAACGAACTACGCGCAAGTGATCGTTGAGGTCACAGACAAAGAGGCTGCCCCCTTATTCAAGCGTCCGCTACAAGACGCACTCGACAAGGAAGTACCGGGCGCTTGGATCACTGTCCGCCAGCTGCAAACCAATCCTGTGGAAAATCCTGTCGAATTGCTGATCTCGGCACAACAGGACGTTGATGCGAAAAACGAAGCCAAGGACATTCGCACGTTGCGACAGATTGCGCGCCAGGCTCAGGACATTGTCACTACGGCGCCCGGAATAGCCGTTCTCAGGGATGATTGGTTCCCAGAGGACCTACAGGTAAAGATTCAAATCGATCCGGACCGCGCGAATGTCGTGGGCATTACCAACGCAGACGTCGCCGGTGCATCAGCGACCGCAATGAGCGGCACTCCGGTCGGGATGTTCAAGATCGGAGACAAAGACATTCCCATCATGGCGCGGTTGCGTATGGAAGAACGAGCACAACTTGCGGATGTGAAGAACCTCTACGTGTACTCTTCGAAAACCAACACTCGCGTGCCGCTGCTATCGGTGGCAACCCTGGGGAATTTCTTGGAGACAACCCGTATTAGGAGACGCGAGCATTTCCGCACCATATCTATTCTTGCCTATCCGCAGCCTGGAGTTCTGGCCTCGGAGATCATGAACTCGATTCTTCCGAAGCTGGAGGAGTTTAAGAAGAATCTACCCCCGGGTTATCAGCTTCGCATTGGAGGCGAAAGAGCAAAGCAGATAGAAGGCTTTACCAATCTCAAAGTAGTCTTGCTGATTTCTTTGCTGGGCATTTATCTGGCGTTGCTGATTCAATTCAACAACGCGGTGAAACCGCTTCTGGTATTCGCTGCCGCTCCGTATGGCGCGGTAGGAGCCTTGATCGCCCTCTCAGTAATGCATGCGCCATTTGGTTTTATGGCCTTCTTGGGTATTTGTAGCTTGATTGGCGTTATCGTCAGCCATGTGATCGTGCTATTCGATTTCATCGAGGAAATGCACTCGAAAGGGGAGCCTCTGGAACAGGCTCTTCCCGATGCGGGAATCCAACGAATCAGGCCTGTGATGATCACCGTAATGGCGACCATCCTCGCTCTTTTTCCCCTGGCTCTTGAAGGAGGACCCCTCTGGCAGCCTCTCTGCTACGCCCAGATTGGTGGCCTTGCGGTAGCAACCTTTATCACGCTGATCCTGGTGCCCGTGCTCTACAGCATCTTCGTGCTCGACCTGAAGATCGTGCGATGGGAGACGAAAGAGTCAGTTGCCGCCGAAGCGGCTGTGGTGCGCGCCGCAGGCTGAAACCGTGTGATTGGAACAGTAGAAAGGAATTGCGATGAGACTCACGAGACGGCTGACATTCTTATCAGTTTTCTTGTTTATGGGGACTTGGAACTACGCTCAAGAGGTTCACTACAACTACGACCGTGCCGCCAACTTCGTCACTTACAAGACGTACCACTGGATCGATATCCCCGGCGGCGCAGCACCCGATCAGTTGATCGACCAAGCCATCAAGCGCGCAGTCGACGAGCAGTTAGCACAGAAAGGCCTCACGAAGGTCGAGAAAGGTGGGCAACTCTACGTTGCATACAAGGCAGCGGTCACTGAGGAAAAAATCGTGAATCTGTGGGGCACCGGCAACGGCCCTGGCGGCTGGAGCGACTGGGGATGGGGAGGCCTGAATTCCGTGCAGGGCCAGACCTCCACCATTCCCGTGGGGAACCTGGTAGTGAACCTGTACGATCCTGCAAGAAAGCAGCTGATCTGGCGTGGCGATGCAACCAAGACCATCGACCTCAAGAAAGACCCGGATAAGAATTACAAGAGCCTGCAAAAGGCGATGGCCAAGCTTTTTAAGAACTATCCCCCTGCGCCGAATAAATAACGTTGACAGTGGACCTCGTCTTGAATGTTTTGCTGCGTTCGCATCCCCACTATGGTGCTGCGCCATGAAAAATAAACATCAGGTCTAGTGACACCTATGGGAGGAGCAATCGATGAGTGAAGTTCTGAACCCGGCTACAATTACGGCGCTGGCGGCCGTCTGTGGTTCCGTGGTTGGAGCTTTGGGTTCAACTCTTAGCGCTTCGATTTCCCAGCGTCGTCAGAATCAAAAAGATTTACTCGCCAAAAAGATCTTTCACCGCGAGCAGCTGTATTCAGACTTCATAAGCGAAACTGCGCGAGCTATGGCGGACGCTTTGCAGCATGGCTTCCAAGATCCCAGCAGCCTCATACCCAGTTATGCGCTGCTCAGTCGTATTCGTTTGAGTTCTTCGAGGATCGTGGTTGAGAACGCAGAGAGCGTCATTCAACGAATCCTTAGTACGTATTCCCAGCCAAACCTTACTCCCGAGGAGTTTCAGGTCTGGGCTAGCGAACGCAACGACCCACTTCGCGAGTTCGGCGACATCTGCCGCCGGGAACTTGATTCTTTGTGGAAGGGTTTGTAACGAAATAAGCCGCTAGAACAATTGTTTTCAAGATTAATTTCACCGCTTTCGAGCGAAGCCTGGCGGCGCATTCCAAATCCCCGATTGAGATGACAAGAGTTCAACATCCGCCGACATTCGGGCATCTGCATCAGGCATCACCTCTCCATCCTGTTATGTTGAGTCGGTCAAAACTCTAGTTATTCCAGTAGGTTGCTGAGAGAGTGACTTTGAAACCCACTTTGGAATCCTCTGTGCACTATCACCTCCAAGGAGAAGGCGACATGCGAAAACCAACGCTTATCGCGTACTCCTCTCCCGGTAGATTCTTCCTGTTCGTCGCAGGCCAGTAACACTTTACCGGTTTCGAGAATGGAGGACGAAATGGACCGACTTCAATTCATCCTCGGGTCGCTGCAAGCAACCGCTGCAGAACACTCCGAAGTGATCGATGAAATGCTGGCAATTGCCATTCGCAGCGAGATCGAAAGCATAATGCCGCGGACTGCGGCAGCATTCTCGGTGATTAACACATACATGATCCAAACAAGACCGATGGCTGCTTAGCCGATTGACTCTAGGTGGCAATGGTGGAAGGACCTTGCCAATGCTCTTAGCAAAATGCGAACAATTCGATTTGTGAAAACATGCAGCCGACGAACAGCTACTCCCATAATGGCACTGACTGCGTTTGCAGTCCTTTTGCTGACGGGGTGCGGCGAATTCTTCCGGGACGCCAGCGAACTTGTCTCGATTTCGGTTTCTCCGTCCAATTCGACTCTGCAACTGGGTAAAAGTCGGCAGTTCATGGCTATCGGAACATTCGGCGACGGCTCTAGCAGGGATATTTCTTCGTCGATTGACTGGAAATCTTCATCGGCGAAGGTTGCGCTCGTTAACAGTTCGGGAATTGCCACAGCATATGCGACGGGAACCACCACGATAACGGCCAGGCAAGGCGACACAAGTAGCAGTACAAATCTGACCGTCAGCATTAACGGCACCGCCCTCACAGTTTCCCCATCATCCCAAACGATTTCGGTGGGCCAAACGGTGCAATTCTCCGCTACGCTAAACGGATCTTCCGTGAGCGGGGTGACTTGGAATTCAAGCCGGACGACGATCGCAACAATTGATCAAGATGGCGTCGCCACAGGTCTAGCCACCGGAACAACGACCATTACGGCCACGGCAACCATCAGCGGTACGCAGTACCAGGCCACGGCGTCACTGACGGTTCAGTAGTGTTTGTCTGAATAGTGCGATATTCGGACCTGCATGGGTTTTATTTGCCGCCCGCCGTCTATAACGCACTACTGCAGGGTCGCAGGCCAATTAAGAACCACAGAGTAGGTCTCAACAAAACCTTTTCGCGGTTCCAACACCAGAAACCTCAGTCCATCCCGGCTGACCGCATACTGGTTGATGGTGGGATCCGGTATAAGTCCTGTATCGAAGAGCTTTCTTGGGATTCCTATATTGGGAGGCGAGCCACGCTCAACGGTCGCTGAGAGCATTGCTCCTTCCGGGTCAATGAAAAAGAGCTCTCGGCCATCACCTCGCCACCGCGGCTGGGCGCCGCCCGCCGTCGAAACCTGCTTGATGTCGTGAAAGGAAGGAAACGACGCCACAAAGACTTCCCACCTTCCGATGCGATTCTCCCCGTATGCGATTAACTGTCCGTCAGGGGAAAGGTGAAATGCATCTTTGATGAAGCTTGATGTATATAGCGGTTTAGGTCTGCTATCGCCGGTCAGAGGTATTATCGAAAACGTCTTTGTATCGTGTGTTAGCAGAGAGCGACCATCCGCAGACCAGTCTTCGACCCAGTGCCTTTCATTGTCGCCGTAGACCTGCTGTGGCTGCTGAGTTCCAATTTCAATTTTCTGCACCATGAACGGCGGATCGCTTCCACCATTCGGAAGCAGATTGAAGGCAACATAACGGGAATCGGGCGACCAAACGGGATCCGATTGTGCGTGCGGATCAGTGGTTAGAGGAGTGGTTGTGTTAGTCGCTAAATCTATGAGCCACATACTGCCGGTAGCATGCTGATTGAACGAGTTCAAAGCCAGGTGCTTCCCATCCGGTGAAAGCGTGAACTGCTGAAAGTCGATTACCGCTTCGAAGCTACTAATCGTAGTGCCGTCTCGCCCGTACCATTTGAACTGATCGAAAGACGTACCTTCTGCCGAGCCGTGGAGAAGCACTCCATTTTGGGATGCAGTGAACTCTGAGGTGCCCAGGTAAGCCGGAGAAGCCGCGACATTGCGGACCAGCAAGTGCGGTTCACCGATCCTTCGCAAAGCTTTCCAATCCATGCGTTGCGCGAAAAGATTCTGATCTTGTGCGAACAGCAAGTAATCGGGCACAGCTACGGCACGACTTTGGCTTGCCAGCAGCAGTGTCGGAGTCCCGCCATCCAGCGACTGAACGTAGATTTTTGCTCCCGAATCACTGCTGGTCAGGGTTGTGCGCGCCAAATACATAAAGTGCTTGCCGTCCGGTAGGAACTGAACCCACATGTGACTGACCTGTCCAGGGAGCATGGAAGTCACAGGCGTAGCTGCTCCGCCAGTCTGCGACACTCGGAGGACGGGACTGTTCACCGCCTCGGCGAAGAGGATCGTCCCGTCGGGTCCCCAAGCCCCTTGCGAAATTTCTGGAGCGCTGCAGATCACTTCTGGAATTGCGCCCGATGGCCGAACCTTCTTCAGCTTGGCACCCGCCCAAAAACCGATGAATTGTGAGTCCGGTGACCAGAAAGGCAAAAGCGCACCCTCAGTCTGATCAATTCGCCGCGCTTCCGACGAACTCAGGGGCCTAACCCACAAGGAGCTTTGCCCAGAAGCATCCGTGGCGGCAAAAGCCAACGTCTGGCCGTCTGGCGAAAGCGCGATATGTTCGAAAGGATGCCAGCTCCGATGCAGGGTCACGCCCTGCGGCAGACCTAGCGTCAACCGAAGAGCGATGGTCGATTCACTTTTCGGACGAGATGCGAACGACACTATGAGAACAAGGATGGCTATTATTAGGAGAACCACAACAACTGCCGCAACACGCCGCCATACGGGAGTGCTTGCTATCGCAGGCCGGGGCGTCACAACCCGATGTTCAAGCTTCGTCGGCCAATGGAATTCGGGGACATATGACCCAGGCGGCAGTTCAATGCGGACAACCTGAGCTGGCGCGGCCTCTCGATAATATTGCGCAAGCCTTTTGCGGACTTCGGTCGCTCTCACGCGGACGACCGCATCGTTTGAGGTGTCATAATCGACGGGCCTCCCAAACATTTCCACGCCGATCATCCGCTCGTGAAGGTCATCCAGCTCACCTGCAAGTGCATGTTCCACTACCAAACGAAGAAAGTCCTGGCACCGTTTGCTTCCGGAAAACGCATCGCTCGAGATCGCTGCTTGGAGCGCGCTGCGCACCGAAATAACCTGTTCAGTGCTGAGCTTATCGGTCCGTTCGGACTGGTGCCCTGTGGACATGTCGGCCTAATAGTACCGCTTAACGTGTCTTAACGGGCAGCGGCCTGCGCACCATAACCCACAGATAAAGAGAAACTTTGTGACTAAACAGGTTCTTAACGGTGCATAACCGGTGCATCGCCTCTAAGACCGTACATGCCTAACTGTTTCGAACATTCTCAATAGACTCACAATTCCCATATTGTCGGCTCATTACTGGACGGAATCGTTAGCCGTAGTTTTCGGCCAAGAAGAGAGGCTGATATGGGTTTGAACGGATTCGCAGTTTCCCCAGCTGATTATGGACGTAAGCTGCTACCAGAAAATGGCTCAGCACAGTCGCGATTTGATCTCTTTCAGTGGTCGCCTCGGAAAACCCAGGCCAGCGAAGGAACTAACGATTTCTCGTCAGACATCGCCGGCTACGATGCTCTGATCCGCCTATTCCGAGCCACTGAACATCCCAACTCGCTGGCTGAACTTGTTTCCGTGCTCGCGCGGGAAGCTTCGCAGTTAATCCCATTCGACTCCATTGGAATATCCCGAAGCAACGAAGCAGGGAGCCGCGTGGAATGGCACGTCGCTATTTCTGGACAAGGGGTCGAGAGCGGAAGCATCGAAGCAGCCACTGGAGAAACCCTCACGGGAGTTGTTTATAAAACACAGAAGCCCGTCGTAATCTGCTCGCTCGACTGCGAAACGCGCTCGCAAAGCAAGATCCTGCAGCGCCTGCCCGAGGGGATTCGATCCATGTGTGCGGTTCCCCTCAGCTGCGCCCAGCACAAAATGGGAGCCATCTTCGTCGGCAGCCGGGCCGAGGATGCCTACGGCGAAGAAGAGGTCCGCTTTCTGTTCCTGTTGGCCACGCAGGTATGCAGCGTAATTGAGAACCACCTTGCCTACGGCCAGATTGCAGACCTCAAAAACAGACTGGAACAGGAAAACCTTTATATGGAGGAGGAGCTCCGCGAAGAGCACGGCTTCGAAGAGATCATAGGCCGCAGCGCCACATTACGAAGCGCGCTGCAGCAAATAGCGACCGTCGCTCCAACCGACTGCACTGTGCTGATCTGCGGCGAGACCGGCACAGGAAAGGAACTCATTGCTCGCGCCATCCATGACCGCAGTTCGCGCCACGCGGCCCAGTTTGTAAAACTGAACTGCGCCGCCATTCCTACCGGACTTCTGGAGAGCGAACTCTTCGGCCATGAAAAAGGAGCCTTTACCGGCGCCATCTCCCAGCGCATTGGACGCTTCGAGCTGGCAAACCACGGAACCATGTTCCTCGACGAAATCGGGGAAATTCCTCTAGAACTTCAGCCCAAGCTGCTGCGTGTCCTGCAGGAACGTGAGTTCGAGCGCCTTGGCAATAGCCGAACTCTGCATACCGACACCCGGCTAATCGCGGCCACCAATCGTGATCTCGAAGAAATGGTTGAGGAAAACCGTTTTCGCTCCGATTTGTTTTATCGCTTGAACGTCTTTCCCATTCGCATTCCGCCTCTGCGTGAGCGCCACGAGGACATTCCCCTTTTAGTGCGCCATTTCGCCCGTCTGTACGCAAAGCGCATGAACAAACAGATCGATACCATCTCTTCGGAGACCATGAAGGCACTCTCTAGGCACGATTGGCCGGGCAATATCCGCGAATTGCAGAATGTGATCGAACGCGCCGTGGTGATGGCCAAAAGTGCCGTTCTGCAAATTTCTTGTTGCGACCTGAAGAGACGGTCCAACCCAAATGGACAGGGTTCTTGCAGCGGGACGCTAGAAGAAGCCGAGCGCACCCATATTCTGAACACACTGAAGCAAACGGACTGGGTTGTAGCCGGACCGAATGGAGCTGCCGCGAGACTAGGAATGCGGCGGTCGACACTTCAGTTCCGCATGAAGAAACTAGGTATATCCGTCGTTCGCGTCGGTAACAACAAGTGTGATCGTTGATTGAATGAGGTCTCGTCATGAACAAAATACTCACACTGACCTCAGGCAGCGTAGCAGGCGGCCGTAATTCGGTCACTGCCAGCATATTGGCAGCCTGGTGCGTTTCTCTAACCAAGCTCCAGCGAGCAGGTCTCTTGGAAGAGGCTTATTGTTCAGCTGTTTCCCATCTTCTTTTCTTTGTTCCTAATCGGCACGTCAATTGCACACCCTGCGTGGCAGAACACACGCATTCAGAGGTCTAAAATGGCAACTCCAGAAATCACAAGAAATGTACCGCTGCTGCAAACTGCTTCGCGGACAATGACGACTCATAGATGTGTGCAGCGCTATGCGTATCCACCGGCGAATGCCTCAAGGATTCGTGTCTTCAGCGTTGATTCCCATCCCCTCGTGCAATGCGGAATCTCCACTCTCATTGAAAGCCAACCGGACATGGTTTTGGTGGGTCAGGCATCCAGTGGCGGCGAGGCCGTCGAACGTTTCCACGAGACCACGCCAGACGTGACTCTCATGGATCTACAGCTTCCCGACATGAATTGCATGACGGCGATGAGCAGCATAATCTCGGCATTTCCGCTGGCGCGGTTCATCGTTCTAACCGATTCTTTGGGGGACGTTGAGATTCAGCGGGTCTTGGCAGCCGGAGCTCATGGCTGCGTGCTGAAAAAAATGCCTCCGAACGAGTTGCTCGAGTCGATTCGTCGAGTACATGCGGGCAAGAAGCGAATTCCCCCCGAAGTTGCGGCGCTCTTGGCGGAGCATTATAGCGATACGATGCTGACCACTCGCGAAGTGGAAGTACTGAACTATCTAATCGGCGGAAATCGCAACCGAGATATTGCTGAACAGTTGTTCATCACGGTAGAGACTGTGAAAGTGCACATCAAGCACATCTTGGACAAACTTGGCGCAGCCGACCGTACACACGCCGTTGCCATCGGATTGCGGCGCGGGATTATTCAACTGTGACGGGACTTTAATTACAGCGATGCCGATCGATCAGCGTCAACATGTCCAACCAGCTCCAGTAGTCTGATCCCTACGCAAGACGCGAACGCTTTCTTGCCAGGCAAAATAGCGTTCCCACAGCTGAGCACACAATTTAAGAGGCCAAAATGCGTGGCGACCGAAAGCGCAAAGAACTGTCTTAGGGACGCAAACCTTTGGGGTCTGAACCCAAAGGTCAGTTCTCACAATCGTCGGGCACTTACCGAATCGGGGCACGCAGGCCTTTGCCCGGATAGGTTCCCGTAACGGGAACGCCATCGTGAACCACCTCAACGCCATTGACTAAAACGTAGCGCATTCCTTCCGATGGCGTTGCTGGCTGCTGGTACGTAGCTCGATCTTGAATCCGCTGCGGATCGAAGATCGCCAGGTCGGCGTCTGCACCCACGCGAATGCGGCCTTTGTTGGCGAACAGCGGCGCGCGTCGCTCGAGCCGTTGCGATGGCATCAGCGTCATCTTCGCGAGCGCGGTCATCAAGTCCATTTGCCGGGTTTCGCGGACGTAGTGTCCGAGAATGTGCGAGTACGTTCCTGCGGTTCGCGGATGTCCTTTTCCTTTTTCTATGTCGCCATCACTGGCAATCATCGTGAGCGGATTCAACGCGGCGTTGTCCACCACATCTTCGGTATTGGAGAAGATGATGACCCAGCCTCCCTGTTTGCGATAGCGTTCGAATGACTCCCTGGTGAGGCGCTCGCCGGTTGCGGGCCACATGAGGTGACTAAAGTCGGCATTCGGATCTTTTTCATAGGAATCGAAAAGTGCCGACTCGATGTACGTCATTCCTGCGATGTACGGATACATCTCCGTGGTCACGTCCATACCGTGCGCCCGTGCATCGCCGACCATCTCGAGCTCACGCGCGGTGTCCTTGAGTCCAGTGCTCTGGATGTGGACTATGTGCAGCGGAGCCCCGGAAACCGCAGCGTCTGCCAGGGCTTCCTGCAAGCCGCTGAGGCGATCGCGCCCACCGCGCAAATGAATGTGGCATGAAGCCTTATTCTTCGCCGCCAGCTCGAATACCTGCAGGATTTCGTCCGCCGTTGCCGCCTGTGTGTATGCCGGACCGAGTCCAACCGCGAGCGCGCCGCGATCTAGGCCGTGCCGCAGCTGCTCGATGATTGCGCGGATCTGCTCGAAAGTGGCAGCTTCATGCGCCGCCGGCCCTGCCGGAAGAAAGCTGCCAGGATCGTGCATCACCGCCATGCGTACCGGAATGTGGCCGGCGGACGCTCCGTAGTTGATCAGCGCTTTGCCCTCGCGCGCCTCATACCAGTGATCGACGTCTGCGACGCCAACTTCCAGCTCGAGCGCAGTCGTCACGCCATCCATCGCCTTCAAGCGGTAATTCTCATCGTCCTGCCCATGCTGATGCAGATCGATAAACCCCGGCGCCACGACGAGTCCGCGCGCGTCGATGGTGTGCGAGCCAGCGATTGGATCACCCGTGATAGCCGCAATCTTTCCAGCGCGAATGCCGACGTTGCGAACCGCATTGAGCTTTGTTTCGGGATCGATCACGCGACCGCGGAGAATCACAAGATCGAAGCCTCCGCTCCGCTGCTGGGCGGCTGAGTAGGCGACAAGCGAAAGAACAAAAAAGGCCAGAAGGGATTTCATGCGCAGGAAAGGTTACAAGCAGCGGGAGGAATTGCATAGCCGGCGAAGCCGAGTAGGAATCGGCTTTGCCGGTGTGGCACTCCTGCTGGCGGCTGTCGGACTCTTTGGCGTAATTTCTTGTCTCAGAACGAACGGGAATTGGCCGTGAGAATCGCATTGGGCGCGCGCAAAGCGTGGCGCCCCGCCCAGGTAGCTCAGGAAGTCACCGCTAGAACGCCCCTCGGTCCGGCTAGGCGGGCGCGCAATTGAGGCTTTTCGTTCTGCTCGACGAGCATATCGATACCAATCTTATGGAAGGTATTCGATAACTCCTGAGAATTCTTATCTGCCGCTGCCCAGCGATCGAGATTGCAGCCTTTGGGACTATCCGATGATGGGTGTATGGATGCCGCGCTCCACTCTATAAAGAATGGAAGCACGCCCTGAAGGTCGTCAGCCAGCACAAGCCGTTTCCAACTGAGGACTCGACCATCAGGCCGCTTCCGAGAGCCGGGTAGAGGTCCCACAATTTGGACTCCTAAGTTACGCAACTTCGTAGCCAGTCCGTCGATGTCCTTTGTATGCACGGCCCAGTTCATCAGTCTTGGGCTCGAAAGACCTTTCAGCATCACCACTTGCTGGACGGCACTTGGCTGGACCGATTTCGCGTTGGGATCGGGAGCAAGGATTTCGAGATAGTGGTCTTCGCCGAAGGAAAGAAGAGCGTTAGCCGTTCCCCGATCGGGATGGACTCCGCCGAGGGCGGCCCGAACTCCCGTGCGCTCTTCGACAAGAGCGACACCGCTAGCAAGATCGTCGCAACCGAGGATGATGTGATCGAGCGAAGATGGGAATTTACCTGTTTCCCACAAAATGTAAGGTGTGAGAGTGGCAGCTCCGGTAATCGCAAGAAATCGTCTGCGGGAAAGCGACATTAGTTTTCTCCCTGAATATGTTCCTATGTCGATCACTGAAGTCGCAACTTTGGACCTCAAAGAGTACCGTGATACAAAAGGCGGTCTGCCGTGCCACGTCGACCAGTCGACTGAACCAGAGACGCTTTTATCGCTGTGATGGCTGCTACGCAATAGCCCACACGCCACTGACAGAACATGCTGGCACCGTGTTTGCAGCGTGATATTGCAAACATGCGAACTCTGCATCTTGCCGACGCCCCAAATCTTCAGCCGCTCGCAGCAGTTGGCCGGTTGTTCTTGTCTGGTCGCTGGTATGGTGATGTTCATTGCCCGGAGCGCGACCTGCTCTGCGAAAGTAGGCCGTGCCCCGACAATGGTTCTGGCGATTCTCCGCGACCTCCTTTCCTCACCGAATTCGTCCCGGCAGGCCGGGACCAATTTAGGAAGTCAGGGCTTTGGCTTAGTCGCGGATCGCTTGTCGTTTGCTAACGTGAGGGCAGAGTATCTGCGACACGCGGAGGTGCGTGTCGCGTCTGGCGAGTTTTCTAATTTTGAAGTGTCAGATCAGGAAGGAAGAGCAGCTGTTGATTGATCACAAAGCAGAAGCTATCTGCTTATCAACGGCGCTAACGAGCTCATCGATATCGTTGCACGACGAAGAGAGCATTTTAACCACGTTCCGAATGGCAACCCGCACGCGGTCCTGAAGCATTCGACTCAACAGCACTATCAGTACGTTTTAAAGGTCCATCTCAATCCGGAGTTTGGGGAGACACAGCTCCGCCTGATTTCGCGAGACATGGCCAGAAATTTTTGCTGCGGAAGTTTCAGACTTTGTCTTGGAAAACGGTGAAGCACATTCGAACGGTCTTTGGAACGATCTTCAAATCGGCAGAAGATGCCGGCTTGATTTCCGAAAATCCCGTTCTGAAAACCCGACTCCCGCGTCGCGGTCCTGTTCCGGAGAAACGAGCAATTCAGCCGGCGGATATATCCAAACTGTTGGAGAATCTGCCGCAGCCGTCCAGTTCGATTGCTGGATTGCTGGTGTTTACAGGAATGCGGATCGGAGAAGTGTTGGCGCTCAGGTGGCGAGACGTTGATCTCGAATCGGGAAGAATTCGGATACGGCAGACGGTATATGAGGGACACTTCGATGAGCCGAAGACCAAGCGCAGCAATCGCAGTATTCCGCTTGGCCCAAGGGTCTCGAAATTCTCTTTTTCCTTAAGCCCAACGCGTCTTGTCCCGAGGCGCTCGTCTTCGCAACCCGCACAGGCACACCGCTCAGTCGACGGAATCTGATGAAGCGGCAGCTCACTCCTGCCTGCAAAAAAATTGGCCTGGAGGGAGTGAACTGGCATTGGCTTCGTCATGCAAACGCAACTCTGCTCGACTCGGTTGGAACGCCGCTCAGCACGACGCAAGCTCTCCTCGGGCACTCGTCGCCCGAGATCACGCGGGAGGTTTACCTGCATTCGATTCCCGCGGATGCGAGGGCTGCGGTTGAGAAGATCGAGAGGCTGGTGGAGAGCGCAAAAACGGAGTCCGAAATTATCGGACCCAATCGGACCCAAGTTTTAGAAACCGCAGAAGTGGTAACACCGCTAATTCAATGAGATCTTTGGGTGTCCGGCCTGAGACATAGGTAACAGAACGTTCCGGAGACATGGGTTACACTTTTCGGCCCGAGGAGGGCAGAGGAGGGGATGCCATGGAAGGAAAGTTCTGTGATAGACGAACGGATGCGCT